>Ga0302320_10006623_pt1 | contig 25661 bp, 18 predicted proteins | sample Bog_T0_3_FD_202130 | JGI IMG/M metagenome (GOLD analysis project Ga0302320, IMG submission 202130) | Peat permafrost microbial communities from Stordalen Mire near Abisko, Sweden - Bog_T0_3 | ecosystem: Environmental > Terrestrial > Soil > Wetlands > Peat | place: Sweden: Abisko, Stordalen Mire... | reverse complement strand
GCCCCCGCCCGCGCAAGGGCGAATGCCGCCACCGCAGCGCGGACCGCCTGAACCGACCCGCGCCGTCAGTGGTCGTGGCGGCGATGCGAACGACGACGAGGAATCGGCCAGCAGAGAGGAACTGCGAGACCCCATTACTTCCCCTGCGCCTGGCTTTCGGCAGGATGTGAGATGGAAACGACGTCGCGCGAATGCGGACCGTCTACCCCAAACTCGGGCCGACGGGGCTGTGATCAGGAGCGGACGGCGATGTTATTTTCCACGGCGGTTGCGCCCGGAGCCGCCCATGCCGCTGAGCCCGCAAGTCCCCTGGCGTTCCATGTAGTAACGTTTCCCGTCAGGGTGATTTTGCCGCCTTGAGCGGTCACCGCAATGCTATCGGGATCGTAATACCAGGAGCGATGCAGGGCGCGCTCGACGGCGTCTTTCACATCTTTGGCGTCGATCTTCGGCGTGACGACAATCCGATTGGAGACGCCGATGACCCCGGCGAGCGTCCGAATATTCTGTTCGGCCGCCTCCCGCTCGTATTGCCAGTTCACCTTGCCGCTCAGGGTCACCCAACCCTTCTCCACTTTCACCACAACGGCGTCGGCGGGAACGGCGGTGTTCCAACTCAGATGGTCGACGGCGGCCGCGGCGATGTCGCCGTCGTCGCGCTTGATGTCGTAGGGCAGTCTGACTTCGATCTCCTCTGCGACGCCTTGCACGCCCTTTACCCGCGACGCCGCTCTTTCGGCGCCCTCCTTTTGCGCGTAGTTATTGACGTGACCGCTGAGCGTGACGACGCCGGCATTGGCGGTGACCCCGATATGGGCCGCATCCACGCTCGGCTCCCAGCTCAATTCATCCAGAACGGCTCTCTTCAGATCGCTGTCTACTGACATTCTGCTCTCCGTAGCTATCGCGACGCAACGTCGGCTCGAAGATGGCGCCAGGAATTGGGCGCAACCTCGTGAGACCATGGCGTCCGCGTCATACGGACGTAGCTTGCGTCGCCGATAGCGGCACCCGGCGCGTCAACGCCACCCGGCGAAAGGATCGGAATTTACTCAGGCGCCGCCGTTCCCGTCCTCAGATCGCTGTCTGGCCTGACGGGCCTTTCCCCGATAAAGACACCAGCTGCGGGGCGGGCGACGCAGAGATCGCCTCAGGTCCTCGAGGAGAGGGCGGCTGCCAGGGTCTGCGCCTCAGATCTCTGCGCATTTGGCGCGCGGCAATGGAGGGACAGTTTGGAACAATGGCTGGAACCGTCGACATGGATCGCGGGCCGAGCGCTCGGCGTCGGCCTCCTGCATTTCGCGATGGCCTCGGGCGTCACCGTTCACGTTCTGATCCATAAGCGCGATGTGCCCGCAGCCATCGGATGGATAGGCTTGGCATGGCTCTCGCCGGTCGTCGGCGCGTTGCTATATCTGGGCTTTGGAATCAACCGCGTGAAGCGCAGAGCGCGCAAATTGAAAGGGCCGCAGGAAGAAGCCGACGGACTCGAAGCCGAGGCGGAATTCTCCGCAGATCCCTTCGACCGTCTCGAGATCGCTGTCGGCGCCATCACCCGGGAAGAGATCGCGCAAGGCAAAGTCGCCGCAATTCTCGAGAATGGCGACAACGCCTATCCGCAAATGCTCTCGGCCATCGACGGCGCCCGCTCCAGCATTCGCCTCTCCACATTCATTTTTCGCACCGATGACGCCGGCGAACTGTTCATAGCGGCGCTGGCGCGGGCGGTTCAACGCGGCGTCAAAGCTCGGGTTCTGATTGACGGATTCGGCGGCGGCTTCCTGACTTCGTCGGCTTATCGTCGCCTGCGCAAGCAAGGCGTTCCCGTCGCGCGCTTCCTGCACTCGATCCTGCCGTGGAAGATGCCGTTCCTCGACCTGCGCCTGCACAAGAAATGTCTGGTTGTCGACGGCCGGGTCGCGTTTGTCGGCGGCCTGAACATCGGCGCGGAAAACTTGCACTCGAGACAGCCACGCAAGCCTGTCCGCGACTGCCATTTCCAGCTCGTTGGGGAAATCGTGCAACAGATCGAGCAGCAGTTCGACGATGATTGGTCGTTCGCGATGGGCGAAGCGCCGCTCGATTTCCCACCGCCGCCGCCAAATGGGGACGTCGCCGCGACGGCCCGTGCTATCGTCTCGGGGCCGGACCAGGAAATAGACCCATTGCCGCTCGTTCTCCTGTCGGCCATCAACGCCGCGCGTCGCAGCATCCAAATCGCCACCCCCTATTTCGTGCCCGACGAGCAACTCGTCACGGCCTTGCAATTGGCGGCGATGCGGGGCGTGAAGACGCGTCTCGCGCTGCCGGCCGCCAATAACCACCGATGGGTCGGCTGGGCCGCGCGCGCCCATATTCGGCCGTTGCTGCTCTCGGGTTGCCAGGTGTGGCGAAGCCCGCCGCCGTTCGACCATTCGAAGCTGATGACGATCGACGGCGAATGGAGCTTGATCGGCAGCGCCAACTGGGACACCCGAAGTTTTCGGTTGAATTTTGAGCTGTGCGTCGAGTTTTATGATCGGAAACTTGCCAATGCGCTGGCCGGCCTCATCGACGCCCGCTGCGTCGAGCGCACCACGCTCGAGGAAATAGACCAGAGGCCGTTGCTGGTGAAACTTCGGGACGCTGCAGCGCGGCTGACAATGCCCTATATTTGAGAGACGGCAGGCGGCAATGCGCCGCCCGTTCCCGGCGCTAGGTAGATTCCGAGGCTGCCGCCGCGCGGACCGGCCGCTAATGTCTAAGGCTGACCTTCAACAAGATCGCGCGGCGCGACGCGTTATTTCTTCGCTGAGAACGCTCGCGCTGGACAGGCGACTTCGAGTTGTGTCGTGTTGAGGAGGCTTGAGCCATGCGCTTGCTGATCTTGTTGATCGTCGTCGTCTATTTCGTCGGGATCGGCGTCGTATTGGCGCCAACGATTCAGTCGAAATGGAATAGTGAAACCGCCTCGGTCCTCGCTTCGAGCGTGTTGCAGGCGCTTCCCGGAGCGGTCGCGTGGCCTGCGCGCGCCGTTCGCAGCGTTTCGGCTCATGATTGAGTCGACGCCGCTATCGTGAGCGATGGCAATTCATCGATTGCGCCCGCGACGCGCGATGTGATTGGCCCCGGCGAGTCATCTGGTCAGGCCGCGACCCGATTGTTGCGTCAGACAAGAGGTCTGAGATGACAGCGACGACTCCAAATATCGCGCCCGGCGGCTTGACGAGCCAGGAAGCCGCGAAGCAGCGTGGGGACGTAGGACCCAACACGATTGCGGATGTGGGTGAGAATCCGCTGCGCCGCGCGTTCGAGAAATTCTGGGCACCGGTTCCTTGGATGCTCGAGGGCGCCGTCCTGCTCGAACTCGGGCTCGGCAAGTTCATGGAGGCGTCGGTAATCGCCGTTCTGCTCGTATTCAACGCGGCGCTCGCTTTCTTGCAGGAAGGTCGCGCTCAGGCAACGCTCGCGGCCTTGAAAACGCGGTTGGCGATAACGACGTCGATTCTTCGCGACGGCGTTTGGAGGCTCGCGCCGGCCGCCGACATCGTGCCAGGAGACGTCGTCAAACTGACCTTGGGCGGCGTGATCCCCGCCGACGCCCGCATCTTTTCCGGCGGCATTCTCGTCGACCGGTCGATGCTTACCGGCGAATCCACGCCCGTAGAGGCCGGCAACGGCGCCAGCGTCTACGCCGGAGCGTTGATCAAGCGCGGAGAGGCGGTCGCGGAGGTCTTCGCAACCGGCGCTCGGACGAAGTTCGGCCGCACGGCCGAGCTGGTGCGAACGGCGCATGTCGTCAGCTCGCAGCAGCAGGCGGTGTTTCGCGTCGTACGCAACCTCGCCGCCTGCAACGGCGTGTTCATCGTGGGTCTCACGATCTATGCGCACTTTCTCAAAATGCCGGTCTCAGAAATCGTGCCGCTGGTTCTCACGGCGGTGCTCGCTTCGATTCCGGTCGCGCTGCCGGCGACGTTCACGCTCGCGGCCGCACTGGGCGCGCGCGCTCTGGCCAAGCTCGGGGTACTGCCGACGCGGCTTTCCGCTGTGGATGAAGCGGGAACCATGGATATTCTCTGCGCCGACAAGACCGGCACATTGACGAAAAACGAACTCACGGTCGGCGAAGTCCGGTCGATGGAGGGGTTCGCCGATTCCTATACTCTCTCGGCGGCTTCGTGCGCGAGCGCCGAGGGCGGACAGGATCCCGTCGACATCGCCATTCGGGCCGCCGCGGCAAAGGCCGCCGGCGCTCGTTTCACGCTCATTTCCTTCTCGCCGTTCGATCCTGCCAAACGCATGTCCGAGGCGTCCGTAAAGGATGCGAAGGGACAGACGCTTCGGGTGGTCAAGGGCGCGTTCGCCACCGTGGTTGCTCTCACCGAGCCTTCGCCTCAGGCGGCGACGGCGGCGCAAGAATTGGAGCGCAAAGGCCTACGCGTCATGGCCGTCGCGGTCGGACCGGTCGGCGCCTTGAAGCTGGTTGGGTTGATCGCTTTGACCGATCCGCCGCGTGAAGACTCTGCGGCGCTCGTCAAAGAATTGCGAGGCCTTGGCGTGAGAGTGGTCATGGCGTCCGGCGACGCCCCGGTGACCGCCCTCGCCGTGGCGGGATTGGTGGGGATTCGAGGCGCCCTCTGCCCGCCGGGAGGCGTCCCGGACCCGGCTCGCCTCGACGACTACGGCGTGTTCGCTGGCGTCTTGCCCGAAGACAAGTTCAAACTGGTCAAGATGAATCAGAGCGCCGGGCACACGGTCGGCATGTGCGGCGACGGCGCCAACGACGCGCCCGCGCTGCGTCAGGCCCAAATCGGAATCGCGGTCTCGACGGCGACCGACGTGGCCAAGTCGGCGGCGGGGATGGTGCTCACCACGGCCGGCCTCGGCGGCATCGTCTCCGCAGTCAAGCAAGGTCGACTCATCTACCAGCGCGTGCTGACCTATACCCTCAACTCGATCACCAAGAAGATCGTGCAGGTGCTGTTTATCGGCGCCGGGCTGGCGATGACCGGGCATGCGATCCTCACGCCTTTGCTGATGGCCTTCGTTATGATCGTCGGCGACTTCCTGGGGATGTCGCTGACGACAGACAACGTCCGGCCCGCGGCGACGCCGAACGCTTGGAGAATCGGCCGACTGACGATCGCCGGCGCCGTCATGGGTCTCGGTCAACTGGCGTTCTCGGTCGCTGTTCTCAGCTTCGGCGACTATGTGGAACACTACGACCTCGCGACATTGCAGACGCTCGCCTTCGTCACGATCGTTCTCGGCAATCAGGCGACGACCTACAACAATCGCGAGCGACGACACATTTGGTCGTCCCGGCCGAGCTTTTGGCTGATTGTCTCGTCGATTCTGGATTCGTCCCTTGCATGTGGCCTCGCCTTTGCAGGTCTCGCGATGGCTCCGCTTCCTATCGCAACCATCGCCGGCATTCTCGGCGCCGCAGCCGCATTTGCCGTCCTGATCGATCTCTTAAAGGTTCCGCTGTTTCGTCGGCTCGTCATAGCTTGAGCAAGCGGCTCAGATATCGGCCGGCGCGCAGGCCTGTACGCGCCCCCTGAGTAGTTTCCGAGGATGGCCCTGGCGATCTCCTGCGCGATAGCAACCGCGCCAGCAGATCGGGTCCGCGCCCGCGAGGGAATCGGCACATGTCGACGGCAATGATGATCGCATCATCCAGGCGGTCCGCACAAACCGGCTTCAAAGTCGCCTGGGGTTTCTGGTTGCTGTTCTATTTCGGTCAATACGCGATCGTCGCCGCGACGCTCGATCGCTACGGGGCCAAACATTTCATTCCTATCGGGTTCGTCGTCACGGCGATCGGCGCTGTCTGGTTGGCGAGGGCGGTCGGAGTCTCGCTCAACGCGCCGATCACGCCCATCCACGACCGGTTGCTCAATGAACTCGCTGGCGGCGGCGAGCTGACCAAGGCCGCACCCCAGAACACTGGTTCGGTGGGAATCGCCGGGATCGTTCCGGCCTTCTTTCTGCGCGAAACCGGCGCCTCCGTCGTGAAAGTTTCGCCATGAACATCCGCATTGCCGATATGAGCGCGTCGGTCGCCATAACCGATCGTCACGAAACCGGGCCGGCGCGCAAAGCTCATCCGCTCTATGTCAACCTCCTGTCGCCCTGCAACAACGCCTGTCCCGCGGGCGAAGACATCCAGGCTTGGCTCGGGCTCGCCCAGGCGGGCAAATATCGCGAGGCCTGGGAGAGTTTGGTTCGCGACAATCCGATGCCGGCGGCGCACGGGCGCGTCTGAACCATCCCTGCGAAAGCGCATGCAATCGCGGCGCGTTGGATGCGGCCGTCGGCGTTCACGCGGTCGAGCGCTTTCTCGGCGATCTCGCAACGCAGGACGGCTGGACGTTCAAGCCCGCCGCCGTCGCCAGCGGCCTGCGCGTGCTGGTGGTCGGGGCGGGCCCGAGCGGGCTGTCGGCCGCCTATCATCTCACCCGCGCCGGACATCCGGTCGAGATCCACGATGCCGGCCCCATGGCGGCCGGCATGATGCAATATGGCATTCCCGCCTATCGCTTGCCGCGCGACGATTTGCAGCACGAAATCCGCCGAATCGAAGCCTTCGGCGTCAAGTTCTTGCTCAATCACCGGGTTGACGACGTCGAAGCCAAGATGGCGCGAGGGCGTTTCGACGCCGCCTTCCTGGCTATCGGCGCGGACGTGGGCAAACACATCGGCATCCCCGCTCGCGACGCCGCACGGGTGCTCGACGCCGTTTCGTTGCTGTATGAAGTCGGCGCGGAAGAGACGCCGTTGCTGGGCCGCCGTGTGATCGTATACGGCGGCGGCAATACCGCGATGGACGCGGCGCGCACGGCGCGGCGTCTGGGCGCCGACGAAGCGCTGATCGTCTACCGACGCGATCGTTCGCATATGCCGGCGCATGAATTCGAAGCCGACGAAGCGATTGCCGAAGGCGTCAAGATCAAATGGCTGACGACGATCACGGAGATCGACGGGCAGACGCTGACGGTCGAAACGATGGCGCTCGACGCCGCGGGCCATCCGCAGCCGACCGGAAAATTCGAGACGCAGACGGCGGACGCGCTCGTATTGGCGCTAGGTCAAACAACCGACAGCGGCTTTCTGCGCAATGTGCCCGGCCTGACGTTCGGTTCCGGCGGCGTGATCGCGGTCGGCGACGACATGATGACCGGTCCGCCCGGTTTGTTCACCGGCGGCGACGCCATCGCCGGCGAGCGCTCAGTGACGATTTCCGTCGGGCACGGCAAACGCGCGGCGCGCCATATCGACGCCTGGCTGCGCAAGACGCGCTACATAGCGCCGCCGAAGCCGCAGGTCGTAACCTTCGAGATGCTGCGTCTACCCGTTTACAACGACGCCGACCCGAGCCCACAGCGAACTCAGGAGGCCGCTCGGCGCATCGAGAATTTCGACGAAGTGGTGGACGGCCTCGAAGCCGCGGCGGCGCGGCACGAGGCTGAGCGCTGCCTCTCGTGCGGCAATTGCTTCGAATGCGACAATTGCTTCGCGTCCTGCCCGGAGACGGCGATCGTCAGGCTGCTCCCGACCCAAGGATATATCAGCCGCCAGCTCCCCAAATCTGCGCCGCGCCCGCGACGGGTAGTCGCCGCGCATCTGACGGCGGCGCCGGCCGGTGCGCGATGCTGGACGGCAGGAGCGTCGAAACGACGATAGGCTTTGGGGCGTTGACTGGTTTGCCTATGACGACACGCTCGGGCGACGTGCCACACGACCTGCTGTTTTATCTGCTGCGCCGCAAATTGTTCGACGCCGCGTCGTTGACGGCCATGCTGAGCGAGCGTCCGGGATGCTCGGGCTTTCCGGCGTCAGCAGTGGCATGCGCGCATTGCAAGACAGCGCCGACCCGCTCGCCGTCGCCGCGGTTTCATCTATGCGATGAGCAAATATTTCGGGGCCTATGTGTCCGTGCACGGCGGGTTGGACGCGCTGGTTTTCGCGGCCGGCATCGGCGAACACTCGGCGCCGGTGTGCGCCGCGCTGCGCGCCAAGCTGGCCTGGCTCGGCGTGGCGATCGACGTTGCAGCGAACCTCTCGAACGGCCCGCGTATTTCGGCGCCGGATAGCCGGGTGTCGGTCTGGGTCATTCCCACCAACGAAGAGTTGATGATCGCTCAACATAGGCTTGCGCTGGTTCGTCCCTAGCGAGCGAACAACCATGGCGCAGCCCGGCGGAAATTCGCGCTTCGCGCCGATCGCCCTCGCATTTCCTTTCCTTCTGAGTACTTTCCGATTCTGGCGACGAAAATATTTTGCGGATATCGAGGGCTGCGCGTCAGCGCGTCTCGCTCATCCTGGGGGCCAAACAGGTGTCGCCGGAGGCGCCGCACATAACGGTCAAAACGAGCTCCAAGTTTCTCGCAAAGCGGCGCGTCGTCCGATGAATCGCAAGCTTCTCATCTACGGTCTAGCGGCGGCGGCGCTCGGCGTCGGCGGGTGGTATCTCCTGCGCCCCAGGGCGCCGGCCCGCGTGGCGTGGCAAGGCTATGCAGACGCCGATTTCGTCAAAGTCGGTCCCACTCAACAAGGGCTCGTCACGGCCCTGCACGTAGCGCGCGGCGATCGGGTCGGCAAGGACCATCCCTTGTTCGAGCAGGACGACGCCGACGACCGCGGCGCGGTATCCCAGGCCGGCTCGGTGTTGCAGCAGGCGCGCGATCAACTCGCGAATCTCCAGAACCAAGCCAAGCCGACCGAAATCGCCCAGGCGGAGGCTAATCTTCGCGACTCGTTGGCGGCGCGCGACAAGGCCCAGTCGGACCTCGCCCGCAACCAGTCGCTGCTGAAGACCGGCGCCGCCACGATTCAGTTGGTCGATGAAGAACAAGACGACCTGCGCTCGGCGGTCGCCAGAGTCTCCTCCATGCAGGCCTTGCTCGATCAGTCACAGGCTTCCCTGGGGCGACCGAATGAGATCACTGCGCAGGCGGCCACAGTCGAGGCGGCGCAGGCCGCTTTGACCCAAGCAAGATGGCGCCTCGCGCAACGCTCGGTCGTCGCGCCGGCAGCGGGCGTCATTGCCGACGTGCTTGCGCGGCCCGGCGAAACGCTTGCCGCTGGCGCGCCTGTTGTATCGCTGCTGCCGCCGGAGAACATCTTCGTCCGCTTCTTTGTTCCCGAACCGCAGTTTTCGAGCCTGCACATCGGCGACCGCGTTGGGTTGATCTGCGACGGCTGCACGCCCGGTATGACCGCAACCGTCTCGTACATCGCGCCGCAGGCGGAATACACGCCGCCCTTCATCTACAGCGAATCCACCAGCAGCAAATTCGTCTTTCTCGCCGAAGCGGCGCCGACGCCGAGCGACGCGACGCGGCTCAATCCCGGCCAGCCGGTCACCGTCGAGCCGCAAGCCGCGAAATGACCGAACTCGTCATCGACGTAACGGATCTGAGCAAGAGCTTCGGCGCCACGAAGGTGGTGGCGGGGCTCACGCTGCAGGTCGCAAAAGGAGAGATCTGCGGATTCCTCGGCGCCAACGGCAGCGGCAAGACGACGACCATCCGAATGTTGTGCGGCTTGCTGACGCCCGACGGCGGAACAGGCAAGTGCATCGACTACGACATCATTCGTCAGAGTCACGATATCCGCCGCGACGTCGGCTACATGACGCAGCGGTTCAGCCTCTATGAGGATCTGACCGTATTCGAGAATCTCGATTTCGTCGCGCGGGTGTTCGAGATGAAGGATCGCGGCGCGGCGACAAAGGCGATGATGGAACGCATGGGGCTCACCAATCGACGCGATCAACTCGCCGGGCAATTGTCGGGCGGCTGGAAGCAACGACTCGCGCTCGCCGCTTGCGTGCTGCACCAACCTCGACTGCTGCTGCTCGACGAACCGACCGCCGGAGTCGACGCGAAAGCGCGGCGCGAATTCTGGGACCTCATCCATGACATGGCGGTCGACGGGCTCACGACGCTGGTGTCGACCCATTACATGGACGAGGCCGAGCGTTGCTCGCGCATCGTCTATCTCGCGCAGGGACATATCGTCGTCCAGGGGCCGGCCGCAAAGGTGGTGTCAGAGTCCGGGCTTGTCACATTCGAGGGGACTGGGGAGAATGTCGAGACCGCGACGCGCGCGCTGCGCGCCACCCCGGGCATCGAGGCGGCGGCGGTGTTCGGCCATTCGCTGCATATCGCGGGCATGGATCGCGCCGCCTTACAACGAGCAACCGAGAGTGCAGGCGGGGGGCTGGACTGGCGGGAGGTCCCGCCGCGGCTCGACGACGTCTTCATTCACCTGTTGAGCGCCAAGGAGACGAATCCGTGATCGGTTTCTCGTTCGCGCGACTCATCGCGCTATTGCGCAAGGAAGCCATCGAGGTCATCCGCGACTCGACGACACTGAGAATCATCGTCGCAATACCCATCATTCAACTGTTTCTGTTCGGCTATGCGATCAATACCGATCCCAAGCATCTACCGACCGGCCTGCTTGCGGTCGAGGACTCCAAATACGTGACGACGATCGCGGCGGCAATGCGCAACTCGGGCTATTTCGATATCCGGATATTGCGCTCCGAGGCTGAAGCCGACGCCGGGATCGCGCGCGGCGATCTGTTGTTTGTGATCGAGGCGCCGTCCGGCTTCGACCGCTCGGTCGACCGCGGCGATGTCCCGAGCATTCTCATCGACGCCGACGCAACCGACCCCGCGGCAATCGGCAACGCCGTGGCGGCCCTGTCTTCCGCTGTCGCTGCGCTCAATCGCGATTTGCCGCAGAGTCTGCAGTCCCGGCCGCAATCGCCGCCGTTCCAGTTCGTCGTGCACGCCCGCTACAATCCAGAGCAACTGACGGTGCTCAACATCGTACCGGGATTGATCTGCATCGTGCTTACGTTTTCGACATTGTTCGCGACCACGCTGGCGATCACCAGGGAACGCGAACGTGGCACGATGGAGAACCTGCTGGCGATGCCGGTGAAGCCGATCGAGGTCATGATCGCCAAGATCGCGCCTTACATCGCCATCGGCTATATCCAAATCGCGCTCATACTCATATCGTCGACTTTGTTCTTCGCCCTGCCGATTCGCGGCTCGCTGATTGTGTTGCTGGTGGCGCTCGGGCTGTTCATTTCGAGCAACCTCGCCCTCGGCGTTACCTTATCCACCCTGGCGTCAAACCAGATGCAGGCTATGCAGATGGCCCAGTTGGTGCTGCTGCCGTCGTTCCTGCTTTCCGGCTTCATCTTCCCGTTTCTCGGCATGCCCGTTTGGGCGCAGTGGTTCGGAAACGTGTTCCCCACCACCCACGCAATGCGGATCGTGCGCGGCGTTCTGTTGAAAGGCAACGGTTGGAGCGACATCGCGCCGGACATCTGGCCAATTGCGCTGTTTACGGTGGTCGTCACCGCCTTTGCCGCCTGGTCCTATCGAGAGACGCTCGATTGAGGCCTCGCACTTTCCCGCCGCTTTCGCGGTCGCAATAGCATACTATCTCGACTTGGCAACCGCGGTTGGCGCCGCGGAGGGAAAGGTCGGGACGCTGATATTTGACGCCAGTGACAGGCAGAGGGGGCGGCTCGACCAGTCCACGGCCCCGCCTCGAACGGAGCCGCGCCCGCGGTACATCGCTTCCGACGTGAGTAGTTTCCGACGCTAGCCCGCCAACGACCGTTCGATACTATAATCGTAACGAGCGCTCGCGAGATTCCATGATCGCAGCGCGGAATGCGCGAGGCCGGCGCACGGGCTGGCCTGCTGCGAAGCATTGGGAGCCCAAAATGCGCAAATTGACAATGCTGGCGCTGGCCGCCGCCTGTGCAGTTCTCGCCTCGCCCGCGGCGCAGGCGCAGACCGCCGTCGACGGCAATCAGGCGTTCTTCGACCGCCTTTGCGCCGATCACGGCGAGGTGCGCGAGCACGCAAAATTTAGCGGATGGGTGGAGTCGCGCCTGAACTTGAATGACGCGCAAATGGCGGCTTTCACTGACTTTCAGGAGGCGCGCGCGAAGTCGCTCAGCGATTCGAAAGCGAAGCTCTGCGCCGACAAACCTGACCTCACTTCCTTCGAGGCGCGCCTTGTCTTCAATCAGAAGTTTGCGGAAGCGCGACTGGACGCGCTGAAGGCGGAAAATCCGAAGCTGATCGCTTTCTACAACAGTCTCGACGAAAAGCAGAAGAAGACGTTCGACGAAATACGTTCGCACGCTCGTCGCTGAAATGCGCCGAACGTATCTGCTTACTTCGCGCGCCACCTTTCAACAAGAGGAGGGTCATATGGCTCTCAATCGAATGACCGTAATCGCCGTTGCTGGATTGATCGTCGCGACGACGCCTGTCTACGCCCTTCCGCCTGTTCCGATCGTATCGCAAGTGTCGCCTCCGAACTCACAACTGGAATCGATCCAATATTATCGGCGCAGCGTCCGGAATGGGTTCCCTGCCGCATTGTTTGGCGGTTTGGTCGCGGGAATGGTGGGCGGCGCGATGAGCGGCGGCTGCTATTTCAACGATTGCGGGTACGAGTACGGAAGCGGCTACTACAATGGCGGATACTATAGCGGCGGTCCCTACTATGGCGGCTACAATGGCGGCTACGGCGGCGGGTACAACCGCGGCTACGTCGGCGGTCGCGGACATGTGGGCGGCGGCCGGCGTTGGACGGGCGCGTCGCCGGGACATAAGTAACGCGACGCGGAATATCCGTTGTTCGCCTTCGCGCGAATGATGGGTTGATCCCGTCTGTTCTCGCCAAAACAACATTGCTAGCTGGGGACGCTGTTGCGAGCCCATTGTTGGGATCGCCGGCCCCTGCTTGAGACGAAGACCTGCCGATAAGGAGAAGACCGATGACCGTTGCCTTTGACATTGCCGACGAGTTGAACGCGTTGAAGACCGAAGTCCTATCGCTGCGGGCAGATTACGCACGACTCGCGAGCGCCGCGCAAACCGCGGGGCGGCGGCAATACGGACTCGCAAAGGACGAAGTTGCGGCCTCGATCGAAGCGATCAAGGACAAGATCACGAAGAAGGCCGGCGACGCCGGCGAAACGATCTCCGAGGATATTGATGAGCTTCGACGCCTGGTGGAGTCCTATGCAAGTCAAACCCAGAAGGTCGTCGCGGCGCACCCGCTGTCCCTGCTGGCCGGCGCAGCGGCAATCGCCTTTCTGCTGGGCCGAGTGAGCCGATGAGCTCGGATCGCTCGGGCGCGGTTCTTGTCCGCCATCTGCGGATGGCTTGGCGGGCGGAGTCGATCATTCTCGAGGCGGGACTGTCGCGGGCGGCTCGTCAGCTCGGGCTCCTGGCGTTTGCGGCGCTGATCGCCGCCTTCGGCCTCGCCGCGCTCGATGGCGCCGCCTTCTTCGCCTTGGCGCCCATCTGGGGCAGCGCCCTGGCCATGGTCGCGGTCGGTCTCGGCGATTTCGTCATCGCCGTAGTCCTTTTGGCAGTCGCCGCGCGACAAACCCCGAGTCAGCAGGCCGTACTCGCGCAAGACCTGCGCAATCAAGCGTTTGCGGCGGTCGAACTCGACGTCGAGTTGGCTACCAACACATTGCGGCAATTCGCGCGAAATCCTTTCGACTTTGTCTCCGGCTCGATTATTTCCTTCCTCGTCTCATTGTTTACGAGCGTCCTGAAGTCGCAAGGCAAGGCGCGAGCGCCCTAACGGCGCCGCCATTGAGTGAGAATCCGCGGCTCTAGTTGGGTTGTGCGATGCGTCTGGAGCGGGAGGCTCACGCCTGACTCCGAGGCTTCGCACAGACCGCAACGACGTCCGGAAACATGGGACGAACGCGCCGAAGCGCGCATTTCATCGGCGGATTCGAGACTCGGCGCGACGGCAATTGGGTTCGGGGAAAGGTGAACGGCAATAGCGCCATTCGCTTGGTCGACGCCGTCCGACGCCGGAAGCGCGAGCTGATCGCTGAGGTAAACGGCCGCCAACGCCAGAGCGAGTCCGAACAATACCAGTCGCAGCGCGGACGCCCTCCCCCCTTGCGGCAGAGGGAGAGCGCGGCGCGCTCGCTGCGCCATCGGAAACCGCCGGACCCACGAACCATCCCCTCGCGCGTTGGGGCTCCGGAACAAGCAGAGCAAGGGCGCGAGGGTCACGTGATCCTGTCGTTTCGCCTCCAGAGCGTACGACATTTCATCCGTGGCCCCTATCTGCCACAATCAGACGGAGCAGTTCAGGTGGTCGACCCCGGCCAACCGTAATGTCGATGCAGCCGTTGCGCGTAGACCGAGTTGAAAGCCACGAGGGGATCCCAGATCGGACTCGTCTTCACCTGCTCGCGCGAGACATTCAGGCGAACCAGGCGATCGGACCACTCGATCTCCGTCACCGCCGACGGCGCGATCAACACATGCGCGCCCAACCACCAATTGCTGGTATCGACGATGAAATACTCCAGGCTCCAGTCGGAATCGTCCAGCATGAAGTTCTCGATGTGGCCGATGCCCCCGTCGATGGCGTGAATGTGATATCCGACGATTTCGAGATAGCTGCGCAGATGCGGGTCGCCGGAGTCTCGCAAGCGGATCTCAACGTCCGCATTCTCCGACAACCCCAGGTAAGGCGGCGCCATCAACGGCGAAGCTATCGCGCCAGAGCCGCCCCAGAGCGGATCCCACCCATAATAGTCGTACAGATTGTTCTCCATCTGTCGGGATACGGGTTGATCGCTGAGCCATGTCGGGCTTTCCCGGACCTGCGAGCGGGTCAAGGGGACCTCGATCCTCTGGTCGTCCAGGTCCATGTATGAAATCGCGGACGGATGGATCAGGACCCTGCGGCTCTTCAGCCAGCTGCCGCACTCGACCACCAGCCAGCGAACTTTCCACACCGAATCGTCGAACAAGAAGTCGACGACGGTTCCTATCGGACCGTCGCTCGTTTCGATTGCGAAGCCCTTGAGCGCCGAGATCACAATTCTCATAGCTGATCGCCTTTCGAGAGACGTTGGCTCGCTGCGCCGTGCGAGCGATGACCACCCCACCTCACGTGCCCCTCAAACGGCGGCGGCGCTAGCCTGTGAATCTACTCATGGACGCGGATTTGCGTGATTTTGGCAAGACCGTCGCGACCGCGCTTCCCCCCTGTGTCCGCGGACATCCAGCCATAGGTTAGGCTCAGGGCGACGACGCGTAGATGTGTAACGCAAGGAGATTGCCGCCGAGGGGATTGGACACGCTGCGGGCGAAACGGCGAGTCCGTCTTCGACCGGCGCTTCAGCCCAAGCGCACGTTGATCTGGTGATCCCGCCCGTCGTCGACGAGCCCCACGCGCAGCGGCCGCTCAGCGAGTTCGACGCCGTCGAGTTCGGCTGAAGCGACGCCTCGATTCACGCCTTCCAGATTCGTCACCGACACTTTGTATCGCGATGTCAGATATTTCACGTCCGCCTCGAACCCTTTCCACGCCTTGGGCACGCAAGGGTCGATAAGCAGCGCTGCGCCCTGCCGTCGCAGCCCGAGCAGACTCTCCACGCCCGCGCGCTGCAACCAGCCGGCCGAGCCCGTGTACCATGTCCAACCGCCGCGCCCGACATGGGGCTCGGTCGAATAGACGTCCGCGCAGGCGACATAGGGCTCGACCTTGTAGCGGTGCGCGTCGGCGCGGGTCAGCGCATGGTTGATTGGGTTGAGCATACCGAACAGCTCGCCGGCGTTGTCGCCGTCGCCGAGCTTGGCGAAGGCGATCACCGACCAGACCGCGGCATGGGTGTATTGACCGCCGTTTTCGCGCACGCCCGGAGGATAGCCCTTGATATAGCCGGGATCGGCCGCAGTCCTGTCGAAGGGCGGGGCGAACAGCAGCGCCAGATCGACGTCGCGTCGGATCAGTTCGCGATCCAGCGAGGCCATTGCGCGTTCCGCGCGTCCCTTCGCCGCCGCTCCCGAAATGACCGCCCAGGATTGGGCGATGGAGTCGATGCGGCATTCGTCGTTGCGCGACGCGCCGAGCGGGCTTCCATCGTCGAAATAGCCGCGGACATACCAATCGCCGTCCCAGGCCTCGCGCTCCAATGCGACTTTCAATACCTCTGAGTGTCGCGTCCAGTATTCGGCGCGCGCGGTCTCGCCCCGCGCCGCGGCGAGCGGAGCAAAAGCGATCAGCGTCGAATAAAGGAACCAGGCGAGCCAGACGCTCTCGCCTTGCCCTTTTTCACCGACGCGGTTCATGCCGTCGTTCCAGTCGCCAGCGCCCATCAGCGGCAACCCGTGACGGCCCGAAGCCAGACTCGCGTCCAGCGCGAGCGCGCAATGCTCAAACAACGTCGCCCGCTGCTGCGAAATTTTCGGCAAGAAGAAATTGTCGGTCTGGCCTGTCTCCAGTTTGGCTCCATCCAGGAAGGGAACGGACTCGTCGAGCACCAGCCAATCCTCGGTGGCCTCGACATACTGGGCCACGGTGTAGGCGAGCCAGGGGCGATCGTCGGAGATACGTGTGCGCACGCCCTGGCCGGACTGCGGCAGCCACCAATGCTGAACGTCGCCTTCGACGAACTGTCGCGCCGCCGCCCGCAACAGATGTGCGCGCGTCAGATCGGGTCGCGCGGCCGTCAGCGCCATGCCGTCCTGCAATTGATCGCGGAACCCATAGGCGCCGCTGGCCTGATAGAAAGCCGAGCGCGCCCAGACACGGCAGGCGAGCGTCTGGTAGAGCAACCAGCCGTTCAACATGAGGTCCATCGCTCGATCCGGCGTCTTGACCTGAATGGCGCCCAACGTGTAGGCCCAGAGCGCGGCGACGCCGGCTTCGAGCGTGTCGAGATCGGCGTTGCGATATTTTCGCACCGTCGCTCGGGCTTCCTCCCGCGTGGCCGCCTGACCCAGAAAGACGACGACCTCGACAACGCCGCCAGGCTCCAATTCGAGCGTCGTACGCATCGCTGTACAAGGATCGAAGCCGGCGCCGACGTTGTTCGACAGGGGCGCTGCACTCGCCAGCGCCGCCGGCTGCGACAAGGCGCCGTTACGGCCGATGAATTCACGGCGATCGCCGGTCGCGTCGGTCTGCACGCCGCACATATCGACGAAGGCGACAAGCGAACCGAACGCCATGCTCCAGGGATTGATCGCGAACATCGCGCCGGTGTCGGCGTCCAACTCGGTTTCCACGAAGCCCAGCGTCGCGGTTCGCGATACGCCCAGAACCCACTCGACATAGGCGGTCACGCTGAGCCTTCGCTTGCGCCGGGTTTGGTTGGTCAGACGCAGACGCGATATCTTGATCGAGCCGTCGATGGGCGCAAATTGCAACAGGTTCGAAGCAATCCCGCAGGAAACATGCTCGAAGCGACTGTAGCCGCGGCCGTGGCGCGCGACATAGGTCCCCTGGGGATCGCGGATCGGCGAGGCCGTCGGACTCCAGAGGTCGTCGCTTTCGTCGTCCCTGATGTAGAGCGCTTCGCCCGAGGGGTCGCTGATCGGATCGTTGGACCAAGGGGTGAGCTGGTTTTCGCGGCTTGAGCCAGACCAAGTGTATCCGGCCCCTTCGGTCGAAGTCTGGAAGCCGAAGGCGGCGTTGGCGATCACGTTGATCCAAGGCGCCGGCGTCGACTGGCCCGGGCCGAGGATGGTGACATATTCCTTGCCGCCGGCCCCGAAACCTCCCAAACCGTTGAAGAACTCCAGGTCCGTTGGGCGCGGCGGCGCAATTGCGGGCGCCCGAGGCGCGCGAGGCTCCGCGAACAGCCGGATCGGGGCGCCGATGTCGGCGACGCGATCGAGTTGCTCGGAAAGGCTTCCGCTCTGCGCGACGAGCACGACGCGCGCGGACGAAATCAGCAGTGATCGCGCCTCAGCGGTGATGAGGTCGGATCTCAGAACAAACACCCGGCCGGGTTGCCGTTCGACTCCGGGCGCGAGTCGGGCTTCCCGGGCGCGCACGAGCGTCTCGATGTCGGCCTGGAGCTCCTGCACATAAGAGGCGCCGCGCTCGTTCAGGATCACCAGATCGGCCGAGAGTTGCTTGATCCGCCAATATTCGTGCGCCTGGAGCACCTTACGTGCGAAATCGAGGTTCTCGATGTCGGCGATTCTCAACAGGATGATCGGCAGATCGCCCGATATCCCCAGAGACCAGAGCCCCGCTTGCGGCCCGGAGCCTTGACGGATCGTTTCGGAGGGCGGTCGCAGCGCGCGACTCGCGAAGATCAGATGCCCCGCGAGCCGCTGAAACAGCCCGGCTTCGCCGGGCGTCACGCCCAGATGATGAAGCTGAACCTGCGCTTGCGTCCATGCCAGGGTGATGGCGCGCTCGTAGGCCGCGGCGTCCCGATGTTTGTCGATGCAGTCGAGAAGCTCGGCGCGCGATTTGGCGGCCATTGTCCAAAATGCAACGCGAACCGTGGCGCCGGGCTTTATGTGGACACGACGTCGCAAGGCAAAGATCGGATCGAGCACAGCGCCCACTGTATTGGTCAGCGGCCGGGCGCCCTGCATCGCAAGGGGCGCGCTGACTCCGCGTCCACGACCCAAGAAACGGGCCCTGTCGGTTTCGAATTCCGGCGCCCCGACCGCTTCGCCATTGGCGACGCTCAGGTGGGCCGCCCAGATTTCCGGTTCCGAAGGCTCTCGCTTTCGCCGGGTCGCTACCAGGGCGCCGACATCGACGAGATACTCGGTTTCGACGAACAGTTTGGCAAAAGCGGGATGGGCGACGTCGGCGCCCTGGGGGCCCAACGCGAGCTCCGCATAGGAGGTGATCTCGATATCGCGCGTGCGACTCCCGGCGTTGGTGATCGAGATGCGCCTGACCTCGGCGTCGTCCTCGGCGGATACGAGCACTTCGAGGATCGTGGTCAAGGTGCCGTCGCGTCGCGTGATTTGCGCATGATCCTCGTTGAGGAGGATCGAGTACTCGTCGGGCTCTGCGCTCGTGGGTTGTACGCCTGCGGACCAAACGGCGCCGCCCACCATGTCGCGCAGAAAGAAGTAGGAGCCGCAATGGTCGCGGGTCGGATCCTCGCGCCAGCGCGTGATCGCCATATCGCCCCAACGGCTGTAGCCCGAACCCGCCGCCGTCAACATGACGCCGTAGCGCACGTTCGACAGCAACAGGGTCGAGGGCGACGTCAGATGCGCGGAGACGATTTTCCGCCCCCCCGCCGGATCTACGTCGCTCGAACGCGGCGCCGACTTGACCCCTGCCGCCCAGGGGCGGGTGGCCGGAACCTCGCGCGGCGCCCGCTCTTGCAGCAGCAGTTCCGTCGCCTGGACGATCGGTTCGGCATGGAAGCGCGCGCGCATGGCCCCGTCGAACAGCGCATTGGCGATGGCGACGATCGTCATGCCCTGGTGATGCGCCATATAGGCGCGCACCAGGGCGAAATCCTCGCCCTCTTGCAGTCGCATCGAGGTAAAATCGACCGCTTCATAGAATCCATAACGACCCTGGGCGCCCATTTTGCGCAGCCGGCTCCAATTTGCGACCGCCGCGGACGGGTCGACCATCGCCGCCAGGCCGGTCGCATAGGGAGCGACGACCTTGTTCTCGCCCAGTCCCCGCTTGAGACCGAGTCCCGGCACGCCAAAGTTGGAATATTGATAGGTGAGTTCGAGGCTCCTGACATTGTAGGCAGACTCGGAGACCCCCCACGGCAGACCGTTCTCGACGCCGTATTCGATCTGTCTCTTCACGATGAGACGATCGGTCTGTTCGAGCAGGCTGCCCGCGGGCGCCCTCATGACCAGCGGCGGCATGAGGTATTCGAACATCGATCCGGACCAGGAGATCAGAGCCGAACCCTGCGCGATCGGCGTCGCGGCGCGTCCCAAACGGAACCAATGTCGGACAGGAATATCGCCTTTGGCGATGGCGAAAAAGCTCGCGAGCCGAGCCTCCGACGCCAGCAGATCATAGCAATTGGGATCGAGGGACGAATCCGACAGCAGAAATCCGATCGAAAGCAATTGCCGCTCGTGATCGTACAGAAAGCCGAACTCCATCGCCATCGCCATCGCCAGGAAGGCGTCCGCCAGAGCCTCCAGACGTGTGTGGCGCGTTGTTACGGCCTGCGCGGAGGCGGCCCTGTCAGCGCGGTGCGCGGCGATGCCGGCAGCAGTCGCCTGGGACCAATAGAGAAGTTGCGATGTGGTCCCCTCGCCACGCTCGATAGCGATCGTGCGCGAGATATCGACGAGAATGCCCGCCTCACGCTCGAGTTCGGCCCACTGGGTCCCCAGCGTTTCCTCCGAACTCGCCGGGTAAGCGAGCTCCTTGGACAAGGTCGCCAGCGAATCCTCGAGCTGCCGTAGTGTCACCGTCTGTGTCACCCGGCCCGTATGCAGGCCAGCGGCACATTCCGCCGTCAGGGCGAGCATGTCCGCCACGCCGGCGAGCTCCGATTCCGTCGCCGCCGGCGATTGGCTCCACTCGCGACACGCATTGGCGAGCGCGATGAGGTGCCCAGCCAAGTTGCCGCTGTCGACTGTCGAGACGTATTTGGGTTCGAGCATATGGAGATCGCGCGTATCGTACCAGTTGTAAAAATGGCCACGAAAACGTTGCATCTCGAGCATCGTCGCCAGAGTCGCCTCAAGTCGCTCGACGGCCTGCGAAGCGCTGATCCAGCCAAAATCGCGAGCGCTGACGACAGACAGAAGATACAGGCCGATGTTTGTTGGCGACGTACGATGCGCCACCGTCGGCGTCGGGTCCTCCTGAAAGTTGTCAGGCGGCAACATGTTGTCGCTCGCGGTCACGAAGGAATCGAAAAACCGCCAAGTCAGCCGGGCGGTCCGCCGCAAGGACTTCCTGTCTGCTTCGGCGGGGGATATTCGACGCTCCACCGCGGAGGGCATACTGACGAAGCGAGCCACCGCGGGGGAAACGACCCAGAGCGCGACAAAAGGCGTCGCCAGTCCCCAAGCGCCATGACCCATCACTATGGGAATGACGACGGCCGCCGCTGCGATGACGAACGCCCCTGACATGCGATAGGCAAAACCCCCGAGGTCGAGATCCTTGTCGGCGGCGGCCTGCGCGGCGCTGGTCCACTCCAGCAAATGCCTTCGACTGATGAAGAGGCGCCACAGCGTGCGCATTATGGCGTCGCTCAACAGGATCGCCTGATCGGCCAAAAACGTCAGGCTCAATCCGGCCAGGATCGCGGCGAGGCGCAAATCCTTGCCCAACGCGCGCAAATGGCTCGAGAGCGCCACGCCGGGATTCCGTTTCGTGAGCGCCGAAAGCATCGGAACGAACCCGGGCAAAGCGATCGTCAACAACAGGAACGCCGTCCAGACAATCGCGGGACGGTTCGGCAGGGTCCAGCCGGCGATGAGCGCCATCACACAGGTCGGCGCAACGAGCGTGCGCCGGAGATTGTCGATCATCTTCCAGCGCCCGATCCGCGGCAATTGGTTCTTGGTCGCGTTGGCGCCATTGGCGTCTTTGGCGAAGCCGAGAATCCAAGGCAGCAATTGCCAGTCGCCGCGCGCCCAGCGGTGATGGCGGCGAGCGCTGACGTCATATCGGGACGGAAATTCCTCGACGACTTCGATGTCGGAGGCGAAGCCCGCGCGGGCAAAGGCGCCTTCGAACAGGTCGTGGCTCAACAGCGTCGAATCCGCCGTGCGCCCATCGAGGGAGCCTTCGAAGGCGTCGATTTCATAGATGCCTTTTCCGGCGTAAGATCCCTCGCCGAACATGTCCTGATAGACGTCGGATACAGCCGACGCGTAGGGGTCCAGACCGCTGGAGCTGGAAAATATCTTCTGAAACAGCGATCCTTCGCTGCCCTTGGGCAGCGAAGGCGTCACCCTCGGCTGCAAGACGGCGTAGCCTTCGACGACGGCGCCGCGATCTACGTCGATTCTGGGACGGTTGAGCGGATGCGCCATCTTGCCGATCAACTGCCGAACCGAGTCCCTCGGCAGCCGCGTATCCGAATCCAATGTGACGACATATCGGATGTTGTCGGGATGCGCGCTGGGTTCCAGGAAGGTGGTGTCCTTGGCGCCGCGCAACAGCCGGTTCAATTCTTGAAGCTTGCCGCGCTTGCGCTCCCAACCGATCCAGCTTGCCTCGCCCTCGTTCCAAACACGGCGCCGGTGCAACAGCAGGAAGCGCGCGCCCCCAGGCGCGGGGCCATATCGCGCATTGAGTTTCTCGACGCCTTCGCGCGCGACGGCGACAAGTTCAGCGTCGCCGTTCACATGCTCGGAGTCGGCGTCGGTCCAGTCGGACAGCAAGGCGAAATGCAGATCGCCGCCGGGGCTGGCGAGGTGATGTATCTCCAGGCGCTCCACCAGCTCCGCGATCTCCTCGCTCGATGTCAGCAGTGTCGGCACTGCGACGAGGGTGCGAAAGGACTCGGGCACGCCGAAGCGCAGTTCGAGGCCGGGCAGAGGGAACGCACGAACGCAGAATGCGACGATGCGATTGACGATCGCGATGCCCGCATCGCTCGCCGGCACAGCGCCGAGCGCACCCATGGTGAGCAGCGAGAGCGCGTGAACGCCCATATAGCCGAGCGCCGCCAGCGGCACGGCGAGGAGGCCGGCCGAGGTCGCCATGATCGAGGCGGCATAGACGTCGAAATGCAGCCTGATCCTCCAATGCGCGGGCCAAGCGCGAAACCGATGCAACCCGAGGGATTTCTCGAACTCGCTGCGTCCGCCAGCCAGCAGGAAATAGCCGGGATCTGCCCGTCGCGCTTGCTCCATTGGCGCCAATGTGGGTCGAGGCTTGTGCGCCTCGTCTGAAGCGCGACTGGCGATTTCGAGTTCGTCGAGGCCATACTTTCGCGCTAACGTCTCGACCGCGCTGCGGTACAGCGTGCGTGTCGAGAATTCCATTTCCGGGTAACGGCTCGAGGAAGCAAGCACCACGTCGACCAGACAGATGCGCTCAAACAATTCGCGCCAATTCACCTCGTTGATCGTCCTGAGACTGGTCAGGATGTTGCGAACCGATACATTAGCTGCACCTTGGCGGCGATGAACTTCACGCACGACCGAGTCTGCCGTCATGTCTTGTTTCGCCAGATGGCCGTCCAGCCATGTCAACGCGGGCGTGAACTTCGGGTCCTGATCTCTGAGGCGATATACGAGTTGCACGGCGAAGGCGTGAGGGAGCGACTTGGCGCTCCGCCCCGCGAAGACAATGGAGGCGTCCTCGGCCTTCTTCCCGCCGACCCCAAGCAATCGATCGGCGGCGACATCGGCCTCGCGGCGTTCCAGGCGGCTACTGGTCATTTCCTGCGCCAGTCGTCGGAGGTTTTCGATCAGAACAATCTGCAATGTGAGCGACGCCGCCCAGAGTTCGCCGATCGTCAGCGGCTGAACCGTCTGATACGCCTTGAAGTAGCTCACCAGCGCCTCGGACTCGAAACAGCCGTCGGTATGGGCGACAAAGGCCCAAGCCACGCCGAACACTCGGGGAAACCCTGCGAAAGGGCCCGTGAGGAGTTTGGGAAGCTGTCGATAATAGCCGGACGGAAGATCCCGGCTGATTGCTCGCAGTTGCGCCTCAACCAGATGATAATTGTCGATCAACCATTCCGCCGCCGGGGTGATCGCGCGATTGTCGCCGATCGCCTCGACGATCGACTTATAGGCGGCCAGCAGCACCACGCCGTTTTCGGCAAGGCGGGGCATCAGCGACTTGCCCCGTGCGCCTCGGGGGGCCAGCGTTTGCGCGGCGGCCAGACTGCGGGCGTGCGCTTCCAGACGCTCGACGCTGAACAACTCCTCGCGAATCGGGTTCCGGTCGTTCCACGGCGACGGCTTGTTGAGGAACCCGAAAGTTTCGCGAACGCGGCCTCTTGGGCTTAGCTTCGATAACGAGCTTTGCAAATTGAGCTCCCACGCGTGTTCGGCGCGCCATCCGATGCGTCGTGAGCCCAAAAGGTCGACGAAGCGCCGTCCCCCACCTCGAGACCAGCCTCGTCAGTTACCTGGGCAAGTCGGTTACGCCTCATGACGCCATAGCCGCGACGCGGCTTTCGGTGCAGGGTCGGATAATACTCACGAGGCTCGTCAGGAACACGAAATCGGCCAACGCAGATGGGTGCGGGATCGGCAGACCATTGTCGCCGCCGCTCGCTCGACGTTCCAGTCGACGCCGTTCGTGCGCTGGCGAATCGCCTGCGAGCCGATCGCGCGCAGCCTTTTGCCCGCGGCCGGTACTGCGCGGGTCAACATAGGTATCTTCCGAGTCTGTCTGCGAAACCGCCATAGCGGATAACATCGACAGGGATCGAGCAGCCGACGCTATGTCGCCCGAATTGCCGAATCCGTCGAGGGTCGCTCTCACATGAACAAGCCCATTCGCAAAGCCGTAGTTCCCGTGGCGGGTTTGGGAACGCGCATGCTGCCGGCCACCAAGACGATTCCCAAGGAAATGTTGCCGATCGTCGATCGGCCGGTGTTGCAACATGTGATCGAAGAGGCTCGGCAGGCCGGGGTGGAGGAATTCATCTTTGTCACCGGGCGCAACAAGAGCGTGATCGAAGACTATTTCGACACATCCTACGAACTCGAAGACATCCTGCGGCGGAACGGAAAAACCAGGGAACGCGAAGCGTTGATCGTCGACCTCCCCGAAGCCGGCTGCGCTTCTTTCACGCGCCAGCACGCCCCGCTCGGGCTCGGGCACGCGGTATGGTGCGCGCGCAAACTTGTCGGCGCCGAGCCCTTTGCGTTGCTGCTGCCCGACATGGTCACCATGGCCGGCGCCCGCAACAGCCTCTGCCTCGCCCAATGCGTCGAGGCTTACGCCGAGTTCGGCGGCAACATCGTCGCTGTCGAAGAGGTTCCGTATGAGCAGACCTCCCAGTATGGCGTAGTCGCGGTGGGCGCCGATTTCGGACACGCGTTCGAGATCGCGGCGATGATCGAGAAGCCCGTCAATGGCGCGGCGCCTTCGAACCTGGTCATCTCCGGGCGCTACATTCTGCAGCCGGAAATCTTCGCCATCCTCGAAAACGTCGAAAAGGCCGCCGGCGGCGAAATCCAGATCACGGACGGCATGATCGAACTCGCCGCGTCACAAGCTTTTCACGGCGTGCGCTTCGACGGTTCCACCTACAACTGCGGTTCAAAAATCGGCTTTCTGACTGCCAACATCGCTTTCGCGCTCGCCCGCCCCGACCTGGCCCGCGAGCTGAAGGCGGAAATTCGCCGGCTCGTCGGCTAGCCAAGCGTCGGTTGATCTCCAAGTCGTGAGCATCGCGGGAACGCGCTTGTCATCCCTGCGGGAAGAGGAAATGACCCGATCGCATCCTGCGCGGACGCGACCGTAGGTAGTTTCCGGCTGTGCCGCACATCGAAGTTTGGCGATATTGTCGACCCGATGGAAATCAAAGCCGCGCGCGCGTTGGTTGGCGCTGGCGAGGCAACCCGGTGGTCGATATGACACATTCTGCGACAATCTCGTCTCGAGGATCCGAGTTCGACGCCTTTCTATTCGCTCCAATTGGCGAAGAGAAGAATGGAATGCTGCTCAGCGTCCTCTCCGCGCTGGCGCGGCTGGGCCTCGACCCTTGGCGGGAGGCCGCCGAACTGGCGCGGATGCCGAACCAAGCCGCCGAGCAGAGATTGACTTCTTTGATCGAAGCGCTCCCCGAAGCGCCCTCGACGCGGCCCGAGCCCCAGGCAATCTCCACCCGTCTGATCGCGCTGCTGCCCCGTGGGGCTAGCGCCGCCTTCGCGTCGAGCGAGGCATTGCCCGTCGCCGGCGAGGGTTGG
>Ga0302320_10006622_pt1 | contig 25662 bp, 27 predicted proteins | sample Bog_T0_3_FD_202130 | JGI IMG/M metagenome (GOLD analysis project Ga0302320, IMG submission 202130) | Peat permafrost microbial communities from Stordalen Mire near Abisko, Sweden - Bog_T0_3 | ecosystem: Environmental > Terrestrial > Soil > Wetlands > Peat | place: Sweden: Abisko, Stordalen Mire... | reverse complement strand
CCAAAATAGTGGAGTTCCTGCGCCAGGACATGTACCAACCCGTCGGAATCGAGCGCAGCTACGCCGACCTTAAACAACTCGTGACGCAGTTCTCAGCACCCGCGGCGCCAACGGGCAGATAGTGCGCCGGCAATGATGAAGTCCAAGCGTTTCGAACCGATTCGGGAGATCGCCTCGAGCTCCGCAAACCAGCTGAGCCGCGCGATGGCTGACGCGGGACGCAAGGTGTCCGAGCTCGAGCGCCAGCTCGAGCAGCTGCAAAACTACCGCGACGAATACATCCGCAATTCGGGCCACGCCGGCGGTACCATGGACGCGGTGAAGCTGCAGAACTACCGCTCGTTTCTCGACCGCCTGGGCGAGGCGTTGCGCCAGCATCTGAAAAACCTAGAAGCTGCGCGCGCCGAATACGACAAACGCCGCCAGCTCTGGAGCGAAAAGCGCGTCGAGGCGGAGTCGCTGGGCCGGGTGGTCGAGCGCTTCCGTCAGGAGGAGCGGCACGCCGCCGACCGGCGCGAGCAGCGCGAAGGCGACGATGCTGCCATGCGCATTGCGCTCGCGAGCCAAGCCGAGTCCGGCAATCACTGAGGAGCCGGATGACGCCGCCGCCGCACCCGTGGTGGTGCCGCACACGGCGCTCGCCGCGGACGTGCTGCGGGCCGTCATCGAGTCGTTCATTTTGCGCGAGGGCACCGACTACGGTGAACGCGAGCTCACGCTCGACGACAAGGTGGCCCGCGTGGTCGGATTGCTCGATCGTGGCGATGCACGCATTGTGTTCGATCCGCGTACCGAGTCCGTGGACATCGTGACAAAATAGCGCGTGCCAGTCATTGCAGGACATCAAGCGCTTTTCGACGCCGGCGGCCGCTTGGCGCCCTGGACTTCATGGATCGACGCGCTCGACCGGGAGATGGCCTTCTATCGCCGGTGCCCCACGGACCGCGGCTATCCGCGTTTTGCGTACGTGACCTTCCTCGACTCGAACTGGAACCCCAGTGCGGACCGCACCGACACCATTCCTGCGACGCAGAGCGGCATGGGCATACTCTCCTATCTGAAGTACGGCGCGCTGCGCCCCGAATGGGCGGGCGCGTCGCTGTCGATCGCGCGCTCGCTGGGCGATTATCTGGTCAACGAGGCGCCGACGCCCAGGAGCGGCAAATATCCGGCGTTCACGCGCTCCACCGGCACGCGCCTGCAATTTCCGTTGCCGGCTGATGCGGGCTCGCAAGCGGACCGTCCGTTTGAGATCGAGCCCGACAAGGGCGGCATCGCCGGCTACGCACTCATGCGCCTGTTCGAGACCACGGGCGAACGCTACTACCTGGATCAGGCGCTGCAGAACGCGCGGGTGCTCAAGGTCAACCAGGCCGAGGGCGATGCGCGGCATTCGCCCTGGCCGTTTCGCGTGCAGCGGCGAAGCGCGCGGTCCCGTGTCCGGCAACATGACCTACATCCTGCGGCTCTACGATGCACTGATGGCGAGCGGGTTCGACGAATTCGCGGCGCCGCGGGCCGCGCTGTGGGACTGGATCAAGCGCCATCAGCTTGCGAGCGCCGCGACGGACGGTGCGCTGTTCGCACAATTCTTCGAGGATCACGACACACCCACCAACCGTACCGCGTGGGCGCCCCTGAATCTCGCGCGCTACCTACTCGAGAAACGCGAGCGTTTGGATCCCGACTGGCGCGCCGCCTGCGAGTCGCTGATTGAATTCGTCCGCCGGACGTTCACCCACCGGGAGTTCGGCGTCACGGTGTGCCACGAGCAGGATGAGGACAAACAGGCGTGGGGCGGCGTGGTCTCGACCTACGGCGCGGTGCTCGCCCTGTTCGCCAAGGCCACGGACTCGGCGACCCTCGCCGGCGAGGCCCGCGAGGCGCTCAATTTCACCCTCTACGCCATCGACCCCGAAGGGCGGCCCCGCGATCTGTTCGTGAACCCCGAACCCGGCGGCTGGCAGGAAGATGCACACACCGATGTGATCCACAATTTCATGGACGCGCTGAGTGTCTTTCCGGAGTGGGGCACGGGCTGAGGGAGTTGGCACAGGGCTTGCTGATTGCATGCCATGAACCTGCCAATCACTGTTTTCACACCGCCTCCGCCCCCCGTAACCGTTCCCGGAGCGAAAGATGTCGCGCAACCGGCTGCTGCGCCGGATTCGAAACCGTCGGATTTTGCGGGCACTTTGAATCGCGTGGCGGCGAAGACTGTCCGGAAGGCGGATTCGCCCAAGACGGAGCCTGCTTCCGCGACCGGCGCGGTCTTGCCGCCGCCCGGCAGCGTTTCGCCGCCCCCGGCGACCTCAGCGCCGCCGCCGGCCGCCGGTGCGGCCCCAAGCGCCGCGCCGGCCGCTGCTGGCGTGGCTGCCAGTGCGGCCTCGGCCCCGGCGGCTTCGGCGGGGGATTCGGCAAGCTCGGGGACTGCCGCGGCCACGGCCACGGCCGCGGCGAATCCGCCGACCTCGATGCCGAGCGCGGCCACCTCGCCCGCGACGCCGCAAGAAGCGGCTCCCGCCGGCGCCGATGCGTCGGCGACGGTTCCCTTACCCGCGTCCGAGCCGGCGCCCGCGACGGGCACCAGCACCGTCCCGGCTGCCGCTGCCACTGCCACTGCGGCAGTGCCCACCGGTGCCGCTCAGCCCGCGGCCCCCACCCCGCAGACCCCGGTCGTGTCTTCGAAACCCGTCGTACAGTCGTCGGCCTCGACGGCGGGAGCCGTGGCAGCGACGTCGGCGCTTGCCTCCAAGACCGGGGCCGCCGCGACTACGACCATCGACGCCTCCACCAACACCCAAACGGCGCCGGCGAGCGCCGCGAGCGCGGCGAGGGCGGCAACCGCGGCTTCTGCCGCCGGGACGGCCGCCGCAACGGCCGCAGCGGCCCAGAATGCCCAGCCCGCGCAGGCGACATTGGTCGACCAAGCCCTGATCGAAGGATCCGATGCCACCGGCACGGGAGCGGCCGCGGTGCAGGCGGCAAGCGCGTCGACCAGCGCGCCCATCAGCGGACCCCAGGGCACCATGATTCAGAGCGCACCGCTGGCGACGGCGCCGACTGCTGCCGTCCCGGTGCTTGCTGCTGCGGCGGCCGGCTCCGATGGCTCACTGCTCGCCAACGACGGCAGCGGGCATGCACGCGGCGGTGCGGGGGATTCGGGCGGGTCGAGCGCCAACCCTGGCGGCGACGGCGCGGCGGCATTGCAGCAGCTCGCCACGAGTTCCGCTCCTGCTTCGAGCGCCACGACGCCGACCCTGCGCGTGCATGCGGATGTCGACAGCTCGGACTTCCCGCAGGGCGTGGCGGACAGCGTGTCCGTCATGGTCGACAACAACTGGAGCACGGCGAAGCTGCAGGTGAATCCGCCGCAGCTGGGGCCGATCGAGCTGCAGATCGCGGTTCAGGGCCAGAATGCCCAGGTGATCATGAGCACGCACAGCGCGGTGACCCGGGAGGCGCTGGAGTCGAGCGCGCCGAAGCTTCGCGAAATGCTCGCTTCGCAGGGATTCTCGCAAGTGAGCGTCGACATCTCCCAGCGCTCATTCCAGGAACGCCCGTCGTACTCGCCGCCTTATGAGTGGAGGCCCGCGGCATCGGCCGCGTCCTCGAGCGCTCTGGCGCCGGTGGCGGCAGGCGCGGCGGCGGGCGGCGCGAGCCGCTCATCGCTCGGCGTGCTGGATGCCTATGCCTGAGCCTTCAAGGCTGGTGCGGGCCAGATGACGGCGCAGCGCCGGCGTGGTGATCACGGTGCTCACGATCGCCATGATCACCAGCATCGTGAAGAGCTTTTGTGAAATCACGCCGAGATCGAATCCCACGTTGATGACGATCAGTTCCATGAGCGCGCGCGTGTTCATCATGAATCCAATCATCGAGGATTCGGGGTGATTGAATCCGGAGCGCCGCGCCGCGAAGTAGCCGCCGAAATACTTGGCCGCCGTCGCCACCGATACCACCGCAAGGCACAGGCCCCAGTCCGCCCAGCTGTCGAGGCCGCCGATCGAGGTGCGCAGGCCCGTATAGGTGAAGAAGATGGGCAGGAAAAAAACCGTCACGAAATCCCCGACGCGTTCGCGCCAAGCGGCCACGAGCTCGGTCTCGTCGAAAAGGATGACGCCCATCATGAATCCGCCGAAGATCGCAAAAATTCCGATCTGCGCGGTGGCCATCGCGCCCAGGAAGATCACCACGATCATCGCGCCCAGAAGATTCAGGGACATCTTCCCATCGCGGGGATTCGAGCGGCACACCACGCGCTTGAGCGCCGGCCTCACCCATTTGATGCTGACCAAGCCGAAGATCGCGACCAACAGCACCTTGAGCGCGAATTGCCCGGGATTGAAGCGGCTCACAGTGAATGCCGTGATCAGCGCCAGCAGGAGCCAGCCCACCACATCATTCACGGCGGCCGCTGAGATCGCGATCACGCCGAGCCTGGTACGCGTCAAATTCAGCTCGATCATGATGCGCCCGAGGATCGGCAGCGCGGTGATCGAGAAGGCGGTGGCGACGAACAGCGCGCAATTCAACCGGCCTGCAGGCTGGAGGGATGCGGGCATCGCGAAATAACCGAGCGCGAAGCCGCCGGCGAACGGCAGCACCAGGCACGCGAGCGAGACGCGGACCACGGCCGAACGGTTGGAAGACCGGGTCAAATGGGCGAAGTCGAATTCCATGCCGATCTGGAACATGAGCAGGATGAGCCCCAGCCCGGAGAGGATTTGGAGCGCTTCGGGCGGCGCGGAGTGAAACACGAATTCAAAGGTGTTGGGGGCGATCAGACCGAACAGAGACGGGCCGAGAAGAATCCCGATGATGATCTCGCCGACGGCGGTCGACTGCCCGCAGCGTTTGGCGATGGCGCCCCCGACGCGTCCGGCCAGCACGATGACCGTCAATTCCAGCAGCGTGTAAAAAAGCAGCAGCTCGCTTTTGCCCACTCGATGGTCCTAGGCCATGCCGCCGTTGATGGAAATGATCTGGCCCGTGATGTAGCCCGCTTCGGCCGAGGCGAGAAAGCCGACGAGATTCGCCACTTCTTCGGCGGTTCCCGCCCGCTTCATCGGCACGAGATCCGCGATCGCGGCCGCGTCGAACGCCGCATCGCTCATGGCGCTCGCGATGATGCCGGGCGCCACCGCGTTCACGGTGACGCCGCGGCTTGCGACTTCCAGGCTCAGCGCCTTGGTGGCCGCATTGAGCGCGCCCTTCGCCGCGGCGTAGTTGACCTGGCCGCGGTTGCCGATGAGCGAGGTCAGCGACGAGAGCGTGATGACCCGGCCCCAGCGCGTTCGGATCATGGGCAGCATGAGCGGCTGAGTGACGTTGTAGAAGCCGCCGACCGAGACTTCCATGACGCGCTGCCACTGCTCAATGCTCATCCCCGGAAAGGCGGCATCGTCGTGAATGCCGGCATTGTTGATGAGGATTTGAATGGGCTCGTGCTCGACCAGGGCCTCCATTGCAGCCCGGGTCGATGACGCCTCGGTGACGTCGAATCGAATCACCTCGGCCGCGCCGCCCGCCGCGGCGATGGCAGCCGCCACGGCCTGTGCCTCGGCGAAGTTGCGATGAGCATGGACGTAGACAAAATGCCCGGCCGCGGCCAGGCGGCGGCAGATGGCGGCGCCGATGCTGCCGCTGCCTCCGGTGACCAGCGCCCTCATCCGAGCACCACGGTGGCGCGTCCGCTCATCAGCCGCCCCTCGGGGGCGTGCAGTTCGAATTCATACAGGGCCGTCCCCCCATCGCCGGCGATGCGCACAGCATCGCAGATCAGGTCCGATTGCACATCATCGAGCCGTGCCACGTGCATACGCACACCGCGTACGCTGGCGAGGAGGCCGCCCGCGGGTTTCCCCTCCGAGGACTCCGCGATCAGTGCACCATGCACGGCCATCGCCTGGGCGGCAAGTTCGATCCCGCACGAAATTCCCAAGCGGCCATGCGAGCGCAGCGGATGATCGGCGGCGCGATGACCGCCGATGCGGCAGCGGATCCGCTCCGCACTCCAGTCGTCGACCTCATCGAGCAGGCACATGCGGCCTTGATGGGGAATGTGCGCCTCGATCCACTCCCGATTCAAGCGCATGGGACCACCTGTACGCTGATGTTCGACACATCCAGATACTCGAGCACCACACATCCCGGGCTGCCGAGCGCGATCTGGCGCAGCAACGGCAGTGACCGTGCGGCGGGAATGGAGACTCGCAGCGACTCCAGCCGAGGGTCCGTCAGCGGGTCGATCGACGCGCCCGCCAACTTCGCCTCGATGCGCGTCAAGGATCCGGTCGTTTGGCGCGGCGTGAGCACGAACGAGACGCCGAACGCATCCGGTATGGGTCGCTTGGAATTCAACGGCTCGGGGTATTCCGTGTCATAGGCGATGAGCAGCAGCGGCTCTTGATCGACGGTCACCTGTGCGAGCGCCTCGAGCAGGCCCGCGCCGAAGCTGGCGTCGTACGCGCAAAGCACGGTCGAGGCGGGCGTCGCGCCGGTCGCGATGCTCCAATAACCGGCGGCGGCGTTGTGCACCGAATTGGCAAAACGCGTGGGCGAAATCTCGCGCGATTCCTCGGCGAGCGCGCGGCATATTTCATGGCAGTTGTGCCCATCACCTCCCGACGACGAGAACACGCTTTTGAGTTCGGCGGGCGCGACTCCCGCCTGTGCGGCGGCTTCGGAGGCGACGGCGAGCGCGAGCCTCACCACGCGCCCGACCCGGCGCCGCTCGGTCGGCGGAAGCAGCGAGGGCACGGGCAGCACCGCGGGCGCGGGCTCATAGGGGCGCCGGCCGGCCAGCACTTCGCGTGCCCGCGGCCAATCGCTGAATCCCGGTCCCAAAAAGCCGATTCCGTCGATATAGGCGGCGATGCTCATCCGTTTCGGCCGAGGATGAGGCTGCAATTGGTGCCGCCGAAGCCGAACGAATTCGAAAGCACGCGCTGCAGCGGGGCTTTGCGGTTTTTCTTGAGGTACAGCGCGGTGAGCGTCGGATCGACGTTGGCTGTCGGCACACCGCCGGGGATGATCCCGTTGCGCAGCGCGAGCGCGCTGATCACGGCCTCGAGCGCACCCGCCGCGCCCAGTGTGTGACCGGTCGCGCCCTTGGTCGAGCTGCAGGGCGTGGTCGGGCCGAATACGCTGGTCACCGCCTGACTCTCCGATCGATCGTTGCTCGGCGTGCCGGTGCCGTGCAGGTTGATGTAGTCGATCGCCGCGGGTTCGAGGCCCGCATCCGACAAGGCCGCCTGCATCGCGCGCCGCGCCCCATGACCCTCGGGATGCGGCGCGGACATGTGGTAGGCGTCGTTCGATTCGCCGATGCCGAGCACCAGCACGTCGTCGCGGCCGGGCTCTTCCGGTGCGCGTTCGAGCAGCGCGAATGCGGCGGCCTCGCCGATCGAAATCCCATCGCGCGCGACGTCGAACGGCCGGCAGGGCGCCCGCGAACAAAGCTGCAGCGAATGGAATCCGTACAGGGTCGTCAGGCAGAGCGAATCGACGCCGCCGACGAGCGCGGCATCGATGAGTCCCGCCTCCATCATGCGCCGGGCCGCGGCGAAAACCTTGGCGCTCGATGCGCACGCGCACGATACCACCGCCGCCGGCCCTTCGAGGCCGAGACGGCGGCGCAGGTAGTCGGCCACCGAAAATGAGTTGTGCGTCCCGGCGTAATGGAAATCCGCCGGCAATGCGCCGCTGCCGGGATCGCGGCGGCGATAAGCGACCTCGGTTTGCAGAATGCCGGCGGTGCTGGTGCCCAGGAACACACCCAGCCGCCGGCGGCCCCAGCGGTCTGCGGCCTCGGCCACCGACCGATCGAACTCGTCCTGCCGAATCGCGAGCTCGGCCAGGCGGTTGTTGCGGCAATCGAAGCGCGCGAGGTGCGCGGGGAGGCGCTGGTCATCGACGCCCTCGACCTCGCCGACGCGGGTGTCGAGATCGACCGTCTCGAACTTGCACAGGGAAAGGCCGCTGCGCTCGGCGAGCAGCGAATCGAGCGTTTGTGCGAGGCCTCGTCCGATGCAGCTGGTCGCCGTGAAGCTTGTGAGAATGAGCGGGTTCATGGCGTCGGCCGCGGTTTGGCGATGATGAGCACGTTCGCGAACGGCGTGCCCCGGCTCATCGGCACGGCCTCGGAATAGAAACCGGTCGCATGCAGCAGTTGCCGCCAGGCCTGCACGGACCGGTAGTGCAGGCGCCCGAGCCCCTGCCCGGTCGCGAGCAGCTTCACCCGATCGACCCATTTTCCGAACGTGAAGCCGGCGCCGCCGTGCGCGTCGCCGATGCGCAGCAAGAGCACGCCGTCGCCTATCAGCGCCGCGCGCACGCGCTCGAGGATGGCGCATTGTTCCGCATAGTCGACGTACTGAAGGACGTCGAGAATCACCACGCCGTCGACGCTGCCGAAATCGGTCCGGCGCACGTCCGCCGCGACGAATTCCGCGCGGCACGTCAAGGCGAGCCGCGCGCGCCGCAGATCGCGGTCCAACAGGTCGATGCCGCGGATGTTGGAGGGCTGCGGCGCCGGCGGCCAGTCATCGGGCCACGCACCGGCTCCGGACGCGCCGCGCGCGGCCACCAACAGCGCCGCCAGCAACCCCTGACCGCAGCCGAGATCGAGGATGCGCGCGCGCCGCGTCAACAGTCCGCGCGCCAGGATGGCCTCGAACACTGGATCGCGCGCGAGCTTGCCGCGGGCGAAATAGTAGGCGTACCTTCCGGCAGCCCGGTAGGGCGCGCTCGCCTCGTTCAGCAGATGTTGCGCGAGGCTCACGGCAGCGCCGAGCGCAAGGTGACGGGCCGCAATTGGCGGCTTTGCAAGGTGGCCAGCAAGCGGGGCAGCACGTCGGCAATGACCGGCGCGCCGCCGGGCCCGCGCGCGGCGTTGCCGTCGTGCAGCAGCAAGATGTCGCCCGCGCGGAGCGCGCCGCTCAAGCGCCGATAGACATCGTCCGCGTCGCGGTTCACGGTATCGAAGCCGCGGCGCGTCCAGCTCGCGAGATGCAGTTTCAGGCGGCACAACACGGGATCGAGGAACGGATTGCGCAGTCCCGCGGGCGCGCGAAAAAAATGCGGACTCTCGCCGACGACCCGGTGGATGCTTTGCTGGGCCAGCGCGATCTCCGCCGCCATGCCCTTCGGACCCAGCAATGAAAAATCGTGACGGTGGCGCTGGGAGTGATTCTCGATGGTGTGGCCGCGCCGGACGATTTCGCGGGCCAGATCGGGGTAGCGCAAGACCCGCTCGCCCACGCAGAAAAAACTGGCGCGGGCGCGCTGCGCATCGAGCAGCGACAACACCTGGGGCGTGACTTGCGGGTCGGGCCCGTCGTCGATGGTGATGGCCACTTCGCCGCGGTCTGCGCAAGCGGGCGGCAGACGGGTCCAATTGGGGCCGAGCCAACGGCTTCTCGGCCACAGGCCCGCAGCGGTGAGCACGGCGTGGTTCAGAACCACGGCGCCCAGTGCCACGGGCCACAGCGGCGGGCGCGCCAGCACCGCCGCGCCCGCGCCGATGTGAATCGCCGCGGACGCCGTGAGGAGCGGCGTGGGCACCCAGCGCGACGGCGTCGATTCTCGTTGCTTCATGAAAATCTCAGTTCCAGAAATTGCGTCCACAGCGCTGCCCAAGTCGGCCAATCGTGGCCGCCGGGTGTTACTCGTACCGTTTGGGGCGGCAGCGCAGAGGCCATGATGCCGTGCGCCTGCGCAAACCGGTCCTGCGCCCCATAGCCCAGATATAGGGGCCGCGGCTCGGTTCGCAGCCCCTGGACGAAGCGCCATATTCGACGTTCTTCGTCGGATTCCGCAAGCGGCCCAGGCTTCCAGGCGTCAATGCCCCCCGCCGCAACGATTTCAGCGATCAACAGGCGGTTGCCCAGGTAAGGCGCGAGCAAGCACAGCCCATCCCAATCCGCGTCACGGCCTGCCGCGTAGTCCATTGCCAAAAGACCGCCGAGCGAGATGCCGGCCAGCCAGATCGTGCGGCACCCCTGCGCGCGCGCCGGCTCGATCACGTCGTGCCGCAGCTGTTGCACGGTGCTGCGGTCGCCGACGTGATCGAGCCGCAGCGGCACGAATTCCAAGTCCAGATCGAGCCCGCGCCGCCGCACCTCGGCGTCGAAGCCCGCGCTCAGGAAGTCCTCCGGTGCATGGTACGCCCCGGGCAGCCAAATGACGCGTGTCGGCGCGGGCAGCCCCGGGCGAGCGGCGCGGAAAATGCTAACCATCGGCCGGCGTCGAGCCCCGCGGCGTCAAGAGGGCGGCAAACAACAGCGCGAGGAGCGTTCCCGGCGCAACGGTCGTACCCAGCGCTTCGAGCACAGGGACGCCCGAAAAGGACAACAAGCCGAATCCGATCACCGTACAGATATTCGCGACGGCGAGCGATGCCAGCGTCAGCGGCGCGGTGCCGCCGCGCGCCGTGTGACGCTCGAAAAACAGCGCGTAGTTGGAGCCCACCGCGACGATGAGCAGCATCCCCACCAGGTGCAGGATGGTCAGCTGCACATGGAACAGCACGAGCCCTGCGGTCACGGCGAAGACCGCGAGGATCAGCGGTGCAAGCACGCGCGCGGTGCGGGCAAGCGATCGCAACGCAAGCCACAGCAGCGCGGCGATGGCGGCGAGCCCGGCGAGCGACAGCCGCAGGGCTTCGTGCAGATAGCCGTCATAGAGCGCATCGGATTCGTGCTTCATATCGAGAAGCTGGGCGGCCCCCGCTCCCGAGGCCGCGAGCGCGCTCCTCACCCGCGCAGCATCGATGTCGGGCGCGGCCGGGTTTGCGGCGTGCAGCGGCATCAGTGCGTTCCAGCGATCCGCTTGATGAAGGATGAGCGCATTGAACCCCGCGGCGAGCGACGTTCCCCGCAAGTCCCCCGGCGTGATCGGCGCGGCATCCCGGGCCGCTTCGACGTCCCGCAGAAAAGGCGTCAACTGGGCGCTGTCGAGCGCGAGTCCGGCGGTCGCCTGAGCGAGATTCGCGCGCAGCACGCCGGGTTCGGGCAGGCTCGAGCGCCGCGCCGACTGGGTGGCAAGGCTCGGCACGTACGTGGCCGGATCGTCGAAGCCGCCGATCACATGCTCATCGATCAAAGGCTCGAGCGCGCCCGCGGCGCGCTCCGTCTCGCGCAGCACCGATTCCAGATCGGCGCCGGATACCACCACCAAATCGAGCACGTTCGGCGCGCCCAAATCGCCACGCAGCGTGGCGTCGTAGCGCTGCGCCTCCTCGGATATCGGGCTCAGGCTCGAAAGTTCGCGATTCCACAGGTTGCCGCGTGCGGCGGCGATCACGGCCAGCGCGGCCGCCGCGATCACCAACGCCCCGCCCCACCTGATCGCTGCGTCCTGCCGCCTCAGCGGCTCGAGCAGGCGCCCGATGCGAGCGCCCATCGGCGCGAGATCGCGGATGGCGAAGCCGCGCGGCAAGAGCTCCGGCAGGACCAACCGCGTCACCGCGGCGGCGGCGATCAAGCCGCTGATCGAGTACGCGCCCAATTGCGAAAGGCCGGGAAATCCGGACGGCAGGAGCGATGCGAAGCCGACCACCGAGGTGAGCATGCCGAGGCGCATGGTCGGCCACAGGCGCCGTTGCCACGGCTCGGCATCGCCCGTCAGGGATTGAATGAAAAAATAGACCGAGTAATCGACCGATTCTCCGATCAGGGTGATGCCGAAACCGAGCGTGATGCCGTGCACGGCGCCGAACACCAGGGCGACGGCGGCGACGCCCATGAGGGCGCCGGTCGCCACCGGCAACAGCCCGAGCACGAGCGCGGCGAGCGAGCGGTACACCGCAAGCAGAATCAGCACCACCAACACGCTGCTTGCGATCGACAGGCGCACCACGGCCCGTTGGATGGACGCCCGCGACGCGACGGCGAACACGCCCGGGCCGCTCATGCGCAGGCGCACGCGTTGCGCAGCCGTCCCGGCAAACGCCGCTTGGATGGCTGCCTGTGCGCGTTCCTGCGCGTCGGTGTCCGAGCCCGACGCCGCGGTCTCCGCGACCAGAAGACTGCGCGCCCCATCGGCCGACGACCAAACACCCTCCCGCGACTGTGGCGCGGGCGTGCGCGCTAGTTGGTCGATGACCTGCAGCGTCTCGCCGGTCGGATCGTCCGGCACCAGCGATTTGAGCAGCAGGCCCTCCGGTGATGCCAGGCCCTCGATGGTTGCTTCGAGCGCGGCCTTCAGGCCTTGCGGAGTGAAGCGTTGCGGGGTGACCGCCTCGCTGAGAGCGTAGCGGTGCTCGAACACGAAGGCGCGATCGCGATCTGCCGTAACGGCCTCGCCGTTGTTGATGCTCGCGAACTCGCGGTCATCGCGCAGCCGGTGCGCCATGGCCACCGACACCTCGGCGCGCGTCTTGAGGTCTGCGCCTTCGAGCGACACCAGGATGAGGCGGGAGGCCGGGCCCACGCGCAGCTGATCGATCAGAAGCCGCTGCATGGGCGTGGGGCTGGCGGGCAGGAACGCCGACAGGTCGGTGACATAGCGGGCGCGGGCGGCGATGGCGGCAGCCAACACCACCAGAGCGAGCCACGTCCCGACGATGCGGGCTCTGCGCGACATCATGAGATGGGACGATCTCGCAAGGTCATGAGCGACCGATCGCCGTCCTTCTCGAATATCTCGACCCGGGTGAGATCGCTCCGAGCGCCCTCGATCTGCACCCGCGCAATTTTCTTCTGCACCTCCGTATCGCGCGGTACCAGCGTCAGGCGCCAATGCGCCAGCGTGCCGGCATAGTCGACGGTGAACAATTGCTCCAGCGCCCCGCGGTCGCCGGCGAGCGTGGCGCGCATCCCCTCGATGAAGGGCCGAATTGCCGGATAGGCCTTCAAATCGAGCACGCGGGTGCGATTTCCGCGCTGCACCGTGAGCACATCGCCCGCCAGCAGCAAAACCTCCGGCCGGGGCTCCGCGGTACGCTTCTCCAGGCGATTGGGCGCGTCGTAGATCATCACGCCGGAGGATTCCGCCGGACGCTTGAGGACGGCGAGAAAATGCTGTTCGATGAAATCCACCTCGCCGTGTCGGCGCGCGGCCAGCAGCCGCATGAGCTCGTCGAGGTCGCCGAACTGGCCGCGGGCCGCCCTGGCCAACACGAAAGCGAGAACTCCAATCCCGAACGCGCGCCGTTTCATGAGGCCGGCTTGTCGGTGCGCTCGCGCCAGAAATCGAAGAAGTTGAACCAGTTGTACGGGTCGCTCCGGCAATAGCGGTCGAGCAGCTGCGCGTAGCGATCGACCGCCTCCCTTACCGCGGCGTCGCGCGCTCCAGCCGGCGTGGCGGAAAAATCCGCGATGGGCTCGAACACCACGTGATAGCGGTTGCCCCCGCGATACAGCCCCACCATGAATATCACCGATCGGCGCAGGATCGCGGCGGCACGCATCGGGCCGGTGGGCAGATAGGCACGCTCGCCGAGCAGCGTGACCGGCTGCAGCGGCTCATCGCCCAGCGTCCGATCACCGAGCATGCCCACGAAGGCGCCGTGGTTGAGCCGATCGGCGATCTTGAGCATGGCGTCCATGTGTCCCAGCGAAATGATGTCGGGCTTTGCGTCGGAATCGATGGCGGCAATCATGGCATTCAATTTGCGTGCATTGTTCTCGTACATCGCCATCGATACGTGCAGTCCGGGCTGGCGCCGGCCGGCGCTGCGCATGACCTCGAAGCTCCCCATGTGGGCGCCCAGCAGGAACGCGCCCTGTCGCGAACCCAGGAACTCGTACATTTCGGCCTCGCCCTCGATGGTGAGATCGAAACGGCCGTACTGCTCCTTGACCAGATAGACGCGATCGTGAATGGTCGAGGCGAAGTAGAGAATGTGCCGAAACCGATCCATTGCGGAGGGATTTTTGCCGAGGGCGAGCCTCAGGTACCGGCGCGAATGCCGCCGCGCGCCCGGCGCGAACCAGAAAAAATACAGGGCGATGCCGTACAGAACGGTGCGGCTCAGCGTTCTGCCGAGCCGCAACGACAAGAACACCATCACCTTGAGAAGGCCCGTGCTGCCGCGCTCGCGATAGCTGATCCACTCCGCGGGCTTGAGTATCGGCAGGTCGGGAGCGGGATCAGGAGTCATCGGCGGCACCTTGCGGCGTCCTCGTCAGGGTGCCCGAGAGCGCGGGCCGATCGTCGATACGCACGGCGAACCGCACCGTGCCATTCGCCGCCGAGGTGTGCTCCACGTTGAGCGCGTCGCCGGGCCGCACCGTCTCGAGGAACTTGGCCGCCGTGAGCTGCCATTGAGTAAGGTCGATCGCGAGCTCCGTTTCGATCAGGCGCAGGGCCTCATCGAGCAGAACCGCGCCCGGCAGGATGGGCATATTCGGAAAATGTCCCGCATAGGCGGGGTGATCGGCGGCGATGCTCAGCGCGTGAACATGCTTCGACTCTTCGAGCAGCGAATGAAGGGCGGACTGGGGCAGTTTGCCGGTCGCGTTTCGCGGCAGCCGGTCGACCACGAGCAGCGGCCGCGGCAGGAACACCGGATCGATGCGTGAGCGCAGACGCTCGATGAGCGTGCCGGCGGTCAGTCCGGGTGCGACGGCGACCGCCGCCAAGCGGGTGATCCCGGTGGCTGCGCCGCCGTCGCTCTCGCGCAGGAAGAAGGCACCATCTTTCACGCCGGGAATCGCGTTCAGCTGTGCATTCAGATAGCCGAAGGAGCTGCGTTTGCCGGCCACGTTCACCAGATCCGCGGTTCGGCCATGGAGCGTGAACTCATCCGCTGCGCCGATCTCGATGACGTCGCACATGGGCGTCATCTGTTCGACGTGTCCGCCGTGTGCATAAACCTGGCCATTGTCCGCGCGCAGGCGAACCCCGGGCCACAGCTTGAAGGTCTCGGTCTCGGCGGTGCGGCGCATCGCGATCTGCCCGGTCTCCGTGGAACCGTAGATCTCCAGCAGCCGCGCCGCGAACCGCTGTTCCGCTTCGCGCGCCAGCTGCTGCGTCAGGGGCGCGGTGGCGCACACGATGAGATCCAGGGGCGGCAACGCCATGCCGGACGCCAGCAGCGTGCGCAGATGCACGGGGGTGGACACGAGCGCGCGAGGCCGGGGCGCCGCGGCGATGGCCGCGCAGATGTCCGCGGGATAAAACGGGCGCTCGGCACCGAAGGCGTGGCCGCTTTGCAGCGCGACCAGCACCGTCGATTCGAACCCGTACATGTGCTGGGGCGGAACCGTGCCGATCAGCGTATGCCGCCGGCCGTCCATGAGCCCGAGGACCGCGGCCTCCTCGCGGACGCAACGCGCCAATCGGCCCCAGGTCTTTTTATAGGGGAGCGGTGTTCCGGTCGACCCGGAGGTGAATACGATGGCCGCGATCTGCTCGTCCGGAATTTGCGGGGTGGAATCGGGCGGCCCCGCGGCGGTGCCGGTCCGGCGCTCCTCCGACTTGCGATAGAGGAGGCGCGGCAGTTCGATGCTGCAGCCGCTGTCGTCGGTCAGGCAGAAGGTGTCCGGCGCGAATTGGGCGAGCTGGCGGATGACCTCCGGCGTGTGCGTGGAGGGCAGCAAACTGGTCCGACCCGACAGCAGGCAGGCGGCGAAGCCCACCGCGAAGTGGTATCGGTCGGCGCAGGCGTTGAGCACGTGTCTCCCTGCGGGCAGCTCGCGCGCCAGGCTTGCGGCATCGGCGAGGAATTCATCGGCGCCGATGGCACGCCCCGAGCGGTAGGCCACCACCGAGCCCTGATCCGTCAACAGCGCCGTGAGCTCCATCGCGATGCTAACGGTTCGAGAAAAAGACTCGCACCGTCGCCATGATGCCGCGACGGTCCGTGTGCGGAAGTACGCGCCGCCTGACCGCATATTCGCCGGCGAACATCGCGCCGATCAACGGCAAGGTTCCGAAATTGACGAACATCGACCAGAGGGTGAGCGGCGCCGAGACGTACAGAAGCAGGGTCGCCAGCATGAGCACGCCGAAAAACAGTGCCCAGGCCATGGTTACCTGCCGCGTGTAGCGAACTTCCGCCGGCGTCAACGGGCCGTGCAGCTTGTCGGCCAAGCGCGTGCAAAGCGCCGTGCCGCCGGAGCGCAAGGAGCCTCCAAACCCGAACGCCAGCAGGCCGTACATTCCACACTCCTGCAGCAGATAGACCACGGAGAAGTTCTTCTCTAGAACCGGCCAGTAATCATACAAGAGCACCGCGGCGGCCAACGCAGCCGGCACGGCGAAGAGCGGAGGGAGGTAACGCCCGAGGAGGGTGGCGCCGAAGGCGAGGAGGGGCACCAGCGCCAGTGCGGCTCCCAGACGGCCGGCGCCGCCGGTGTTGCAATAGTGCGAGAGCGCCGCGTAAGCCGCAATCAGGCAACAGGCTGCAGCGAACTGCAGCCGCCGCCAGACAGGCGCGCTCACTTGGTTCTCTGTTTCGCAATGTGCTCCGCTAAGTGCCTCAAGGAGCGAAAGATTTTGTGATTTTCCTGGCTGTCGGCCCGCAGCTGAACGCCGTACTTCTTGGAGACGATGAGCGCGACCTCAAGAATGTCGATGGAATCGAGTCCCAGCCCCTCGCCGTACAGCGGCGCATCCGGATCGATGTCCTGAGGCGCGATCTCCAGATTCAACGATTGAACGAAGAGGGCGGCAATTTCCCGTTGCAGGGCGGCATCGGCCGAGAGCGCCGACTGTTGCATGAGCGACGCTTTGTCGGGCATGGGCTTAAGTTTGCTTCAAATCTCTGTAGGACTACTTTTGGCACCGAAATGCCCTGCAGCTCATTATATAGGTGCGCGCGGGAGCGGCAACCCGCCCGTTTCGGATATGCTCAGGAGCTCGAATGAACCCACCCCATCCGCCGCTCACCGATTACTATTCCCGCGAGGCCGACCGGGCGGGTTGGGTGCGGCAGATGTTCGATCGTACCGCCGCGGACTACGATCGAATCGAGCGCGTGATGGCGTTCGGCAGTGGTTCCTGGTACCGCCATTGCGCCTTGGAGCGCGCGGGCCTGGAGACGGGCATGCGGGTCTTGGACATCGGTACGGGTACGGGACTTACCGCCCGGGAAGCGGCGGAGCTCGCCGGTCCCACCGGCCGGGTCACCGGTGTCGATCCGAGCGCGGGCATGATGGAACAGGCCATGGTGCGGTCGGGCGTGCAGCTTTTGCGCGGCTGTGCCGAAGCGATTCCCTCGGCTCCCGACGCGGCGGATTTCGTGTCCATGGGGTACGCGCTGCGGCACATCGAGGATTTCGATGCGGCGTTTCGCGAGTTCCTGCGGGTGCTCGTGCCCGGCGGCAGGGTCTGCATTCTGGAAATAACCCCGCCGAGGGGCCGCATGGCTCGCGCGGCCCTCAAGGCCTACATGCGCGGCGTCGTACCTTGGATGGCGAAATGGCTGTCATCCCACCGCGACACGCCGGAGCTCATGCGCTACTACTGGGATACGATCGAGGCCTGCGCCTCGCCTTTGTCGATTCTCGACGGAATGCAGGAGGCGGGCTTCGTGGACGTGTATCGCCACGTGGAGCTCGGCATTTTCTCCGAATACTGCGGGCGCAAGCCGACGCACTAGCGCAAGCGGCGCGCCGCGAGGAGCGGCAGCCGCCACAAGAATCCCAAAAACAGGCGCAGGTGCATCCACGTCAAGAGGACGTTGTCCCGCCAGTAGTTGAAATGCGAAACGCCGCCTTCCTCGCGCCGGAAGTAGCGCACGGGGGCGGGCACATTGACGGGCCTGATGCCGCGCCATGAAAGCCGCACCACGGCCTCCGCGTCGAAATCGAAGCGCCGCATCCAGAGCTGGCGGCGCATGACATCGATGAGCGGCGCGATGGGATAAACGCGAAAGCCGTAGAGCGAGTCCCCGATCCCCGCCCAGAGCGTTTCGAGGTTCGCCCAGCCGTTGGAGATCTTGCGCCCGTTGACGCGCAGCCGCGGCGCGTCCGCATCGAACACGGGACAGCCGAGCACCATGTCCGCGGGATGCGCCTGCGACATGCGCATGAACGCGCCGATGAGTGCGGCCGGGTGTTGACCGTCGGAATCCATGGTCAGCGCGTGAGTAAAGCCCCGCGACGCGGCTTCACGCAGTCCCGTGAGCACGGCCGCACCCTTGCCGCGATTTTGGGGCATCACCAACACCGAAAGCCCCGGCTGCCCGCGCGCCAGCGCGGAAAGCCGCTCGGCGGAACCATCCGTGCTGCCATCGACCACCACCCACACGGGATTCCACTGCTCGAGCGCGGCCTCGACGGTGGCGTAGACGTGGGGTCCCGGGTTATAGCTCGGAATGAGAACCAAATGCGTTGCGGAACGTTCGGCCATGGGTCACGTGTTTTTCAGCCAGCGGGATTGCAGCGCCCCCTCGAGCTCGCGGCGATAATAGCCGTCGAGCTCGGCGGTGAACGCGGCGACGTCGTCGGGCGGCGCAAATCTCTCGCCCAGCCTGACCCGATAGACGATGGGCAGCACCGGCCTCTTGAACAGCGGCCAGCCCTTGCTCAGGAAGGGCGAATCGGTCTCGATGATCAAGGTCTGCACCGGCACGCCGGCATGCTTGGCGATGAGGCCGACACTGCCGACCAACGGATTGATGGGCGATCGACGGCTGCGCGTGCCTTCGGGAAACAACAGCAGCAGGCAGCCTCGATTCAGGTGCGCTACCGATTCCTTCACCATCTGCCGTGAGGATTCATTCGGCACGTAGCGCGCCAGCCGTGAGCCGGAGCCGAGGAAGATGTTTCTCATGAGCTCGGCCTTCATCACGCAGACGATGTTCGGGTGTCGCGTGAGGATCAGAAGCGCGTCGATGAGCGAGGGATGATTGGGCGCGAGGATCATCGAAGGAGCGCCCCGCAGCGCATCGATGGCGGATAAATCGAGGCGATAGGCGCGGGTCGCCGACAGCGACCAGGCGTAGATGCGGAATCCCTCCATGATGCCGCGTCTGCCGACTTTCGTGCCCAGTTCCCGCGGCAGCAGGAAATACAGGGGCAGCGCGAACACGGTCCAGGACAGACAGATGAGCCCGAGCAGCGTCAGCGACGAGTAGAGCGCGAAATATTCGTACGCGATTTTCAAGTAACGGAACATCGGCGTCGTCAGTCGGCGACCTGGACCCGCTGCGCGGACGTCGCGATGGGCCAGGCGATCCCGAAGCCGGCGGTCCAGTAGTGATCGCGCTGCACGAGCGGGCTGTCGGCAAATGCCGCGCCGCTGAGCGTGTCGTAGCGCATGAATGCTCCCACCCAGTAGCTAGGATAACGCTTCGACACCGCGGTGAGGAACTCGCTGCCGGCGTAGCCGCCGGGTGCCTGATAGGCTGGACGCGACGACGTCGCATTTTGGGGTTCTACCGAGTAGAAGTAGGAGTCGTATCGGCGGTTGGCGAACAGCGGGCCGGAGAAAAATCCGAGCTTCCACCCCGCGCGTCCCAAGGGATCGACGAAGTCCAGTGCGAATCCGGGCGTGAACGTCCAACCGATGCCTTCGGGCGGGGTCTCGATCGCGAAGGCGGAACGCAGCGGCAGCCTCAGATCCCAGCGGACATGCTGATCGTCGCTTCGCCACAGGTGAAAATCCAGTGAGGCCCCGGCTTCCACCGTCGGTTTGAGCTTGGGCATGCCGCTGCGGGTGCGGTCGTTTCCCACCGGCGTAGTGGCGTTGAAGCTCAGCTTCACCTCCACCCAGGGCTGTCTGAAGAGACTCGCGTGCACCCCGTCACGATCGGTTTTCAGCAGCGAGCCGTTGTACAGCAGATAAGGCACCGGGACGGGATAGACGTGCGAGCTGTTCGCGCCGCGGTAGTCATCGTATCCCAGCGCGCCGATTCCCAATCCGACTTCCCACAGCGGCTCATCGGCCGCGTTTGCGGGCGCCGCGAACAGCAGCACCGCGCACAGTGCGGTCAGCCGCCGGTAAATGATTCTGACTCGACTGGACGAATGTTGGCGGCGCGGCGGCGCGCAGAACTCAGCGAGCGGCCGAGATGGGCAAGGGAAATCACGTAGTAAAGGCCCTTGAACGCCCGGAGCGCACCCCAAATTGGCGTGCGCCCGAAGATATCGCCCGCCAATACCGACATGAGCGCCTCCTTCATGCGCAGCACATTGCGGGGTCCGAGAAACAGCTCGCGCATGGTGGGGTTGGTGACGCGATAAATGAACCACGAAAACTGCTTCGGCCCGTGACGGACCAGCCGGTCGTAGCGCCTGAGCGCCCGCGCGGCGCGCTCGGGCCGCCGCCGGCACTCATCGACAGCCTCCGCGGCGGCCGCGCCGCTGGTCATGGCGAGCATGACGCCCGAGGAGAATACCGGGTCGATGAACGCGTACGCGTCGCCCACCAACAGGTAGTTCGCGCCATGCGTGCGGTCGCAGGCGTACGAGTAGTTGCCGGTGGCCTCGACGTCCGTCGTCAACGCCGCATCTCGCAGCCGGTCGGCCAGCGGCGGACAGAGTGCGATCGTCGATCGAAAAAATTCCGCAAGTCCGCCCGCGCGGGCCTTCATGTAGTTCGGCCAGACCACGGCGCCGACGCTGGTGTTGCCGTCGCTCAGGGGAATGAACCAGAACCAGCCATGATCGAACCAAAAGATGGTGATGTTGCCTTCGCGCCTGCCGGCCTCGCGTCGGGCGCCGCTGAAGTGCGCGTACATGGCGGCGCTGTTGTGCTTTTTATTGCGGCGTTTCGCCTGCAGGCGGTTGCCAAGGAAGGTATCGCGCCCGGTGGCGTCGATGAGGTGGCGGGCCTCGAAGCTTTCGCCGCAGCCATCGTCGTGCACGGCGTGCACCCGTGCGCGCCGGCCGCCGTCCAGGAATTCGACCTCGCGGGCGCGGCAGCATTCGACGACGGCGGCGCCCGCCTGCGCGGCGCGCCGGATGAGGATCTCGTCGAACTCCGAACGCCTGACTTGATAGGCCAACGGCTGCGACTTGTCCCAGGCGCTCGCGAATTCGAACTCCTGGTGCCTTCCGTCCCAGGGTGAGACGAACTCCGCGCCCCACTTCTCCATGCCGATCGCGCGCACCTTGTCCGCGACTCCAAGGCGTTCGAATATTGGTAAATTGGCGGGCAGCAGCGATTCGCCGATGTGGAATCGGGGATGGCGGGCCTTCTCCAAGAGCACCACGGAGTAACCCTTCTCGGCCAGCATGGTGGCCGCGGTCGAACCCCCCGGGCCGCCGCCGACCACCAACACATCGCAAGATCGCGGGGCCATATTTACTCCGGTCGGGATCTAAGTGCCGCGGGAGCTGTCAAAAAGTCTCCGGGCAGCGGGGCGCAGCTTATCGTGCCGACAAACACGGGTACAACGTCTGTAATATACGCGTCATGCACATTCTGATCGTTGAAGATGACGAAGTGGCGCGCGATTACCTGGCAAAGGCGCTGCGGGAGGTGGGCCATACGGTCGATGCCGCGGCCGACGGGCTCGCGGGTCTGCACATGGCATCCTCGATAGCCATCGATCTGGCGATCGTCGATCGCATGCTGCCGAAGCTCGATGGGCTCGCGTTGGTGCAATCGTTGCGCGCGACGGGCCGCAAGCTCCCGGTTCTCATTTTGAGCGCGCTCGGCGATGTCGACGACCGCATCACGGGCCTGCGAGCCGGCGGCGACGACTACCTGACCAAGCCTTACCACGTGTCCGAATTGCTGGCGCGCGTCGACGCGCTCGCGCGGCGCGGCGATTCGGGCAACGCCGAGACCAACACCAAATTGAAGCTGGCGGACCTGGAACTCGACCGCATGACGCGCCGGGTGACGCGCAACGGCAAGAAAATCGAGCTCACGGCGCGCGAGTTTCAACTGTTGGAGTTCATGATGCGCCACAGCGGACAGGTGGTTACGCGCACCATGCTGCTCGAAGGCGTCTGGGACTATCACTTCGATCCGCAGACCAACGTCATCGACGTGCACATCAGCCGCTTGCGCCAGGCGATCGACAAAGACTTCGACAAACCCCTGCTGCACACGGTCCGCGGTGCGGGCTACAGCCTGCGCGAAGACGAATAGTGGACGCCGGGCGGCGCCGCAGCGCGGGCCCCGATCAGCGGTTCCTGGGTGTTCTCGACACCTCGCCGTTTCGCATCGCAATCGTCTATTCGCTGGTGTTCGCCTGCGGCGCCGCTCTGCTGCTCGGCATCGTGGATTTCGCGGTTTCGCGCGTGGTCGACGGCAGCACGGACAACCTCATCGAGGCGGAGGTGCAGGGCTTGCGCGAGCAGGTGCTGGTGCTGTCGCGCAGCGATTTCATCGAGCTCATCGAACAGCGCTCGCAGGATCAGGACGTGCGCGGCGCCGTGTATCTCATGGTCGATCCGCAGTTGCGCCCGGTCGCCGGCAACGTGCCGGCGTGGCCGAAAATCGATGCCGATGAGGGCAAATGGATCCAGTTCAAGGTGTCGGTCCCGTTTGGCGACGAGACGCGCGAACACGAAATGCGCGCGCGGCGATTTCCGCTGCCGGGCGGCTACCGGATGCTCGTGGGGCACGACGTGCAGGAACGCCAGGACGTCAAGAATCTGATGATGCGGGGGTTGATCGCGGCGGTGCTGCTGACGTTGCTCCTCGGACTGGGAGGCGGGTTCTGGATGGGCCGCCGGATCCTGGCGCAAGCGGGCGCCATCTCCGCCGTGGCCACGCAAATCATGCGCGGCGACCTGTCGCAGCGGCTGCCGGTGCGCGACGCCGATGACGAGATCAACACGCTCGCGCGCGAGATCAACACCATGCTCGACAAGATCGAGCAGCTCACGCTCGGCATGCGCACCGTGCTCGACAGCGCGGCGCACGACCTGCGCACGCCGTTGAACCGCCTGCAGGCCTCGGCCGAGGGCGCGATGAGCCAGCTTGCGCCGGGATCGGCCGAGCGGCGCGTGCTCGAGCGCGTGACCAGCGAGGTCGATCACATGCGAAGCACGTTGGACGCGCTGCTGCGCATCGCGCTCGCGGAAACGGGGACCGTCGCCCGCGAGCCGGTCGATTTGTCGGAGCTGGTCGCGAGCATGGTGGAGCTGTATGCGCCGGTGAGCGAGGAGCGCGGCATCCGGCTCGAGAGCGCGGTCGCGGCCGGCGCCCAGGTGCAGGGCAGCCGACAGCTGCTGGCGCAGGCGCTCGCGAACCTGCTCGACAACGCCATCAAATTCACGCCCGACGGCGGCCACATCCGCGTGCTGCTCAACGCACTTTCGGGCGGGCCCGAGGTCGTAGTCGAGGACGACGGCCCGGGGATCCCGGCCGACAAGCGCGAGATCGTCCTCGGCCGGCGCGTGCGCCTCGATGAGGCGCGCAAGTTTCCGGGGTCGGGCCTCGGCCTGTCGCTGGTCGCGGCCGTCACCAAATTGCACGGCGCGCGGCTGGTGCTCGACGACGCCGCGCCCGGATTACGAGTATCGCTAAGATTTTGAGGAGGACGAAATGCCGCGAGTCAGGAAGCTCCAACACGCCTTGGGCTGCTCAGCCTGTGTTTTGGCCGCCGCCGTGTCGATGAAACCGGTGCGCGCGGAGAGCTCACAGCCGGCCGTGCCGTCCTCCGGAATCGATCTGGAGTTCGTGGATTCCTCCGTCAGGCCGCAAGACGATTTCTACCGGCACATGAACGGCAAGTGGCTCGAGAGCTTCGAGATTCCCTCGGACAAGTCGGCCTACGGCGCCTTCAACCTGATCGACGACGAGACTCAGCAGCAGCTGCGTTCCATCGTCGAGGGGCTGGCGCAGAACACGGCCGATCCCGACGCCGGGAAACTCGCCGACCTGTACGCGAGCTTCATGGACGAGGCGCGTTTGGAGAGCCTGCGGCTGAAGCCGCTGCAGCAGACGTTCGCGCAGATCGATGCGCTCAAAAGCCGCAAGGACATTCCGGCGCTCATCGCGAAATTCAATCGAACCGGCATCGGCGCGCCGCTGGATTTCGGCGTCGATCAGGACGCCAAGGATTCGACCCGCTACGCCGTCATCGTGGTGCAAAGCGGCCTCGGCATGCCGGACCGGGACTATTATCTGAAGGATGACGCGGCGCTCAAGGAGGCGCGCGGGAAATATCTGGCGCACATCGAGAAGATGCTGCGCATGGCGGGGCAGCCGGACGCGCACGCGAGCGCAGCGGCGATCTTGAAGCTCGAAACCGCGCTGGCGGACCGGCAGTGGACGCGGGTCGAGAACCGCGACCCGCTCAAAACCTACAACAGGATTGCCGTCGCCGATCTGCCCAAGCTGATGCCGGGCTACGACTGGCGCGCCTTCCTGGTCGGCGCCGATCTCGCGGGGAAGACGGATTACCTGATCGTGCGGCAGCCGACCTACCTGAGCGGCCTCAACACGCTGCTCAAGGACACGCCGCTGCCCGTGTGGCGCAGCTACTTCAAGTGGCACGCGCTGGCGACCGCCGCGCCGTACCTCTCCAAGGATTTCGTCGATGAGCGTTTCGCCTTCACCGGCACGGTCTTGAGCGGGATTCCGCAAATCCGCCCGCGTTGGAAGCGCGGCGTCGCGCTGCTCGACGGTTCGCTCGGAGAGGCGCTCGGCAAGCTCTATGTCGAGAAGTATTTCCCGCCCGAGAGCAAGTCAAGGATGCAGGCGCTGGTGCACAACCTGCTCGAGACCTATGCACGCGACATCGACACCTTGGATTGGATGAGCGAGACGACGCGAAAGGGCGCGCAAGAGAAACTCGCCAAACTCACCACCAAGATCGGCTATCCCGACAAATGGCGCGATTACAGTGCGCTGAAAATCGACCGCGGCGATCTGTGGGGCAATGTGATCCGGGCCACGCGATTCGAATCCCAGCGCGACATCGACAAGCTCGGCAAGCCGGTCGACCGCACCGAGTGGGGCATGACGCCGCAAACGGTCAACGCCTACTACAATCCGGTGATGAACGAAATCGTATTTCCCGCCGCGATTCTGCAGCCGCCGTTCTTCGACGCCCGGGCCGACGAGGCCGTGAACTACGGCGGCATCGGCGCGGTCATCGGCCACGAGGTCAGCCACGGCTTCGACGACCGCGGCAGCCAGTACGACGCCGACGGCAATCTTCGCGATTGGTTCGCGCCGGAGGATCACGCGAAGTTTGCCGCCAAGACCCAGACGCTGGTGGCCCAGTACGACGCGTACGAGCCGGTGCCCGGCTTTCACGTCAATGGCAAGCTCACCTTGGGAGAGAACATCGCGGACAATTCCGGATTGTCGATCGCCTTCAAGGCCTATCACCTCGCGCTCGAGGGCCGCACGGCGCCGGTCATCGACGGCTTTACCGGCGATCAACGGCTTTATTTGGGCTGGGCGCAGGTGTGGCGCGGCAAGGTGCGCGAGGCGGAGGCCATGCAGCGCGTGAAAACGGATCCGCACTCGCCGCCGGCGGTGCGCGGCACGGCGCCGCTGTTGAATCAGCCCGGGTTCTATGAGGCGTTCGACATCAAGCCCGGCGACAAGATGTACCGGCCGCCGTCGGATCGCGTCAGCATCTGGTGATCGGCGCCCCGCCGGGCGAGCGTCAAATTACCGGCGGATCGCCCGCACGCGGCTCGGCGGCCGCCTGGCGGCGGCGTTATAAGTCGTTGAGGAATCAACATAAAGGGCGCTGAAAGAGCACTGGCATAGAACTTGCTCAGTTCCAGGTGCGGCATATGCGCCGCGCTGGGACTATCACATGGCCTACGCAGGCGACGAAGCTCCTCC
>Ga0302320_10006621_pt1 | contig 25665 bp, 18 predicted proteins | sample Bog_T0_3_FD_202130 | JGI IMG/M metagenome (GOLD analysis project Ga0302320, IMG submission 202130) | Peat permafrost microbial communities from Stordalen Mire near Abisko, Sweden - Bog_T0_3 | ecosystem: Environmental > Terrestrial > Soil > Wetlands > Peat | place: Sweden: Abisko, Stordalen Mire... | reverse complement strand
TCTTTGACGACATGTGCCGCTTGGCTTCCCATGCAGAGTGCAGCAGGCCGCCGAAATCGTCCAGTTTGTGGCGCATCAATGCGCTCTTCATATCGATCGCTAGTTGCTTTTGCTGCGCCAGCGCATCGATCGTTTCGGCGTTGCCGGATTCCAGACGCTGGGTTTGATCCTCAATGATTCGATCCGACCGGCGGGTCTGCCCCGTGTAGCAAAGCAGCAGATTGTGCTCCAATTCGTTCAGCACATCTGGATTCACGCGCAACGGGTTGATCACCACCCGGTCCCCGTAGAACTCCATAAAATTGAATCCGCCGAAGCTGGCCGCGTACTGGTCCTGGAGACCGCCTTGTATCGCCAGGTCATGGCGTTCGATGCGATATGCGGATTCCGCAACATCGTACGGGGTCATTCGTACCTTCTGGAATTCTTTGATCAACCCCACCAAAGCGACGATGAGCGCGGAGGATGAACCCAGACCGGACCCCGGAGGAGCATCGCTGTGCAGGAAGATCTCAAACCCCCCGGAATCCTTGGCGCCGAAACGGTTAATCACTGCTTTCACGAGATCCAGTTGGCCATCCGGCAGCATTTCACTCTGCGTCGTGTAATCCAGCAATAAATTGAAGTCAGCGGAAGCGAGCCGTATTCTGCCGTCCTCTCGTGGGCGCAAACTGCCCCACGCGAAGCTGTCAATGGTTGCGTTCAAAACGCAGCCACCATTTCTTGACGGATAGGGCGGCACATCGGTTCCGCCGCCGGCGAAGCTGATACGCAGGGGTGCTTTCGCCCGAATTTTCATACCTTCCACCTCATGGGTAGTTCGTGTTGTGCTCGTGCCAGATCGTCAGGCACACCGATGTCCAGGAACAGAGCATTCGTGACGAAGCCGTACAGTCCACAGCCAATGAGACTGGGAAGCATCTCATCTTCCAAAGAAGCCGGGCGCTGATCGGGAATTAAGTCGACAAATTCCCGGCTTAAGACATAGGCGCCGGTATTCACCATCCCCGTGTTCTCGTTGTCATTCGAGTCGCCGTACTGGTCGCGGAACGCGGTAACGGCACCGTTTTGGTTGGTCAAGACGCGCCGGTAACGGCTGGTTTTGTTTGATGCGACCAGAGCCATGGTGGCCAGCGCGTTGCGGCTATGGTGGAACTTCAACATTTCATGCACATCGAGGCCTACCAGTGAGTCACCGTTGAAAACAAACAGGGCGGGAGCATCGATCATGCAGGCTGCCTTCTTGACGGCGCCGGCGTTCCCCAGAAGTTCTTCTTCGACGGAATAATGCAACTCGAGTCCCCATTTCGTTCCTTTGCGAAAGTGACCCTGAACCTCGGATCGCCGGTAGCCGACACAGAGCACGACATGCCGGATGCCGTCGAAGCGGAGTTTAGCAAGTAGATATTCCAGAAAGGGGCGGTTGGCCACAGGAGCCATGCTCTTCGGCCCACTGAGAAAGACTGACCGCGAGCGAGCACCCAAACCGCCTACCAAAACAATTCCCCCAAGTGAATTCATTTTAGTAGGCGTGCTTGGCGTCACCGGTGTGCAACACCGTGCGGATCACGATGCGCAGGTCGAACAGCAGACTCCAGTTCCGCAGATAGTAAAGGTCGTGCTCAATGCGTTTCTCGATCGAGGTGTCCCCTCGCCAGCCGTTCACCTGCGCCCATCCGGTTATGCCGACCTTCAGATAGTGCCGGGCGTGATAACGGGGTATTTCGACCCCGAACTTCTCCACGAAATGGGGGCGCTCCGGTCGGGGGCCGACAACGCTCATGTCGCCTCTAAGCACATTGAAAAACTGAGGGAGTTCATCCAGGCTCGTGCGACGCAGGAAAGTACCCACGCGCGTGCGCCGCGAGTCGTCCCGGCAGGTCCAGCGCGTATCTCCTTCCTGTGTCGTGCCCAAGCACATGGTTCGAAACTTGTACATCTGAAAGACATTCCCTTTGAAGCCGACGCGGTTTTGAACGAAAAACACTGGTCCTGGTGAGCTAAGTTTCACGGCCGCCGCAATCACGGCCATCACGGGCGCAGCCATCATCAAGACGGCTGTAGAAAAGGCAATGTCGAATCCGCGCTTCAGGACCATGTACATGATCGATTCAATCGGCGAATGGCAGACGCTCACCATCCAGACGCCGTTGATGTTGACGAGCCGGTCGCTCGTCGGGGGTTGATCCCCCAAGTCCAAAACGACGCGCACCGGAACACCCAGGTGCTGCACTTTCTCCATTAGCTGTGGCATCTCGTGGGAACGCGCGGCCGGCAACGCCAGCAGAATGTCGTCGACATGATTCTCGACCACCATATTGGCGAGGCAATCCATTTCATGGACGACCCCTTTCACTTTCACCTTCTGACCCGGAAGCCGGACGAAGCCTGCAATCTGCAGCGCCTGGAACTCGCGATCCACCAGATTCCTCGCGGTACGCGCCGCAAATTCATCGGCTCCTATAATCAACACCCGAATGCCTCCAGAATTGTGCAGGAAGCGGCCTCTCATCGCCGCCCGCAGCACGAAGCGCAGGCCGAGAGCGGAGAAGAACAAGATAATCGAAATCGAAGCCACAAACAGGCGCGAAAAGCTGACCGCGCGATAAAAGAAGACGATTACGAGTTCAGAGAACAAAGTGATCAGCGTCGCCACGAAGGCGGAATACACATTTCCACCGCTCGTCAGGATGTATCTCGTGGTGGTAAGGCCGCAGCTCTCGATCGCGATCGACCACGCAATCGTCCCGAACATGAGCAGCCCAAAGTAAGGATAGGGGTCCAGGTCAGACGCGACGATCCGCGGCCACCCAATCGCTCCCGCAATCATGAACGAGAGCAGGGGTAATACCAGAGTCATCAAGCGTACGTTGAACACGGTGCGATTCAGTAGGCCGATCATGATTCCTCTTTTCAGTACCGTTCGTAGCCAATGATTGCCCTCGTTTATCTGACTTGGTGCACGCAGCGTCAGTGAGCGAAGGGTCGTGCTAGCAGGGGGTCTGAGGGTACGCGATAGTTAAGAGGTGGACGAACAGCTGCAATGAAGGAGCCTTACAACGATGCCGTGCGGAACCTTCGCGTCACGGCGCGGCTCAGACGAGGTGGAACTTCGGCCAGAAATTGAACCCTGGGCTAATGGCAGGTCGGGATCGGCCCGGCAGCCGATTCCATGGCGAGAATGATGTTTGCGGCCTCTTGCAGTGACCCAGCGACTTCGTCGGCGGAGGTGGAGAGGCGAACGTCGAGCAATCCTATGCGTATCGTTCTGCAGCCGGCCCTGCGACCGGCTTCGACGTCACTTTCAGAATCCCCCACCATCCAGGATGCGGTTAGATCGATTCCCCGGTCCTGTGCGGCCGCCAGCAGCATTCCCGGCTGGGGCTTGCGGCACCCGCACGGCGGATCGGCGTCATGCGGACAATAATAGACGCCGTCGAAACCCTTTTCTCCTTGAAAGAGCTCTTGCCACATTCGGCGATGGAGCGAATCAAGTCCATGCTGGGTGACCAGTCCTTTTGCGATCGCTCGCTGATTGCTTACCAGCAGCACCAGAAAGCCGGCTTCCTGAAAACGTTTCACGGCTTCGGCTCCGCCCGGCAAGAACTGCACTTCCGCCCAGCTGGTGACGTAGCGTCCTTCCGGCATTTTCCGGTTGATAACGCCGTCGCGATCAAGAAATACCGCTCGAACCATAGACAATAGCTTTCTCCACCAACTCCGCAATGGCGTGGCCGATCAGGATGTGACATTCCTGGATGCGTGGCGTTTCATTGGAAGGTGCACAGATGCAGTAATCCGCATCGTTCTTCATCTTGCCTTCTGACTCGCCGGTCAGGGCTACGGTAGTCAACCCGACTTCTTTTGCCTTGGCCAGACCCAGCAGCACATTCGGGGAATTACCGCTGGTGGAGATTCCCACGGCTACGTCGCCGGGTTTGCCGAACGCTTCGATCTGCCGCGCGAACACCTGGTCAAACCCGTAGTCGTTTCCGATGGCCGTGAGGCAAGACGTGTTTACCGACAGGGCGAAAGCTGGTAACGCAGCGCGCTCGATGGCAAACCGGCCCACAAACTCGGCTGCAATGTGTTGCGCATCGGCCGCACTGCCTCCATTTCCGAACAAAAGCAACTTCCCCCCTTGCCGCATTGCCTTGACTATCGATTCCGCGACGGCAGCGATCAGGCGGACTGTCGCCTCAGAGTTGAGCAATCGCTGGTGGGTGGAGATCGATGCCTCAATCGTCAGTCCTACTTCGTGGACAAGCTCTTCCAGACCGTTATGACCGTTGGTTGGGCGTGCGCTTAGCGTTTGCATAGGAATCGAGTGGGAAGGATCTGGAAGAGGCCAGGCGTGTTTACGTGCGACAAGGCAGATTCAAACATCTTAAGCGACTGCGGTAGTTACTTAACCACTGCAGCAGCTCGGGGAATAATTCATCCCTAGTCCTGAGATGTTTACCGCGAGCAGGAGTTTGAACGCCTCTATCTGCTCCAGCTGGTTGGGTAGTCGCGCGAGCCCACCGTATGGGTTTTGCCGCGGTGCCAAGGGCGGGGTTTCTTGTTGAAGCCGTTCTGCAACAGCAAGCCAGCCGCATGTTGCTGTTGTGCGAGAGCGCGGGCGCTGGATTGGTCAGAGTGCCAGAGCCCACCCGAGGCGACATCCGCTTTGGCATGCAAAGGATCGGCGAGCTTCAGTCGAGCGGAACGCGACGACCGCGCAGCCTCTACTCTCAGCTTGCGAAGTTCGACTGCCACGCTGCTCGAGGTCATCTGATTCTGTTCTAACAATGCAAGCTCATCCTGAATGGTGCTTGATTTCGCCGAGCGCAGATCGGCGCTCGCCACCTTCATGTTGAGCTTGCGAGACGAGGCAGTCTTCGATGCCAGCGCATTCCGACCCCGGTCTGGCGCGGCCACTGCGGAGCGGGCGGCATCCATGGCGAGGGCGGAGAATGTTATATCCCAAGTAGACATGCTGGTCAGACTGGGAAACTGGCTCACCGGTGCTTTTTGCGCCGCGGCGGCGGGTCCCTGGCCCATGGTCGGTTGCCCCGCCCAAGTGGAGGCATTGGGCGCGGCGGCATCCATGGCGGGGATATCCGAGGTGGGGGCGCCCGATGCGGTCGCTAAAGCGGAGAACTTTGGAGCCCACGTGGAGGGGCTGATCAGACTGGGGAACTGATTCACTCTGAGTCTTTGCACGGGCGCGGAGGGTGGATCACTCATGCTCGGCTGCCCCGTCCAAGCGGCGCTGCCCCCGGGAAGCAACGGATTATCCGGGTGATCGAGGTCCTGAACGCGTGAGTTGACCGTCGGATCAATCGCACTCACACCTGCATCAGCCTGCTGCGCCGGAAGAACCCTGGGCACAAGCAAGAGGCCCGCAATAACAATACTTGTGGCTCTCAGGTCCATACCTTAAAAGCCCTTGTAGATGGCGAGTCCAGAGAGAATGCCCACGGAGGCGCCGAGTCCCTCGAGGGCGACAGTCTTACTCTTGCTCGTGGGGACGAATACGATATCCCCATCTTGAAGAGGGATGTCGCTCTCCTTGCCGGCGAGAATCTTTCCCAGCAGCAGCCGGCTTTCCTGAGGGCCATTGGGAGTTTTCCGTATGAGCCTCGAGTTGTTTAAAGCCGAATCCTTGTTCGCGCCCTGAGCAAGCGCCACTGCCTGCAGAGCTGAAAGATGCTGATTGTTGTCAATTAAGAATCCTCCCGGCTTGCCCAAATCGCCAACCATGTAGACGATGCCAGACCGAGAAACGACGATGGTATCGCCCGGCAGAATTGCCAGTGCTGCCCGCTTCGCCACATCTGGCTCACTGTTGTTGAGCTGGATGACCGTGGCATGATCGGGGTCATTCTTGTGAGTGATGCTTACCGCCTTGCCAGCGGTCGGCGTGATGCCTCCGGCAACCGAGATGAAATCCAGCAACGAATGCGTACCGAGGTCCGGGTAAACCCCAGGGTTTTTCACCTCTCCCAAAACGGAGACTCCTTGCGTCGCATATTCCTGGATGAAGACCTCGACATGCGGGTGCTTGAGGATGTTTTGCTCGCGCAAGCGTTGCTCGATGCTCGTGGCGGCTTCCTCCGCAGTGAGTCCTCCAACATGAGTGAAGCCGGCAACCGGGAGATTGACGTCGCCGTTCTCGCTCACCCGGAGCTTGGCGGACAGTTCGGGCGTGTCGAACACGTCAACTGCGAGCAAGTCGCCGGCAGAAACACGAAGCGCCGGCGCAGTCGCGGGACTCGCCGCGTCCTGCTGCCCGAATGCGAACGTTGCCATTACCACAAGCCCAAGGACCGGCAGGGCACAGACCAGCCGTCGGGCGAGCTGTTGAGTCATCGTGTTAAGCAACTTGATTCTCATTGAGATCACCAGTGTTCTTGCTGTATCCATATGTGACGTAGGAATTTGCGTATTCGGCTTCGAGAGCGATGCCGTTCACGATCACTCCCAGAACCCGCGCTTTGGATCGGGACAGCACGTCTAGGGTGCGAACCAGCGCTTTACGGCGGGACCGGCCGGCACGGACCACCACTAACACCCCGTCCGCCCGGGCAGCCAATGGCATGCTGTCGGCGAAGAACAGGACGGGTGTGGTATCGATCACTACGTGATCGTACTCAGAGCGCCAGCGCTCCAATAGGTCCCCCATCTTTTTGGAAGCTAACAACTCGGCTGGCCACGGTGTCTGAGGGCCGGCGGAAATCACGTGCAATGCCGGGAGTTGTACAAAAGGTTTTCTTAGGGCGTCCTCCTCCGCTCCATACTTGCCTGAGATCATGGAACTGAGGCCCTCGGTCATACTGGATTCCACACCCAAGTGCCGCAGCAGCGTAGAGCGCCGCAGATCGGCATCGAGCAAGAGCACTTTCGAACCGCGCTGTGCCAGCGTGATGGCAAGGTTACAACTCGAGACGGACTTGCCTTCGCTGGGGAACCCGCTCGTGACCACAAGGACCTGCGGAGGCCGATCGGAAGCAGTTAGTAAGAGCGAGTTGCAAAGCACGCGGTAAGACTCCGCCAGAAGCGACGAAGGCCGCTGCGCCGCCATCGTTCCCAATCCACCTAGTGACGTGTCAGGCCGTCTGCCGTTAGTTCCGTTCCCATTGACCCTTCGCAACGACCTCCGGGTAATCAGTGGGATGGTGGCCAAAGCAGGAATGAACGATGCGGCTTCGACTTCTTCGGACGTGCGGATGGAATCGTCGAAGGACTCCAGCACAAACACAAACACCAGGCCCCCAAATATGCTGACGAGAAAACCCAGGGGCAGCATGATCGCCTTCTTCGGAAATGAGGGACGCGCGGGGACCATACCGCGCGACACAATGCTGATATCCGCTGATGCCAGACCCGCCAACAGGCCCGCTTCCTTCAGCTTCAATTGCAGCGTGTCGCTCAGCCCCTGACTGGCTTCAACCTCGTGCTTGAGCGTTGCAAACTCGACGCCAGCCGCATTGAGTTCAAAGGCCTTTTGCCGCTGGGTTTCAAAATCGTGACGCAGCAGATCCTCGCTGTCTTGCGCGGCCAGAAACTCGTCATGCAGACGGTTGCCAACGTTTGTGACTTCGTCGGAGATGCTTTGATCCAACCGCTTAAGCTGCGATTGCAACTCCACGACCTTGGGATATCCACTGCCAAACTTGGCGTCGAGTTGGGCATACTGCGACTTGAGGTCGGCTTCTTGCGTGCGCAAGGCTTGCAGGGTAGTGCTGGGGACGACGGCGGCGACTAATTCGGGATTGCCTGTAGTCGCAAGGCGGTAGCGCGCCTCTTTAATAATGCGATCTCCCTCAGCGTCGGCCAGCTGCGAGTTCAGGTGGCGCAGCCGGTCGATGACAATATTGTTATTTTCGTCCGTACCCAGAATGTTGTTCTGCTTCTGAAACTCGGCCAACCTGTGCTCCGCCTGAGCCGCATCCGTTTTCAGTCCTTCCATCTGCTTCGAAAGCCATTCCGAAACCTGCATTGCGCCCTGGTACTTGACGTCGAAATTGCGCTGCAGGTATGCGTCGACGATGTTGTTCACAACCTCCACGGCGAGCTTCGGGTTGGTGTTCTGGAAGCGGAGCTCGATGATCCTCGTCTTCGGCAGGACTTCAAGCTTCTCGGCATCGTGAAACTTCAGCAGCAGCTTTTCGCGGGCTTCGGGGTTCATCTTAACCGGGTCAATGGCGTCCACCTTCGCCATCAGCGTCTTCCCCGCAAAATCTTTCGAATGGCCCAGGTCGAGGTTCTTGATGACCTGCATGGAAACTGGAGCGCTCTGCAAAATCTCGAGCTCGGTCTGCAGGCGGCCGCCCTCAATGTCGGAGTCTGACATATGCTGCGAGAGCAGTTCTTCGAGTCCCAAACTACCCTGCTGGCTCGAGTCAACGCGGATTTCTGCGACGCTCTCATATACGGGCTTTTTCAAGAAGGTATAGAGTGCGACGAGAGCAAAGATTGCGGCCGCGAACAGTGATGCCGCAAGCCGCCGTTTCCAGATCTTGGCTCCGATTTCTTGCAACGAGACGTCGGGGTTACGCAGCACGCGAGCAAGAGAGACCGAGTTCGGAGTCAATCCAGGTCCGTTCACTCTCGTGATCTGTGTATCAGGCTTGTTTTGCATTGATATGAGAACTCCTTCCAGCAACTGCGCGAGACATTCTCGCGGAACCTTTGGATACGGCTAGCTCCTTAGCGACTCCACTGCGCTGCATGCGCGGCGTACACGACGTTGCCAACTGTCAAGACGGCGACGGGCACAATCCACCACCGGCTACCACCGCGCTTAATCCGATAGGCGATATACGAAACTGCAAGGCTTGAGGGGATGCCGATCCCATACAGGGCAGGACGGCTGCGTATGGAGTCAGGCACAGCCTGACATGCGCTTGGCCGGCAGCGAGCAATCATTTCCGCGTCGGCAATCGTCGAGCCGAGCAGCATCCCGTTCGCTGCCAGGAACGGGATGCCGAGTGGCTCATTGCTCGACGGCTTAGGTGGTCTCTGTGTTCCTTCGTCGGCCGTGGTCGGCGTACTCTGTGCGGCCGGGGCCACTGCGGCCGCGCTCGGCGCATCCGGCAACGAGGATTCGGTTGATCCAGTTGCGGCAGGGATGGCAACAACGGCCGACAGCTCTCGATAGCCTTCCACACCTCGCAACATCGAGGATGCCCGGGAGGATGGCGGAGAGGATGTAGTCTGGGCGCTCGCCACCGTCGCAGCGATGAGGGCGAACACGACTAACCACAAGCGACCTTTCGAAGCTTGCAGTCTCATATGTGAAAGTCCCTTCTGGTCTGGGGTCCTATTGGATTGGACTGTTGAACTGGCGCTTCTCAGGCGGCAGTGCATGCGTTCGGACACGGTTCTAATTCGTCCGCCTCGACATGCACAGCCACACTCTTCTGCAGCATCTCGATGGTCAGCACCACACTCAGACCGCCGTAGGTCCGTACCACGATACCTTCCCACCCAGCCAAGGGCCCGGACCGAATACGGACGCGATTACCCACTTTCGCATAGGGAAACGGGTGTGCTTCCCTGCTCCCCAGCCCGGCACGAAGACTCTCAATCTCAGCATCCGGAAGTGCGGTCGGACTTCCCCTGGTGCCGACAATCGAGTACACCATCGGCACCTCGATTACCCGCAGTTTTTCGCCTGGACCGATTCGCACGAAAACATATCCTGCAAAGAGTGGCACCTCAACCTTAACTTTTGTGCGGTTCTTCCAGCGTTTCGTGACGCTGTACAGCGGTAGGAAGGTCTCAATTTCCTTCATTCGGAAATGTTGGGCGACGCTTTTCTCATGATTCGTGGCCGTATAGACCGCGAACCAACTGCGCATTCCGCTAGAGATCGATAGAGTCATGGGCCCCCTCGCCGTGATTTTTGTTGAGCTGGATCACTGGACGACTTTGTCATGGGTTCCGAAGTTGATGGCCGAGCGCAAAGTCAAAGCTTCGCCGTCCCGCGTTAGCAGGAGAGTAGGGGAATAGGACTACCCACGAGGAAGTCCGTCTAAGTTCCCGCTAATTTTTGGACGCCTTCGTGCCGAAGGCGTGGGGGTGGGAAAGCGATAGTCCTGTTTCAAGCCAGGGCAACCAGCAATGCGGATCGCCCAGCAATCAAGGGAGCCTAGCATCGGCCTTTCCATTTGTCAAGTATGTCTACTATCGTACTAGCAATTAAAAACCCCGCCCCGAATGGAGGCCAAAGCTTCGCCATCCCGCGTTAGCAGGCCTGTTTTCCTCAGTTGACAACCGATGCCGACGTGAAAGACTAACTCGTCCTCCAAACTTATCGGCGCCTACGAAGCAACGCCGACGTCACTTGGAGTGTGCGTACGCCCCGGAAACACAACGTCGAACCAAGACCGGAAAGCCCAGCGCGAGGATTCTCGCCGCGCAAGGTTACGGCTTCGTTAAGAAAATAATAAAGTTGGATTAAAAACTTCCCACATGGCATTGGCCGCCCAAAGGCCCGATATTGGCAGATCCCTCGATCAAGCGGGTAAACCCGGCCCGCTCGCCGCTTGCCCACCCGGTAATGCTCACACAACTAATTGACGCTCAGAGTGCGTCGCTTGCGCTCCGTGATGTCACGATTGACGATGACGAGTCTCTCGGTCCGACCCTCTTCATTTTGAATGGCGGTGGCGACAGATTCCAGAACCCTTCTGCCGTTCGTTATTCACTACCAACCTCACAGGATGAGGACATTACCTTCAGTGTGAGAACAATGCCAGGAAACTGAAAGTTACCAAAGGCAACCAAACGAGATTTAAGGATTCTTCAGGCCTCGACCAGCGGACGCCGGCCCGCTGCGACGGACTCATTGCACCTTAGGGAAACGCCATTCGTGCTGTCCATGCGCCCGCGATCCCGCACCGTGACGGCGATCAAGTTGTCTTGCCGCGTCGCAACTCGGCTGTCCAGAAACTGGAACCGTGTATCTGCCGAGTACACTCGGATTCCTTCCCAAATCCGTCCAACTCCGCCGAGCAAGTTATGTCAATAACTTAGCTGCGCCTTGAAGCTGGTGGTCCAGTTGCAACTACTCCCGTCGTGGTCGCAAGGCCCTCAAATACCAAGCTTCGAATCCAGAACACGCTATGAAGAGAACAATCTCAACCCTGAGGCGAATATCGTCGGTGGCGATATTGTTCTCTCTTTTCGGAGCCCAACTGAATTGTTCACGACCTGCCGCAAACCCATCATCGCCTTCGGTAACGGCCCCATCTGACGATCCTTGCTATGACGATGGCATAGGTTGCGGAACTCCCAAGCTGGGTGCCGTACACATCGGCCTACTCTTCAATGCTCTTCCTGTTCAGACCACGGCGTTGATGTATGCCGAGGCTCAGCAAGCTGGGCTGCGAGTAGATCGAATTGGGACGTACTGGGATTGGTTTATGGATCAAAATGGAAATTACAGTCCCGCAAGTCCTTATCTACAAGGGTTGGATCTGCAGATCGCAGGAGATCTCGCCAACGGCGTGATTCCCGAGTTCCTTCTCGGCACAGAGGCTCCGAATTCCATGCCCGGTTTGCGGGGGCCCAGCAATTTGCCTGGTTGGAACTATTATCCCAACCAAACCGCGGCCTTTAATGGGCTCGCCGACGTCTTGGCCGGTCTTGTGGCGCGGTTCCCAAATGTTAAGTATTGGGAACTTTTCAATGAAATGGACGCATCAGGTTTTACGATACTTTTTGTTGGAGCCGGTCACGCGAATTGCCCGGTCCAAAGAGGACAGATGTATGGGCAAATGTTAAACGTTGTCGTTCCTCCAGCAAAACAGGTGAATCCAAGTATCCACATTCTCATGGGAGGTATGGTGGGGGCAGTTGATGTCCTTCGAGACTCTACTTTCTCCTCTGCTTGCGGGATTTCGCCTGATTTTGACACCGGTGTGCCGCAGACTATGGCTGACTTTCTCACCGGAATCTATAACGTTGGAGCAGGATCGAATTTCGATATTGTCAATGCCCATGCCTATGCGGATGCCACGTACGGCTACGGGAATTCCACAAATATCAATGTAGCTCCACGTTTCACGGCTATTTCCGCGAGTCTTCATCAGGCCAGTCTTGCCCAGGGAGATACCAGTAAGCAATTTTGGGTCACCGAAAGCGGAACCAGTGGCGTGGAAGACGTAGATTCCGGAACCTGCGCCGGCAATTCAAGTCTGGGATCCTGCATGGATCAGGCCCAGGTGAACGTCCTCGGAAGTGCGGTCAACGATTTGATGCAAAATCATCTTTTCGACGTAGCCATCATTTACTCCGTGTGCGCTGGATCTGGAGGAACGCCAAACTCTTCCTATAACCAGTACTTGCTCGAGGGTACGACTGTAAATGATTACGGCTATCAAATTCTTCGTTCCGATAACACTACACTTCGGCCCATGTTTAGCTGGTTGATGCAACGAAGTGGCTGCTTGAGTCAAGGTGGCAGTACGTTCACCACGAATTGGAGCTGCCAGTGACCTGCCCCTGCTTTCGCCCCCTTAGAATACGACAGACTCGTTCTCTTCCATCTTGGGTTTGAACCGGGACGGGGGAGCGCGAGGGGCATGGACGGCGTTTGAGTCCCTTGCCCCTCGCTCAGCTGGGGAGAAGCCTGCGGCCTTTTGATCTCGGGCAGGTCGGCGCCCATCGCGGACACTCCGGTTTGCCCGTAATCCGGAACCACATCTTGAACTTCTCGCCTGCTACAATTCGTTGCTTCCAGATTTAAATTCCCCTGGATCGTTCTTCGCAAGCGGAAACGGAGTTCCCGATGCGACGTCGCTCAATCTCTCTGCTGATCAATGTGATGTTCGTCTTAGTATTGGCTGCACCGGCTACGTCCGCGGCGCAACAAAAGAAGCCGGAGAAGGCCGTGCCGGCTGATGCAGCCAACCCCGGCCTGTGGCACACTTTCGGCGATTTCATCGGTCCAGACTTTAAAGCTCTCGAGAGTATTTGGGCCGAAGGTAGTGGCGATGGCAACATCGGTCGCGTCGCGGCCTTGCGCGACGAGCACGCGTCCAATTCTGGGCACGTTGCTTCGTGGATCGAATGTGTGCCAGGCGCCACCTAGATAGACTTCGATCCAGGCTGCAAAATCCATCAGGCCGTATGGCGGCAGCGTGCAGCGTCGAGGTTCTCGCGAAGATGCTCGATAGAAGATGTTCCCGGGATTGCAGATTGTTGAGCTTGTGTGTTCGCTTCACTGCGGTTCACCCAATGAAGTAGTATGCGATGTCGATCACGCACACATAGGGAGATTGCTGCCATGCCGACAAGAACTCGAAGACAGGTTTCTGAAGTTGGGCTAGCGGTTATCGCTGGCATACTGATGGTCGCGCTGCCGGGTGCGGCGCAGCAATTGACGAATGACCAGCTATCCCTGACGGTCAACGCACAGGAGGGATCGTACCAACTGTCTTCATCCTCGTCCTTGCACGACGGCCAGCCTGTGCTCAAGTCACGCGTGGCAGCAAGGGTTGACCATCAGTGGCTGCGCTCGAGCGATTACCCGCGGCACCAGGCTTCGGAGTCTAGCTTCCAAGATGACCTCGGCTCCGGCCCACAGGTGACAGTCACTTGCAGCGGGCTCAGCGGCAAGCCTGATCTTGTTTACGTGCTACGGCTCTACAAACAGCGCGCCTACGGCACCGTCCTGGTAAAGGTGCAAAACAGCGCGGGAAGGGAAGTAACTGTACAGGCCATTCGGAGTGTGGAAGCCATGGGTGAGCCGATCGTCAACCTGGGTGGCGGTCAATCGGCCGACCGGGTTCTCTCCGACAGTTTCAGCGAAGACTGGCCGGACCTGGCTCTCTACGACCTCGGGGAGGCGCCCGGCGGGATGCATCGCGGTGCAGGGAGCCAACTCATCTACAACCGGGAGAGCAAGCAGAGTCTATTCTTTGGCGCGCTCACCTCAGACCGATTTCTGACCCTGATGCATCTGAAAGCTGAGGGCAAGGGCGCGAAAGCCAAGATCGCATCCTTTACCGTTGAATCCACCGGAACCACGGAAGTCCAGAAGGATTTCGATCTGCAGGATTCTCCCCCGGACGACCAGGTCGAGTTGAGCCTTCCCCTTAAACCCGGGGAAGACATGAGTTCAGAACGATTGATGTTCGAGGCCGGACCGGATTACCACGATCAACTGCTAGCCTACGGAGATGCAGTTCGCCGTTGGCGCCATGCGCGCGTCTCCAGTGAGACTCCCATCGGCTGGTGGAGTTGGACCGTCTACTATGGCGCCATCAACGAAGGCGAAGTTCTGTCCAACGGAGACTGGCAAGCCGAACATCTGAAGTCGCTCGGGTATAAGTATTTCCAAATTGATGAAGGTTATCAGTATGCTCGGGGAGAATTTGCAACTCCGAATGCGACGCAATTTCCAGATGGTTTGCGGTTTGTCGGGCATCACCTGACCGGAGAGGGCCTGACATTCGGCATATGGACGGCGCCGTTTGAGGTGACAAGCCGGGCTTGGATCTACGAGCACCACAAAGACTGGCTGGTGCACAATGCCAAGGGAGATCCGATACCTCTTGGCGAGGTCTGGGATCAGAAGACGGATGTGCTTTACGCACTGGACACAACCCACCCCGGAGCGCAGCAGTACATGCGCGACACTTACCGGAAACTCGTCCGCGAATGGGGGGTACGGTTCATCAAACTCGACTTCATGGATACGACCGCGATCGAGGGTTACCATTATCGCCCCAACACCACAGCGCTCGAAGCGCAACGCATCGGCCTCCAGGTAATCCGCGATGCCGTGGGCGAGGAGGTGATCCTGGATAAAGACGGAAGTCCCATGCTCAACCCCGTGGGGCTGGTAGATACCGGCCGGATCTCCGCGGATACGGGCCACAGTTTTGAGAGGACCAAGAATGCCGCCTCTGGCATCGCTGCCCGCTTCTACATGCAGCGTAATTTCTTTGTTAATGATCCGGACGCCTTCAACGTCACCGCAACCCATCTCATGGAGCGTGCGAACGAACAGTCTACGATTTCGCTGGGCGCGGCCGAGGCCTCGATCGCGCTCTCCGCGGTGTCCGGCGGCATGTATGAGATTGGCGATGACATGCTCATCCTGGGCGCGGAGAAGGATCGGCTGGCGCTGGTTGAAAACCGCGAGCTGCTGAATATGGCCAAAGTCGGCCGCGCTTCCAAGCCGTTAGACCTGATGACTTACGAGCCGGAGGATGGACAGCCCAGTATTTTCTTCCTCCGGGAAGATCAACGACAGGCCATACTGACGGTCTTCAATTGGACGAACACGGTGCGCTCGCACACGCTAAGACTGGCGGACCTTGGCCTGCCTGCCGGCCACACGTTTGCGGCGACGGATGTGCTGAACGAAAATGAGACGATCGCGATCGGGGATGGCGCAGTGCGGTTGGAGAATCAGCCGCCCCAGTCAGTGAGGGTGATCAAGCTGATCGACACAAGCGTTGCCGCCGCTGCCCCAACCGTGACGGCGCAGGTGCCCACAGCGGCAAAAGCCGGTGAGACGATCATTCTTTCGGCGGACATTCTTTCGGCGAACACTCTTTCGGCGCTCTCGGCTCAGGCCGAAACTGGCGGTGTGCCGGCAGTCGCGTATCACTGGGACTTCGGCGACGGCACGAGCGCGGATAGCGCCAAGGTGTCTCATGCCTACACCAGCGCAGGGGAGTTCACGATCCAGCTCACAGTGGACGGACTGGACGGAGTACCGGCCCGCAAGAATTTCTCCGTCAAGGTAACCGGCAATTTGAGGGCGCACTCTAACCTTACCGACAATCGACGCTTCGTAGAGCCAACCGACCGCTGAGCGTCTCCGGAGGGAACGCGGTTCGCTCTTAACATCAGAGGTTAAAAACTCTCGCGCTTAATGGTAAAGGCGGCACGGGGGGCGCGATGCGCCCCCGCGAGCCAGGAGGAGCGACGATTTCGGTTTCGCCGATCCAAACAACAGCAACAGCAAAGTTGATTCTTCTTCGCCGAGCTCAGGCAAGGTCGTAGCGATCCAGGTTCATTACCTTGCTCCACGCAGCCGCGAACTCCTTCACAAACGCCTCTTTCGAGTCATCAGACGCATAGACTTCTGCGAGTGCACGGAGTTGGGAGTTCGAACCGAAGAGCAGATCGACGCGCGTGCCGGTCCACTTTAGTTTGCCCGTCGCCCGATCGCGCCCCTCATACACGCTTTCTGACGTAGAGGAAGGCTCCCACTTCGTATTCATGTTGAGCAGGTTGACGAAGAAATCATTCGTCAGCGTCTCCGGCCGGTTGGTGAAGACGCCGTGCTTGGTCTGCCCGAAGTTCGCATTCAAGGCGCGCATGCCGCCGACGAGAACTGTCATCTCGGGGGCAGTCAATGTCAGCAACTGCGCCCGATCCAACAGCAGCTCCTCAGCCGACAGAACCTGCCCACTGCGGAGATAGTTGCGGAATCCGTCCGCGACCGGCTCCATTACGGCAAATGAGTGCACGTCGGTCTGCTTCTGCGAAGCATCCGTGCGCCCCGGCGAGAATGGAATCTTCACTTTGTGTCCGGCCTTTTTCGCAGCTTCCTCGACGGCTGCGCAGCCGCCCAGCACGATCAGGTCTGCGAGCGAGACCTGCTTTCCTTTGTTCTGGCCTTTGTTCCCGTTGGGCTTGTTTCCCTTGGATTGGGAGCCGTTGAATTCCTTTTGGATCGCCTCCAGCTTCTTGAGAACCTTGGCCAGTGCGGCCGGCTGGTTTACTTCCCAATCCTTTTGTGGCGCAAGTCGAATGCGCGCCCCGTTCGCTCCGCCGCGCTTGTCGGAGCCGCGGAACGATGCCGCCGACGCCCAGGCAGTCGTGACCAGTTGGGAGATCGACAGTCCGGAAGCGAGGATCTTGGCCTTCAGCGCAGCAATGTCCTTTTCCCCGATCAATTTATGATCGACGGCGGGAACAGGGTCTTGCCACACTAAGACTTCCTTCGGAACGAGGGGCCCGAGGTAGCGCGCGATCGGCCCCATGTCGCGGTGCGTCAGTTTGAACCAAGCCCGCGCAAACGCGTCTGCGAACTGATCCGGATGCTCGTAGAAGCGCCGCGAAATCTTTTCGTAAGCCGGGTCGAGCCGTAAGGCGAGATCCGTGGTCAGCATCGATGGAGCGTGACGCTTTGAGGGATCGTGCGCATCCGGCACCGTGCCGGCGCCTGCGTGATTTTTCGGTGTCCATTGGTGGGCACCGGCCGGACTCTTCGTCAGTTCCCATTCATAGCTGAACAGGTTGGTGAAGAAGTTGTTGCTCCACTGCGTAGGCGTCGTGGTCCAAGTGACTTCCAGACCGCTGCCAATGGTGTCGGCACCAAAACCTTTGCCAAATTTATTCTTCCACCCGAAGCCTTGATCCTCGATGGCGGCGCCTTCCGGTTCGTTGCCCACATATTGAGCGGGAACGGCAGCGCCGTGGGTTTTGCCGAAGGTGTGGCCGCCAGCAATCAACGCAACAGTCTCTTCGTCATTCATCGCCATGCGGGCAAAAGTTTCCCGGATATCCCGTGCCGCGGCAATCGGATCCGGCTTGCCATTCGGCCCTTCCGGATTCACATAGATCAGACCCATCTGCACCGCACCGAGCGGATTCTGAAGATCGCGATCGCCGCTGTAGCGCTCGTCCGCCAGCCACGTGCCCTCAGGGCCCCAGTAAATTTCCTCTTCGGGCTCCCACACGTCCGCGCGGCCGCCGCCAAAACCGAAGGTCTTGAAGCCCATCGATTCGAGTGCGACGTTGCCGGCGAGAATCATGAGATCGGCCCAGGAGATTTTCCGGCCATACTTCTGCTTGATCGGCCAGAGCAGTCGGCGCGCCTTGTCGAGGTTCACGTTGTCCGGCCAGCTATTGAGTGGAGCGAAGCGTTGCTGACCGGATCCGGCACCGCCGCGGCCGTCGCCGATGCGGTACGTACCCGCGCTGTGCCATGCCATGCGAATGAAGAGCGGCCCATAGTGCCCAAAGTCGGCCGGCCACCACTCCTGCGAGTCCGTCATCAGAGCATGCAAGTCCTTGATCACGGCGTTGAGGTCGAGCGTCTTGAACTCTTCCGCGTAATTGAACTCCTTGCCCATCGGATCGGACTTTGGGGAATGCTGGTGCAGGACCTTCAGGTTCAACTGATTCGGCCACCAATCAACATTCGCGTGGGATTTGCGAACGCCGTGCGCTACCGGGCACTTCGATTCGGTTGCGGTGCTTTTTTCTTTTGCTTCAGGGACAACACTCCCCGATGAATTCGCGAGTGTATTTTCCATAATATTTTCTTCCTTCTATGACTTCGAATTTCGTAAACAAACTACTTTTGGGCACTGCAGCGGCGGCAGAGGCCAAAGACCTCGACCAACGGCTGCGTCAAGTCAAAGCCGCCCGGCAGTTGCCGGGACAGCCGTTTGAAATCGATGAAATCTCCTTCGATGTCCTGCACCGTTTTGCAGCGCGAGCAGACCAGGTGGTGATGAGGTTCGAGATTGCCGTCCACACGCAACGTGGACGCATGAGGAGTGACCTCTCGCAGCAGCCCACACTCGATGAAAAGCCGCAGATTGTTGTAGACGGTCGCGAGAGATATGGATGGAACACGGCGCCGGACGGCGGCGTAAATATCTTCCGGGGAATAGTGTCCGTGGGAAGCGATGACGGCCTCAAAGACCACCTGGCGCTGGTGCGTGACCGCCAAACCGTGCTTCGCGGCCAGCTCACGGAACTGCTCATGGGTGAAGCGCATGATTATCGGATGAGAATGATTATAAAACGACCCGGAGCTGTGTCAACCGAAATATTTTCTGGGACCGCGACCCGGGCGGCCGGCAAGCAGACTATGGCGCAAGCGATCGAACGCCGCGCTTGCCGACAGCCAACTGGTGCGTACATCGCGCGACTTCACCAAACCTGCGGCCGCGAAGGGAGTATCATGCGAATGACTAGCGGAGTTAGTGAAAGCAAATGCCTGAGTCCATTGACTGGCCCACAGCGCCCACGGCGCGGCGCCGCAGGAGCTTCTTTCTCATTCTCGCCGTACTTGCCGCCATCTTCTTCGGTGGCCGGACCGCGTTGTCCTATTACGTGGATGTGCTCTGGTTCGGGTCGCTCGGCTACGGAGACGTCTTCTGGAGAACTCTGACTCTTCAGTGGGGAATCTTCGCCGGCTTTACGGCCGCCACATTCGTCATTTTGTACGGAGCGTTCCTGGCCCTGAAACGGGCGCATCTCCCAGATTTGCCGGGTGGGCACACGATTTTCATCGGCGGACAGCCGCTGAAGTTACCGGTTGAGCCAGTCCTGCGCCTCATCGGGCTCGGCGTTTCGCTCGTCATTGCCGCCGCCACCGGCGCCGGAATGATGGCGGAGTGGCCGACGCTTGCTCTGTTTTGGTACTCCCCCCGCGCCGCGGGTGGGGTCGTAGACCCGATATTTGGCAAGCCGCTGAATTTCTTTCTCTTCACCCTGCCCGCATGGCAGCTCATCGCCGGCTGGCTGCTTACGTTGGCTGTGATTGTGTGTCTGCTCGCCGTCTTCTTCATCCTCATCACGGGGGGAGGCCGTGTGCTCGCCGGGCGTCTCAGCCGCCACGTCACGTTGCCGTGGCGAGGGCTCTCGATCGCGTTCGCGTTTCTTTTGCTGATCCTCGCGATGCGTGCCTATATCGGCCGGTTCGAGCGATTGCTCGAGGATCATACGATCTTCGGGGGAGTGACCTACACGGACGCGCACATCACGCTTACCGGGATGCTTGTCGTCTGTGCGGCGCTTGTCCTGGGTGCGGTGATCACAATCATCAACGCGGTGCGCGTGCCACGCGGGAGTTGGCTGGTCGCGGCGATCGTTCCGGCAGCGGTCTGTTATATCGCGGTTCAGGTGGTTGGCTGGTACGTCAGCAGCTTTATCGTTAAACCGAATGAACTGGTTCGCGAAAAACCCTACATTGTCTTCAACACCGAATTGACGCGGCAGGCTTACGGATTGAACCGGGTTTCGCAGCGCGAGTTTCCCGCCGAGACTACGGTCGAATCAGCCGACTCGGCGAACAATCAGCCTACGCTTCAAAACATACGCCTGTGGGACTGGCGTGCACTCCAGGACACGCTGCGCCAGATTCAGGAGATCCGTACCTACTACGACTTCCCCGACATCGATATTGATCGATATAACATTGATGGCACGACTCGCGAGGTGATGCTCGCTGCGCGCGAGCTGAACGTCGACAAACTTCCGGAGAGCAGCCGCAACTGGATTAATGACAAGCTGATCTACACCCATGGCTTCGGCATCACCATGAATCCAGTGAACGGGTTCACGCCGGAAGGGCTGCCCACGCTGATTCTGAGCAACATGCCGGTGCAGAGCACGGTGCGAGGTCTGAGTGTGACGCGCCCGGAGATTTATTTCGGCGAGATGACCAATACCGACGTCTACGTCAAGACGCGGCAGAAGGAATTTAACTACCCGCAAGGCGCGAGCAACAGCCTGACTTCCTACGAGGGGGACGGAGGCATCGTCCTCGGCGGTTTCCTGCGCCGCATCGTTATCGCGCTCGACCGCGACGACCTCGCCAAGCTGCCGTTCAGCGATGACGTGAATAAGGATAGCCGTCTGCTGATGCGCCGCAACATACGCGAGCGCGTATCGGCGTTAGCGCCGTTCCTCACTTACGATCCGGATGCGTACATTGTGCTCGGCGACGATGGCCGGCTGTCTTGGATCATGGATGCGTTCACGGTTTCAGACAGCTATCCGTATTCGAGCCATTACCGCCTCGCTGATAATTCCATCAACTACATGCGGAACAGCGTGAAGGTGGTCATCGACGCCTACGACGGCACGACAACCTTCTATGTGTTCGATACGGAGGATCCGATCATCGCAGCCTACCGCCGCATCTTTCCGAGTCTGTTCAAGGATGCAGCCATGATGCCGCCCGGGCTGCGCAAGCACGTGCGCTATCCCGAATTGTTGCTCAAACTGCAAGCGGAAGTATACGGCCTGTATCACATGACGGATCCGGAAGCGTTCTACAACCGTGAGGATCTTTGGACAGTCGCCACCGAAGTTGGAATGAGCGAAGGCGGGGAACAGACGACACAGGCGATGCAACCGAACTTCGTGCTGATGAAACTGCCGGGCGAAGCCAGTATGGAGTTCGCGGAGATTCTGCCATTCACGCCGGCCAACCGGAATAATCTGATTGGCTGGATTGCCGGACGAAGCGACGGCGCGCAATACGGCACGTCGGTGGTTTACAACTTTCCGAAAACGAAGCTGGTCGACGGGCCGCTGCAAATCGAGGCGCGAATCGATCAGAACGCGCAGCTTTCCGGACAATTGACGCTGTGGAACCAGCAAGGCTCGCATGTGCGGCGCGGGGCCCTGCTGGTGATTCCGACCGGGCGGGCGCTGTTGTATGCAGAGCCGATTTATCTGCAGGCCGAGCGCAGTCCAATGCCGGAGTTGCGCCTGGTCGTGCTCGCCCTGCAGGATCGACTGGCGTACGGACCGACCTTCGAGTCGGCAATGGCGGCGCTTTTTGGCGGAGCGGTCTCGTCCTTGACTGCCTCATCGACGACGGCAGCATCAATCCCGGCGGAGCCGGCTCGCGGCGCACCGGGATCTATTACGTCGCCCCAGCCCGCGGATGATCTTAACGCGCTCATCGCGGTAGCCGCCAAAGACCTTGCCGATTACCAGCGCCTGACGGCGGAAGGCAAACTCGGCGAGGCTGGACAGAAGCTGGAAGAGCTGAAGCGCACGCTCGACAAGCTAAACGCGCGTCAAAGATAATCTCACTGTTTCGACAACTCATACATCGAAGGAAGAAGCATGAAGCTTGTACGCTATGGACCGCCTCACCGGGAACGGCCTGGAATCCTCGACTCCGATGGCCACATTCGTGACTTGTCTGGGACGGTGCCCGACATCACTGGAGAGACTCTGTCGCTGGCAAGTCTCTCGTCCTTGAAAAGCATTGACCTGGCAAAATTGCCGATCGTGCCGGGCGCGCCTCGGATTGGGCCCTGCGTGGGCGGAGTTGGTAAGTTTGTTTGCATCGGATTGAATTACTCCGATCATGCGGCTGAAGCTGGTATGAAAGTCCCGAGCGAGCCCGTCATCTTTATGAAGGCCACATCCGCCATCTGTGGGGCGAATGACGATATCGTAATTCCGAGGGGCGGCACCAAAATCGATTGGGAAGTCGAGTTAGGAGTGGTTATCGGACTTCCCGCAAAATATGTCAGCGAGGCCGACGCAATGTCATGCGTGGCTGGCTACTGTGCTGTCAACGATCTCTCGGAGCGCGCCTTTCAACTTGAAGGTACCGGACAGTGGGTGAAGGGCAAGAGTGCGGATACATTCGGCCCGATCGGGCCGTGGTTAGTGACGGCCGATGAAGTGCCCGATCCGCAAAACCTGAGCCTGTGGCTTGAAGTTGACGGCCACCGCTATCAAAACGGATCGACGCGAACCATGATTTTTGGAGTTCGCCAACTGGTCAGCTACGTTAGCCGATTCATGAGCCTGCAACCCGGAGACATCATCTCGACCGGTACGCCGCCGGGCGTGGGGATGGGGAAGCGGCCTCCGGTTTATCTGAGAGCAGGGAACCGGGTGCGGCTCGGCATACAAGGCCTGGGCGAGCAAGATCAGCGGGTCGTCGCCGAGATGTGATGCCCGGCAAGACCGAAGGTTGAGATCGCCATTCGAGCTTTGGAAAAGTGGCGGACGGCAATCGCGACTGGGCCACGGCGAGGAGCAATCCCACCGTGGCCCAAACGCTTCATGTGTTTCGTCCTCACCATGCTACAAGCTAACGACTACCCAACCTTGGACAGATGCTTCTCGTCGTGCATCTCTTTGACTGTGGAAGCTTGCGCCAATGCCGCTGACAGCGCTTGTCCCTCAGCCACTCGACCTTCCCTCTCAATTCTGCCCCTGACCAACGGCCTCAGGATAAGCAGGGAGCAGATCGCGGCAATACCGCACAGTACCGCCGAAATGTAGAATGGCACCGCAAAAGAGCCGCCGAAGTACGCAGCCAGCGCTGCCGCTCCAAATCCAGCGAACACGGAAGCCGCACCCTTGGCGGTATACACCATGCCGTAGTTGGCAGAGGAGTTCTTGGAGCCGAAAACATCGCCTGTCGTCGCTGAGAACAACGAATAGATCTCACCCCAGAACAGGAAGATAAACGAGAACAGGACCAGGAACGCTATCGGAGCTCCCGCTATTTTGGTCACCAGAAACACTAAGACCGCTTCCACGCCGAAGGTTAGGAACATCGTGCGTTCTCGCCCCAACCGGTCGGAGACAGAGCCCCAAATGATTCTGGAAAGAGCGTTGCAGGCTGACGTGAGGGTTGCGGCTAGTGGAACAATCGCCAGGCCCCATATCTTCGCGTCACTAACGTGGAGGGATTTGGCAATCTGTGAAAGGTTGGCGGTCGCGATCAGACCACCGGCGGTCGCAAAGAAAAACATCGTGTAGAGCAGGTAGAACTCCGGTCTTCCCAAAGTTTGGAGCCAGGTAAAGTTCACCTTCGACTGGGCGACGGCCTTGTGTACCTGCTTTGCCCGCTGATCCCACCCAGCGGGAACCCAGCCGGCAGGGGGATGCCGGAGGATCATTGCGGCAGCGAGTGCAATAATGCCCTGGCCAACGCCCCACACAGCCATCGCATGAGCCCACCCCAAGTTGTGGATCGAATGGGCAATGGGCATGATCGTGAGAGCGGCGCCACCGCCGAATCCAGCAGCCGTGAGCCCCGCGGCCAATCCCCGGCGGTCGGGGAACCATTTCAAGGCGTTGGCGACGCACGAAATGTAAATGATGCCGGCGCCGGTTCCGGAAATAACGCCGTAGTAGATGTACAGTTCAAGAGGCGACTTGGCGACGGTTCCGCCGAGCACCCACCCGAGCGCGATACAAACCGCGCCGAACGTCATAAGCTTCCGGATGCCGAACTTGTCGACAAAGTACCCAGACACGGGCATCGGCCAGGTCTCAAACAGAATAAAAGCCGAGAATATGGCGGCTATTTTCGCGTAAGGCACCCCCGTGAATGTTTGTTTCATGCCTGGGGTAAAAAGCGTGAAGGCATACTGATAATTGGATATGACGATCATCGCGACGATGCCGCAGACCAGCTGGATCCAGCGGTTTCCCGCGATGCTGCCGTGGACCTCCTTCGCGCTGTCTCGGCGATTAGGAGCCAAGATTTCGTTAGTCATGAGTCTCGTTCTCCTGGAGAAGCAGTGCGGATTCCTTACCGCCCTGTGGTGAAGCTACTCATCTGCACAAATGCATCGCGACCCAGGCAATCCCCTGGGGGATAGAGAAAGTGTGCGATTGCTGGAGAGGCTTTGGGGGCTCTGGTGGATTGCGATGAACTGAAGCGGCGAAGGTGGCGCGCAAGTTTGAAGATTGGGGGAGGAAGAACGCCCAAACACACTGCGAGTTCGTGATGACAACCATTTGCGAACCAGCCGGCGTGCGTCCGAATCCAGCGATTAGGGATCGTGGATTCTGTAGTAACTAAGGAGGTCATATTCGTGGCCACGGGCGCCCTCCTAGCTAACCGTTAAGATTGCTCGTCTCTCTCGCTGGTGCTCCTTGCCGGAAAAACATCCGGGTAAATGAAAAAAACGCGCCCCCTTTTTGCAAAGGGGGCGGCGAATTATTCGGCGGTTTCTATGTCCTTCTGGAGCGGGATGATTCCCGGCACCAGCCATTTGTTCCACATGTCATCGATTTTGCTCTGGAAGTAATCAATATCTTCCTCGATGAAATGCGCGAACCTTCCCTGCTTGAGCAAGTAATCGCGAACCGGCAGCCGTTTGAATCTGCCGTTGGCAATCTGTTCGGTCTTGCCGTAGAGCTTCAACTTGCCGTTTTCGATCTCGTACAGAGGCCAAATGCCGGTGTTGACAGCCAACTCGCCCAGTTCGAAGGAGAGCACTGGATCGAAGTCCCAGCCCTTGGGGCAAGGATTCAAGCAGTGAATGAAAGTCGGGCCGCCGATGGACAACGCTTTGCGAACGCTGTTCATCGCCTGCAGCGGGTATGAGGTGGAAATAGTTCCTACATACTTCACTGTGGGATGGCCAGCCGCAATCAGCGGAGCCATGTTCTTCTTCCAGCGGTGATTCATGATCCGCTTCACTTTTCCTGGCGTGCTGAACGAGGTGTTGACGCCATAGGGCGATGTCCCGGAAATCTGGATATCGGTATTGGCATAGGACTCGTTGTCGTACATCAGGATCAGCAGGTTGTAATCGGGATGGCACATGGTGGCTGAGATCGCTCCCAGGCCCATGTCCGCGCCGCCGCCATCGCCGCAGAACGCGATGACGTTGATGGGCTCGTCCTTCATGACGCCCTTGCGCATCTGGACGCGGAATGCTGCTGCCGCTCCCAATGCGCTTGAGCCTGAACTGCCCAGCTGTGTATGCATCCAGGGGACGCCCCAGGGGGTGGCGTAGTAAGAAGTGTTTGCCACGTACATGCACCCAGTACTTCCCAGAACGATGGTTCTGGGACCTGCAGCCTTCGCCATCAATTTCATGATTTGCGCAGACTCGCAGCCCTGACAGGTGCGGTGGCCGGACGTGTAGTACTCCTCGTGTGGAACCTTCTTTACTCCCTTGAAGGCTTCCA
>Ga0302320_10006620_pt1 | contig 25667 bp, 21 predicted proteins | sample Bog_T0_3_FD_202130 | JGI IMG/M metagenome (GOLD analysis project Ga0302320, IMG submission 202130) | Peat permafrost microbial communities from Stordalen Mire near Abisko, Sweden - Bog_T0_3 | ecosystem: Environmental > Terrestrial > Soil > Wetlands > Peat | place: Sweden: Abisko, Stordalen Mire... | reverse complement strand
TCGGCACCGAACGGCACGAATCGCGGCGGGTGGACCGCCAGCTTCGCGGCCGCTGCTCCCGCCAGGGCGATCCCGGGCTGACCAAGTTCTTCCTCTCGCTCGAGGACGACCTCATGCGCCTCTTTCTACAGGGAAACCTGGCTTCGCGGCTCATGGAGGGATCGATGCAGGAGGGCGAGGAGCTTGAGCATCCATGGCTCAACCGCTCGATCGAGTCGGCGCAAAAGAAGGTGGAGCAGCAGAATTTCGCCGTCCGCAAGCGCCTCCTCCAGTACGACGACGTCCTGAACCAGCAGCGTGAGGTGGTCTACGGGATCCGCAACGCCGCGATCCAGTCGGAGCGCCCGAAGGACATCATCTTCGAACAGATCGAGGAGGAGCTCACGGTTCGCATTTCGGTGGCGGGTTTCGGCGAGAAGGGCGGCCCGACCCAGAGCGCGATCGAGGGCCTGGTGGGATGGGCGAACACCCATTTTCCGATCAGCCTGCGCGTCGAGGAACTCACCGGGGACCAGGTTCCGGCGCTGGTGGCCGGCATCCTCGACCGCGTGAAGCTCGCCTATGCCCTGAAGGAGTCCAATGAGATTCCCGACGCCCTGGGCGCCCTGGAGCGTTATGTCGTCATCAACGCGATCGACCACCATTGGCAGGAGCACCTGACCGAGATGGAGGAGCTGCGGCGCTCGATCGGGCTGCGCTCCTACGGCCAGAAGGATCCCCTGGTCGAGTACAAGGGGGAGGCCTACCGGTTCTTCGAGGAGCTGATGAACAACGTGCGACTCCAGATCTGCACGGGCCTCTTCCGCAGCGCCACCAACCTCCAGTCGTTCGAGAACATGCTCGCGCTGCTCAGCCGGACGGCGCGCGCCGTGGGCCCCGCGGAGGAGGCGACAGCGGGCCCCGTGACGCATCCGCCGCCGGCCGGCGGGCCGGGGCAGGCGCCCGCCCCGGAGATCCAGCTTCCCAAGATCACGATCCGGCGGGACGCGCCGAAGGTCGGCCGCAACGACCTCTGTCCCTGCGGGAGCGGCAAGAAGTTCAAGCACTGCCATGGGGCGTGAAGTTGTGGATCCCTACGAACAGCCGGACTCCTTTTTGCGAAGGCACCGGACCTGGATGGCCGCACTGGCGGTGTTTGTGCTGACCACGGCGCTCACCGTCCTTTCCTTCCCGCCGTATCACACCCCGGAATTTGCGTACGCCTTCGCCGTCCCGGCGATCTTTTGGGCCTATTTCAGGCCGCCCCTCCGGTTGTATGCGGGGAGCTTGGTTGCGGCGCAGGCGGTGAGCTGGGGAATCCTCCTCTTCTGGCTCCACAACGTCACCTGGGCGGGCCCGCTCCTGCTGGCCCCGGTGGTGGGGTCCTGGGTTGGCCTCTGGTACCTCGCGGCGTGGTGGACGATGCCCCGGATGGTCGGCAAGGCCACCTTGACCCGCATCACGGGGATGCTCGGCCTTGCCGGGGCGTGGGTCATCCTCGAGTGGACGCGCACCTGGTTTCTGGGTGGGTTTGCGTGGCTCCCCCTCGGGGCGAGCCAGTGGCAGCGCCCCGGAATACTCCAGATTGCGGCATTTACGGGGGAGGGCGGGGTGTCGTTTGTCCTCATCGCGGTCAACGTCGGCTTTGCAGCCTACATGCACCGTTTGCTCTGCGAGGGGCCGGTTGCGGACCGGCGCCTCGGCAGGAGCCTGTCGCCGCTTGCCGAGCCCTCGTATTCCCTCCAGCCTGCGGACTGGGGGTTCAGCCGCCGGAGCCAGGAGTTCCTGTTTGCGCTCTTCCTTCTCCTGTCCTGCCTCTGCGTCTACATGGTCCAGGTCCAGCCGTTTGACCGGCCGCGCTTTGCGAGGCCGTTCGCACGGGTCGCCTTTGTTCAGCCGTACATTCCCCAGACCCTGAAATGGGACCCAAACGATGCGGTGGGGATCGTGCGGGTGCTCGACGAGAGAACGGCGGAAGCCGCAGCCGCCGCGCCGGACCTGATCCTTTGGCCGGAGGCCTCGGCGCCCGCGGCCGTGCGGGGAGATCCCGCCATGCAGGCCCATGTCGAGGGCCTTTCCACCCGGGCCCAGGTCCCGATCCTGCTGGGATCCATCGCCATTGAGCGCCAGGGGGAGTCCGAAAGGTGGTTCAACTCGGCGATGCTGGTGACGCCGGATCACGGGCTGATGCCCGGCTACTACTCGAAACAGAGGCTGGTGCCGTTTGGCGAGTACGTGCCGTTCCGGCCGTTGCTCGGCTGGCTCTCAAAGTTCGTGCCGATCGGCCCGGATGACTTCTCAGCCGGCACGGGCGCGGTTCCCCTGGTGGTCGGGCTGCCCCATGGCCCGGCGGCCTTCGGGCCCCTGGTGTGCTACGAGGATACCTTCCCGCAGCTCGCCCGCATGAACGCCCTGGCCGGATCCGATGCTCTTGTGGTGCTCACCAACGATGCCTGGTACGGCGAGGGCGGGGAAGCGTACCAGCACGCGGCCCATTCGGTCCTGAGGGCGGTGGAAACCCGCCGCCCCGTGCTTCGCTGCGGCAACGGGGGCTGGAGCGGATGGATCGATGAGTTCGGCGTGTCGCGCTATGTCCTCACCGACGACGACGGAAGCGTCTATTTCCGCGGGGTGGGGGTCGTGAATGTCACGAGGGACGAGCGCTGGATCGGGCGAGACAGCTTCTACGTCGAGCACGGCGACTGGTTTGTGGGGTTCGCGGCGATCCTTGGGCTCCTGGGGTTTGCGACGCTCAGACGAGCAGAATAGGTCGCATAGGACCTATTCCGTGTTGCCGAGGGCCAGCACCAAAACGGCCCCCACCACCGAAAGCCCCGCCGAGTACCCAAAGGCTGCGGTTGTTCCGAGGGTGGACCAAAGGACGCCGACGACGATGCTCGACAGGAGGTCGCCCACACCATTCACGGAGGCCAGCACGCCAAAGGCCATTCCATGGCGGCTCTTTTCCACGAGCTCGGCGCAAAGCGAATCCTCGGCGGACTCCATGCCGGCGACGTACATGCCGCCTGCCACGAAGACGAGCCCGAGAGTCCAGAGTGCCGGCTGAAGCGTGAGAATCGCCACGCCCATCAGGGCCGCCAGCAGGTAACTGCCCGCGAGGACGTAGCGCTTCGGGAAGTGGTCGGCGAGCCAACCTGCCACCATGGCAAATCCGGAATAGAAAACGTTGTGGACCACATACAGGCCCACGGCGACGCTCGCCGCCCGTCCGGCACCCAGGATCGGGGTCAGCCGCTGGGTCGCCAACAGGATTAGAAGGGTATGGGCAAAGTCCCCGAGGCCGAAAATGCCCACGGCGACCAGAAAGCGGCGGAAAGGACCGGGGAGCTGGCGGAGTCCCGCACGAAAGGAGGTGTAGGAGACCTTGGCCCGGGAGCGCTCGCGGACGAGAAAGGCCATGCAGGCGACCGCTAGGAAACCGGGCACGAGGGTCCATGCGAATACGGGTTGGAAGCGATGGTGGAAGGCTCCCAGGAGGACGAAGGCGGTCATGGGTCCCAAAATTGCGCCGGCGGTGTCCATCATGCGCTCGAAGCCGAAGGCCCGCCCGTACGTGTCGGGTGTCACCGAGGCGGCCAGCAACGCCTTGCGCACGGGAGTCCGGACGCCCCGGCCAAGCCATCCCAGGGAGCGGGACACCAGGACGTTCCACGGGGAGGTCGCAAGGCCGATGGAGGCGGTGGACACCGCCGTCACGAGGTATCCGGCAACGGCGATCGGTTTGCGGCGCGCCAGGCGGTCGGTGTAATATCCGGAGGCCATCTTGGTGACGCTCGAGAGTCCGTCGGAGACGCCCTCGATGACGCCCACCCAGGCGGCCGCGGCGCCCATCGTGGCCATGAAGGCCGGCATCAGCGCCGTTGCGATCTCGTGCGACCAGTCGCTGAACAGCGAGGCCATGCCGATCCCAAAGACCGTTGCGTTGAGCCACCGGGCCGGCGCGACCGTGCCGCCCTCAGGCTTCGGATCGTCCTGCGCCATGCCCGTAATGAACGACCCGGATCTTCTCAACGGTGATCATCCCTCCTCCCACCAGCTCCTGGAGCTGGGGCAGGAAGGCGTTGATCTTCTCCTCGGAGTCCACGATCTCGATGATCAGGGGAAGGTCGATCGACAGTCGCAGCACCTTGGCCGTGTGCAGGTGGCTGCTGGCACCGAAGCCCATGGCCCCCCGCAGCACCGTGGCCCCGGCGAGGCCGGCCTGGCGGGCCTTCATGACGATGGCCTCATAAAGGGGCCTGTGTTCCGCGCGGTCGGATTCGCCGATGTAGACGCGGACGAGGAGTGATTCTGTGGGGAGGTTCATGGCGGGCAGGGCTTGGCTCAGCGCATCTGGTTCACGGTCGAGGCGACGACGTGGCCGAGCCACACGGCGACGAGGCACAGGCCCACGGAGCCGGCGATGTTCCCTCCGGCGCGCAGCCAAAAACCGTCGCGCATCAGGTTGAGGGTCTGGAGGCTGAAGGAGGAGAAGGTCGTATACCCGCCGCAGATCCCCGTCATGAGGAACAGGCGGACGGCGGGCGTGGCAAACCAGCGGCCGTCGGGCTCGGTGAGGGTGAAGATCACCCCGATCAGGAACGAGCCGGTGACGTTGATCAAAAGCGTGGAGAGCCACGCAAATTCATCCCCGGTGTGCGGCGTGACGAGCCCGTTCAGGGCAAACCTCAGGACGCTTCCCAGTGCGCCACCCAGTGCCACGATAAGGTAAAGCTGCATCGTTCGGGATCAGCGGGCGGCCCGGGGGGCGGAATCGTCAAATCTTGGTCACGATCTTGTCCGCGAGGCCGTAGGCAATGGCTTCCGCGGCGTTTAGGTAAAAGTCGCGGTCGCTGTCGCGGGCGATCTTCTCGATGGGCTGGCCCGACGCCTCGGAAAGGATGTGGTTCATCTCGCCGCGAAGCTTCTCCATCTCCTGGGCCTGGATGTTGATGTCGGTGGCCGGGCCGATGAAACGTCCGGAAATCAGGGGCTGGTGGATGAGGACGCGGGCGTGGGGGTACAGGAGCCTCCGGCCCTTGGCCGCGCCGCAGAGGAGGATGGAGCCCATGGAGGCGGCCATCCCGGTGACGACCACGGTGACCGGCGAGGTGATCATCCGCATCGAGTCAAACACGGCCATCCCCGCGGTCACCGATCCGCCCGGGGTGTTGATGTAAAAGGTGATCTCCTTGCCAGGTGCCAGGGCCTCGAGATACAGGAGGCGGTCGCAGACATCCTTGGCCGTCTCGTCGGTCACGGCTCCCCAGAGGAAGATTTTTCTCTGTTCCAGAAACTTCTTCTGGATCACGGAGGACACCGTTCGGGGGGCCCTGACCCCGGCTTCGTCGTGCTCCTCGTCCTCATCGTCGTCCATACGGGGAACGGGGGCTTGGAGTCCGGGCTGAAGATTGTCGAAATGCATGGCTACCAGAGTGTGCGGGCCCTGCGGATTTTGGCAAGAATGGGTTTCCTTTTCAGCCCCAAAAGGATCGGGGGCTCGGTATCAAACCAAGCCCAGCTTCATCTTTCCACCCTCGGAAATCATCTGCTGGTTCCAGGGCGGATCCCAGGTGAGCCTCACTTCCGCGTCGGAGACGCCGGGGACAAGCAGGACCTTTCCCTTGGCATCCTCCGCGATGGCCGGGCCCATGCCGCACCCGGGAGCAGTGAGCGTCATCGCTATGTTGACCTTGTGGCCGGCGCCTTCGGCCAGCGCCTCGACCTCCATGGAATAGACCAGGCCAAGGTCCACGATGTTGACCGGAATTTCCGGGTCGAAGACCTGCCGAAGCTGGGCCCAGATCGCCTCAGGATCGGGGGACCCGTCGGCAAGGGCGCTGTGGCCGGAATCGGACTCGACGAGCTTCTCGCCGAGGGCGTCCGCGTCCTTCCCATCCACCCGGAAAAGCCCGAAATCGGTCTGCACCGTGTAGCTCCCGCCGAGTGTCTGGTGGAGGAACACGCGGGTTCCGGAAGGCAGCGCCTGGCGCGTGCCCGCGGGGATCTGGGTTGCAGTGATCTCGCGGGAAAGCTCCCTTTCGGCATTCATCGGGCGTGCGGGGAGCGCAACCCCTTGAACTTGGCGACGATCATTTCGGTGAGGGCGCCGTGGATCCCCGCATCCCCGAGACGATTCAGGACTTCCTCGAAGAACCCGAAAACCAGCAGCTCATGGGCCCGGGTCGGGTCGATGCCCCGCGACTTGAGGTAGAATTCCTGCTCCGGATCGACCCGGCTGGTGGTGGCACCGTGGGTGCAGCGCACGTCGTTGGCCTGGATCTCAAGGCCGGGAAGGGAGTTCGCCTCGGCGTCATCGCTCAGCATGAGGTTCCGGTTGCTTTGGTAGGCATCCGTTTTCTGCGCGTCCTGATCCACGACAATCAGCCCCGAAAAGATCGTCCGTGCTCGGCCCGCCAGGGCATTCTTGTAGAGCAGGTCGGACTTCGTGTTGGGCGCCTGATGGATCTGGAGCGTGCGCTGGTCAAATTCCTGGCTGCCCTCCGCGGCCGTCAGGGCGAGCATCTCGGAAAAGGCCCCGGGTGCCTGGAGCTGGCTGAGCGACTCGTGGCGGGCCTGCCTGCCCCCAAGGTGGATGTTGAGCGACTGGACGCTGGCGTCCCGCCGGACCACCGTCGAGTTGAGCTGGAAGGAGAGGGTCTCCCGCGACCAGTCCTGAACCCCGGCGTAGGCGATCTTCGCGCCATGCCCCGCATACAGGTCGTTCGCCCCCACGGCGAGGGCGGTCCGCTGCGGCACGGCCCCGGCGAGGAAAAGGTCCACGACTGAAACCTTGGAACCGTCCCCCGCGATGACGAGGGTGTGGGGAAAGGAGGGTCCCTCCTCCGCCCGATGGACAAGGACGATGGGCTCGGAGACCTCGACCCCGGGAGGCACATGGATGAACGCCCCCTCCTGGACAAACGCCTCGTGGAGCGCGGCAAACTTGCCGGACCCGAGTCGCTGGGGCTGGGCCATGAAGTGTTCCCGAAGGAGATCGGGGTGGCGCAGCACGGCCTCGGAAAGGGTTTCCACGGTGACTCCCTGGCGGGCCAGGTCGGGAGGCGGCTGTCCCCGGCCTGCAAGGCGGTTCCCAGAAAAAGTGAGAGCAGCACGGGCGGCGAGGGCCGGTACGGGCATGGCGGCGCCGAGCTCACCTGGCCCGGCCTTCCGGCTGGCGTCCACCGCCAGGCCCGCGATCGTCGAAAAACGCCACGCCTCGTCGGTCCTGGCGGGCATGGCCAGGGAGGCAAACCTGGCGTAGGCGGCGCGCTTTCGCTCGAGCCACCAGGAGGGAGCCGCCGTCTGGCCGGCTGCGTGTGCCGAAAACAGCTCGGCGCTGAAGCCGCCGAAGGCGGCCTGGGTCTCGGTTGCCTGGGTTGCCATCGGAAGACGGGCTTCAGCCCACCGAACCCTCCATCTCGAGGTCGATCAGGCGCTTGAGCTCCACGGAGTACTCCATGGGGAACTGGCGCGCGAGTTCGTTGACGAACCCGTTGACGGAAAGGCTCATCGCCTGGCCCTCGGTGAGACCGCGCTGCTTCATGTAAAAGATCTGCTCCTCGCTCACCTTGGATACGCTCGCCTCGTGCTGGACGGCGTGCCGGTCGCCCCGGACCGTGATTGCTGGATAGGTGTCGGTGCGGCTGTTGGAATTGATGAGCAGGGCATCGCACTCGGTGTTGTTCTTGCAGCCCTTCAGGTGCCTCGGGATGTGCACCACCCCGCGGTAGGTGCTGCGGCCCTGGCCGACCGAGATGGACTTCGCGATGATGTTGGACGTGGTCTCGTCGGCCGCGTGGATCATCTTCGCCCCGGTGTCCTGGTGCTGGCCGTCGTTTGCCAGGGCGATTGAAAGCACCTCGCCGCGAGCCTTGCGCCCCTTGAGGACCACGCCCGGGTACTTCATCGTCAGGCGGCTGCCGATGTTGCAGTCGATCCACTTGATTTCCGCCTCCTCATGGGCGAGCCCGCGCTTGGTCACGAGGTTGAAGACGTTGTTGGCCCAGTTCTGCACGGTGATGTACTGGATCTTGGCGCCCTTGAGGGCCACGAGCTCGACGACCGCGCTGTGGAGCGTGGAGGTGGAGAATTTTGGGGCCGTGCAGCCCTCCATGTAGGTGACCTCCGAGCCCTCGTCGACGATGATGAGGGTGCGCTCGAACTGGCCGAAGTTCTCGGCGTTGATGCGGAAGTACGCCTGGAGGGGGTGGGACACCTTGATCCCCGGCGGGACGTAGATGAAGGAGCCGCCCGAGAACACGGCGCTGTTGAGCGCCGAGAACTTGTTGTCGCCGGTCGGGATCACCTTGCCGAACCACTTTCGGAAGATCTCGGGGTGCTCGCGGAGGGCCTCCGTGGAGTTGACGAAAATGACCCCTTGCTTGGCGACCGTGTCCTTGATGTTGGAATAGGCCGCCTCACTGTCGAACTGGGCCTCCACGCCCGCGAGGAACTTTCGCTCCTGCTCCGGGATGCCCAGGCGCTCGAAGGTCCGCTTGATGTCGTCAGGAACCTCGTCCCACGTCCTCTTCGGCTTTCCGCCGCTGGCGAGGTAGTAGCGGATCTTGTTGAAGTCGATGTTCTCGAGGTCGCGCGTGGCCCAGTGGGTCGGGAGGGGCTTCGAATCGAAGGTTTTCAGGGCGTTCATCCGGAACTCCCGGAGCCACGGAGCCTCCTTCTTCACGGAGCTGATGTAGTCGACCGTCCGCTCGCTCAGGCCCGAGCCGGCGTCAAACTCGTACTTCATCTCGTAGCTGAAGTTTCCGGAGGACTGGTCGATCCCCACGGCCGGGTTCTCGGCTGCCGACGGATCGATGGCGATTGTTTGGGCGTCGGGCATGTTCAGGCGACCACGAGTTCATTCTTCACCCAGTCATAACCCTTGGCGTCGAGCTCCAGGGCCAGGGTCTTGTCCCCGCTCTTGACGATGCGTCCCTCGTGCATCACGTGCACGAAGTCGGGAACGATGTAGTTCAGGAGCCGCTGGTAGTGGGTGATCAGGAGCATCCCGAGCCCCGGCCCCCGCAGGCGGTTGACGCCCTCGGCGACGATCTTGAGGGCGTCGATGTCGAGCCCGGAGTCCGTCTCGTCCATCAGGCCGAACTTCGGCTCGATCATCGCCATCTGGAGGATCTCACAGCGCTTCTTCTCGCCACCTGAAAATCCCTCGTTGACGGAACGGGCCGTGAATTTCCGGTCGATCTTCAGAAAATCCATCTTTTCGTAGAGGCGCTTGTAGTAGGCGGAGGCGTCGAGCTCCTCGCCCTCGGCCATCCGCGCCTGGAGGGCGGCCCTGAGGAAGTTTGCGATGCTCACGCCCGGAATCTCGCTCGGATACTGGAATGCCAGGAAGAGCCCGGCCCGCGCGCGCTCGTCGGGTTCCATCTCCAGGATCGAATGGCCGTCGAGGTGGATATCGCCCCCGGTGACCGTGTAGTCCGGATGGCCGGCGATCACCTTGGCGAGGGTGCTCTTCCCGGCGCCGTTGGGCCCCATGACGGCATGCACCTCGCCGGTGCGGATCGTGAGCGAGACGCCGCGGACGATGGGCTTGTCGCCGATGGCGACGTGAAGGTCTTTGATTTCGAGGATGCTCATGGGGAGAATCGTTGCGTGCCGGGCACCCCGGCGGCCGAGCCCCGAAACGTGACCTCGACGGCGCTTGCGTCGAAGCCGGGGGGAAGGGCCGACTTGAGGTCGGCAAGGAGGGCGGGGGGAAGGTCCACGTCTAGGGTGGCACCGGTCTCCTCGTCGTGAAAATGGGCGTGTGGCGTCAGGTTTGGGCAGTATCGGGTGGACGTGCGCTCGAAGTTGACGGCCCGGACAAGCCCGCATTGAACCAGGGTCTCCAGGCAGTTGTAGACCGTGGCCAGGGATATCCCCGGGAGGTCGGTCTTCACCCGGCCAAAAACCTCGTCCGCCGTGGGATGGTCCCGCTTGTTCAAGAGAACCTGATAGACGAGTTCACGCTGCGGTGTAGCCCGGAGACCGCTGTTTGCGAGGCGCTGGTTCAGGGCGGCGGAGGAAGTCTGGGTGCTCGTTTCCGGCATCGGCCCTAAAGCTACTTGGAATCGTTCTAAGATCAAGTGAGAGTTGGTATTATTACAAACACGCTAGTCACACTTATACAACTCTCTTATTGATAGCGTGTTCAACTTCACTTTCGTGAAGGCCAAGATCACGGTCTGACAGCCGCTTAGCCCTCGTGCTCTGCGAGCCAGCGTTCTGCCTCAATCGCGGCCTGGCATCCCATCCCGGCAGCTGTGATCGCCTGCCGGTAAACATGGTCCGAGCAATCGCCCGCAACGTACACCCCCGGCACGCGGGTCCGCACATGGGAACCCGGGGATGGCACGAAGTACCCGTTGTCGTCCACATCCAAGGCGGCCGCAAAGGGCTTGGTGTTGGGGACATGCCCGATGGCCACAAAAATCCCCTTCAGGGGCAGGACCGACTCGGCCCCCGTCTTTATATGTTTCACCTTCAACCCGCGGACGGCGCCTTCCTCCACGCCCAATGCGGCGGTGGGAGCGCTGTCCCAGACCATCTGGATCTTGGGATGCGAGGTTGCGCGCTCAGCCATGATCTTCGAGGCACGGAGCGCATCGCGCCGGTGGACCAGGTAAACCTTGCTCGCAAACCTTGTGAGGAAAAGGGCCTCCTCGCAGGCGCTGTCGCCCCCGCCGATGACGGCCACGTCCATGCCCCGGTAAAAGGCACCGTCGCAGGTCGCGCATGTCGCGACGCCCTTGCCGCCAAACAGCTCCCTTTCACCGGGCATTCCGGTAAGCCGGGGCGACGCGCCGGTCGCGATGATGACGCTTTTCGCCAGGACGGTGCGTTCCGCGGATACCAGCCGAAAGGGGGTTGCCGTGAAATCCACGGACTCGACCAGTGCGTGCTCGAACCGAGTCCCGAACTTCGTCGCCTGCTGGCGGAGGTTCTCCATCAGCTGAAACCCATCCACCCCCCCGGGGAACCCGGGAAAGTTCTCCACCTCGCTCGTCGTAGTCAGCTGGCCGCCCGGCTGGGAGCCCTCGAGCACGAGCGGATTCAGGTTGGCGCGCCCCGTGTAGATCGCCGCGGTAAGGCCGGCGCAGCCGGTCCCGACGATCACGATGTTCTCTACGGTTGGGTTGGACATGGAAGGTCAGAGGTTATCTGCGTTGCCCGCGGCCGCAAGTCTCACCAGCCATGCGTTCTCTTCAGGCGCAGGGGCTGGTAGAGCCCGGGGGAAATCTCCTGGAGGAAGGTGCTCGGGGCCATCATCATCGCGGGCCCGCCCCGGGTGTTCACCTGCGGGTAGCAAAGGTAGAGTTCGTTTCGGGCCCGAGTGACCGCCACATAGAAGAGCCGCCGCTCCTCCTCGATGTCGCCGCTTTCGATCGCCCGATTCAGGGGGAACAGCCCCTCGGCCAGCCCGAGGATGAAGACGACCCCGTATTCGAGGCCCTTTGCCTGGTGGACCGTCGTGAGGCGAAGGGCGTCGGCATCCGGGTCCACGGACCGGTCGCTCGTCTCGCTGTTGAGGAGCATCACCTGGGAGAGAAGTTCCTGCATGTCCTCGAAGCGCCCCGCGAATCCCGACAGGGAGCGGAGGTCGTCCAGCCGCGAGGTGTAGTTTGCAAAGGCGCCCTTCAGGTAGTCGCCGTACCAGCCCTCGATCGCGATTTCCACCGCGTCGGAGGGCTTGCCGGTCCGGATGACCCCGGAAACCTGCTTCAGGGAGGCGACAAGCTTGGGCCATTCGTCCCGGGCTTCCTTTGCGACCTTCGCACGCACGTCGTCGGAATCCAGGACGTCAAAGAAGTCCTTCTGGAGGAGCTTCGCGCTTTCGCTCGCGATTGCGTGCAGCTTCTGGGCCCCCTTTTCCCCGACCTTCGGGAGCAGCACGGCGATCCGCTGCCATGCCGTGGTGTCCCGCGGGTTGTAGGCGATCCGGAGGAATGCGACCAGGTCCCGGATGTGCGCCTGCTCGAAGAAGCGGACCCCGCTTGTGATGTGGTAGGGGATCTGCTCCCGGGAAAGCTCGAGCTGGATGTCCAGGGCCTGAAAATGGGCCCGGTACAGGACGGCGATCTCGCGGAGGGGGCATCCCTCGTCGACGAGGCCCCGGATCCGCTGGACGATGAATTGAGCCTGTTCCCGGCTGTCGATCGTCTGCACGAAGTACGGCTTTTCGCCGCCCTTCCGTGCGGCCCGCAGCACCTTGTCGAAGTGCCTTCCCCGGGGTTGGGCGGTGAGGACGCTGTTGGCGAGGGCCAGGATGGACGGAGTGGACCGGTAGTTGGTCTCGATGCGGTGGATCACCGTGCCCGGGTGCCGGGTTGGGAAGCTGAGCGTGTTCTCGAAATTGGCGCCGCGCCAGGAGTAGATGCACTGGGCATCGTCGCCCACGGCCATGACCCGGTGGTGGGCACCCACCAGGTCCACGATCTCGGCCTGGAGGCTGTTGGTGTCCTGGTACTCATCCACGAGCACGTGCCGGAAACGCTCCTGGAACCAGGTGGCCGTGGCGGGGGACTTGCGCATGAGCTCCAGCCAGAACTCCAGCAGATCGTCGTAATCAACGACGTTCGCCGCCCGCTTCCGGTCGGCATAGGCCTTTGCGAACCTGGGCATCCGGTCGGTCAGGCCGTCGTGCTGGGGAAAGTGGTGGGCGATCGTCTCTGCGAGCGACGTGCGGGTGTTCCGGGACAGAGAGATCATCTCGTGCAGGGGCCGGGGCCGCGGATGGGTCTTGTCCTTGAAGAAGGCCTTGTCCATGGACTCGACCGCGTCGCTCAACAAGTCCTGGGCCTCGTCCGCGTCGAGGATCGTGAACGAGCGCGGAAGGTCGAGAGCCTCGCCGTGCATCCTCAGGGCCCGGTGGCCGATTCCGTGGAATGTGCCGCCCCAGAACCTAGCCGGTTCGACACCCGTGAGGTCCTGGACCCGGTGGAGCATTTCCTTGGCCGCCTTGTTGGTGAAGGTCAGCAGGAGGATCTCCCCGGGCCGGACACCCTGGGAAAGGAGCCAGGCCACGCGGTAGGTGAGGGTCCGGGTCTTCCCGGAACCCGCACCTGCGAGGACAAGGAGGGGGCCCGGCTCCGCCGTTACCGCCGCAAACTGCTCGTCATTGAGCTGCGCGCGGAAGTCGATCGGCGGGATTTCGACGGGGTGGCGGCTTGTGTCGATTGTGAACTCCATGCGAGGCAGCCGCCAAGAGCCGGAAAAGCTGAAGAAAAGCGAACGCTTTCTTCGCCGTTCATCGACTTTCCATCGGGGCGTTCATTCGCTCCGGCCCGAACCAGGCCAGGACCGCAAGAACCGCGCCGACGACAAGCACGACGAGGCCAAGGGCGTACCCGTAGTCGCCTCCATGCCTCGCGGCCAGGGAGTTCTGGAGAAGGATGTTTTGGGAGGCGAAAAGATTGCCCAGTTGGTAGGTTAGTCCGGGGAGGAGGCCCCGGAGGGCCGCAGGTGAAAGCTCATTGAGGTGGACCGGCACGACGCCCCAAGCCCCCTGCACGGCAAACTGCATGAAAAAGGCGCCGGCTCCCAGGGTCACGGCGGTTGGCGCCCAGGCGGCCCCGATCCAGAAAGGAATGGCCGGCAGGGCGAGGAGGGCCGCGGCAACGATTGTCCTGCGGCGGCCGAGCCGCTGGGAAAGGGCGCCGAAAAAGATGCCCCCGGCCAGCGCTCCGAGGTTGTAGACAATCGCAATGTTTGCCGCGGTTCCGGTCGAAAGCCCGTGTTGCTTTTCCAAAAAGGCGCTCGGGTACAGGTCCTGGGTGCCGTGGCTGAAGAAATTGAACGCCGTCATGAGCGCAGCCATGTAGAGGACGAGCTTCCAGTTCCGAAGAAGCTCCCGCCACGGCGTGGGGCGGTCTTGGGGTCCTGCCCCGGCCCTCCGCTCACGGTCCCTGGCGACCCAGGCCGGCGACTCCTCGACCCCGGCGCGGATCAGGAGCACCACGAGGGCGGGGAAAACCCCGGCCACAAACATGCCCCTCCAGCCAAAGTGGGGGTACCCAAGCTTGTAGACGAGCGCAGCCAGGAGATACCCCACGGGATAGCCCTGCTGCAGGATCCCGGAGAGGATGCCGCGGGCCTGGCCGGGCACGGATTCCATGGCGAGCGTGGCGCCCACGCCCCATTCACCTCCCATGCCGATGCCAAAGAGGGCGCGCGAGGCCAGCAGCCAGGCCAGGGAAGGGGCGAAGGCCGAGGAAAGCTCCATGGCCGAGTAAAAGAGGATGCTGGCCATGAGCGCCGGCCGGCGCCCCCATCGGTCGGCGGCCAACCCGAACACGAGGGCCCCGACGGGCCGCATCGCAAGCGTGAGAAACACCCCGTAGGAGACATCCCGGATCTCGGAGTGAAAGTCCGCCGCGATGTGCCGGAGGACGAAGATGAGCAGAAAGAAGTCGAACGCATCGAGGGACCAGCCGAGGTAGGCCGCAGTGAAGGCCCTCCACTGCGCCGGGCTGAGGGTGCGCAGCGCGGCGAGGGTCTTCACAGCAGCGCGAGGTCGTCGCGGTGGACGACTTCCAGATGCTTGCGGCCGGGATAAAGCCTGGCCAGTTCATCGCCCTTCCTGCCCGCGAGCGCCGGAATTTCGCCGCTGGCGAAGGCGGTCTGGCCCCTGGCGATCACGGTCCCGTCGGGTCCGGCGATGTTGACGATGTCACCTGCCTCAAAGGAACCGCCGAAGCCCGTCACCCCGACGGCGAGGAGGCTGCGCCCCTGCTCCTTGAGGACGGGAACCGCGCAGGCGTTCACGCAAATCGTCCCGCCCGGGCGCTGGAAATACGCGAGCCAGCGCTTCCTCGACTCGAGGGGCAGGCCGCTCGGCACGAAGAAGGTCCCGGGAGCGTTGCCCGCGATCAACCGGGTCACGATGTTGGGTTCGGACCCGCTTGCGATGAACACGCCGCAGCCCGCCCGGACAGCGATCTTGGCGGCTGAAATCTTGCTGATCATGCCGCCAACCGCGGTCTCGCTGGTTGTCCCACCGGCCATCGCCTCGAACTCCGGGGTGATCCTGCCGACGACCGGCACGATCTGGCCGGTTCCCTTCATGTCAACCAGGCCGGGGGCGGTCGAGAGCATCACAAGGAGGTCGGCTTCGACAAGGCTGGCCACCATGGCGGAAAGCGTGTCGTTCTCGCCAAACTTGATCTCGGCCGCGCTCACGGTGTCGTTCTCGTTGATGATCGGGATGGCGCCGTAGGCGATGATCCTGCGCAAGGTCTCCTTCACGCCGAGGTAGCGGGCCCGAAGCCGAAGGTCGTCGTGGATCAGGAGCACCTGGGCCACCGTGAGGCAGTGCGGAGTGAACCCCGCCTGCCAGTGCTGCATGAGCAGGCTCTGGCCGATCGCCGCGCAGGCCTGCTTCCGCGGGAGGTCCTTGGGCCGCTTTGCCAGCCCGAGGGCCCCCATGCCGAGCCCGATCGCACCGGACGAGACGACAAAGACCTCGATGCCCTCGGACCGGAGGGCCTTGACCTGGGCGCAGAACCCGGCAATCCGCGCGGAGTCCAGGCGGCCCTCGCCCGAGGTAAGGACGCCGGTGCCCAGCTTGATCACGACGCGCTTTGGGCGGCCCGGGGTCATCAAGTCAAAAGGTCAGGAGATCCTTCTCCTTGCGGGCGAGTTGGTCGTTGATCTCCTTGATCGCCTTGTCGGTCGCGGCCTGGATGTCCTTCTCCAGGCGCTTGTTTTCATCCTCGGGAAGTTTGGCCTTCTTCAAGGTTTCCAGCACGTCGCGCCGGACGTTGCGCACGTGCACCCGGCCCTCCTCGGCAAGGCGGTTGGCCGTCTTTATGAACTCCAACCTGCGCTCGCGGCTCATCTCCGGGAGGGGAATGCGCACCAGCTTGCCATCCACGACCGGGTTGAAGCCGAGGTTCGCCGACTGGATGGCCTTTTCCACGGCCTTGACCAGCCCGGGATCCCAGGGTTGGACCTGGATCAGGCGGGAATCGGGGGTCGTGATCGCTGCGCACTCCTTGAGGCGCATCTGGGAGCCGTAGGCATCCACCAGGATCCCCTCGACCATGGAGGGGGTGGCCTTGCCCGTGTGGATTGCCTGGAATTCGTGGACGGTGTGATCCACCGACTTGGTCATCTTGGCCTGGGCGTCATTGAGGAGGGGATGCATGCTTGAGTTGGGGTTGGGTGGCCGTTTAGCAGGGTGGCCGTTCAGGCCCGGACAAGGGTCCCTACCTTCTCGCCGCAGACCGCGCGGCGGAAGACGTGGTCGGCATTGAAGTCGAACACCAGGATGTGGACATTGTTGTCGAGGCAGAGCGAAAAAGCCGTAGAATCCATGACATTGAGCCGCTGTTTGAGTGCGTCGATGAAGCTGATCTCCTCGTACTTGACGGCGTCGGGGAACTTCTTCGGGTCCTTGTCGTAGATGCCATCCACCTTGGTGGCCTTCATGATGACGTCGGCGTGCATTTCCGACGCACGGAGGGCGGCTGTCGTGTCCGTTGAGAAGTAGGGATTTCCGGTTCCCGCGACAAAGATCACCACGCGGCCCTTTTCCAGGTGCCGGATCGCCCGCCTCATGATGAAGGGCTCCGCGATCTGGTTCATCGGGATCGCGCTCTGGACGCGGGTCGTGACCCCCATCTTCTCCAGGCAATCCATGATCGCGAGGCCGTTGATGACCGTGGCCAGCATGCCCATGTAGTCGCCTGTCGTACGGTCCACGCCCCGCTTCTCTCCGCTCAGCCCGCGAAATATGTTGCCTCCCCCGATCACGATGCAGATCTGCACGCCCAGTTCATGGATTTCCTTGATCTGGGAACAGATGCGCTCGAGGGTTGCGGCGTCGATCGGATCCCCCGTCTTGCCCCCTCGCAGGACTTCGCCCGAAAGCTTGAGAATGATGCGCTTGTACTTGACCCGGGGGTTGACCGCCTTGGTAGGGTGCATGACCCCTAGGAAACCCACAGGCAATTTCGGCGTCAATTCGGTAGTGCGCCCCCCAGGGGGCCCTGCCGGGCGGCCGAATTCAGGCCTTTTGGCCGGCCGAGGAGGTGACATCCTCCACTTCGTGGATGATGTACTCGATGTGGCCGTGGGCGCCGCGGAGCGGGGAATTCGTCAGGCGCCAGTACCGTTCCACATAGCTGCCGTCCGGGCGGCGTACATCGTACTTCTGGATCGGCATTGTCTCCGCCTTCCCGGTGATCAGCAGGCGCTCGATGGCTGCACGGCTTGCCTCGGCAACGGGGTTTCCGGGGACGGGATCGTTGGGGTTCTTGGGAAACGCCTGGAACAGGGGCTTCCCGACGATCGCCTCCCGCCTGGACATGGTCACCTCCAGGTAGGCATTGCTGGCCGCCACGATGTCGAGATTCGGGGTGAGGACGACGACCGAGCCCGGCAGCGACTCAAACAGGGATTCGAAATGAACAGTCATTCGCTCCCGGTCCCTCTGGAGGGACCGGCGGAATTGCAGGAAGGCACCTATGAGGGTGAGCAGTACTAGGACGGTGATCCCATAGCTATGGCGGAGGCTCGAAAAGGTGGCCTTCCATTCTTTGCCGGTGACCTCGGATGCGAGGATCCAGTACGGATCCTCGGCCACCGTGTCCCCGGAGCCGACGGACACCAGGTCCTGCGGCACGATCCGGTGCCAGGTGAAGAGGCCCGTCGCGTGCTCCACCTGGCCCTCGGATTTCTGCCCGATCCGGGCCCAGAGCGCGGGGTCCGACTGGGCGAGGGTAAGCCCTGCGCGGCCCGGATACATGAATCCCCACTCGAGGGACGGATCGGCCGCCCGGATCCAGTATCCCTGGGAAGTGAGCATTCGAAGCCTGTGGAATTGGACCGGGGAGATCTCGTTGATGTCGGAGAGCAGGTCCGAGGCGAGGTAATGGATTACAAAGACTCCGCGCAGGCGCCCGGCTCCGTCAAAGATCGGCGTGGAAAACCGGAGCAGGAGCTTGGCAGGCTGCACCAGGCTGCCGCCCTCGGAGTCGAGCGTGAACGTGGACAGGGCGATCTGCCCCTTGGTGAGGCTGCGCGCGTGCTCGAAGTACGTCTCGTGCGCCTGGTTTTCCGTCCTGAGGGAGAGTGCGATGCCCGACTGGCTGACACTGAACCGCTCCGCTCCCTGCTCGTCGACGAAGACGATGCGGTCGTACGACGGATGCTGGCGGCTGAAGAGCAGGGCAAGCTCCGCCGCCCGGCCCAGGTCCGAGGATGCACCGGACGACAGAAATTCCCTCAGGGCCTGCCCTTCGGCGAGTTCCCGCAGGTCGGCGGAGACAAACCGGAGGTCGTGCCGGACGAAGGTCGCATAGACGCCCATCCGGGTGGCCTCGCGGTTCCGGAGCTCGGCCTCGAGACGGCGGGCCTCCGACTCGTACAGCCCCGCGCAGATTGCCAGCGCAAGAATGCCGACGAACAGGGGGCCCCGTACAGACTTTGCCTGCTTGGTCGTGGACGGGGGCACGGGGGGCGACGATGACCGGGCGGAGGCCGAGAGCAAGCCCTTCAACTCGGGCGTGTGTCCTTCGCTTTAGCAGGGTGTTGAAAAACTACGATGGCCGGCGCAACAAACTATTTTGGTCGCGAGCAAGGCGGGGCTGCCGGTGCATTGTGGTTAAGTTCGGCTTCGCGTTGCCACGCCGCGGCAGCCATGTGCATTGCGAATGGCTGCCCGGCATGGATTCGAACCATGACTAAGGGATTCAAAGTCCCCTGTGCTACCCTTACACCACCAGGCAAGAAGGGAGGAGGCAGCCTGCCCCGCCTGCGTCTCCGGTCAAGCCATTCAGAAACTAGCAGGGTGTTGGGTCAGTTTGGTCGGATGGCTTCCCCCAGGGCCGGAGCTTCGCAATTCCCAATCTGGTCGCCAAACCGGCCTTCCCCCTCAAGGGGGTCGGCCCGGAGGCGACCATGAGCTCCGCAACAGCCCTGAGGGAAGCCATCCGACCAAACCGACCCACTATCAGAATATGGGTAGTGTAGCGGTACGGCCGGAAGTCTGGTAGGGCCGGGCGTCCCTGCCCGGCCGTGCATACGAACGGGTCATTCGCAGAACCCGGATGGGCGGGTCGCGCGCCCCTACCTCGGCTCACCTTGCCAATGGACAGAACCTCGGCCATCTTGGGATGTCCAACCAACGTAGAAACCTCCTTTGATGGCCGATTTTCTCGAAACCAAGTCCAAGCTGACCCATGCGTTCCTGGTTGGGGTCCAGATGGCGGACATGCCGGAGGGGGAGGGGGACGAACTGCTCGCCGAGCTCGCGGAACTGGTTGGAAACCTCCGCCTGGAGATTGTCCGCAAGACCCTCGTGCGGCTGCGCCGCGTGTCACCGTCGCTCCTGATCGGCAGCGGCAAGGCCGCTGAAATCGCCGAACTGGCCAAGGCGGACGGTGCGGACGTGATTGTCTTTGATGCGGCGCTCTCCCCGGCGCAGCAGCGCAACTGGGAGGAACTCGCCGGACTTGCGGTGATCGACCGCCAGGAAGTGATTCTCGAGGTGTTCGCGGACCGGGCGCACACCCGCGAGGCGGTCCTCCAGGTGGCCCTTGCGCGGATGGAATACTCCCTTCCCCGGCTGACCCGGGCGTGGACCCACCTGTCCCGCCAGCGCGGGCGGGGCTCCCTCGGCGGCGAGGGCGAGACCCAGCTCGAGCAGGACCGGCGGGTTGTCCGCGCCCGGATCGCCCAGTTGAAGGCCGAGCTGGCGGAAGTGGTCCGCCAGCGTGCGGTGCAGCGGAGTCGACGGCAGCGTGTGCCGGTGCCCACCGTGGCCATCGTCGGTTACACGAACGCCGGGAAGTCGTCGCTGCTGAACGCCCTGACCGGCGCGCATGTGCTCGCCGAGGACAAGCTCTTTGCGACCCTCGATCCGACCACCCGCCAGTTGGAGCTTCCGGGAAACCGCAAGGTGCTGATCACCGACACGGTGGGGTTCATCCGCCGGCTGCCCCACGGGCTTGTCGAGGCATTCAAGGCGACGCTGGAGGAGGTGGTCGTTGCGGACCTGCTGATCCACGTCCTGGATGCAACGAATCCCCAGGTGGACAAGCACAGGACGACCACCCTCGAGGTGTTGGCCGAGCTGGGGGCCGGCGACCGCCCGACCATCACCGTCTTCAACAAGATCGACCTCGCCACGGAGGCCCAGCTCCAGTCGGCCCGCTACCTGGTCCACGACGCGCTCTTCGTGAGCGCGAAGACGGGCGCCGGGCTCGGGGCGATCGGCAAGTGCCTGGAGGAGCTTGCGGCGGAGGGGGCGGGCGTCGTCGATCTGCTGGTCCCGCACGACCGGTACGACGTCGTCGCCCGCCTGCACACCCTCGGCCAGATCCATTCGCAGGAGCACCGCGAGGAGGGAGTCTTCATCCATGGCCGGTTCCCCCCGGCGCAGATGGGGTTCTTCGCGCCGTTTATCGTCGCCTAGCTAAAAAAGGCGACACAGACCGGCATCGGCACGGAGATGCCGCCGGGGACCCTCGTGAGACGACCGGTTCCCGGATCCACACGAAAGGCGCACAGCGAGTCGGAGTCCTGGTGGGCGCAGACCAGCCAGGCGCCGTCGGGGGAAAGAGCGAAATTGCGCGGGGCCCTTCCTCCGGCCGGGGCGAATTCCACCGGGGCGAGCCTTCCGGACGCCGGGTCCACTGAAAACACCGCGATGCTGTCATGCCCGCGGTTGGATCCGTACAGGAACCGCCCGTTCGGGTGGAGGCGGATCTCCGCCGAGGTGGACTCCCCGATGAAGTCCGCTGGCAGCGTGGACAGCGTCTGGATCGGCGCGAGGGATCCGCTGTCCACATGGTAGGCATACGCGACGATCGTATTCCCGAGCTCGTTGATCACGTAGGCGCGCCGTCCGTCGGGTCCGAAGACAAGATGCCTGGGCCCTGCACCCGGTTCGGTGGCGACGAAGGCCGGGTCCGAAGGCGTGAGGAGGGCCAGGACGGGATCGATTCGGTAGGTGTACACCCGGTCGAGGCCGAGGTCGCATGCGATCACAAAGCGGTTGTCGGGCGAGAAGACCGCGGAGTGCGGATGCGCCGCAGTCTGCCGGGTCGGATGAACGCTGCGGCCGGCGTGGGCCACGGAGTTGGGTTCCCCGACCGATCCGTCCCTGTGAAGCGGGATCGCGGCAACGAGCGCGGCGTGGTAGTCGGCGACGACAAGGACCGTACCCGCACGATTCACCGCCACATAGCAGGGGCCCGTCTTCTCGGTCCCGGAGGAGCCTGGAAGTTGCGAGAGCCTGCCTGTTCCCGGGTCCACGGAATAGGCCGCAGCCATGTCCTTTGAGTTCCGGACGGCATAGAGGCGGCCCTTGTCCGCGGAAAATGCCAGGAAAGTTGGGCTCGGGGTCTCGGCGGCCAAGACCGGCGCAGACATCTGCCCGGTGTCCGAGTCAAGCCGGACGGAGTAGATTCCCCGGCTCGTGGTCCGGGTGTAGGTCCCGATGTAGATCAGATGCGAAGCCATCGTGCGTACACCGCGGCCCTTACCGGGCGGGAGAGTCGCCGGAAAGCTTCGGAGCGTCCTCCGGGAGCGCAACGCCGAAGAGTTCCGCGTTGAAGCGCGTCATTTCCGGGCGAAGGAGAGGGAAAAAGATCACGTCGTCGATGTTCTCCTCGCCCGTGAAGATCATCGCCATGCGCTCGATCCCGGGCCCGATGCCGGTTGTCGGCGGCAGGCCGTACTCCAGCATCTCGATGAAGTCGTAGTCCATCGTGTGGGCTTTCCCGCTCTCGACGTCCTCCGGCCGGTAGGCCCTGCGCCAGGTCTCGAGAATCTTCACCGGGTCGTTCTGCTCGCTCCAGTTGTCGCCGCACTCCATGCCTGCGATGAAAATCTCGAATCGCTCGACCAGGCGCGGGTCGTCGGCGCAGGGCTTCGCGAGCGGCGAAATCTCGATCGGGTGCCCGTAGACAAGGGTCGGCTGGATCAGGGTGGACTCGACGGCGTGCTCGAACGCCCGGACCAACGCCTCGCCGACGGTCGGCTGGGCATCCCCTGCTCCCAGGGTCTTCAGATGCTGGTTGGCCTCCTCCGGACCGGCGCACGCCAGGAAATCTATCCCGGTCTTCTCGCGCACGGCTTCGGACATGCTTATCCGCCTCCAAGGCGGGGCAAAGTCGATCGTCTGCCCGCGCACGACAAACTCCGTGCGGCCGAAGACATGGGTGGCGACGTGCCGGAACATCTCCTCGACCAGCGACATGTTGTACTCGTAGTTCTGGTAGGCGGTCATCGTCTCGACCATCGAGAATTCCGGGTGGTGGCTCTTGTCGATGCCCTCGTTGCGGAAGTAGCGCCCGATCGTGAAGACCTTGTCGTATCCCGCCGCGATCAGCCGCTTGAGGTAGAGCTCGTGGGAAATCGCGAGGTACATGTCGCAGCCAAGCGCGTTGAGGTGGGTCTTGAAGGGCTTTGCAGTGCCGCCGCCGTACTGGGGCTGGAGGATCGGCGTCGGGATCTCAATGAAGCCCCGGTCCTCCAGAAAGCGCCGAATGGAGGAAATCATCCTTGCGATGTCGGCAAAGCGCTTGTGGCTCGCCGGGTTCATGATCGCATCGAGATAGCGCTTTCTCAGGATCGTCTCCCGGTCGGCGAGGCCCGACCACTGGTCCGGCAGGGGCCTGAGCGATTTGGCAAGGGGGCGGAGCCCCTCCACCGACACGGAAATTTCCCCGCGGTCGGTCTTCATCACCGTGCCGTCAGCCTCAACAAAATCGCCGATGTCGATCAGGTTCAGGTCACCAAAGGCAATGCAACCCGGCCCGGGCGGCGCCGCATCGAGCTGGTTGCGCCGGATGAAAAGCTGGATGGCCCCGGATTGGTCCTGGACTTTCCCGAACGCCAGGGCCCCCTGCTTTCGGAAGGCCATCAGTCGCCCCGCGACCACAACCTTCGTGCCGTTGAAGCTGTCGAAGTTCCCGGTGACCTCGGCGGCGTAGTTCGTCCTCCTGCTAAGCGACGGATAGGGATTCACCCCCTTGGCACGCAGGGCGGCTGCCTTTTCGAGGCGGATGGATCGAATCTGGGTCAGGGATTGGGACGACATGGAACGCGAAAGGGTTGGACCCTAGGCACAAGCAATCAAGCTTTCAAGCCTGTGCCGTCGGGTGTGGCCCCGGATCGGTCAGGTTTCTAGTCGACCGGGTTCGGCTGGGAAGGGTCAAAGGAGGTTGCCGCCGCAGCGGCAACTCCTTTGGCGCTTCCCGATGTATTCTTTGACCCTTCGACCCTTTGACTCTTTCAAAAAAAAGATCGGGGTTTGGGCTCAGGAGCTTCGCTCGCCTTCCGGCAGGGCAAAGGCCCAGAGGCCCGCGGCGAGTGCGAGGAAGCTCGCAGCGAGGAGGGCCGTTCGATAGTCGCCCACCGGGGCGGCCCACCCGAAGATGACGGAAGCGACGGCGGCAGCGATGCGGCCGATGTTGTAGCAGAATCCCGCACCTGTCGTGCGAAGGAGGGTGGGGAAGAGTGGCGGAAGGTACATCGTGAAGAGCCCCCAGAGCCCGGAGAAGAAACCGACCATGGGGACCCAGAAGAGTGCCAGCTCGTTGTAGGTGTGCGGCACGGCATAGGCGCCGGCCATCCCTCCGAAAAGGCCGAAGAACATCAGGAGGATCGCCCGGCGGCTGCCGATGAGGGAGGCGAGCCAGCCGGCGAAGAAGTTTCCGACGATGGAGAGCACGTTCACGGCGAAGAAGACCCCGGCGACCCGGCGGGTGATCTCGTCGGGCGGAGTGCCGGCCGCCTCGAGCAGCTGCCGAAGGTGCTGCGGGTGCCAGAAAATGAAGAGCCACCAGCCCGAGAGGCCGAGGGCGCAAACGGCCGTGGTGTGCCAGGTCGTGCGCGCCACCTCGCCCTTGAACAGGTCGCGGATCCTCGGGCGGACCCGCACGGAGGCCGCGGCCCGTTCCCATGCCTCGGGCTCGGGCACCCGGCGGCGGATCCAGAAGACGAGCAGGGCGGGGACAACGCCGATCAGGAACACAAACCGGACGGGAGGAGGATGGGGCAGCGAGGACAGAAACGTGACCGTGGTCGCGGCGATGAGGATTCCGATGTTCACGGCGGTCTGGAGGGTGGCTGCGAGCCAGGGCCGCCACGAAACAGGCCAGGTCTCGGAAAGAAGGCAGGCGCCCACGGCCCACTCCCCGCCGATCCCCAGGGCTGCGACAAAACGGAAGATCATCAACTCCCACCACGTCTGCGCAAAGGCGCACAGACCCGTGCACAGGGCGTAGGTGAGTATGGTGAGCGCGAGGGTGCGGCTGCGGCCAAGCCTGTCCCCCAGACGCCCGAAAAACGCGCCGCCCACCGCCCAGCCCACGAGGAAGGCGGCCTGGATGTAGGCGCTCTTCTCCTTGACCGCCGGGTCCGAGGTGCTTGCCGCGCCCAGCAGGCCCACGACAAGAGGTGCCGCGACCAGGGTGTAAAGATGCAGCTCCAGCCCGTCGAACAGCCACCCCAGCCATGCGGCCGCGCCTGTCTTCCATTGGTGCGGTGACAAGTCGCGAATTCGTGGCATGGGGTGGGGTGTCTTAAATGTCGACTTCCGGCTGCGGGCTGCCAGCTAAAAGAATAGGAATCCGCCTCCCCGACAACCTGCCGACCCCATGAAATGGCTGCTGCCACTGTTTCTTTGCATCGCCAGCTCCGGTTTCGGACAGAAGTTCGAGGGCATTGCCCCGACTCCGCCCATGGGCTGGAACTCGTGGAACACCTTCGAGTCCCGGATCAGCGAGTCCCTGATCGAACAGACGGCGGATGCGATGATTGCAAACGGCATGCGCGACGCCGGGTATGTGTACGTGAACCTCGACGACACCTGGTCGGCCAAGGAGCGGGACGCGGATGGCGACCTCGTGGCGGACCCGGTAAAGTTTCCCCACGGCATGAAGGCGCTTGGCGACTACCTTCATGCAAGGGGATTCAAGTTTGGGATCTATAATTGCGCGGGCTCCCTTACTTGCGCGGGGTACCCGGGCGAACGCGGGCACGAATTTCAGGATGCCCGCCGCTATGCGTCGTGGGGCGTGGACTACCTGAAGGAGGATTGGTGCTACACGGGCACGGCCAACGCCCCGGAGACGTACCGGATCATGAGGGACGCCCTCCGAGGGGCCGGCAGGCCCGTCGTGCTGAGTCTTTGCGAATGGGGGCAGAGCAGGCCGTGGCTCTGGGCCGGGCCGGTCGCCGAGCTGTGGCGGACGACGGAGGACATCTATCCAAGCTTCGAGCGGGTGAAGCAAATCCTCGACCTCCAGGTCGGCCTGGCTGGATACGCGGGCCCGGGGCACTGGAACGACCCCGATATGCTCGAGGTGGGAAATGGGAGCCTTACGCCCGCCGAGTCGCGGGCACATTTCAGCCTTTGGTGCATGCTTGCGGCGCCGCTGATTGCAGGAAACGACGTCCGGAACATGGCGCCCGGAGTCCGTGACGTCCTCACGAACCGCGAGGTGATCGCCCTGGACCAGGATCCGCTGGGGCACGAGGGCTTCCGCTTTCGGGTTGACGCCCAAAAGCATGTCGAGATCTGGGCCAAGGAATTGTCGGGAGGCGAGTGGGCCATTTGCCTGCTGAATGACGGAACGGTCCCCGTAAGTTACACGGTGGACTGGCAGGACATGACTTTCCTCCCGGGCCAGTACTACCATCTCCGGGATCTCTGGGCCAAGGCACCCGCCGGA
>Ga0302320_10006619_pt1 | contig 25667 bp, 12 predicted proteins | sample Bog_T0_3_FD_202130 | JGI IMG/M metagenome (GOLD analysis project Ga0302320, IMG submission 202130) | Peat permafrost microbial communities from Stordalen Mire near Abisko, Sweden - Bog_T0_3 | ecosystem: Environmental > Terrestrial > Soil > Wetlands > Peat | place: Sweden: Abisko, Stordalen Mire... | reverse complement strand
TGGAAAAGTGGAAAGCAAAGAACGCTTCCCACTTTCCCACACCCCCGACTACGGCGACGGGCAGAGATCTAACTCTCCCGCCGCGCTACACTAACACTCACGCTGGTACAAAATATCGGGCAGGCCACAAGGAAATGATGGCCTTCGGAAAAGCCACTGTGAGCGTTCTCTAAACACAGTCATCCCCGCGGAGGTCATGACGCTGCAGTATCGCGCGTGGATCGACAGCTTCCCTGATCCCGAACAAAAGCTGCAATCTGTGCAGTCGAAGATTCCACCTCGCAATCGTCTCACCACTGTTGACGAAATTGCGACAACGACCGTCTTTTTGCAGTCAGACAAATCCGGACATACCACCGGCCAGCACATCTACGTCGATGGCGGCTATGTGCATCTGGACCGGTCGTTGACCTAAGAAGTACAGCCCGACCTGGACTATCTCAATGGGAAAGCAGCCGACGCCAAACTCTCTGCCACACCAAACCGCACAGGAGCGACGATATTCCATTCCAATCTGTGGTTCGAATAAGCTCGGCTCGAACTTCACCGATTGAATCAACTGGGGAAGCAGCCACGCCCGAGCGCCTTTTCTTCCTGGTGGTAAGTCCTCCGTCGGCATTTCCATGCGTAAAACTGCTGGGACCGAGCGTGGCGCAATAACCCACTGCCTTCTCGACGTTTTTCCGAAGCAGTTGCCCGAACTCAGCGTTTACTGCGCGGTCCGCCATCGTGTTTTCGCAGCCGATCAGCTCGCCGGTCTCGTCGAAGACTTCTATGCCACCTCGCGCAATCAACGGTCCAGGCACCGGGCGGTGACGGGATTGGCGATTGCGCTAGAACGCTCACTCAACCGGTAACAGTGCGGCGCGGGCGATTGAGATACTGCCTTCCAATTGCGGGTCCGCCGAGGAGCGGCTTATGTGGATGGTGAATGTCCCGGCATCTGCGTGCCACGCCTTTGCTTCGACGTCATACCAGGCAAAAGAGCGCGCATCAAGAGGAATAGTTATGTGGCGAGTCTGGCCGGGCTCGAGCTGAACCCGTGCGAACCCCTTAAGCTCTTGAGGAGGACGAACCACGCTGGGGTGCTCCTCGGAAACATAGAGTTGGGCAACGTCGGCCCCCGCCCGTTTTCCGATGTTCGTGACATCGAATGAGACGTCATAGCCCAAGCTGCTTTCTGGGCTCTTATTTGATTGGGCCGAAGGCAGAATCTCGAGATTCGAATATTTGAATGTTGTGTAAGAGAGGCCAAAACCGAATGGAAAGAGCGGATGAGTATGGTTGTGTTCAAAGCCGCGATAGCCAACGAAGATCTCGTTCCCGTAAACGACGCGATTCGTGCCGGGAGCGCTGTAATAGAAGGCGGTGGAGGGATTGTCGGCGAGCTTGCGCTCCCAACTGATCGGTAAGCGGCCAGAGGGATTGGCGTCCCCGAAAAGAATCTGCGCCAGGGCGTTGCCGCCTTCTTCGCCGGAATACCAGATGTGAAGCAGCGCGGGAATGTTGTCGATCCAGGGGGAAGCATCCACACTGCCTCCCGCGTTGAGAACCACAGTCGTATGAGGATTGACGGCTGCAATCTGTTGTATGAGCTCGTTCTGGCCCGGCAGAAGCTGGAACTCCCGGTCGGCGCCCTCGCCTTCGCTCTCAATGTCATAGCCCACCGATAAGACGACAGCGTCGGCGTGTTGGGCTAGTTCGATGGCCGACGGATAGACCAGCGCGTCTTCTTTTACGATGCCAAGACGTGAGAGGCCTCTTCCAAACGGCGGTGCGCCCAGGTCGTCGAGGACCACCTTATGCGCGCCAGGTGTGAGGTCAATAAGCGTTTGAGCGATGGCCGCCCTGGCGATCTCCCCATGGTCGATCACCAGGGCGCCGTCGACGGTGAGGCGATAATTGCCTGAATGCTCGACGAAGATCACGTACTTGCCGCCGGAAGGGGCGTGATAAAAGCCGGTCCAACGAGCGTACTGAGCCGGCGCATTCAGCGCGCCCACGATGGACTTTCTCATGAGGTCTTTTGTGACTGCAGCGGAGACCTCGATGCCAACCTCGGGTTGGCCGGAGGGGTCTGCCGGAAGTTGAGCGTAGGGTCCGCCATTGATGGAAGCCTCATGGCGGCTGGAAACCGGAGTTCCGGAAAAGTCGGAAGTTTTGTAGGTCTCTACCGTCACGCCCGGAGCGCCGTCTGCTGTCAGGGTAAGGCCCGTCTGTTGGGCCAAAACGTCGGGCTTGGCAATGCCCTGACTGTAGGTCACAGTGCCGCGAATGCCGAGATAATCGCTGATGCCGCGGAAAGGTCCAATTACGAAAAAGGGCGGGACCATGCCGCTTCCGCCGCCTGTTGCGTAGCCGGGGTAGGCGTCGGGCCCGATGACGGCGATGTTCTTAAACCTGGCGGCGTCGAGCGGCAGCAGATTGTCCCGATTCTTGAGCAATGTCGCGCTCTCCAGAGCGCCCTGGAGCGCGACTTGCCGTCCCTCCTGGTTGTAGCGGGGAATTGCTGGATCCAACGGGTCATGGCTAATCCAACCGGGTCCGGCAGGGTCAGGGCTGATCCACCCGAAACGAGCAGCGAGGCGCAGCATGCGCCGAATCTTGTCGTCAATGGTTGCTTCGGAGACTTTGCCGCTCTTGACGGCAGGGATAAGCGTTTCAGCGTTCATGCAAAGGCCGGCGGGCATTTCCAGATCCAATCCGCCATTGGCCGAAGCAACGCCGTCATGCGCGGCGATCCAGTCAGACATCATCACGCCATCGAAGCCCCACTGCCGTTTGGCGATCTCGATGTTGAGATGCGCATTCTCGGTTGTTCGCACGCCGTTGAGGTAGTTGTACGAGTCCATGATGGACCCGACATGCGCCTGGCGGACAGCGGCTTCGAATGCAGGCAGGTAAATTTCCCGCAGCGCGCGTTCGCTGACGACGGTATCGGAGTTGAAGCGCGAATATTCGGATTCATTGCCGACGAAATGCTTCACGGTGGCGCTTACGCCCTGCGATTGCACCCCCTCGATATAGGGAACGGTGATCTGCGCGGCCAGAAAAGGGTCCTCGCCGAAGTACTCGTGGTTGCGGCCGTTCATGGGCGCGCGATAGATGTTGACGCCGGGGCCGAGCAGGAAGGCCGCGCCGCGCGATCGGGAATCGCGTCCGATCTGGATGCCGATGCTTTTTGCAAGGTCACGGTCCCATGTAGCCGTCAGGGCGATGCCTGCAGCAAAAGCCGTGGACGGCGATGGATCATGGGCGCCGATCGGTCCATCGCCCATTCGGAATGCCGGAATGCCCAAGCGCGGCAGCGGCGTAGAACCAAGCACACTGCCGCCGGAAAGCAGCGAGATTTTCTCCTCCAGGGTCATGGCTGCGATGGATTCGTCGATTCTCTTTTCGACCGCGGGCGCTGGACTCTGGGCGGTCTGCGCTGCGGAAATCCCTGGCAAGCCGAGAGCCAGAAGGAGCAGAGCAAAGAGGATTGCAGAAGTTCGGGCTGGCTGGCGGGGGAGGCTGAACAACGCAAGTCGGCAAATAGTGTTCATTGCGGCGCGAGAATGATTTGAAGGTTTGAGCACAAAGTCTCCTGATGTGTGGGATTGCGATTCAGCTCATCGCATCGTCGGCTCGATGGCCGATTTGATGGCTTTGAACTCTTCAATTGTGGCCGGAGCCGCGCTTCCATCCTGATAGACCTCAAGATTGATCACCGGCACGAGCTTGCGGGCCATGGCCGTCTTCAGGTAGCCGATCATCTGATCCGCGCTGTACTGCGGCGGTGGGACCGGAGTATTCGGTGTGACATGGCCCCAGTTTCCCGGCTCCATTGTCGTGGTCAGGGCGGCCTGCAATCCCTTCTGCGGGCCACTCAGGAAGATTCCGTTTCCACCAACCGGCAACTCGGGATCGTCGGCCAACCTGTCAGCGAAGCCTCCCTCACCGCAGGCAAAATCCTGAAAGTTGGTAGCTTTGGGCAGGATCCACGAGTTGTATCCCACCACGCGCGCCGGGTACCCGGCCTTGACTGCCGCAGTCATCTCTTCCCACGGCGCCTGCAACGTGTAGTAGAACGTGGTTCCATCGTCAAACCAGAATCCGGCAAGCTTGTCTCCATAACGAAGGCCAATCTCTCGAATTGTCGATTCCCACTCGTTAAAGTAATCGGCCCTGTCCATGGTTTGGGCGACAGGTCCGCTCCACCAGTCCGCCTGGGCGCGACCGGCGTGATAGTAGATCATCAGCTTGATGCCGCGCGCATTCAGTGCGTCGGCGAGTTCGCGAATGAGATCCCGCTTGGTGGTGTGCCCCGGCACAACGCGTTCGATGGTTTGGATCGGCGCCGGAAAATAGTAGGTTGACCAACTGGTGGCGAAGACGATGAATCCGGCGCCGGTTCCCTGCACCATGTCGGCGAATGCATTCACATCGAAATCGTTCACAGCCTGTTCGTACGATTTCTGCGGACCGGTCCGGGGTTGGGATGCGGCCGTCCAGGTGAACATCAATCCATACTTCGCATCAACCATCCAGGCCGTGGGGGATCTGACCTTTGCAGCCCGCTCGTCCATCTGCTTCTTGATCTTCGGCTGTGTTAGCTCCAGGGAAAACAGGGCGAGATTAAACGCCTCTCCCGGATTGGCAAGGGCTCGCACGGTAATCTTGCTCTCGCCCGCAGGCAGATGGAGGGTTCCGGGCAGCTCATCCCTGACCCACTCATTCGTCATTGATGCCTTGCGGTAAGCTACTGTCTCGGTAAGTCGATTCGACGCGCCGGCGACCTCGACTTTGACAGCGGGCGGCGACGGAAGCGTGCAGTTGATGAGGATCTTCCCGCAGTTCAGGATCAAAAGCGCAACAGAATAGTTGCCCGCTTTGGGAGCCCGGACGGTCCACGTCATCGCGTCTTCGCTGCTTGTCCAGTTGTAAACCCAGAAGCGAGCTGCCTGTCCCGGCCACTGCTCCTTGAGGTTCCCTTTGAGGCTGGCGTCACCGCCCATCAGCACGGTCCGGCTTGACGGATCGATCGGCAAGACCTTGATCGTCGCGCTCGCGATTGCGACCGGTTGCTGGCCGCAAAGGACGACGGACAGAGCAGCCATCAATATTAGGACTGCGGCCTGGAGTGACCGCCGAAAAAGATGCTCTTCCATCACTTACCTCCGGTTGTTCTGAGCCTCATTCGCTGTTACCGCACCGCGTATTCCGGTCAGACTTTGATCGTCAGCGCGCCTTGAGAACAAACTCATGTGCCCCAGCTGTGACTGTTAATGCTGCGCCAGCCTGGTACGGCGAAGCAGAAGGTTTTCCATCGACCGTTAATGTGGGATTCGCGATATCCGCGACCGGCAGAAAGACATCGGCGCTGGTGTTCTCCGGCACGGAAACATCGAGCCTGATATCCGCGTCGGAGCTCGCCCACGAAACGGACACGTCGCCTATTGGCGTGGGCACCACGCCTTTGGCGAATCGCAGCCCGCTGATGTGCGGCCGGATGGCAATACGCTTGTAGCCGGGCGCGGCGGGTGTTACACCGAGAATCCGCGCGGACATCTGAATCAGGGGTGTACCGCCCCACGCGTGGCTCCAGTCTCCCCCATACCAGTTCTCATTGAAAGTATGAGTCTCAAGGTTAAGATGCCAGCGCTGCATCTGCATCCAGGCATAGCGGTCAAAGACGCCTGCGTGGTCCTCCGCGGCAAAAACAAAATGCATGAAGTAAGGCTGCACATTCAAGGGCGGAGTGGAGAAGACCGTTTCCAGGATCGTCTTCTGCCGCGCTTCGGGAGCAAGATCGTAGAGCACCGCAAGCGCGTTCACCTGTGCGCTATGCGTCTCTATGTCCTTGTCTTCGGGCAGCCAGTTCGGATCCTTCTGATGATTCTGAAATGGCCTTCCATCGCGATAGAGTCCGGCCTTCTCGTCCCACAGTTCTCGCTCGAACGCTGCATAGATGCCGGTTCGCATCTGCTCGTAGCGATCCACGCGGGCAGTATCACCGGTCAGCTTTGCGAGACGAGCGCCATCGGCCAGGGCGCGGTAATAGAACGCCGTCAAATAGCCCTGCCCGATCACTGCGGGCGGATGATGGGTTTGAAACCCGTCGATCGTCACCCAGTCCATGAACATGTAGTTTGGCGCCTCGGAGAGTAGGCCATTTGCGCCTTGGAAGGTTGCGAAGTGGTCAAGCAGACGATCTACCGTGGGCTTGAGCTCTCGCAGCAGAGACTCGTCGCCGGTGTAATCGTAATAATCCATCAGCATCTGCAGCCACAACAGCGCGTAGCTGGTATGGAAGTTCACCGAGCCGGAGTGATCGAGGATGCCGGCGAATTTTCGCAAATCCTGGCGCGCCAACCAGGGTTCGTCGAACGCATAATCGTTTTCGAGCGACTCAATCAGGTAGTCTCCGAAATCGGAGATGGGTTCCTGGTGTCCGGGTGAATCCAGATAGCGGTCCTGCATGCATAGCTGTAAGAGCCATCGCGATGTCGTCCAGAGACGATTCATATAAGGGTCGCTGGATGTAAATGAGCCGCTATACTCAACCGGCTGCGAGGCAAAGGTCGCGCGAATATCGGAGAACTCAACTGGCTGGGTCGCATGTGAAACTGTTACTCGAACCGTGGAGAAAGAGTCCAGGAGGGGATATTCAAAGACGGTCTCCCCGTCCCGGAGCGTCACCTGCACCGCGCGGCGCGGCGGATCGGTGTGTGTCTCCGCCGGTTCCAGTGTGACCACAGTTCCCGCCGCGCCATTTACCTTCATCGAGAGAAAGGCGCTTATGACGCGGCCGAAATTCACATTGAATGCGCCGTTGCCCGCAACGCGAATCGAGTGACCGATCTCCGACAACGGCGCGGACGTGGTGACGTCGGGCGTAGCCGATCCGATCGATTCCACAGGCCAAACGGCCTCCATGGCTTCGGGAATCTGATTGACGCTGAGCGTTCCCCAAACCGAGTCGACCTTCGCGGCATCCGCCCAGTCCTTCTGCGAAAATTGCGCGCCTCTCCACGCCGGATCGTCCAGCCGCGCATCGTAAAGGAGCCCGGCTGGGGAGGACTTGGCGGGAGGACGAGGTGCAAGCGCGTTCAGCGGGCCCTCGCTGTAAGCTTCAATAGCCTTCGCTTTCCAATCCGCGCCGGTCGAGAATGTGACGCCCGGTCCATTCGAGAGTTGCACCTCTGCCGCCAGCGCAAAGCCGGGATGCCCGAGGCTGTAGCTGGGAATCATGTTCGTTGTGAAAACCTCAGCAGCAATCACGTTCAGCCCGGCATGGAGATACGGAGCCAAATCAACCTGGTTATAAAGCCAGCGATGTGACCAATGGGTCCAAAGGATGATGTCGTTACCAGGGTCAGCGGGACCGCGTGAAACCAGGCGTCCATTGACCCATAGTCGATAGACCCGATCTGCACTCACTCTCGCAAAAGCGCTGGTGATGAGCGCGTCTGCGGGAAGCGTGAGTACTTTGCGGAAGTGCGCCGCAACGGGAACTTTGCCGCCGTTCTCTGCGGTTGCAATCCAGATCCACTGCGGCTCCCAGGAAGTCCCGTTGGGAGGTACGTATTTGAAGTCGACAGCCTGGACTCCCTGATCGTTGACAAGTGTCTTGCCCACCCATCCCGCAATCGGCCCGCGCGGGTCGACAGGCACAGAGGGAAGATCCTGCGCCCAGGCCATCGGCAGCAGCCCTGCAAGAAAGATGGCGCAGCCGAAGCGGAGCCAAGCCAAAAGCGAGCCGGATTCTCGGACTCGAGAAGCCGCACCTCTGTCGTGTTGATGGCGCTCCCTCAACAGCGGCTGCAGGAGGGCAGTTGCGGGATGCGAGGTAGAACTCATTGTTGTCCTCAGTACCTGTGCAATATCTATTGGACTGCATTGAAGAGGCCAATCTGGACCTTTCCCAGACTCTTCGCAGTAATCGCAGGCGTACCGCTTATGGATTCGAAACGCTGATTTGCAGTTGGCTCGCCGTGTCTCTGCACTAGGTACCTCTCGCCGGCCGCGCCTTTGAAGGTGATGACTTGCCCAGCCGAACCGTCCACGACCTTCGTGCCGGTCGTGCCGGAAATGACATCGAGCGCCTGGGCCGGCCATGGATTGCGAAGCTTGATTGGCTGCGCGATTCCAGACTCGATGACAACGGTCTTCGGTATCCCATTTCTCACCTGCACGTCGACCTTCGTCTTTCCGCGCACGAAGACGCTGCCATCGAAATCCCATCCAGGCGGAATGGCAGGGGCAATGCGAATCATTCCGTCATAATCCTGAACCAGGGCTTCCTGGAGCGCATCCGCGACGATGCCGACCTGTTCTATGTAGAATTCTTCCTGCGGGTGCTTCGAATTCCCGACGTCGGTCAGGGCCAGGCCGTTCACATACGATTGCCAATCCTGCGAACACTTGATGAGAGTTGAACTGACCTCGCTGCCAAGCCCGAGGCGCGCAGCCTCGATCGGATCGAGGCACCAGTGGCGCTTCACGGGAAATGGACGGTGCTGATAAGTGCGCAAGGCCAGAGGAAAGAGGGGCGAGGTATCGCCGATAAGATCGTAGGGCCAGAGCGGCTCAAGTTCGATGTTTTCCTGGTTATGCAAGGGCGCGCCGGGCTGATAGGACACGGCGATCATATCTTCTCCGTCGGCATCCACGGAGGGCGGCAACAACGTGTGCGGAGGGATCAGCTGGGTACGCGGGAGCGGAGGAATCTTCGGCAGCGCGGCCTGCAACTGCTTTACCAGGTCAGCATCCCTGCCGAGCAGTTTTGCCGCCTGAATTGCCGCCGGGTAAAGCGCCATGGCTGCTGCAATGTCGGTGGTAGGATCAGTTACATCCCACTGCGTCTCATGCGCATTGGAAGGGCCCGTGTGCAGCAGCCCGTCTGGTCCGAGCTTCTGATAGGCGAGAAGGAAGCGGGCGGAAGCCGCCATGAACGGGTAATTGTCGGCAAGAAATTTGCTGTCGCTTGTCGCAAGATATTGCTGCCACATCCAAAGCGATACCTCGGCCCCTGTCGAGAGCGTCCGCGTGTTGAAAAAGGGCGTGAAATAAGCGTCGCAATCGCGTGCATATAGATGGCTGGAAAACAGGTCCCAATCGGATTCGTACTCAATGCCTTGCGCATTAAAACGCATGGTCTCTGGAACGCAGATTCCCGGAAGACCATTCATGTGCGTTTTGGTCCAGCTTTCGAGATTGGTCAGGTTCTCCCGGTAGAGGTTGAAGTACGGCGTATTCAGTTCCGTGGCCCCGGCGCTAATGTTTGCGGCAACCTGTGTGCGCAGGTCCCAGTGCCAGAAGGAGGCGGAATCCCAATGATGTTCATCCCCCGCAGAGGAGAGCATGTCGGCAACGCCGGCCTGTGTGCCGGGATATTCGTCGCCCTTCTCTGCTGCCTCGTCGAAGAGATAAATGTTCCGGAGGTTCTCCATGTACTCTCCGGATCCATCCTGGGATGTAATCTTGATCGATCCAACATGGTTCCAGTAGTTGTGCCACCAGGATTTGTGCGCGGTGGGCGTACCCGCGGAGAGAGCAGGACGAGCCACAGTGAGCGGATCCAATTTGCCGTCATAATGCGGCGATGCAACGACGACTTTGAAATGCCCGTCTGCGTCCGGTTTGAATGTGACCGTAACGGTCAGCGGATCCGTCACCACAACCGAAACGTCGCGCGCCTCCACCCTAATTGCAGATAAGGCCCCAAACGGCCGCCCCGAAGCTCCGGGATTCAGGTCGTCGATCCAGCCTTGCGACAGCAGGCCGACCTGGCCTTTGGCAACCGCCCTGGTGGTGCGTGGCTCCCAAAGCTTGAGTTGTGCAGTCTGCGGCTCATCGACCTTTGTGCCGGTTACATCGATGATCAAGGTGTCGGTATCCGGCTGTACATACGCGGTTGCAGCCATTCCACCGCCGTGCTCTTGAAACTCGCCGTCATAGAGATCGAGCCGCCCCGCATAGTCCTTCGCCTGCGTGAGAGACGATAGGCTCGGAATCACAACCCGCCCCGGCGACAAGCGGTCGGGCAACGTGTCCACCCGATTGAGTTGCGCCGTCAGGCCATTCTCCGACCAGACTGCAACACCGAGCCGTCCATTGCCCAGCGGCAACGCCTGATTGGCCTTCATGTTCGGTTGGCCCAGGATAACCGAGGACCGGCTCAACACTCCTGCCACATCGACCTGGAATTTGCCGTCATGCCAGGCAGTTGTAGAATCCGGCGGCGAGGATTGCGCTCCAACCTCCGCCGTGAACACCAGACAAAGCAAAACACAATATATGATCTTGCTCGATAAATTCTCCATGACTGCCTCTTGAATGGAGCTGGCTGCTTTCCGTTTGGTAAATCAAATCCGCTTAATGGGCAGCTAATCGTCCGCGCCAAACAGGCCAAGTTGAACCGATCCGAGCTTCTTCGCAGTCATCGCAGGCTTACCGCCTATGGATTCGAAACGCTGATCTGCAGTTGGCTCGCCGTGTCTGCGCACAAGATAATTTTCGCCAGCTTCGGCCTTGAAAGTAATCGCAGATCCGGCCGCGCCTTCCACGACCTTCGTGCCGGCCCTGCCGGAAATGACATCGAGCGCCTGGCCCGGCCACGGATTGCGAAGCTTGATCACCTGCGCGATTCCAGATTCGATGACGACGGTCGTCGGCATTCCATCTGTCACCTGCACGTCGACCTTCGTCTTTCCTCGCACATAGACGCTTCCATCGACAATCCATCCCGGCGAAACGGCAGGCGCAATGCGAATCATTCCGTCATAATCCTGAACCAGAGCTTCCTGGAGAGCGACGGACACCACACCGGTTTCTTCCACATAGAACTCGAAGTGTCGCGAAGTCAAAGTTGTCGAGGTTGTACTCAAGTCAGTTCGTTGCTTTTCTGCACAGCCCTCAAAGCCGTTCACGCAACGCGCGGAATTCTCAACGCTCCGCAGCAGGGCCGCGCCGACCTCGTCGCCCATTTCAAGCCGCGCAGCTTCAATCGAATCGAAGCTCCAGCCGCCCCCGCCTTTCGACAAGCGGTGTTCATACGTGCGCTTTGCCAGGGCAAACAGGGGCGAGTCATCCCCGATCAGGTCATACGGCCAGATTGGCTCAAGGCCGATGTTCTCACCGTTGTGATTCGTGGCGCCAGGCAGATAAGACTCCGCAATCATATCCGCTCCGTCGGCATCCGCTGCGGGCGGCAACAACGTTAGCGGAGCGGCGAATTGCGTGCGTGGGAACGGAGGAATCTTCGGCAGCGCCGCTTGCAACTGCTTCACCAGATCGGGATCCTTGCCCAGCAGTTCAGCCGCCTTTATTGTTACGGGGTAAAGCGCCAGAGTTGCCGCAATGTCGGTGGTTGGATCCGTGACGTCCCATTGCGTCTCGTGCGCGTTGGAAGGGCTCATGTGCAGCAGCCCGTCTGCACCGAGCTTCTGATAGGAAAGCAGAAAGCGTGCAGAAGCAGCCATGAGCGGATAATGATCGGCGAGAAACTTGAGATCGTTGGTCGCGAGATACTGCTGCCACACCCAGAGCGATACCTCGGCCCCTGTTGAAAGCGTTCGTGCGTTGAAGAATGGTGGAAAACTCTCATCGCAATCTCGAGCATAGATATTGCCGGTAATGGTGTCCCAGCCGGTTTCGTATTCAATGCCCTGCGCGTTAAAGCGCATGGTCTCCGGTATGCATGCTCCGGGGCGCCCATTCAAGTGCGTTCGTGTCCAATTTTCCAGGTTCGCCAGATTCTCCCGGTAGAGATTGAAATACGGAGCATTGAGATCCGATACTCCGGCGCCCAAATTGGCGGCCACTTGCATGCGAATATTCCAGTGCCAGAAAGCTGCTGAATCCCATTGATGGAAATCGCGTCCGGCAGAAAGCATATCCGCGACGCCTGCCTGCGTACCGGGGTATTCGACTCCCTTCTCGGCTGCCGCGGCATAAAGATAGATGTTCCGGATATTCTCCATGTACTCTCCGGAACCATCCTTCGAAGTAATCCTGATCATGGCAGTGCGATTCCAATAAGCGTGCCACCAGGATTTGTGTGCGGTGTGCGTGCCCGGGGAAAGAGCAGTGCGAGCCGCCACAAGCGGATCCATTTTGCCGTCATAGTGCGGCGATGCGACGATGACACGAAAATGACCGTCCGCATCCGGTTTGAATGTGACCGTCACGGTCAGCGGGTCCGTCACCGCAACCGAAACGTCGCGCGCCTTCACCGTGATTGCAGATAAGGCCCCAAACGGCCGCCCTGAAGCTCCGGGATCGATATCGTCGATCCAGCCTTGCGACAGCATTCCCATCATGCCCTTGGCAACTGCGCTCGTCGTGCGCGGAGCCCAAAGGCCGAGACTCGCAGTCTGTACTCCATCGGCCTTTGCTCCCGTTACGTCGATTATGAACGTGTCGGTGTCCGGCTCCACATAAGCGGTGGCAGTCATGCCCGCGCCGCTCTCTTGAAACTCACCATCATAAAGATCAAGCCGGCCCGAGTAATCCTTCGCTTGAGTCAGTGCCGTGAGCCCGGGAATGACAACCTGTCCCGGCGACAAGCGATACGGCAGCGTATCGGCGCGATTAAGCTGCGCAGTCAGGCCGTTTTCCGACCAGACGGCAACGCCAAGCCGTCCATTTCCCAGCGGCATCGCTTGCCCAGGGGCGATATTCGGCTGGCCGAGGATAATCGAGGACCGGCTCAGCACCCCCGCCACATCTACATGGAATTTGCCGCCATGCCAGGCAGTTGTAGAATCCGGCGAAAAGGATTGACCCGAAATACTGCCCGTAAACGCCAGGCCAAGTGAGACAACATGAAAGAGTCTGCTCAGCGGACCCGGTCTCAGACCGCTTGAAGAAGAATCTTTCCGTGCCCCATCCTTTCGCCTTCTTCCTGGCGAAAGGGTGGGAAACCACGAAAGCCGAAGGGATGAATTCATGCGGTCAGGGGCCTGGCAGTAATCACGGTTTATTCTTTTTGAGAGCGGCGAGTGGGTTCACAAAAGATTTGCGCATACCCGCGAATCAGAAGATGAACCGCGGGTATGCGCCCAAAGTGCTGCATGGCACGAAGGTCAGAAGTGAACCTTCGCCGAAGCCTGGATGACTCTCGGATCGACGGTTGTGCTGTTGATCACGCCGAAGGTCGCGTCGATGATCCCAGAATCCGGTCCACCAAAGTTGACCCAGTTGAAGGCGTTGAAGAAATCCGCGCGGATCTCGATGTTGTAGTTCTCCCAGACCTTGGTCGTCTTCGTCAAAGCAAGATCGACGCTCTTTTGCCCTGGATTGCGAAGCCAGGTATTGGTGGGAATGTTGCCGAAGGAAATCGGGCCCGGGCACGACAAGGCCGAGGGAGCACCTGGTATCTGCTGACATAGAGGCGCATTGGTACCGTCGCCTACCCCTCCAGTCTTGAAGAAGTTTTGCAGGCGATTCTTGGCCGGACCGTGGCCGGCGACATCATTCAGAGTTGCGCCAGGCGACAAGCTCGCCGTCAAGTTTCCTTGGAGCTTGATGGCGCTGGAGTCGCTGGTTGTATTGCTAAGTTGGAAGCTGATAGGGCCACCCGTCTGCGCAACGAACACGCCGGCGGCGCCCCAGCCGTCCAGGAAGTGACCAAGAAAAGATCCCTGACTCTTGATCGGGTTGGGCAGATTGTCGATCGCGCTGGTTGTGAAACGAGCAGTGCGATCCAGCCCGGAGATGGACATGTGACGGGTGGTGTTGTTGTCGTTGGGTGGAACGGCCGCCGAACCTACGCCGCCATAGCCAACGGTGTCCGAATCCATGTTCTTCGACCAAGTGAACGCCGAGAGGAACTGCAGGCCGTAACTGAGGCGCTTATTCATGGTTGCCTCGAGAGCATTGTAATGGGAGCTAGCCGTCGACGCGGTCACGGACAAGCCTTCATCCGATAGCATGCCCGCCACCGGCGAACGGTCCTGGATATTGAGTGAGCCGCCAGAAGCGCCCGCGGTCAGGTTGGTGGTGATGCCGCGAATAGGATTCGATGGAGAAGCGATGCCGGCCTGGTTCTGCGAGAGACCCTCGAGCAGCTTGACCCCGGCGGATCCTTGATAGGCGAGCTCGAAAAGAAAGTCTTTTGCGAACTCCTGCTGGACGCTGAGGTTCCACTGCTCGGTATAGGGATTGCCGACTTTTTCAGCCGCAGCGTTGAAGAGCAACGAGGGCGTTACGTTCGGGTCGTAGACTCGCGGGCTCCAAATCGGGTAGGCACTGTCAGGCGGAAGGTTTAGAAACGTGAAAGGATCCTGTAAAGTTCCCTGGCTGCCGAACGAATAGAGGTCCGAGTTGTTGAACGGAGGACCGGAGACAAGGGCCTGGGCCATCACGGTGGAGCTGCGGTTGTAAAAGAGGCCGAAACCACCGCGGACTGAGGTGGTGGCGCGATTCTTGAAAGGAACCCAGGCAAAGCCTACGCGCGGGGCATAGTTATTGTAGTTGGCTCCGATTCCGTCCTGATTGCTGACCTGAGTGATACCGTTTGGGATGACAAAGTTCGGGTTAAGCTGCTTGAACTTTGACGAAATGGTATAGCCGGTGTACCCCTGGTTGCCGGTTGGAATGCCGAAGAGGCCCTCGCCCATGAGGGATCGGACGAAGTTATCCATACGGCCTTGAGTTTCGCTGGGCCACGCGAAGTAATCCCAGCGAAGGCCCAGGTTGATGGTCAGATTGGGACGGATCTTGTAGTCGTCCTGGATGAAGTAGCCGACATCCTTGAAACGGAAGTTTCGCTGGAAGCTGCCTGTGCCGGCTGAGCTTAGCAAGAGGTTGCTGAAGGAGCTGCCGTTGTGGGCGGCGTCCTCACCGATCAACAAGTCAGCCATCGTGAATACGAAAACCGCGCCTGCGCCCCTGGAATTGAGATCCAGCTCATGATCCATTCCGATCCATCCCACTCGCAGGTTGTGATGTCCCAGGGTCTTAAATAGAGTGTCGCTGATCGAGAACTGGTTTTCCAACTGGACTCCGAAGGCAGCAGAACTGTTGGGGAAAATGAGACCGTCCAGGGCAATGAGGAACTGCGGGAATGCACCAGCCGCGTCGGGGGCAGCCTTCATGCCGATTTGAGTGGCCGTCAAGCCGCTGTTGGTGTTTGTAGTGCCGCCATACTGGCGCATGAAACCCAACTTGACCTCGTTCACCAATGTTGGAGTCACGGTGAAGGTGTGGGTGATGCTGGCATTCTCGCTGATGCCCGGTTGTAACGAATAGAACCCAGGGATATACCCGTCGACTGTTTGGAAGACAGAGTGGGAATTGAAGTATTTCTCAGTGAGGGTCTGGCGGGGCGTTAGTTTGTAGTCTACGTTCCCCATGTATTGCCTCTCCTGGTAAGTGGGGGCGAGGGAGAAGTGCGCGTACGCGATATCCGTCCGGCCAGTGTGGGTGACGTCCGCGAACGGGAAGTATGGCAGCACATACGCACCGTTCGAGAACTTGGCCTGGATCAGCGCCAGCGCAACCGGATTGATGTTCGATCCGTCTGGTGCGACCGTCTCGACATTGGCAAAGAGCCCCGTCTCCCCGCCGTAGATTGCTCCCAACTGCTGGCGTAAGAGCCCGGTGTTGCTGCGGTCACCCGGGGGAAGCAGCGGATAAACATCGTTGATGATGTTCCCGGCGTTGCCGTTGATCTGGTTGGTGGATTGGTAGGAGAAGAAGAAGAACATCTTGTCCCGCTTGATCGGGCCGCCCACCGTTCCGCCCCATTGGTTCTGGCGAATGTCGGGCGGGATATTGGGAGAATTCGTCAATGCTTCTCCCTGCTTGTTGAAGTAGGAGTTGGCGTCGAGCGCCTTGTTGCGGAAGAAGTAAAACCCATCGCCGTGGAAATGGTTGCTGCCGCCCTTGGTGGTTACCTCGATGCTGCCGCCACCGGCGCGGCTGTACTCAGCCGAGTAGGTGCTGGTCTGCATCTTGAATTCCTGCAGGGCATCCGGCGACGGGACCGAGTAGGAGCCGCTGGATGAGGAACTGACGGCGTTCACTCCATCGATGTTGACGGAGTTGTCGTAGACTCTGGCGCCGCCCACGGAGAACTGAGAGGTGCCGTTGCCGAGCGCAAGGGTTCCGGGAATGGCGCCGATCACGCCGGCCTGCAGAGAGAGCAACTGCGTAAAATTCCGGGTGGAGAGAGGCATGGCTTCGATCAAGGTGGAGTCGAAGACCTTGCCGAGGGTAGGGGATTCGGTCTGGAGCAGTTCCGCCTGGCCCGCTTCGCCGCTGACCGTCACGGTGGTGCTCTGCGAGCCGATCTTGAGCGCCAGGTTGCCCACGTCTGCTGCCTCCGCGACCTGGACGGTGATGGGGCCGCGGACGAGCCGCTCGAAGTTGGCGGCCAAGACCTCCACCTGGTAATGGCCAGGCGGGACCAGGGGGATCAGGAAGGCGCCGTCCCCGCCGCTGACGGTGACGCGGGTAAAGCCGGTCTCGAGGCTAACCGCAGTGACCTTGGCGCTGGGTATCACTGCCCCGCTGGAATCAGTCACAATACCTTTGATCTGGCCAGTACCGCCCTGCGCGTTTGCGTTATGCGTGCCGGTTAGTACGACCGCCACAGACAGCAGAAGGACACAAACAAGTTGACTCGCATATCGAAATATCGTCATTTTGATCCTCTCCTTGGAACCAAAAGTTCCGAACAAGTTGGCTCTCCAAATTCCTTCGATGTTGACTGGTTCCCAGAACATTCTCCTGAGCCCTAGCCCCCACGCCCGTTGCCTTCGAAGTCGTCGATATCCCGCCAATTTTGATCTTTCGCTTAGAAAAATCCAAAAAACTACACATCCGATTGGGTGTTTTCAGTTCGTCCGGAACTCTATTCCCTTGAACGGCGACTGTCAAGAAGAAAATACTACACAATCGAACATTTTCGCACAGAAATTACGATACTTTGTCACTAAGATTAGGCATTTCTGCTCACAATTTGTATGTTTCGAAGCAGATTCGTCCCCGATAAAGGTCGATTTTTGGCTGCAATTACGGTTTGCCCGACCAGAAAGGGCAAACTCCTGAACTCCCCGGGGCGAAAAAGGCACAGCAGTTCTGATCTCCTCCCTGGCGGGTCACATTCTTATCCGATGTGGCGTTGTAACTATGTTTTCTTATAATAATTTACTAGATTCTTGATCGATGTCCCAAGGGAAATGCAGGGCCGTCATTTGCAGCCCTCGAAGAGAAGCTGGGAGTGCTGTAATGCACCTCTGCCAGTGAGAATGGCGACCGCGAGCACCTGATTTTGCTCTCTTCTGCGCGATTAGATGGCAATCGTCTCGCGGAAATCCGGCCACTTGCTCAGCATGTGGTCGATGCTGAGCGACTCGGCTAAAGAGCCAGTGCCCATCTGCTAAAAACTGAGTGATCTGGACAGTTTGACTCTCGATATGGCATCCTGCACATCAACATTCAAGGAATACCATGCAAGATCGCTTTCGTTTGTCTTTGGAGCGCGGTGCGGTGACCTCTACTGCCCGATTCATGACCTCGCCATAGCATTGAAGGAGTCAATCGATGAACTCGGCCGTTTCTCCCGTCCGACCGGATGTACCATCCTCACCATCGCAATCTGAAAACGTCGCAAGCGCTTTCAGGTTGGTTCGCGACGGCCGAATGCAGCATTTGCTGGATCGCCGCGAGTGCCTGGGCCGGGAAGGCCGGCGCAGCAACTTCGTAGACAATCCGGAATTCCTGGTTTATCACTGGTCGGGCACCGGCGAAGGCTTTGCGCCGCCTACCGGCGAGCAGGCAATTAGCGAGCGAATCAATATCGGAGACAACAATTGCCGCGTATATCTGGGGATACCTTTCCCGCACGCGGCTGAGATGCCGTCGCGCGTGGATGGGTTGGAGAACGACGTGCTGAATTGGGCGCGGGACTACGCGTTCTTTCTGGACCACAATCCGTGCGAGATTCATCCCGAAGAAGAAGTGGTCGGAGAGTTTCACTGGCAGTTGGATGAAGCGCGGTGCTTTCGCTATCCGGACGAGGTGCACGAGGCAGGATTCCAAGCGCGCAGGCTGGGCGCGGGCGGAATCAGTTATGCACACACTTGCCCGGATCTGTCGATCGGTCTGCAACTCGGATGGGACGGCCTGCTCAAAAAAGTCCAATTCTGGATGGCGCGCCACAAGGCCAACGGCAACAAGTCCGCGGCCCACTACCTTGCCGCGCAGGAGTTGGTTGTCGAGAGTATTCAGCGCTGGGTCAAGCGCCACGCCGAAGAGGCCGCCGGGTTGTCGATTGGCGCACCTTCCGAGTTGGCGCGGCATTACCACATCGTGAATGAAACTTGCGAGGCGATCGTCAGCGAACCACCGCATACGTTCCTTGAAGCCGTTCAGTGGATTCAGTTCTTTCAACTCACCGAGCGGATTATTGCGCATGGTAATGGCTACGGAAGATTGGACCAATTGCTCGCCGGTTTCTATTACCGCGATCTGGCAGCTGGAAGAATAAGCCGCGAGCAGGCGCGAGGATGGATTGCGGAGTTATTTCTGAAGTACGGTGGCAACTACTTTTCAGTGGGCGGACGGGACCGGCAGGGCCAGGACGCGACCAATGAGCTAAGCCGCGTCATCCTTGAAGCGTACGATTTGAATGGCGGAGACAACAACCTCGGCGTGATGTGGCACCCGGACATTGACCCGTCGTTCTTTAACTATGCGTGCGACGTGCTGGGCCGCCATGGGACGGGCACGCCGGTTCTGATCAACTACGACATTCTCAGGAACAGCGAATTGCGCAGCGGGGTTAGCGAAGATCACGCCTGGGACGTGGCCTATTCCGGCTGCCAGTGGTACTGCGTGGTGGGCCGCGAATACAACGACCAAGATCTGAACTCGCTGGTGCTGCTCCAGCCAATGCAACGAGCGATCCATCGGGCCGTGAAAGAGGGTGCGAAGGACTTCGAGGCGCTTTTCGGCCTCTTCAGCGCTGAAACGCAGGCCACCGCCAAAGCATTGCGGGACTTTAAGAATTCCACTTATATGTGGCAGAGCCGTGTGTGGCCAGAGATGGTCACCTCGCTTTGCATGCATAACACGATCGAGCGAGGCAAAGATTGCACGGATGCCGGAGCGGTGGATTACAACCTGACCTCAGTGAATGTTTTGGGAGTGCCGAACGTTGCGGATTCACTGTATGCGATCAAGCAGCTTGTGTTTCTCGAACAGCGCTACACGCTGGCCGAGCTAGAGCAAGCGGTCGAGTCAGATTGGGCCGGAAAGGAACCGATGCGACGCGAGTTTCTGAATGCAGAGAAATTCGGAAATGACCTGGCCGGGCCGGATGCGATGCTTGTGCGCGTAGCCGATATGGTGCGGAAGTGTTTGGAATCGCTGCGTCAGAACAAGGGCGGCCATTTTCGCGCGTCTCTATTTCAATTCATGGGCCACACCTATGCGGGGCCAATGCTGGGCGCCACTCCAGATGGGCGCCACGCCGCTGAACCGCTGGCGCACGGCATGAACCCAATGCACGGACGAAACACCAAGGGGCTGACCGCGACCGCCAATTCCTTCTGCAAAGTGGACTTTCGCAAGTTTCAGGGCGGATCGTTTCAGATTGAGTTGGAGCCGTCTTATTTCCCCGAGGGAATTCGCCGTGCCGATCTGGTGGAGATGTTTGCCCGAACTTTCTTCAAGCTTGGCGGCGTGCAGATCAATCTGAACATCATCGCCATGGAGAAGTTGAAGCGAGCCATGGAACAGCCCGAATTGCCAGAGCATCAGGCTATCGTGGTGAAGGTTACGGGCTATTCGTCACACTTCCTGATCATGGATAGAAAGCTTCAGGATGAGTTTATTCAACGCGTTAACTATTCCGCCCTGTGAATTGGTCCCAGATGCGCGCATCAGACTCTCAGTGTTTCGCCGAAGTTTTTGACATTCACCGCAACTCGACGCATGACGGGCCGGGGATTCGCACTACCGTGTTTCTGAGCGGATGTCCCATACGGTGCCGCTGGTGCCACAACCCCGAGGGCAGGCAAGGTTGCGGCGGGGTGTGGTGGCTTGGCCAGAACTGCATCCGCTGTATGCGTTGCATTGAAGCCTGCGAAGAACATGCGCTAACGGCTGTTGAAGATGGAGTGGTGATTGACCGCTCGCTCTGCACTGGATGCCAGGCCTGCGCGCAAGCGTGTCCGTCGCGGGCGATGCAACCTCTAGGGATACGACGGGAACTCTCGGAATTGCTGGCTGAGATAGAACTGGACCGGACTTGGTATGAGGCCAGCGGAGGCGGTGTCACTCTGTCCGGGGGGGAACCTTGCAACCAACCCGAGTTTGCACAGGAATTCTTCGTTCGCTGCCGACAGCGCGGGTTAAATACCGCCCTCGACACTTGTGGCGTGGCGCCACCGCAAACCTTTGCCCGGGTCGTCGAAAACGCCGACCTGATTCTCTTCGATCTCAAGCATTCGGACGAATCGATTCACCGCGAATTGACTGGCGCAGGATTGGCGACGATTCACGATAATCTGCGGGAATCGGCCCGCAGAGCGCGACGCGGAGAGTTGAAGCTTTGGGTGCGCACGCCCCTTATTCCCCGGGCAACCGCCGAACCGGCGGTTTTGGATGCGATCGGCAGGTTCCTGCGCGATGAATTAGATGGAGCCCTCGAGCGATGGGAACTTTGTGCATTCAATCCTTCCTGCAGCGGCAAGTATCGCCGGCTCAGTATGGCTTGGGATTATTCGGGAGTTGGTTTGCAGACCGAAGCGGAAACCAGTGCGTTGCTGGCCGTCGCACGGGCCGCATGTGGCCGAAGTGACCTTGTCCACCTTCAAGGAATCCGCCGTGCTCCGACTCTCCATCCTGAAACTCACCGGTAATTCTGGATCTCTGAATAGAGCAATCTCTGGCTGTCGATCGAGGCAATTACTAGCAGTCGGTTGCAATGGACTGATTCTTCAAATTACACCGTAATCTCACAAAAGAGCTAACGTTATCGATCCAATTCGATCACAATCGTCCATACTCGCCGCTGACTGAAGAAGGTTACTATACTCAAATAGAGTGATCTTTTCAATCTCATTCTTATTAAATGATTTGTAATCAATAATTTGAATAGGATTACGCGTTAATTCAAACGGGGCTTATATGCGCCGTCGCAAAATAGTCTATTTCTTGACAGCTTCGAACATGATAGATTGACAAATGAACAAAAAACTCTTAGGATCGTACCCGATTCATTCCCGATGGTTGCGATATAAGTTGCACGGGCCGATTGCCTTGGAATTTGGCGCTGAGGTGCTGATCTTCAAATCGAGCGGGATACAAGAGCAGCGTGAGCGATGTCGTCCAATCCTACCGGCTGCCGATTCTCGTTCCGGAAAGAGCGCGAAGATCTCAAACAGGAGGAATGAGAATTGTGAAGGAAACTGTAGTTGCAGGGATTTGCGCTGCTCAGAACGCGCCGTCGGACCAGAATGGGGGCCGACCAACGGTCCGATCAGAACTGCGGTGGCAGGTAACTTCTTGGTGTTTATCCTCGTGGGACGAAGAAATGGAGGGTCTCTAAATGTCAAGCCAGAATTCGCTGATGTCGCCGGAAGTGTTGAACTTTCTTCACGAGTCGCGGAAGACACATTTCATTGGCGGCCATTGGACCGACTCAAATGGACAAAGGACTGCGGAAGTATTCGACCCATCAACCGGAGAAGTAATCACAAGTGTTCCGCTGGGCGGCCAAGCAGAGGTTGACGATGCAATTCGAGCGGCAGAGGGAGCTTTCCCTGATTGGTCGGCAAGGTCGCCGATGGAGAGGTCGGAGTTGCTAAACCATTGGGCTAACGCTATCGAAGAGAAGCAGGACGTGCTGGCTCAGATCGAAGCTCTTGATGTTGGGAAAGCCGTGATCAACGCGGAAGGCTTTGATATTCCGTTTGGTGTTGCGTGTGTTCGCTACTACGCGGACTTCGCATTGAATGCTCGCTATGATGTTCCACTTACGGTCCCAAATATGGAGGCTCGGACTCATCGCGCACCCTATGGTCCTTGCGGATTCATCTTTCCCTGGAACTTCCCATTTGACCTCCTTTTATGGAATATCTCGCCCGCGTTGGCTGCCGGCAACACAATCGTAGTTAAACCATCGGTGGTGACTCCGCTCAGCACTCTCTATGTCTGCTCCTTGGCGGAGAAGGCAGGAATTCCTGCCGGCGTGATCAATGTTGTGCTGGGGGATGGGCGAGGCGTTGGCGCGGCGCTCGCTGGGCACAAGGGAATCCGACGTATGTCGTTCACAGGCTCCACACCCGTAGGCAGGGAAATTGCCGAGGCATGCGGCCGCAACCTAATTCCGTGCAAACTAGAGTTGGGTGGCAAGGGAGCAGCCCTTGTCTTCGAGGATGTTGACATAAAAGACACAGCACAGAAGTTGGTCGCCGCTCTCACTCTCAATACAGGTCAAGTTTGTTGCACTGCGACCCGCTGGATTGTCCAGGAGTCCATTTACGATCGATTCGTTGAATACGCATCAACTGCCTTACAGGGCGTTAAGGTTGGACCTTCTCTGAACCGTGATACACAAATGGGACCCCTTACGAGCAAGGCTCATCTTGAAACGGTTCTTGGGTACCTCGAGAAAGGCAAACAGCAAGGAGCGGCCGTCGTGGCGGAGGGCGAGCTGCTAAATGAAGAGAAGACAAGTCGGGGCTATTTTGTTAAGCCGGTTCTTCTAACTGGAAGCGAAAGCAACGTCTGCTGCGCGGAAGAGATTTTCGGCCCGGTTGCATTTCTGATGAAGTTCAAGCACGAATCTGAGGCTGTTGATATTGCAAATCGTTCCGACTATGGCCTGGCAAATAGCGTTTGGAGCACTGATCTGACTCGTGCCAACAAGGTGGCAGAGCGACTGGTTGCGGGTAATAACTGGATCAATGCTCACAATGTTTTCGCCTACGGACTGCCCTACGGCGGAGTGAACATGAGTGGGATGGGCGGTGGTGTAAATAGCCCTGAGACATTTTATGACTACCTCAGAAGTGAAACCATCGCACGCCCGCTCACTGTTGCGGGATGAGTGCTTCTACGGCAAAGAGCTTGAACTTCTTGAAAGGACTATCCATGCGGTCCTCACGTTGGCGGCAAACATACAGACAAGGACTTCACCACTGCCAGGTTGACGACTTCCCGCGATGCTTGCCCGCTCTTGTCTGGAACGACGCTCACGCGGATTCTGGCTGAGGGCACGAATCTTATTCCAACGTTTCATTGATCGCAGTGGTCTATTTGGTGAGAGAAATGGAAAAGACGCTTGACACGAAGCTGGCAGCACTGAAGAAAGATCCTGCTTCCCGCGTGTTTATTCTGGCGGATGCGAAGGATGCTGACATGGCCTTCGGCATCTCCTCTCCGGGCTTAGCGCGCGACGGACGGGTCCGATCGCTAAGCGATTACCGGGATCAGATTCGCGAGATCGTCTCCCAGGGCTTGGTGGATATCACGCTTATGTCCGCCAGCACATCCGAGTTACTCACAATTAAGGAGCGGATGTTTGACTCGTCACCGGTAACTCCGGCGGTCCGCGCAAACGATTCAACGGATATTCATATTATTCGCGGAGGGCAATATTCCATAGCGCCTTCACATCCATTTGCGACAACCACTTTGGAGCATATACAAGCTGGTAAGAGTCCGTGTTCTGATGACGAGCGTAAGGCTGGAGCTGATCTTGGGCTCTATTCTGTGACCTTCAACAACGATGTCGAGCAAGATCTCAAGGTTCTCGAGGCTTACAAGGCGTTCCGTCTCGAAGCTGAGGGAAAGCACTTTCGTCATTTTCTTGAGGTATTTCATCCCAATGTACCGGCAGAGTTCCATGGCATTGCACCTGAAGATATCCCGCACTTTGTCAACGACCATGTAGTTCGGCTTCTTGCTGGAGTGCCCTCGTCCTCCCGGCCTCTCTTCTTGAAAATTCCTTATGCTGGTCCAAGAGCCTTGGAGGAGTTATGTGGATACGATTCTTCCCTTGTGGTGGGCGTGTTAGGCGGATCGGCAGGCACAGCGCACGATGCATTCTCCCTTGTATATGAGGCAAAACGCTATGGGGCAAGGGTCGCGCTATTAGGCAGAAAGATCAATGCAGCGGAGCACCAACTATCGTTCGTTAAGTTTCTGCGGCTCGTTGCAGACGACCAAATCATGCCTGTAGAGGCCGTGAAGGCATATCACTCGACACTCCGGGCAATGGGAATCCAGCCGCGCAACAATCTTGACGAAGAGATGGAGCTAACTTCCACGTTAACAAACTACGGGCAGTAACGCAGCGATCTTTACGTGGCCGGCGAATAGGAAGCATGCATGACCAAACGGTATGACGTACTCGGCGCAGGAATAGCAGCGGTAGACGATTTATGCTACGTGTCGACTTATCCACCGGTGGACTGCAAAATTCCGATTCACAGCAGCATACGCCAAGGAGGCGGGCCCGCTTGCACCGCGATCGCCGCGGTCGGCTCGCTCGGAGGACGCACAGCATATATCGCCCGCTTTGGAGACAACGAGCTTTCGAGATTCATGAAATCCGCGCTCGAGGGCCACAGGGTTGACATCTCACACATCGTACAAGATCCCGAAGGTGGGCCCTACCACAGTTTCATCGTCGTGGATAGCTCCGGACATCGTAACGTGTTCTACGATCCAGCACTTTATAAGGTAATTGTAGAGGACGATTTATCATGCTCATTTATTCAGTCTGCGGCCCTGATTCTTTTGGACCATATCACGGAGCCGTCGTTGGTGGCGGTAGCAGCTAAAGCTCACAAATTCGGGGTGCCGATATTAGGAGACATTGAGGGGCAAACTGAATCCGCAAAAAGTCTCGCGTCGTTGACAGATTATCTGATTGTTCCGAAGGCGTTCGCGGCCTGGGCGAGCGACGCCCCAGACCCGCGCAATTCCTGCGCGTTCCTGGCACGCGAGAAAAGGCTGGCTACGGTCGTGACGGCGGGCGCCGAAGGTTGTTATGTGTGCACGGCGACAGAGCCAGTCGTACGCCAGTTTCCGGCTTTTAAAGTAGATGCGTTCGATACCACCGGATGTGGCGATACATTTCACGGGGCCTTCGCACTTGCAGTTGCGCGCAAACTGGCCACCGAGGAGGCGGTTATATTTGCCTCTGCAGCTGCCGCACTAAAGGCCTTTGCCGGGGGAGGAAAGCTCCGGGGATGGGATGCGCTTCCCTCTCTGGAAGAAGTGTTCGACTTCCTGCAAGCTAAGCTCGGGGAGTCGGAAAAGCAATCTATCTTGGGGAAGCTTGAAGCTCTACGGAATTCTGGATAATCAACAAGCTTGCGGGAGCGCCTTCTTAGCTGTCGGGGCGCCAAGAGAATCCGAGGATGCTGCACGTGGCGAAGCCGGAGCACCGGACAATCAACGCTCTTGAAGAAGACATAGCCGTTATTGAGAGTTACCGAATCGTTTAGCTGTATGTGCTGTTCTTAACAGAGTTCCTCATAGTATGCCAGAATAAGCTGGGAACTAACGTCTCTCAGTTGGCATCGGCACTCTTGATTCTGGCATTCTGGTTTGGCCCAGCAACGGCAGTTAAGTTTGGCCCACTTGGGCAGCACTGGCTAGGCTTCATGGATGGAGCGACAGAAGCGTAGCTGGCTGACCAGGAGGGAAAAAGTGGA
>Ga0302320_10006616_pt1 | contig 25674 bp, 14 predicted proteins | sample Bog_T0_3_FD_202130 | JGI IMG/M metagenome (GOLD analysis project Ga0302320, IMG submission 202130) | Peat permafrost microbial communities from Stordalen Mire near Abisko, Sweden - Bog_T0_3 | ecosystem: Environmental > Terrestrial > Soil > Wetlands > Peat | place: Sweden: Abisko, Stordalen Mire... | reverse complement strand
TGCCTTCAGCAATCTCAACACCCTCACCCATCCAAGCCCCTCCGTGGCCATATGGCCACCACAAGTCGAGCTTGAATCCTCAAAGCCAGCCAGGCAAGGCGGCCAGAAAACGACGCTTACAAATAATCCTGGCCAAACGATACCGCTTTTCGGACGGGGAACAGCTCGGTCGCAACATAGTATGCCTGTCCCAGGGCACCCTCTTCAGTTGCGGGTTCCAAGCTTCTAAGCCGATCTAAAGCCTCGCTTTCTCTTCCTACGCGGAAAAAGGCCTCTATGGTCAAGGCCGGCCACGCATCATAAGAACCGGTCGAACCGTGATCCGCACGAGTAGCTGTCGCGGCCTCATGGTCGCTCAACGAAAGAGCCCGAAGCCAATCCTTTGTCCACAATTCACTCCTAACAAAGGCGACCATCTCGTCGATGCGACGTTGGCCAAGGTCGCTCCTCATTGTGTCGATAGTAGTGATGAAGTCTATGCAATCACGCACTTCAACTTTGGTTCCGTCGTCCATCTGGCATGTCCAAACACCCTTCCCGTCAACGTAAAGACTCAAGACCTCCTTCACGAGTCCATTTGCCAGCGCCACGAGTTGATCGGCCTGATCCATCTCCCCTCGCTCGCGCTTCAGCTCTGCCATCGAGCGCAGCATCCAGACGTTAGCGGCATTCCAAGATGGCACGTACCCTTTATAAGAAGGAACCGTTTCGAGATTATCCGCCGGGCCCCCATAATTCGCCAACAAGCCAGGGGGTCTGGTTAACGTTCGCCAGTGCAAAGCAATGCCTTCAAGAGCAGCGAATACGGTTTGACCACTGCGCAACTTCTGATCCAGGAACGCCGAATCGCGATTGACACTCACGTAGGTGCGCACAAGCCTGAAGATTGCATAGTCATTCGCCGAATACCATGGTCCGACGGGATGCATCGAGCAGAAATCAATGGCATAACAAGAGTGAATATCACTTTCGAGAAACAGTTTGAGTTGCTTGCGCATTTCAATCGGGTCGAGCAAAGCCCAGACTGTCGCAAACATCATGGCATCCCAGAAATAAACGAGCGTGGCGGCCCAACGCGGCGATGCAGTCACAAACACTCTCGGATAACGTGGACCCAGATTCGTTCGTTCAAGACACAGAAGACTGACAATGCTTGCGTAGTACATCTTCCGCATCTTGAGGTCGTCGGTGACCAATGTAGGAAGATTTCCCGAAAAGTGGCCATTGTCTGGAGTAAACGCAGCCTCGAAACGCCCTCGCCATTGCCCTTTCGCCGCCTCCCAAGCCCGAGTGAAGTTCTCTTTCCAATCGGAGACCCGCTTCAACACCCCGTCACTCTCACTTCCGGCGGCCATCACGAATTCGAGCCGGGAGGTCGATCGGCCCTCCAGGTGAATGGACCAGGCAGCGGTGCGTCTTTCAGCGGAGAGTTCACTGGGGTTGTGGCAAAAAGCGAAGGCTACGTTACTGTCGCTTCTGCGATCGTTGACGAGGAACACTTCGTCATCCACCGGCCCGACGATCCGACTACCGAAGTCGGTCAGGTCCTTAGCGTCCGGTCTAGGCGTGTCCCATTCCCAAGTCTGCGTATACTTCCGAATCATCGCTTCGAGGCCGATTGTTATCTGGACCGTGCGCTTCTCCTCTCCTGGATTTGTGATCTCAACAGAAAAGAGAACACCAGTCTCCTCGAAAGGCATTCGGAGCGTGGTCAAAACCTCCAAGCCCTTGGCATGCGTTCTTCGCAACACCTGATACGGATACCACCGATATTCTTGTGCAGTGAGCTTCTCCCCATCCAGCGAAAGCACGGCAAGCTTGGAGCCCTGAGCCAAAGGCGGAACAGTAAAGCACTCTATTGCCAGGATATTCTGCGTTGATAGAAAACTTCCATGGAAATTGGAAATGGCGGGGCGATTCTCAATTGCATTGCCGGAAATCCAATTCCCCGCCAACTCGTCAAGGCCTGGTAACTCCGGGGGCGCAAGCGGGCCGCCCAAATGCGCATTCGTCGAACTCACGGCCGTTGACAGATTGCCCGCCGCAACGGTGCTAGCTGCAACCACGCTTGTTAAGAACTCGCGGCGCTTCATTTAGATCGAATCCTTTCTTCTCGCTTTCCGGCATTGGACCGTTCGGCGGCCTGAGTTAGGCTTTACGTTTTCGAAGCTAGTTCTTCGGTAGCAACTCCGGGCGTGCCTATGGCTCCAGCTGCTCCCCTGATCCGATTTTCAAGGAAGCGCTCGAATGAAAGCTTGTGTATGAAGCCGAAGTCGTTAAGGAGGATAAATGCGGTGGCGCCCCGGCGGCTTAGGCCTATTAGAAGATGCGCAACCGCCCGGCATCGGCACTGGGGCGCATTCAACTCAAGCGGCTTGGACGTATCATGCGAAGCCGCCGTTCCCGTAGCATACCTATCCCGACTCAAAGAACTTCGGCGAATTGTCTTTGAGAGCGATGTCATTGAGGAGCAACCCAACCGGTGGAGAGTTCTGCGCGAACCTGTACCGTGCCAACACTAGTATTCCCGGACTTGGCAGAAACCGTGAACTCCTGCCATCCAGGACTTTTGGTGGAGGGTGCGGCAGCCTGCACTCGGAGATAGTACCGGGTGTGCGGTCCAATCGAAGCCGGGGCTACAGGCGCAACTTTCCATCCATCCGGCGCTTGCACAGAGAAATCCACTGCGATATTCGTATCTAGGGGATTCTCGACCACCAACGGGATTACCAAGGCGCTGCCAACCTTGATTGTGATCTCAGCCGGAACAAGACTCGCTAAATGATCCAGTCCATGTGCTTGCCAGAATGTTTTGTAATAGCTCCAGGGATCCCCTATCTCAAGAGCTGGCTTTGCATACTCGACCGCGGTATATCCTGGCGCGCGCCGATAAGGAAAGTCCCCTGCCACGACGCCGGCAAAGACATCATCCGTCGCGGCGGAAGGTACCAATGATTTGCCAAAGATCAGCTTCACCGGATGCATCATCCTTGAGGTGTCTTGATTCTGTGAAGTCTCCGCGGCGAGTCTTTCTATCATGCGCTCGGCTTCATCGCCACCCTGCGTTCGATGGTGAGTAAACGCCTTCGCTGCCAGGATCCCATAGCTCTCATGGCGCGAAGGAGAGATATCCTTCGCGGAGTACTGCGGGCCTTGTCCAGCGAAAATATCGTGCGTGGGATTGTAGAAATAGTAGATCTTCTCGGGCTGCCAAGGGCGAAGAGCTTCCGTCAGGTTCCCATTCTTATCGGGATCATGCGTCGGGGAGACCTGCTCGGGAAATGCCGTCGGATCTCCTGCGATGTCGAACGCTTCCGTCGCCAGCACGCCTGCTGCCTGATGATCGCTATGGTTCTCTCCCGTGGTGAAGTCCGGCAGAAAAGTGAGGACCACCGAGGGCCGTGTGAGTCGAACAAGCCGGACCAGCTGGTCGAGACAGGCGCCATGGCCCCAGAATGCAAGAGAGTTCAAGACATCCTGGCTTGCAAAATCGTGGCCACTGAGAAACCAGACATTCGTAATTCCCAGGGAGCCTACCGCCTGGCGGCCCTCTATCTCACGAATATCGCTCATCGTCGCAGCCTGTTCCGGGCCGACCATGTTGTTTCCACCACCGCCTCTGGTTCCGTAGACGACGGCGACCCGCTTCTGGTTGTCATAGATTTCCCGCGCCAGATACGCCGCGACCATGGTTTCATCGTCCGGGTGCGCCACAACTACCAGAATGTCCGCCTTAAAGCGCGGGTCGGGGGCGCGATCGTTCCAAGTGTAAGCATCCGGCTGCTGGACGGCCGCGCTCTGGCCTTTCATCAGACTGCTACACAGCAAGGCAAGAAAACCTGCACACAGAAAGCCTTTGCCTAATACCATACGAACAATTGTCATCATGACTCACCCTCATTTCTTCAATCGTTGTGCTTTTAGTCACCTGCGCATTGTTTCCCAGTCACGCACATTCATTTCACTCGAAGCGCACTTGGTAGTCACGCCTGCCTTATGCTCGGATGAAGATCTTCCTCTGATAGAGCCAATAGCCCAGGGACCAGACGACCATGAAAGTGGCTGCGGCTTGCAGCAACGGACCCGCTTCTCCTAAGACTGAGAGCCAGCTTGTCAGGACTTCCACGGAATGCCGGACCCAGTCCAGCAAGATTTCTCCAATGCAGTAGAACACCAGCGAGTTCATCCCAATCACAACAAAAAAGAACATTCCCCGCCTAACGTTCGCAACAACATCGAGATAGTAGAAGATGAGGAGTCCGGCGATCGACCACCCGATTGTATAAAGGGAATAGGAGGAGGTCCATAGCCACTTATTGATGGGCACTACGGGAGATATCAGAAGTCCCAGGGCAAATGCACATGCCATGGCAATTGACATGAACAAGAACTTCTTCCTGATTGGGAATGACGATCGTAACAGATTGCCGGTCCAAATGCCGGCCAGGACATTCACCGTTTCGCTGATTGTGTTCAGGTTGACAGCGGGCGCCATTCGGTAGTTGTGCCCCATGATAAAGCGGTCGAGAGCAGCTCCGAAATTCGTCACGGGCTGAAAGGAACCGTCGGGCCCAGGGAAGATGAGGTACAATGCGGGGTGAAGCGCAAGGAGAAAGAAAGCGGACAGAATCTGATATCTCGGACGCAGTTGGATGATGAAGAAACAGATAAGGGAAGTAAGCGCCACCTGCGTTAGGATGTTGTGAAACTGTACATGCAAGTGGCTGGTCTCGATTGAGATGACGATCTCGCTGGTAACGATAAGGATGGCCGCGCGTTTTAGAAAATGCTTGAATAACTCACGCTTTGACTCTCCTTGCTCCATCCGGCGTCCGATGGAGTAAGACATTGCCACGCCAACCATAAACAAGAAGGCGGGCATAATCAGGTCATAAAGATCGGCGCCGCCCCACGGCCTGTGTCCGAATTGCGAGGCGATTGCGCGGTATAGCGGACGATCGGGGACTTTGACTGTCTCGAAGCACGCAGATCCTACGAGCAGAAACATGATGAAGCCGCGGTAAGCGTCGAGGGCTACGATGCGCTTGGCCTGCGGCTCCGGCTTACGATTTGTTATTTGGTCCGGCTTGCTGCTCTGCATTGCCTTTGTCTCCTTGAAGATGCTTCCGAATGGTCAATCGCCTGGACGGGTGCTTTCAGTTGAGGATGACTGCGCGCACTGGATTTAGCGTCGTATCAATGAGTCACCAGAAGGTAATGCACCAGGGCCCAGTCTTGATCGTTTGCCCATGCATCATAAAAGCGTCCTGGCTTGCCGTTCACCGTGAGCGGGTAGACATATGTGCAGGATGCTTTGCCTTGGAGCGTAAAGAGCGGAAGATTATTGGCCAGGATGTTCAACGCCCGGTCGTGATACTCGGATGCGCGCGCTGGATTGGCTTGCGCCAGATCCTGGAGAACAAGTGACGTGATCGTGCTCAACCACTGCGGGAATGTGTCGCCGTAAAGCTTCCCCTTGCCGAACCAGTAATCGTCCCAATGCCGGATTGCGGCATCGTGCAAGCGGTAATCCGGCTGCTCGCCATTGAAGGAAAAGAGCGCGTTCAGGAACGGCGTCGCCGCATCGAGGTACTTGCGCTCTTTGGTCGCGCTATAGACCTCGATCAGGATCCCAGATGCGGGACCCACTATGCCTTGTTCGTAGTTGACCTCGCTCTTCGGCATGGTGGTTCCAGTGGTTATTATCCAATCGGCATGGGTGCGAAATAGGCCAAGAAGCTCATCGTATTCGGCAGGACGTTTCGCCTGGGATAGAGCTGCCAGCCCGTCGCTGATGGGAAGGTCGACGGGATAGAATTGTTGCCCGCCTCTGGCATAGTAGGCGCGGATCGTGCGCAGGAAGGCATCAAGATAGCGCGCCTCGTTCGTGGCCTGATACATCGCCAGGTGGAAGCGCGCAAACCAGGGATAGTTGTACAGGCGCTGCGCCGGATCGTCGGTATCGTTGAAGACCGTGCCTGTGGAGTCCTCCAAGTGAGAGTGGACAAAGGACCAATACCGATCAAGCGACTGGGTGAGGCGCGCCTTGAGTTGAGGATCTTTGGTCCTGCTTAGGTACTGAGCCAGCAGAATACCCATGGCTATGCGTTCGCAACCGGTGTTGTGGTTTGGATCCCGCTCCAAAATCTGTTGTCCGGTTTCGTTGTCGTAGGCGACAAAGGCGCCATCGACTGACTGGCCGCGAGCGGTAATCTGCTGGTGGTTCATCACGAAGCGCACCCGCGCATCGATCAGTGCCAGCGGATCTGGAGCAGCGTACGCAAGGAGAAATGTGCGAGCGTTTCCTTGGGCAAGCTCGACGCGCTGATCGCCCAGAGAAGCGGGCATGAGGGTGGCTTCAAGACGATTACCAGCAATATGAACATCAATGGGCTGTCCATTCACTGTCAATTTCGATCTCGCGAGCGGAGCATTGGACTCGGCTGTAATGTGCAGCGATTGACCTGGCAGAACGATGTATCTGTCGGCCTGCAAACGAACGAAAGCCGGCGTCCGCAGTGCCTGACTAAAGAAGTCCTCCCATCCCTTGTTCCAGAAGAGCGACCAGGTGATGGTCGTCGCCTGGCCTGGCGCGAGATCGAGTGCGGGCGGATGAACAACAAAGGTACCGCGATCGTTGGAATCCCAAGGGCGATCGGCAATTGAGTATGAAGTGAGGGCGCCCTCGCTAAGGACCATCCCGAGGTGCGGGGCGTTGCCATTCATCCGGATGGCATTGATCCAAGCGGTGTTGCCGCCGGTCCAGATGTGAACATTGCTCCGCCGCGTCAATGCGGTTACCGCATCTGGATAGTTGTCCGGCAGCGGAATACGGATGCCAAAATCACCCTCCGCCAGTTTGATGGGGGCATTCGAAGAATTGGTAAGCGTATAGCTCTGCGTGAGATGCTCGTCCGGTTCGATGGATTGCCTCAACCGCACCGTCAGATTATTCTGAACGAAAAGGAGTTCATTGGAATGGCCGGATGACCTGACCACGGCAGGGGCCTTCCACGCGGTCAGCTTGCCTCCCTCACGCGAAACAGGCCCTCCCCAATCTGGACCGATCTCGCTCACCCAGTTCATGGCGGTAGGATCGGCAGGGTTCTGAAGCGATGTGATCAAGCCATTTTCGTCAAGACCTACGGAAAAGCTGGAGGTTACCCAGGTTGAACTGGGCGCTGGTTTTGGAGCGGACTGGCCTTGAGCCCTGAGGCAAGAGGCCAGGAGGAACACAGCAACAATGGCACATCTCCGTTGAGGACTTTTGAACGGTAGATGTGCCCATGCCGGTAGTGAGTGCCTGCCACAATGCGAATGATTGCATTTGCCTGACATGATCTGTGATGCAAGAATTCTTCGATTCGCTCTCGCGTACGTTTCGAGAATTGGGCCGTCCACCTTCGAAGATTCCATTGTGTTTCCTGTCCTAACGACCTTTTCTGGTTAAGGTCCGCATTCTGATTGGTGTGTTGAGCGCGTTTTGCATCGTTGCCATGTTGACTTCGAGCGATTTTGGTGGAATAGAGGAGGGTTGGATGCCTGACGGGGAGAGCGGATTTCCGTGGCTGGCTAATCCTGCCGCTTGAATACGGCTGCAATCACCTCGTAGGGAGCAAGAGATGCTCTTCCCTTGAGTCGAGCACCTGCCACGGTTGCGGTTTCGTTCCCGCTGACGCCGCTTGAGGAAATTGCCGAATACGAAGCAGCCGCGATTCCGTAAGGGCGCATTTCCAGTTCAAATCCGGCATCTGTTGCCGTCTCAGTGAGGTTGGCCATGATGATGGCAACTTCATGGCGCGTCTGATACACCTTTGCGAATGCGCCTGAGACTCGAAGTCCAACATCGTCCTGGTAGGTTCCATCAACCAGGAACCGCTCAGTCGTCTCACGAAACTTCACCAGACGTGCCAGGTGCTGCGCAAACTCGGGGAAGTCGCTCAGGTTCTTGCCATTCTCAAGTCCTTTAGCAACGATTGCCATATGGAGCCCAAGGACCAGATACCTGTTCACCTCAGCCGCATCTACACGGACGGCCGCGGCGGCGATAACCCAGGGGAGCGTATAGCGGAATACTTCCGGGTTGGAAGGGACAGCCCAGGTCCACCCCGCATCCAGAATCTGGCTGGCCACCACCTCCCAGCCCTCACCCATCAATGTCGCTTCAGGATTGTTCGCCAGCATGGCTGCCTTCAACGACTTCACAAAACTGTAGGTACCCATGCTGGGAGCGCTAACATTTGAGTGGTTGTGCTCTGAACTGAAGCAGAGGCTGGTCTCGATTGCTTCGTCATAGAACATGGTTGAATATCCGGCCTGGCTCAACACTCCCAGTATGTTGCGCGTCGTGAAACTCCGCCAACCCTCAACGGCGTTGCACATGCAGTAGTCCAGGTGCCCGTAGGATTGCTCCCAGTTGCTCCATTGTCTTGCACCAAGGTGCTGGTGATCCCAGGACTCCACAATCGGATCGCCAGATTCCCTGCGCAACACCCACTTCTCCGCCATGGTACAAAGCATCGGCGTCAGCGTATCCTTGTTCCACAAGCGGGAAGAGAAGATGATGCCAGTATTCACACCCAGATCGCGAGCCTTTTTGTTGGCCGCTTTCAGTCGCGCAAGACCGCCCCACTGAGGCGTGAACTGGCCCAACCGCGGCGGGTCGACCGACAGGTCATCTTCTTCCAACACAGCGGGGTAATAGTCGCCGAAGTTCCACATGACAAGGTGTTGCAAACCATACTTCCGGATGTCCTCGGCCAAGTCAGCAATTTGCATGAAGTCGCGCTGGGTGAAGAAGCTGTTGAAGGAACCGATCACTCTCTTGAACTCCTGCTGTGTATCGGGTTTTTGATACCAGTCGTCGAGGCTGGCCCGGTATGTATCGGCCGCTGCATGCCAGTCCCCAGTGTGAAGGCTCAAGACAATCTCTGGAGAGCACCACGGCTTGCCTGGCGCACTATACGAAGGGAAGGCCCAGGCAAAGCCAAAGATCGGATGCCCTGCGGCGCCGAAGTCCTGGATCATGAGCATGTGGCGTATGCCATCGTGCGAAAGGCTGGCCAGATATAGGCCCTCTTCCTTGCCCCCATAGTTCATCCAAGGCATGGAGAGATGGCCTGGGCTTGGCCAACCCGGATTACCCAACAGATATGGGTATTCTTCCCAGTTGCCATTCTCGTAGTAATTCTTCCTGAGGTCGGCAGCTGGCAGGACGATGTTCGGCGCCACGAAAGTATCCGCCTGTCCACCCTCTATTGAGCCGACTCCGGAGATCCATGGAAAGAAGACTTCCTTGACCTGATAAGGCGTATGGTTCACGAGTTCCAATTGCAGGATGGCCTGGTCTGAACCGTTGGGCAGGCGAATGGAGTAGCTAAGTTCAATCGGGAACTTGCCAGCTTTGGATTCGAGCGCGGGATAATGCACCCTGACCGTCTGGCTCCCGGCGGTGCTTTCTTTGGTTATGTCGCACTTGGTCTGCTCCCACGAATCGAATGAATTTGCCGAGTAATCGGCATTGAATCCAGTCACACGATTGGGAAGCGGCACATTCAGCCGGAACGCCCTGGCCCACTGCCTGGCGACGATGTACTCCTTGCCGGTGCGCTTGTTGTAAAGACCCGCGATATCGCCGCTCTCGGAGTTCAACTCAATGCGAAGCATCTCGTTTTCGAGAATGGCCAGAGCCTTACTGCGGGAAGCTGGACGATCTGCGCCAGTTGTGGCGCCGGCTTGATCCTGGGCATGTGCCCCTAGCAGAACCACCCCCGGCGCAAGCAGGGTCACTCCTCCCGCCGCGGACTTCTTAATAAACTCGCGGCGCGTAAAATCCGGAGTGTTGCTCATAAGCAGGAATCTCCGAAGTGTAGCGGCTGTTCAACCTTGTACGCATTCATCGAGGCTTCTAATGATTCGGCACCGGATGAGGGACCATATACGATTGCCGGCCCCAGAGGGCCGGCAATCGTCTGATGGCAACTGCAAAAGCGTTACATATCGTTCATTCGGTTGTGCATGCTCCCGCTCGCACTAGTAATACAGCTTCAATGCAAATTGGAGCAGGCGAGGATTGCTGACCAGGCCCGTGATCGTACTAAACGATGTTGCGTTTGTAAAATCAAGGTTTCCTGGGTTAGCAAACTGCGCGTGATTGAACAGGTTGAATGCCTCTGCGCGGAATTGGAGGTAGGTGTGCTCCGTGATCGTGAACTTCTTGAACATGGAGGCGTCCACGTTGGTGTAATTCGGCCCGCGGGCTTGTTCGGCCTTTCCGCCCAGTACCGAGAAGTCGGTCTCGCCAATTGTCGTTGCGACCGCAGGATTTGCGAATGCGGCAGGGTTCAGCCATTGAGTCACCTTGCGGCCGCCGGCGTAGAGACCCTGGCCCTTGACGACGTTTGCATTGCACCCAAAGAATGCGGTGGTGGCAATCGGGCAGCCAATCGAAAGTGGATGCCCGCTCTGGCTGGTGACGAGATAGTTGGCTGCCCATCCGCCAAGGATAATGTCGGTGGCGCGGTTCATGGTGCCTAGGAGCTTCTGGCCGCGTCCCACCGGCACGTTGTATTGGCCAGACACATGAAGAACCTGGGTAGCGTCTGTGGGACAGATTTGCCAGTCCTGCTTTTCTCCAAAACCTGGCAACCATTCCGCACGATAGCCCCCTGGACCTGATTGGAACTGGGCCGAGTTCATCATGCACTTGCTGTAGGTGTAGTTTGCTGCGACCGACAATCCTGCCGCGAGCTCCCTTGTATACACGACCTGCAATGAGTCATAGGCGCTTGCCCCGTCGGTCGTGTCGAAGGTGTTATTGGGCGCGAAGTCAGGAAAGGGGATGTAGTCGTAGATGCTGGCCCCGATCCCGGGCGGCACAATCTTAGAAACCGAATTGACTGAGCTGCCAGTCGCATCCAGATGCCGCCCAGCATTGCCAACAAAGCCTGCCTGAATCGCGTCAGACCTGTCCAGCTGATACTGCAATGTCAGGTTGTAGGTTTCAGTGTACGGGGTCATGTAGTTGAAGACCTTACCTGAGATGCCCAGGCCTGAGGCATTGAGTTTTGTCGCATCCTCAACATCGAGTCCGGTGAAAGCATTTTCCATGGTTGTGGTTTGACCAGTCAGCGTTAGAAGAGGACTGGAGGTGCCTGGGCTACTGAGCCACTCAGTAAACTGGAACGGGTAATTTGTGCCCAGTGTTCCGCCGTATCCGATACTGGCAAATGCGCCGTACGCAATTCCATATCCGCCACGCACAACAAACCTGGGCGTTACGCGGTAGGCAAAGCCCACGCGCGGAGCGAAATTCGTATGCTGCGAATTGCTAAGCCCGTGATTCGCAATACAGCTAGTGGCGATTCCGTCTTTCGCCAACAGCGCGGTGAATGAAGACGAGACCGGAGTGCTGCAGGTACTCTTCGGAATGTAATATGTTCCTCCGGGCCCGTCCCCGTTGGTGGGTACGAAGTTTGCCAAGTGGTCGCTTTGGTCGGAATAGGGGCTGAAGTAGTCCCACCGAAGCCCCAGGTTCATGGTGAGTTTTTGCGATAGCTGCCAATTGTCCTGGAGGTAAATACCCGTGTAGTCTCTCTGGGTGTAGGTCCAGGAATAGTTGGTGACATCGAATCCCTGGACTCCACCCACATAGTTGGGGCCTCCCACCTTGGACAACGCTGGAACCAGGAGCATGTCGGAGATTCCGGTGAGCCCGGTGTTCTGTCCTGGGATGGCGGAAAACTGGCCGTTATAGTTGAATTCCCCTCTGGGCAATGCTGGTTGGAAGATCGAGTTGGGGATGTGTTGCCACTCGAACCCTGCCTTGAACGTGTGCTTGCCATAGACTTTGGTCACGTTGTCAGTCAGCTGCAACGTATGAGCGTAGGCGAGGGTAGGCATCCAGCCGGCAATGCCGATGCCAGACAGGTTCCCTATGTCGACTGCGGGCAGGCCACCATTTCCGGGCAACTGCGGTACTCCCGCAATTCCAAACTGCGCCGGGATACCGACGGTGTCCGATTCCGCGGCGGCCTCGTTCTCGCTTTGGTGACTAAATCCGAAGCGGAACTCGTTGGTGAGTGTCGGAGTAAACACGTGGGTATAGCCGGCAACCACCGAATATGCCGGGTTGTTCAGATTCCCCACTGCATACTGCTGGCCGTTAGCGATTCCTGGCAAACTGGGCGGCACAAACTCCAGGAACTTGGTGTTTGAAAACACTCCGAAGAGGACGTCTTTGCTGGAGATGTTCTCATCGATCCTGACGTCGTACTGGTCGATCTTCTGCGTTTCCTTCGCGTTCTGATAATAGTTGTTCGCGTAGGCATTTTTCGTGGTCGCAGCTGGATAGACCCCCAACAGCTTCACTGCATTTGCGTCGAGCCGATTGCCGGGAAGCTGATTCAGGTGCGCCGTGAGGCCCGTGAAGTCGGTGATGAGACCGATGCTCCCGCCATTGAAGAATGGGTCGCTCACAACGACTGCGTTGGCTGTTTTGTTTTGCAGTCCGGAGACCGGGTCTACATCGCCCGCGCCAACCGTGCGAATCGTGGTGGGATCGAAGACGGTGCCAAGGGGGAACTTGCGGTTAAGCGAGTCGGTCCTGGTGCCCGCGTTGTAGGTGATCAGATCCGAGAGGTTGGTGTAGCCGCTGCTGACCATCGAATCGGTGGGCACCGTTGAGGTATCACTCTTTGGCGAAACAATTCGAGTGCCCTGATAGTCAAAGAAGAAGAATGTCTTGTTGCGTGCCCGGTTATAGACCTTGGGAATGAAAACCGGTCCGCCTACGGTGACGCCAAACTGGTTCTGGCGATACTCGGGAATCGGTATTTTGTTTTGCTTGGAGAAATAGTCGTTGGCGTCAAAATCGTTGTTACGGATATACTCCCACAAGTCGCCATGCAGCTTATTTCCGCCCGACTTGATGACGGCATTGATGACGCCTCCGGTAGCGCGCCCGAATTCCGCATCGAAGTCGCCGCTCTGAATCTTGAATTCCTCAATGGCATCCGGCGGCGGAATGATGGCGGCGTTGCCTCCGTAGATGCCGCGCTCCTGGTAGCCGATTAACGGGGCGGCGTTGTCGTCAACGCCGTTCAAGCGAAAGTCATTATTGTTATAGTCCGTGCCGTTTACAGCGTACAGCGAGTTGCTAGCGTTGCCGCCTTGAATGGTGGTAACGCCTGCCGCCAACTGCCCCAGCGATGTCCAGTCTCTGCCGTTGAGAGGCAGATCGTTCACTGCCGCTTCTTCGATGGTCTGGCCCACTTCCGCGGTTTGCGCCTGCAGAAGAGGAGCGGCCGTGGTGACGGTCACTTGCTCGGTAACAGCTCCTGGAGTCAGGACAATATCGATGGTAGGAGTCTGCTGAACATTGATCTTCACCTCCGGGATGAAATCCGCCTCGAAGCCCGCACTTGTGGCCTTGAGACTGTAGGTGGCCGGGCTCAGCGCCCCAAATACATACGTTCCGGTGGAGGTCGTCAATGCAGAGGTGACAACTCCCGTCTTGAGGTTGGTGAGTGCAATGGTAGCGTGCGGCAGGCGAGCACCGGTGCTGTCTGTTACCGTTCCCGTCAAGCTACCAGTGTCGACCTGCGCGTACAGAGACGTGCACAGCCCGGAAAAGAGAAGAAATGCGAAGAGCGCGAAGACGCCGCAGAAGACGAGGCGTCTTATCGGGTTTAGCGTACGACTGATCATGGCTTGCAGCCTCCTGATGATCTCGGTTGATGCCGCTGTTTTCTGTGCCTTCTGTCGCGTGAACTCTGATTCGAATTCGAGGCAGACGGTTTACTCATGCGCCCCGTATTCAAACCGGCCAAGCTGACAGCCTTATCTGAAACCACTCCCAAAACATCTTCCGCCTCAGTACTGCCGGCAATGCCATTTCACGTATGCCATGGAAACACCGCCGTCTCCTGGGACCGGATTTACGAAATGGAAACGGTTCCATTCTGAGAATTGGTGAAACAATACACGCGGTACGCTCGGGTGTCAAGCGAGATTTGGGCAGTTGTGGGCTTTTTTTTGATCGTATCGATCACTATGGGCGTAACCTGATTATTTACTTGACGTTAAAGAGATTCGCAGGGCTGCGCCTGGTGTCCGAAGCACCGGACGCGCAATCCCAAAAGACAGGCCGTTTTGCTCGGTTTTTCTGGCCGGTGAAGCCTGCGCAGAACTGCTACAAAATGATTTGCCGCCGGATGAATGATCCGGTGGATTTTGCCTCCAGTGCAACGCGCTCCCTTGGCCGTTGCGCCGCGGGCAGTCGAGTCCTATGATGAATCATCCATCGGCAACCCGTCGGCTTCATCACAAATGGCCAACGGGACCTTCCGGTGCCCGCTGGTGCTGAGGATTTCGGCCGCCACACCGAGGAACTGGCTCGTGTCATTTTGCTTGCGCACACTTCTCCTCATCGTCCTGGTTTCTTCACAGAGCGCTGCCGCCGCTGTGGTTGCCGTGCAGGTAAATGGAGCTGCACCGCCGCCAGCCGGTCAAACAGAACAGACCCTGGAAAGCTACAAGACAATTGCGCTGGAAGCGCAACGCCTGGCGGAGGCTGATCCTTCTGAGGACAATCTGTTTCAGTATGCTTCCAGCCTCATGAAGCTGGACTACCATTCTGCGGAGACTATCTACCGCTTTGCAATCGGCAAGTATCCAAACTCAGTTCGGCTCCATGCCGGGCTGGCAAGCTCATTGGAAGGGCAGTCTCAAATTGACGAGGCAGCCGCGGAACTCTACCGGGCCGCGGAGCTGGCACCCACTGACCCCCACCCGCTTGAGTTTCTCGTTGCGACCAAGCAAATTCCATCTGCACTTTCTCAAAACGTACTCGATGGCCTCCGCCGGCTTCGCCGGCTCTACCCGAACGATGGCCTGATTCTCTTCGACTACGAGATGGTCCTGTCCAACCGGTACACCGATGGTTCTTCTCCAGCCCCGCCGGATTTCGTCCCCATCCTTAAAAGGGCGCTCCGCCTTACTCCTCAACTTCCGGAGGCGTACTTTCAGCTAAGCCTTGTCTATGAAGACAAAAACGATTACCCGGAAGAAGCTCAGGTGCTTCGGCGTGCTGTTCAGTTGTCCCCACAGGATCCGCGATTCAGGTTCAGGCTGGCAATGGCTTATAAGCGACTCGGGAATAACGATCTCTACCTGAAGGAGATGTCGATCTTTAAGCAGATTCAGGCTCACTCGGCGATAGCCACACCATGATGTTTTGCATTCGTTGCAGACACACTCGCAGCTATCGTTGAATCCGAAACCGTCTACCCAACCCCAAGTGAAGCCTGTAAACTCAGCGCATGACGCCTATGCGCAGGATTGTCTACTCTACTCTTCTGGCGCTAACCGGTCTGCTGCTTTGCGGCGGCCTTTGCGTGAGGCCCGATGCATTCGCCGATTCGCGCCAAGAGCCTTCGTATTGGTTCACCGACGTCGCCGGCCGATCAACCTTTTCCTATCGAACAAATAACGATTACACAGGGAGAAAATATTTTCCTCAGCCAATGTGCGGCGGCGTTGCCGCGATCGACTACGACAATGATGGCAAGATGGACCTGTTCTTTACGAACGGCTCCAAGTTGCCTGAACTCGAAAAGACTACGCCTGCCTTTCACAACTGCCTATTGCGCAACAAAGGCGATGGCACGTTCGAAGATGTGACAGCAAAGGCCGGACTCAGTGGGGCGAATCTCGGCTACAGTTTCGGGGTTGCCGTGGCTGACTACGACAACGACGGCAATGAGGACATCTTTATCTGCAATGCCGGAAGGAACGCTCTCTATCATAACAATGGAGATGGTACCTTCACCGATGTGACTGCCGGCTCAGGCCTGGACCGCAAGCCGCCGAATGTTTTGAGTGTCGGAGCGGCCTGGTTCGACTACGATAACGACGGATTGCTGGATCTTATTGTCACAAACTACACAACCTGGACACCGCAAGAGGACAAGCAATGCTTCATGGATTCGAAGCACGAAGAGTATTGCAGCCCAACCGCGTACAGGAGCGTCGAATCGAGGCTCTACCACAATCTCGGGCACGGCCACTTTGAAGACGTCACCGAATCAAGCGGCATCGGCAAGGCGCTGGGCAAAGGGATGGGCATTTCCATCGCGGATTTCAACGGCGACGGACTGGTGGACATCTTCATCGCCAACGACACTGAGCCCAACTTCCTTTTTATCAACCAGGGAAACGGAACCTTTAAGGAAAGCGGCCTTGATTATGGCGTGGCATACAACAATCAGGGAGACACCGTATCGGGCATGGGCTCCGACGCAAAGGATTTCGACAACGACGGCTGGGTTGACATCGTCTATAACGACCTTGCGGGGCAGGTCTTCGGTATGTTCAAGAACGAGGGAGGCAAGTCATTCAGCGATGTAACCTGGGCAACGAAGCTCGGACCCTTGAGCCGCAACCTATCTGGGTGGAGCATTGGATTTGTTGACTACAACAACGACGGCTGGAAAGACATCTACTCCGCCAATGGCGATGTCGATAACCTCATGGCGAACTCTAAGCAGCATGACACCATGTTTGAGAATGTTGGCGGCAAGACTTGGATTGACGTTACCGACAAAATGGGGCCTGACTTCTCTGTCCCTGGATATCAGCGAGGCTCTGCCTTTGTCGATTTGAACAACGACGGATTCATGGACCTTGTTGTGACCTCCCTCGGCCAGAGGCCCCGCATTCTGATGAACAACGCGCTGGTCAAGAATCATTGGCTCATGTTCGACTTACGGGGACACAAGAGCAATCGAGACGGCATCGGCGCAACCATCAAGGTGACTACCGGAGCCGGCAGGACTCTCTACAATCATGTGACAACCAGCGTGGGATTCATGTCGTCGAGCGATCGGCGCGCGCACTTTGGCCTGGGCGCGGAAACAAAGCTGGCCAAGGTAGAGATACGATGGCCGAGCGGGATTGTGCAACGCTTCGACAACCCCGCCGTGGATCAGATCATGAAGATAGACGAACCCGCAGGAATGGCTACACAACGATAGCCCGGCAGAAATTGGTCGCAGCAGCGGCAATCGGGGGTACGCTGTCGTCGCCGGGAGGGCAGGATGGAAATCGCGGCTGAGTTCGTCGGTTCCAGCGAATAGACTTCGGGGGAGTCAAAGGCCCCGCGGTTTACCGCGCACCTCAAGTCTCGATCATAACACCAAGAAAGGCAAAGCTATCGGCCTGAGGTTCGGGCCGGCCTCACACTCAGCCGAGTTTTGAATACGTAGTTACTTGCAAAGGAGAATTGCCATGACCGCGAATCGCCGGGAGTTTTTGCTTGGGTCTGCTTCGTTGGTACTTACGATGTCCTGCCTTGATTCCGTTGCACAGCAGCCGGGCATGGAAAGAACCTTGACGGGAATGTGGCTTGGGAGTGGCAAGCCGAGTCGATTTGCCAATTACAACGGCGCAACGTTGATAGGTCTGGGCGATGAGCGCCCTACGTTTCTGGACCAGTACGGTCAGGTGGCAGCCCGAAATGCGCAAATTCTCCTGGATTTGAACTACCCGGTTAAACCCTTTCACAATGACGCGCTTATTCCTGATGCGGAGTGGGCGCAATGGCTTGAGAACGGTTATCTTCCCATCGTGCGGACCAAAGTAGCTGGACATGGAATTGCGGTGGACTGGACAGCTTTCTCATCAGATTACAACGGAATGAAATGCGATTACGTCCTTCTCAACAAAGGGGCTTCGCCTCTCCATCTCCGGCTGCTGTTCGTCAATTCGACTTCTGTGAGTGTGGAAGGGGACAGGATCATCAGCGGCGATCAGGTCTGTGCCATCCTTTTCGGCGCCAAGGTGAGTAGGACGACAAGCGCCAAATACAATCTTCTCTCTCCGGAATCCTGGTGCACCGACGTTCCCCGGTGGGACCCAACTGTTCCCATCATCGAGCATTCCGGCCTCGCAAAAGCCTTCAACAGCGGCCGCGCAATTTATCTGAACCGATCCATCGCATACCGCATACCCGTCTCCTCCTCACGTGCTCACCACGTTTATCTTGGACTCATTCCAAACGATAGGAAACGTCCCGGGGAATTGATCCTGAAGCTTACCGTGAACGGTCAGAGTCAACTCCTGGATTTGGGGCTTCTGGGACCGGGCAACGCTGCCATCCTCGAGTTCGAGGCCGCTGCTCAAGACGGGGCGCTCCTGGTCAGTTCCGAGTGCGATGCCTCTTCGATGAGCATGTATCGGGACTGCTTTCTCAATGCAGTGTGGGTCTTCGACGAAGCGGTCGATCCCAACAAGTTGAAGACGGGCAGCCTCGATAGCCACGCCCTGGTCCATATTCCATGCGGCCACGAGCCCGCTACGGATGTGGCAGCCACAGTCGAGATTGAATATACTCCAGAAGTCAGCAACGGACAGCATCTCGTACTGCCTTACGGCCTCTCAAGGGACGATGCAGCTCATGCTGCCGCAATCTCAATGCCAGAAGCAGAGGCTGTGGTCAGGAACCGCTGGGAGAGCTTTCTTGACCAAGGAGCACAGTTTAAGGTAGGGGTTCCGCGCCTGGACAACCTCTACCGAACCTGCCTGCTGAATATCCTTCTGATGCGCACACGATACCCCGGAGAAGCGAATCACGGGGAGGACCTCTATGTGGTAAAACCCGGCGCGAGCATTTACGACAATTTTTGGATCCGCGATGGTTCCTACATTGTAAATGCGCTGGGATTGGCCGGCTATTCGGAGGAAGTTGAGAAGTCGTTGCGTATTTTCTGGCAGCCCGGACTTAAGGGGCAATTCGCCACGTGGGGTCAGCAGCCCGCCGGGTATTGGCAGTCTCCCATCACCCAGTGGGACAGCAACGGCGAAGCTCTCTGGGCTCTGGTCCACCATTTCCAACTCACCCAGGACAAGGAATGGCTCAACACCGCGTACGAGAGCATTCGGAAGGGGGCGATGTGGATTCTCTATGCGTGCGAACAGATGAAGTTCACCAACGAAAGAGGCGAGAAACCAATTTACTACGGCTTATTGCCCCCCGGCGAGGGTGAATCCATAGCATCGGGCATCAACTACTATCACGATTTCTGGGCGGTCCTGGGACTGCACCAGGCTGTGATCGCCGCAGAGGCACTCGGGAAGAGCGCGGATGCAGAGGCATTTCGTGCCGCGTACAGCGATCTGCGCTCGAACCTGGTGAACTCGGTCAGTTGGGCATACCGGCACACGGGAAATGGGAAGTATATCCCCGGCACGCCGTTCGATAAGGACGTAACCATATGGGGATCTGCAAACGCACTTTACCCATGCGGTTTTCTCGACCCGCTCGACCCCATGATGTCGGCGACTCTCAAAACCATGGAAGCCTTCTTCGAGGAAAACACATACAGTTACATGAAGAACCACCTGTGGACCTATATCACCGCCGATATTGCCATGTGCCACCTGCTCAGGAACGAAACCGAGCGCTTCTATGAGCTATTCAATGGTTTTGTGGACCATTCTTCGCCGACCAATGCATGGGTGGAAGGAATCATGGTGAAGGACCGTCGCGGCACAGGCGATATGCCGCACGGATGGGCGGCGGCGGAATACATCTTTCTTCACCGCAACTCACTCATCTTCGAAAATGACGATGTTCTGGAGTTGTGCTGGGGAGTTCAGCCCGATTGGCTGGCCGACGGTGCTGCCATCTCCGCTAAGAATGCGCCTACGCGCTTCGGAAAGGTCGATTTCGACCTGCACCGCAATGGGGATCAGCTCATCGCAAAGTACCGTCTTAACAGTCAGGGCTTCACAAGGCCATCGACAACTTCGCTGCACATTCCTGTACTGCAAGAGCCTATAACATCGGTCAACGTCAATTCGGTTGTTTATCCGCTGCAGCCGGGACAGACAGTCATTGCCATCAGTTAATGCCATCGTCTGAGTCTTCCTGGTGAATGAGGATCTGAAAAGATGGACAGCAGCGCCGGCAACAGGAAGCGACGTGTGCAGCGACAACTTCGTTTGCCGGCTCGTCAGGAAACGGCGAACCCGCTTACAATGATTTCAAATCGAATCCGAAAAAGGAGGCAACGGTCTAATAACTTCGGCGCAAGTCGAATGCTGACGAGATCGGAACACGGCGATGGAAGATACAGGGAGAATGGTGGTTTCCAGGAGAAGGCTGCTTCAGAACGGAATGCTCATGGCTTCAGGCTTTGCGTTGGCACCACCGGTTTTCAGCGCGGCGATGGGCGCGCAGGATAAGCCCGACAACCTGGCAGGCGGAGAGTCCTGGACGATAGGCAACGAGCTGATCGCGAGGACTGTCGCCTTTGGGCCAAAGACTGGGTTGTTCACCCAGAGGATGTCTGACCTGGCGACACACACGGACTTCATCACTCCCGGCGAGACCCGCTCATTCAGGACGCCGGAGTTCTCTTTCCGCTGCGGCGCGCGGAGTTGCGCTGGAGAGAGTCCACAGTGGGATTTGCTCGGCGCCAGCCAGGATGCCCTGTCCCACGGAAAGTCGCTGACCATACGCCTGCGCCATACGGAAGTGCCCGTCGAAGTTTCGGTGGTCTACAGCGTCTACGATGGCCATGCGGCGATTCGCAAGCACCTGGTGCTGCGCAATACAGGCAAGGAGGCGCTGCATCTTTCGCACATGAGCGTCGAGGCGCTCAGCATCTCACTCGGGCCGGCCAATGAGACGACGCTACTTACTCAATACGGTACGACGCCCCGCGAGACCTTTTACACCGGGCGCTCGGAAGACGCCGGGTTGTTCGTTGCCAACGGGCGCACCGGAGATGGCGTGGCAGTGATCAGCGAGGTTCCGGGATACATGAAACGCACAGAGATTGGTGGATGGGACCTGGTGGATGGCTTCTGCGTTGACGTCATGTACGACACCGACCTGATGCCGTTTGAACGCACTCTCGCGCCGGGCGAGGAGTTCACCACCGCTTCTGCATCGCTTGTGCTGTTCCGTGACGGCGATGACTTCAACGATCCGCATTGGGCGGTGCCGTCGTACACGGCGAAGGTCCTGGAGCGGCGCGTCGATGCGCAAGGGCCGCCGTGGATTTACAACACGTGGGAGCCGTTCGAGCGTGGCATCAACCACGACATTGCGCTTCAGTTGATCGATGCCGCGGGCGCGTTGGGCATGGACGTCTTTACCATCGACGACGGCTGGCAGTTGGATTACGGCGAGAATACGATCAACTCAACGGCGTTTCCCGGCGGGCTGAAGCCCATCATGGATGCGGTTGAGGCAAAGGGAATGCGGCTGGGGTTGTGGATGCCGCTGGCTGCTATCGGCGAGAAGACGGCGGACTATCGACCGGAATGGGTGACACGCGACCGCGAAGGCAACCCCAAGACTACTGGTACGATGGGCGGCGAGAAAGAAGTGATGTGCCTGGCGACAGCTTTCCGCGACACTGCCGCTGCCCGCGTCCTCGATGCAATTGAGCGGTTCAAGCTGGCCTATGTGAAGCTGGACATTACGACGATCTTCAATGCGTATGGCGAGGCTCCGGGCTGCTGGGCGACGGGACACGATCATAGGAACTGGGCTGAATCGCTGGGCAGAACTTACGAGGGCATCTCGTATGTGACCAGGAAGGTCTACGAAAAGCATCCAGATGTCCTGCTGGACCTTACGTTCGAGTTATGGGGCCAGAAACATATCATCGACGCGGGCTTGCTGGCAGCGGGCGATCTGGATTGGATGAGCAACGTGGACGACCGCCAGCCGGACTCGGCAGGACCTTTGCAGGCTCGACAGTTGCTCTATCTGCGCGCTGCTTCAATGCCCGTGGAGAGCATGCTGATCGGCAATATCCATGCAGAGCTTCCGACGATTCAAGAGAGCTTTGCGACGGCCATCGGCTCAGCTCCGCTGCTGCTCGGCGATCTGCGCAAGCTGAGCGCAGCAGACCGGCAGTGGTACCACGAGAAGATCGGCTGGTTCAAGAAACTGAGAAGGAGCACGAAGATCAGCGAGAGCTTCTTTCCGCTGGGCAGTTGGCGGCAGACAACGCCGGCCGCCTGGGATGGGTTTGCGCGCCTGGCCCGCAGCGGCGACGGTGTGATTGCAGTGTTCCGCAATAAGTCTCACGCTGCCGAAGCTGTGGTGCAGTTACCGTTGTTGCCTCCGGGGCAATATAGGGTCAGGTCTGCGATGAGCGGGAAGGAACTTGGTGTCTTCGCAAAAGCCGACTGGGTTCGCGGTGTGCCGGTCAAGTTCTCAGGGACGGAGCTGGTGGAAGTTCTCGAGGTTACAGCGATTCGCAGGTGAATGGATGGGGATACCCGGGCGAGAGAAACAAAGGCCTCGCTCGGGTGAATCACCTCTCCTTGCATACGCGATCTGCCGCGGGCGCGACAGAATCCCATGAAACCAGGCGCTGGAAAAGGAGATTCAGGTATCCATGAGCGTGACGCCCTCGGCATGCGTCGGTTGTTCTGCAGGGATCTTTTTCTCATAACGGAGGCAATTGTATGTGGAAATACTTCGCAGTCTCTCTTGCTCTGGCAATCTCGTCGTTTGGGTTTGGCCAAACTCCATCTCACAACTCCGATTCAGGAGCGAAGCACTATCGCCTGACGTTTGTGGTGGACTCTGGGCAAGGTGAGGCGGGGAGGCAGAGCTTCGTGCTCGATGTGCCGGTTTCGCCACGGACAACGGGGGTTGCGCGCGTCAGCTTGATCTCAGGCAGTGACGGCGATGCGCAGTCAGTGGTTCAGCAGCTTTTTCAATGCAGCAATGTTCACGCGTCCGCGACAGGCTTGGCACTGGACATCGCCATGCAATCTGACCGCGAAGCTCCTGCCGTGCCTGGGGTTATCACTGCAAGACACCAGCATGGACAATTTCAACGATCGGTGGACCTTCAACTTGGCAAGCCGACGCGGGTGACCGAGGAGATGCACTTTAGATTGCTCGGCAACACTGATCCCGCACTGGCTGCAGCGCTGAGACAACCCGTCCCGACGATCACGGTTACTGCCGAGGCTCTATAGCATCGATCGACTTTTCTAATGCAGGTACTGTGCGCACCGCAGGATGTCTCCCGTGCGGCGTCAATCATCTTCACTTCCCTCATCATCTTTTTCGCGTTCAACGAACCTGATACCAAGTTACCTCAAACTCCGCGTGCAAGCTGGCCGTCGAATCGCCTCCAGCCCACACGTCGAATATTCCGGGTTCTACAGCCCAGGAATTGGTCTCCGAGCTCCAGAAGCGCAAGTCATCCGGACCCAGCGAAAACTTGAGCGTCTGTGTCTCGTGGGGAACGAGCGTGACGCGCTGGAAGCCTTTCAATTCACGCACTGGACGAGATGCCGTTCCCGCTCTTTGATGGACGTAGATCTCAACTACTTCGTCGCCTTGTATGTCACTTGTATTGGTTACTCCCACGCTGGCTTCCGTTGTGCCGCCCGCATCGATCTTGCTCGCGCTTAGCCGCAGATTACTGAACTTGAATGTTGAGTAACTCAATCCGTAGCCGAATGGGTATAGCGGTTTTGACGAGATATCCCAGTAGCGCGATGTAAAGTCCGGAGAATCTTCCGGAACATGTGTCAAATTGTGGTTATAGTAAAGCGGTTCCTGCCCACTCTCTCGCGGCCAACTCACAGGCAATTTTCCACCAGGATTGACCCGGCCACGCAGCACATCCGCGATCGCATTGCCGCCTTCGCTTCCCGAGTACCATGTCTCCAGGATTGCCGGCACATGTTCATTCGCCCAGCGGATGTCCAGCGGCCTACCGTTTATCAGTACCAGTACAACGGGCTTGCCCGTCGCCGCCACTGCCTGCAACATTCGCTCCTGCATCCCCGGCAAGTCAAAGGTCGCCCGCGAGGATGCCTCGCTGATCATGGCCGCGCTCTCGCCCATCGCGGCCACCACAACATCCGATCGCTTTGCCGAAGCAACGGCTCTTGCAATCCAAACATCGATTTCGGCCTGTGTGGGGCCGGGCTCGGTCTTCTCGGGAATCCCGAAAGGCCTTGGATACACTCTCTGCAATTGCGGTCCGTCGACTACCTCGATATGTGCTTTCGGAAAGGCGTTCCTCAGTCCCGCCACCAAAGTAACGGCGTGGGTCTCGCTCGGGCTGCTGACTACGTCCTCATTTTCCCCCGTATCCAGCGGTGTGTCTGCCAGAGGCCCAATCACTGCCACGCTCGTCAAAGACTCACTCAGCGGCAAAGTGTGGTCCTCGTTTTTCAGGAGTACCATCGAACGGCCCGCCAGCTTTCGCGCTAACTCCCGGGTGGATGTGCGCTCCAGCATTGTGCTTGACTTCGTCTCATCGACATAGGGCTGTTCAAACAACCTCAATCGAATCTTTGCTTCTATCAGTGGCAGCACGGCCTCATCCAATTGGGATCGAGTCACTTTGCCCTCGGCCACGAGTGCGGGCAGTTGCGTAACGAACGTACGGCTGTCCATGTCCATATTCAAACCCGCTGTCAGCGCTTTGTACGCAGCGTCTTTCGGGTCTCGTGCATATCCGTGCGTCACAAGACCACGCACTGCTTCAGCATCCGAGACCACAAAGCCCTTAAAGTTCCACTCCCCGCGCAACACGTCGCGGAGAAGCCAGCGGTTGCCCGCTCCCGGAACGTCATTCAGATCCATGTACGCGCTCATGAAACTGCCCACACCAGCCTCTTCCGCCGCATGGAACGGGATCAAATACACATTCCGCAGCAGGGTCTCCGGGATGTACGAAGAGTCATAGTCGCGGCCACCCTCCGCAGCTCCGTAACCGGCAAAGTGCTTCGCACAGGCCAGGACGCTTTCCCGGTACCACTTTGAACCTTGAAAACCGCGTACCTGCGCGCGCGCCATCGCCGCGCCCAAGTAAGGGTCTTCTCCGGCCCCTTCCACGATACGTCCCCACCGTGCATCCCGCGCGATGTCCACCATTGGCGCAAAGGTCCAGTTGATCCCAGAGGCCCGCGCATCCTCTGCCGACACCCGCTGTGCCTGTTCCTCGACTGAAGGATCCCAGGAGGACGCCATCGCCAGAGGTACAGGAAACAGGGTTTGGCGACCGTGAACCACGTCGTTACCAACGAGCAGCGGAATATGCAGCCGCGTTTTCTCGACCGCCAAATGCTGTAAGCGATTGATCTCCTTCACATCAACCAACCACAGAACTGAGCCAACCTGCCCCTGCTCGATTGCTCTGTCAAGACGGTTGTCAGTGGAGCTGGGGTTGGATTGTCCTGACACCTGATTCAATTGTCCGACCTTTTCCTCGACAGTCATTCTGGCGACCAGTTCGCTGGCGCGGCGGTGAATCACGTCATCGTCGTGCGACTGAGCCATGCCCAGCGGGACAACCATCCCTGCCCAAAGCAGACAGAGCGCAATCAACCAAGTACTCGATTTCTTCTTCACGATCTCAATCCTCATTTCTATGGCGCGAAAGAGCAGCTTCCAAGGTGGGTTTGAAAAGCGGGTGACAGAGTTGCGTTACTTCCTCCTGTCTTCCAAGGACTCTTCATTAATAGAATTGACTCGATAAGACAGCTTCATCGGGTTGTAATCCTGACGAACTGGTGTTGACCATCTTGCTTAGATGAATATCAAGCTAGCTCCGGCATGGCGACAAGCTCTTTGTAAGTGATGGTTTGTGTGCAGATGCAAGCGCGCAGCAGTCGAACCAT
>Ga0302320_10006615_pt1 | contig 25675 bp, 22 predicted proteins | sample Bog_T0_3_FD_202130 | JGI IMG/M metagenome (GOLD analysis project Ga0302320, IMG submission 202130) | Peat permafrost microbial communities from Stordalen Mire near Abisko, Sweden - Bog_T0_3 | ecosystem: Environmental > Terrestrial > Soil > Wetlands > Peat | place: Sweden: Abisko, Stordalen Mire... | reverse complement strand
CGGGATGGATCGATACGCATATCCACCTCAATTGGCATCTGGATGCGAAGCATAAATCTGTGTCGGGCGGCGGCTCACCCGAGGAGATGGCGCTCTACACGGCGGCCGATGCATGGATGACTTTGCAGGCCGGCTTCACGACCGTGCAGAGTCTGGGCGCGATGGTAGACGCGGCAGTGCGGGACCGAATCAATGAGGGCGTGATTCCGGGGCCGCGCGTCCTGACTTCGCTCATTCAAATCCAGGGCACCGGGGGCGGGCGCGGGCAGCAGCATGCCTGGACTCCCGATGAGCTCGGCGACATGGTCGGAAAGAATAAGAAAGACGGCGCGGATGTGATCAAGCTGTTCGCGACGTCGGGCCTGGGCGCTGGCGGCGACCAGAGCATGACCGATGAGCAGATTCAGACGGTCTGTCTGGCGGCGAAGATTGTGGGGCTGCGCTCGGTGGTGCACGCGATCGGGGACGCGGGCGCGCGGGCAGCGGTGAATGCGGGCTGCACTTCGATTGAGCATGGGACGTTCCTGAGGGACGCCACTCTGGATCTGATGCGAAAGAAGGGCACGTACTTCGATCCCAACCTGCTGGTGCTTCATAACTACCTGGACAACCGGGCGAGCTTCACCTTTACGGACGCTGCGCTGAAGACCCTGCAGGAAGGGCTGGCGCCGACGGCTGATGTGCTGCGCAGGGCGCGGGCGCGCGGGGTTAAGATTGTGTTCGGGACGGATGCTGTGGCGGGGTCGCACGGGCGCAATGCGGAGGAGTTCATCTATCGTGTGAAGGACGCGGGCGAGAAGCCGATGGATGCGATTGTGAGCGCGACTTCGATGGCGGCGGAGTCGCTGGGGATGAGCAAAGAGATCGGCACGGTTGCCGCGGGATATCAGGCCGACCTGGTGGCTGTGGCCGGGGATCCGTTGACGGATATTACGTCGGTGCGGCGAGTGGTCTTTGTGATGAAGGGCGGTAAGGTTTACCGTAATGTCGCGCCGTGAAGAAAGAGATTGTACGGGCGGCGGTTGAGGTTGGGTTTATCGTCTTCCTGTTCTATTCGAACCTGCTGATGGGCGAGTACTCGCGGTCCGGCGCGGGGAATTCGCACAGGTTGTGGTGGGCGATTGAGGATGTGGTGACGTGGGCGAACTTCGCCATCGCGATGCTGGCGGGGGTAGTGGGTTATGTGGTCTTTGAGTTTTTGAGGAAGAAGCTTTAGGCCGCTTCGGCCTTGTTTTCTTTGGGCATCAGCAGAATGGCCACGGCTCCTACGAGCGCGATCGCGAGCACGACATCCATGGGGATTGCATAACTTCCGTAGTGTTCCTTAAGCCGCGCGACTCCGTTCGGGACCCAGGTTTGACCGATGGTGTTCACCGGGAGAATGATCGCCATCGCCCGTGAGAGCGAATTGACTCCGAACTGTTTCGCGGCCATCAGCGGGATCAGCATGTAGTCTGCGCCCATCGCGAAGCCGAAGACGATGGCAAACGTGTAGGGGCTGCCGGAAGGGTGCACCGAAAGCAGCAGCGGTATGCTGCCGGCCACGACGAAGTAGGTCACGGTCATGACGTGCTTCATCGGGAAGACATCGGCCAGTTTGCCCACCAGCAGGCGGCCGAGGATGCTGGACCAGAGGATCCAGCGGGTGGCCGTGCTCCAGACTTCGTCGCGGAGGGCCTGGTCTTTGAAACCCTGGTCCTGAAAGACCAGTTTCATGTGCTGATTGATAGCGCCGATGGAACCGATGGAGCAGATGCTGCCGATCAGGAGCAGCCAGAAGGGCCACTGGCGCAGCAGATAAGCGAAGGTCTTTGCTTCGATTTTGTGATCGGCGGCGGGGGCTGTGTCGCCATCGGGGAACTGGCCGATTTCGGCAGGCCGGTCTTTCAGGACGAACATGGCGACGGGCCAGGCAAGCACCATCACGCAGCCGATCATCATGAGGGCGGTTTGAAAGCCGTACTGCGCGGTGACAGGTTTGATGAGCCACGGCCCGAACGCTCCGACGAGGCCGACGCCCACGTAGACGATTCCCATCGCCATCCCGCGATTGCGGCGGTACCAGTGCGACACGATGATCTGGTGCGGAATGGGCCCGGAGATAATGTAGCCGAAGGTGTAAACGAACCAGAGGAAATAGTAGACAGGCAGACTCCCCGTCATGCGGCTGAAACCGAAGAACGAGACAAGGGTGAGGGCGGTGCCGACGATGACGAGTTTTCGCGGACTGAAGCGGGGGACGAGGACAGGACCGACCCAAAGCGTCAGCAGCGCGGCGAGCGGGAAACCGAGCGTGATGTCACTTATGGGCCAGCGGTAGGTTTTGACGTAATAGTCGTAGAAAAACGGCATGTTGTAGTACGGCAGGCCGACGGCGATGCCGAACGTGATGAAACAGGCCGCGATAATCCACTTCCCGTAGAAGCTTCGTTGCATGGTCAGTTCAATTTATCGCATGGGGCGCGATGGGGGTGTGTCATCTCATCCCAGCAGGAAGACTGCGGTTTGCGCCAGCAGGTTCGGCAGGATGGTAACTCTCGTGGCTCCCGACAGGAAGTAGCGCTTCTCGATCGGGAAGCCGTTGTCCCGGCAGAGATCTTCAAAGTCGTTGATGCTTAAGAAATGGATGTTGGGCGAGTTGTACCAGTCGTAAGGGAAAAGTTTGGTCTTAGGAGCCTGACCGGTGAAGAGCATGGCACGGCGCATGGTCCAGTGGCCGAAGTTGGGAAAAGAGATAATCGCGCGGCGTCCTACTCTCAGCATTTCTTTCAAGACCTGCAGAGGGGCGCGAGTTTCCTGCAGGGTTTGGCTGAGAATTACGTAGTCGAAGGCCTTTGAAGGGTAATCGGCAAGGCCTTCGTCGATGTCTCCCTGATAAGCGGAGACGCCTCGTCCAATAGCCTTGCGGACCTGCGCGGCGGAGATCTCCACTCCGCGTGCCATCACGTTCTTGTTCTCAACCAGCCAGGCCAGCAGTTCGCCCTCACCGCAGCCAAGATCGAGCACGCGGCTGCGGGGCTGGATGATTTCGCCGATGACGCTGAAGTCAGGCCGCTGCTCGAGCGTTACCGGCTGAGATACGGGTAAGGGATGGGCCGCCATTTTATGCCGCTTTCGCCATCCGTTCCGTGCTGGTTAAGAAGCCGCGCACGATTTCGCTTTGCTCGGCCACGTCGACCAGGAAAGCGTCGTGGCCGTAGTTCGATTGCAGGTCGCAGTAAGCCACATCGCCATTCACTCGCCTGAGCACACGTACGATTTCCTGGGACTGATAACTGGGATAGAGCCAGTCGGAGGTAAAGCTGATCACCAGGAATCGCGTATCGACGGTCGTGAAAGCCTCGGCAAGTTTGCCCGTCCCGTTAGTCAGATCGAAATAGTCTTCGGCCTTGGTGATGTACAGGTACGAGTTGGCGTCGAAGCGCGAGACGAACTGATTGCCTCGATAACGCAGGTAGCTTTCGACCTCGAAATCAACGCCGAAATCGAAACCAAACTTCTCCTTCTCGCGCAGGCGGCGTCCGAACTTTTCGCGCATCGATTCGTCGCTCATGTACGTAATGTGGCCCACCATGCGAGCGATGGACAACCCGCGCGCCGGAGGCTTCGATTCGTAATATTCGCCATCAGCCCAGTCCGGGTCCGCCATGATCGCCTGACGGCCGACTTCGTTGAAGGCGATCTGCTGCGCGCTGTGCCGCCAGGTAGTGGCGATGGGGATGGTTGAGCACACCATCTCGGGATAGCTTACGGCCCATTCGAGCGCCTGCATCCCGCCCATGGAACCGCCCGCGACGGCGAGCAGTTTCGGGATGCCGAGGTGTTCGACGAGCATGCGCTGCAGCCGCACCATGTCGCGGATGGTGATTACCGGGAACGACATCGCGTAAGGTTTGCCCGTGGCCGGGTTGATGGTTCCGGGACCGGTGGTGCCCTGGCAGCCTCCGAGCACGTTGGAGCAGACGACGAAGTAGCGGTCGGTATCGAAGGCCTTGCCGGGGCCGATCATGTTGTCCCACCAGCCTGGTTTGCCGTTCTCATGGCTGATTCCGGCGGCGTGGGCGTCGCCCGTGAAGGCGTGGGTAATCAGGATCGCGTTGGTGCGGGCGGCATTGAGCGCGCCATAGGTTTCATAGGCGATTTCGACCGGCGACAAAGCCGCTCCGGAATCGAGCGCGATACTCTCGAAACGTGCACACTGGGTTTCAACAACCATCCTTGGTTTTTTCTATGGTAGCGCTTTCGCTGTGTATTCTTCCCGCGGCAGCAGGCGATGCGAAATGGCGCGAGGCCATTCCTGGCTATCGCTACCAGTTTCCCCGCGATCACTTCGAACATGAAGAGTTCCGCACCGAATGGTGGTATTACACGGGCAATGTGTTCGATGCGGCGGGTAAACGGTATGGCTTCGAGCTGGTGTTTTTCCGTCAGGGCGAAAAACAGGAGCCTGAGGGCAGGACGGCGTGGGATGTTCGCGATCTTTATCTGGCGCATGCGGCGCTGACGGACGCCTCAGGAAAGCATTTCTGGTATGAGGAGCGCCTCAATCGGCAGGGACCTGGCATTGCGGGGGCGGAGGCGGGGAAGATCTGGAACGGGAACTGGAGGGTGGACTGGTCGAGAGAGACGCAGACTATTGAAGCCGTAGCGGAGAAGTTTCGATTTCACCTGAAGCTGGAGCCGGAGAAGCCGTTTGTGATTGAGGGCGAGAACGGGTTGAGCCGGAAGGCGGAGGGCCGCGGGCGGGCTTCGTATTACGTTTCGTTTCCTTTGCTCAAGGCGACCGGGACGATTGACACATCAGCGGTGACCGGACGTGCGTGGATGGATCATGAGTGGTTCACCGAGCAGCTGGATCCCGCCCAAACGGGATGGGACTGGTTCAGCATTCAGCTCGATAATCGGACGGAGTTCATGCTGTTCGAGCTTCGCCGCAAGGATGGCTCGATCGATGCTTATTCATCGGGGACGTTCATCGATGCGGCAGGTCAGGGACATCATTTGCGGCGCGGCGATTTCGCAATGACGCCTTTGGCCAAGTGGGGGAAATATCCGGTCGAATGGCGGATACAGATTCCTTCGCTGCATATCGATTTGACATGCAGGGCCGTGCTGCAGGATCAGGAACTGAAGGCCCCGGGCGGCGGGCAGAAGTATTGGGAAGGCGCGGTGGATTTCACGGGATCGCAGACCGGCGTCGGTTATCTGGAGATGACCGGTTACGACGGGCCGGTTTTTATGGGATCCCAGACTCGCTGAGGTGTCGCAGGCCCTTTGGCCTGCGCTCGCTTTGTTAGCCCAGGAAGGTCTGGATTTCCGCGATTTCACTTTCCGATAATCGAAAGTCAGCCGCTCCGATGACTCCATCGACCTGGGCCGGGGACCGCATCCCAACAATCGCCGCGGTCACTTCAGGACGCCGCAGAGTCCAGGCGATCGCGACTTCTCCCGGCGTCCGTCCATGACGTTTGCCGATGTCGCGGAGATGTTCGACCAGGTTCAGATTTCGCGTCAACAGGGGTTCCTGAAAATTCGGCGTGCGCTTGCGGAAATCGTCCGCGTGCATGTTCTCGATGCGCTCGCGGGTCATGGCGCCGGTGAGCATGCCGGACTTCATCGGGGAGTAAACGATCGTGCCGATGGTGTGCTTCGCGCAGAAGGGCAGAATGTCGGTTTCGATCTCGGCCTGAATCATCGAATAAGGCGGCTGCAGGGATGTGATCGGCGCGATGGCCTGGGCGCGTGCGAGTTGAGTGGCATTGAAGTTCGACACGCCTATCCAGCGGACTTTGCCTTGTTTCTGAAGATCCGCGAGCGCGGCCCAGCCTTCTTCAACATCTTCGTCGGGTTCGGGCCAGTGAATCTGGTAAAGATCGATCGTGTCGACGCCGAGCCGCTGCAAACTGTTCTCGCACTCGCGGAAGATCGAATCGCGCTTCAGGCTTTTTATGATGTGCCGGTCTTCGCCCCAGGTTCGTTCGCACTTCGTGAAAACGTAAGGCTTGTCCGAGCGTTCCTTTACGGCCTTGCCGACAACTTCTTCGGAATGGCCCAGCCCGTAGACAGCTGCGGTGTCGATCCAGTTGATGCCTTTATCGAGCGCGGCGTGGATGGCTCCGACGGATTCGGCGTCATCCTGCGGGCCCCAGGAGAAGGCCCAGCCGGCGCCTCCCATGGCCCAGGCGCCTACGCCCAAAGGAGTAATCATCAAATCGCTGTTTCCCAGCTGTCGGGTCTGCATGAGAATAAGTTATCGTATGAGTCTCGATATGATCGATGCGTTGCTCGAAGTGTGGAAGGTTCACGATGAGATCAATCAGTTTCTGATCGGGAACCTGCCGGACGAGGCGTTTGAAGCAACCACGCTGCTGAAGAACGGGCTGCCTTCGAAGGGCCGCTGCGTGGCCCAGGTGTTTGCGCATATGCATAACGTGCGGCGCCAGAACATTGGGCGGGAGTTTCTGGCGGGGGTCCCGAAGTTTGAGTATGCGGATGCGCCGGAGCGCGAGGTCCTGGCGGCGGCGTTTCAGGCCTCGGGAGTAGGGATTGCGAAGCGACTGGCGCGACTGGTCGAGACCGGAGAGAAGAAAAAAGACCGGCCAGGTCTGGCTTTACTGGGGCTTCTGATTGCGCACGATTCGCATCATCGGGCTTTGGTTCTGCTGGCTTGTAAGCAGAGTGGCGTACGGGTGCCGGAAGAGGCGAGGTTCGAGATCTGGGAACACTGGGTAAGGCCGGCGCTGTGATTGAACGCCGGTGGAATCGGTGGCGACTCAGGAGCCGAAACAGAATTCTGCGATAGCGATTCCGCCGGTCTTCCCGATCGCCCCGAATGATCAAACCGGCGATTGTTTCTGAATCAGGTTACAGGGCCGGGGTTGAAAAGCGCCAGAGCGTTGTGCAGCTTCCAGCGCTCGGCCCAGGTCTGACGGCGTCCGCTCGCGACATCGAGTATCATTCTGAAGAGCTGCCAGCCTACATCTTCGATGCTCGCGGCTCCGGTGGCGATGGGACCGGCATCGAGATCGATCAGATCCGGCCATTTTTCCGCCAGAGCAGTTCTCGAAGAAACCTTGATGACAGGTGCCAGGGCGAGTCCGTAGGGGCTTCCCTCGCCGGTTGTAAAAACATGCAGATTCATCGAAGCCAGTTGCAGTGTCCCGCAGATGAAATCGCTGGCGGGCGTGGCGGCGAAGACCAGTCCCTTCGCAGTGACCTTTTCGCCGTGGGTGGCGACGGCTTTCAACGCTGTGGTTCCGGCCTTGGCGACAGATCCGAGAGATTTTTCGACAATGTTGGCGAGGCCTCCGCGCTTGTTGCCCGGTGTTGTATTGGCGCTGCGATCGGCACGCCCCTGCGCAAGATATTCGTCATACCAGCGCATCTCGCGGATGAGATCGAGCGCGACCTCGCGGGTGGCGGCTCTCGGCGTCAGGAGATGAACCGCATCGCGAACCTCGGTCACCTCTGAAAACATCACGGTGGCGCCGGCGCGGACCAGCAGATCGGCAGCGCAGCCGACGGCGGGGTTGCAGGTTACTCCGGAGAACGCATCGCTGCCCCCGCACTGTAAACCCACGATGAGGTCGGACGCGGGACAGGCGGTTCGCTGCCTTCGGTTGAGTTCGGCCAGGCGCTTCTCGGCATGCCGCATGATCGCGGAAACGGTCTCCATGAAGCCGCGTTCGTCCTGCAGCCGGATGATGCCGGTTTCTTCGAGTACGGGCAGGTCGGACGAATAAAGTCGGGCTGGCTGCATCTTCTCGCAGCCCAGACTGACGACCAGAGGTTTGCCGCCGAAATTGGGGTTCAGACTGATGTTGTGAATCGTGCGGATGGGCACAGCCGCGCCCGGGGCATCGATAGCTACACCGCATCCGTAGGTGTGGGTGATCGGAAACACGTCGTCGACGTTGGGGAAGCGCGGCAGGATCTCCTCGCGAATTCGCCGCGCCGCGAAGTCCACGGTAGGCGCAACACATTGCACGGTGGTTGTGATACCCAGAATGTTGCGTGTGCCAACAGTGCCATCGGGATTGCGATAACCCTGGAACCAAAAATCTTCAAGAGGAGGGGGATCCCCGGGGATTTCGGTGGCTAACGCCAGTTGATCGAGCGGCGGGGCGGACGGCATGTCAAGCAGGTCTTCACGCACCCATGAGCCCTGAGGAATCGCGCGGTTGGCGTATCCAATCACGCAGCCATAGCGTCGCACAGGTTCGCCCGGCGAAAGTTCGCAGAGGGTTATCTTGTGCGACTGAGGAACGGCCTCCCGGGCCTTCAGGCCGTTCGCGAACTCAGCCCCGGACCTTACGCCCTCAGGGTTAACGATGATTCCGACGTTGTCGGCAGGGTTGATCCTTACGTAGAGCGGGTCCAAGGCCTATTATGCCGAGCGCATTTGTTTGTAGGCCGCAAGGCATTTCTCGGCGGACTCGAATTCGGAGAAGCGGCTGCCCTCCTGCTCGATCAGATAGAACTCGACACCGCCGGTTTTCTCGGCAGCCGCGAAGATGGGTTTCCAGGGAGCGTCGCCCTCGCCGAACAGTGTCTTATAGCCCTCGGTCTTGTTCCAGTCTTTGAGATGCAACGCATTGATGCGGCCCGGATTCGCATTAATCCAGGCCACGGGATCGGACCCCACTTCGAGACAGGTACCGACGTCGAACTGGAGCATGAAGTCGCGGGGCGTGTTCGCGGCAATCACTTCAATGGGACGTTTGCCCTCCAGCGGCGTGAATTCGGTCTGATGATTGTGATAGCCGCCGCGCAATCCGGCGGGTCGCAGAAGATCCGCTCCCGCGGTGAGGGCGTCCGAAGTTTTTCTCCACGCATCGAGCGTAGTCGGGCTGCCCGAACTGGCGATAACGACAAAGCGAGCGCCGAGCGTCTTGTTGTAATCGATGGCCTTTTGAATATTCTCGGGCTTGTAATTGGTGAGGTTGTTGTGGGTGGAGAGGCAACGCACGCCGAGATCGTCCATCAGCTTGCGGAGATCTTTGATCTGATCCGCAGACCATGTGTAATACGGGGCGTAAAACTCCATGTCCTGGTAGCCCATCTTCGCGACCGCGCGCACGGTGCCCATCAGGTCCTGCATCATAGACTTGCGCACCGAATACATTTCCAGGCCGATGGGGATCGATTTCTGCAGGGCGGATCCGACGGCAAGCGATGCTGTGGCGGCCACAGAATTGGCGAGGAAGGTGCGACGATTCATGTTACTCGAAACAGTATCACGGAACGTTACTCTGGAGTCGGTGCTTCCCGAATATCCCGCGGATCTTCTCATTCCCGACGTACTGTCGCACCTGCGCGCGGGCCGCAACGTGATTGTCGAAGCGGCGCCTGGCGCAGGGAAAACGACGCGCATTCCGCCTGCGCTCCTCGAACTCGGCGGCGAAGTGGTGGTGCTGGAACCGCGGCGTATTGCGGCGCGCATGGCCGCGCGACGCGTGGCTGAGGAGATAGGCGAACGTGTGGGAGAAACGGTCGGCTATCAGGTTCGATTTGAAGAAGCGGCCGGTCCGAAGACTCGTCTGCGATTTGTCACCGAAGGTGTTTTGACTCGGCGGCTCATATCAGATCCGCTGCTGAAAGGCGTGAATACCGTTGTACTCGACGAATTCCACGAACGCCATCTGGATACCGATTTAGCTTTGGCGTTGTTGCGGCGGATGCAGTTGGGAGGCAGACCCGATCTGAGAATCGTGATCATGTCGGCCACTCTGGATGCGGGGCCGGTGGCGGGGTTCCTGGGAGACGCGGCGCTGTTGCGTTCCGAAGGCCGGCTCTTCGATGTCACCGTCTCCTATACGCCCTATTCAGCCGCGCCGCTCGAAACGCAGGTGGCCGCTGCGGCAGAAATGCCTGACGCGCAGGGCGATGTACTGGTGTTCCTGCCGGGCGCGGCTGAGATCCGTCGATCCATGCGCGCGTGCGAAGATCTGGCGCGCCGGAAGAAACTGTTGCTGCTGCCGCTTTATGGCGATCTTTCTCCGGCCGAACAGGATCTTGCCGTAACTCCTGGGCCGCAACGCAGGATCGTCTTTTCCACTAACATTGCCGAAAGTTCGATCACGATTGAAGGCGTAAGCGCGGTTATCGATTCGGGCCTCGCGCGAATCGCATCCGATTCGCCGTGGACCGGCCTGCCCGCTCTTGAAGTGAAGCGAATCTCGCGGGCGTCCGCGAGGCAGCGGGCGGGCCGCGCCGGGCGTACGAGTCCAGGCCGCGTGGTCAGGCTCTATACCGCGGAAGACTTTCATCGGCGTCCGGATCACGACGATCCGGAGATTCTGCGCCGTGAGCTGACTGGGCTTTGCCTGCAACTCGAGGCAGGCGGGACAGGTGAGGTTGCGTGGCTCGACGCGCCGCCCGAGGCCGCGTGGAATGCGGCGCGGATATTGCTGGACAGACTGGGCGCGCACGGCGCGGCGGCGGTGCAGATGGCCCGACTGCCGGTACATCCCAGAATCGCGCGCCTGCTTCTGGAAGCAGAGAGGCTGGGAGCGGGCGACCACGGTTGCCGAGTCGCCGCTCTGCTTTCGAGCGGTCAAAGAATAAAGTCGCTCGAAGAGGAACCGGATCAGCGTTCCCGTGCCGTTTACGATCAACTGCGACGGTTCGTCCGGCGAGGCCGATCGCATGACGAGGATGCCATCGCTCGGGCGGTGCTCTCGGCCTTTCCCGATCGGGTAGCGCGGAGAAGACCGGGCGGAATTGCTTTACTCTCGAATGGTCAGTCGGTGTCAATCGAAAGGTCGCCGACGGAGTTCTTCGTAGCGGTGGATGTTGAGAATCGCAAGGTTCGTCTGGCCTGCGCGATTGAGCCGGAGTGGCTGATGGATCGCATCACCGAGCGGAATAGTATCGAGTGGAATCGCCAGGCGGAACGCGTGGAGGCGGTGAGCGCGTTGCTCTATGACGAGCTTGTGGTTGAGGAAACGCGCGGGAACCCGGTTGACGATGAGGCTGCCGCGCAGTTGCTGGCGGCCAGGGTTATTGAGGTGGGGATCGACCGTTTCTTGGATCGCGAGGAACTCGACCGTTTCCTTGCACGGGTGGAATTTGCGGCGGAGCATTCGAGTATTCGCAGGATCGCGGAAGCCGATGTGTTGGGGGCGATTGTGGAGCTGTGTTATGGGCTCAGAAGCTTTGCCGACGTCGCGAAGAACTCGGCAGGCTTGATCCTCGCGCTGGAGAGCCGCGCCGATGGGGCGTTGCTGGAACGTGTCGCGCCGGCGCGTCTGCGCCTGGCTTCTGGGCGCGTCACCAGAGTGAATTATGAGCGAGGAAAGCCTCCGTGGGTGGCCTCGCGGCTGCAGGATTTCTTTGGGATGAGTGAAACTCCGTGCGTGGGCGGGGGGAAGGTGCCGCTGGTAGTGCATCTTCTGGCGCCGAATCAAAGAGCGGTGCAAACCACGACCGATCTTGCAGGATTTTGGGTGCGGCTCTATCCTCAGCTGCGGCGAGAGCTGGGGAGGCGCTACCCGCGGCACGCGTGGCCGGAGAATCCGCTGAGGTGAGGGACTGCCCTACAGGGGAATGTTTCCGTGCTTCTTTTTCGGCATGGTGTCTACCTTGTTCTCCAGCATTCTTAAGGCACGAATCACGCGGCCGCGCGTCTCGCTGGGTTCAATTACGTCGTCGATAAATCCATACTCAGCGGCTACAAACGGGCTTGCAAAACGTTCATTGAACTCCGCGATTTTTCCCTTGCGTGCGTCGGGATCTCCGCTTGCCAGTTCGCGCCGATAGACGATATTCACCGCCCCCTCAGCGCCCATCACAGCAATCTCAGCGGAGGGCCAGGCCAGGTTCAGATCGGTCCTGATGTGCTTCGATCCCATCACGCAATAGGCTCCGCCATAGGCCTTGCGCGTAATCACCGTTATCTTTGGAACGGTAGCCTCGGCATAAGCGTAGAGCAGCTTAGCGCCGTGCCGGATAATGCCGCCGAATTCCTGCGCTGTGCCGGGCAGAAATCCCGGTACGTCTTCGAAGGTGACGATCGGAATATTGAAGGCATCGCAGAATCGCACGAAACGCGCGCCCTTCACCGAGGAATCGATATCGAGGCAACCGGCGAGAAAAGCGGGCTGGTTCGCAACAATTCCTACCGGCCTTCCCTCCATCCGTGCAAATCCAACGACGATGTTCTTCGCGAAGTGTTCGTGAACTTCAAAGAAATGACCGTTGTCCACCACCCGATGAATCGCATCTTTCATGTCATAAGGCCGATTAGATTCCGCGGGCACGAGGGTGTCGAGTTCAACATCCGCGCGGTCTGAAGGATCCTGGCATGGCCGGCGCGGAGGGTCTTCGCGATTGTTCTGCGGAAGGAAGCTCATCAGCTCGCGAATCATTCGAACGCAATCGGCGTCGTCCGGCGCAATGAAATGGCCCACGCCGCTCACCGAGTTGTGCGTCATCGATCCGCCGAGTTCTTCCTTCGTCACGTCTTCGTGGGTAACGGTTTTAATCACGTCCGGCCCGGTAACGAACATGTAGCTGGTGTTGGCCACCATGAACGTGAAATCGGTGATGGCGGGCGAGTAAACGGCGCCGCCCGCGCAAGGGCCCATGATCGCGGAAATCTGCGGGACGACGCCGCTGGCAATCGTGTTGCGAAGAAAGATATCGGCATAGCCCGCCAGCGAAACCACGCCTTCCTGAATCCGCGCACCACCGGAATCGTTGAGCCCGATAATGGGAGCGCCCGTCTTGAGAGCGAGGTCCATTACCTTGCAGATCTTGCGCGCGTTGGTTTCGGAAAGCGACCCTCCGAAGACGGTGAAATCCTGCGCGAATACAAAGGCCAAACGGCCGTTGATGAGACCATGGCCGGTAACGATTCCGTCGCCCGGAATCACCTGCGAATCCATCCCGAAGTCCTGGCAGCGATGCTGGACGAGCTTATCGAGCTCTTCGAAGGAGCCTTCGTCGAGCAGCAGATCGACACGCTCGCGAACCGATAGTTTGCCTTCGCGATGCTGACGTTCGCGCCGTTCCGGGCCGCCGCCTTCTTCAGCCGCGGCATGGCGGCGCCGGAGTTCTGCAAGGCGATTCATGAACTCAAGGATAATATTGATACTCTGATCGTCTTCGGCGCCCTATTTACTGTCGCAGTATGTCTGGCATGGGGCCGGATTCTGTTCCGCATCCTGCGCATCGAACTGGCGCGATTCGAACATGACCTGCTGGCCGGCGTTTGCGGGGCGGCGATGCTCAGCGGTTTCGTCTTTCTGCTCTGCACAGTGAAGCTGGCGCGAACACCGGTGTTTCTGCTGATGGGCATCGCAATTCCTTTCGTATTCCGAAGACCGGCGCGGCAGCGATTCCCCGCTCTGCCCCTGTTTTGGAAATGGCTTTTCTGTGCGGCATTTGTCTTCTATGCGCTGCTCTACCTTTCCAACAGTCTTGCTCCGGAATTCAGCCCGGATGGCTCCTCCTATCATCTGGGGCTGGTTGCGCGCTACTTCCGCGATCATGGGTTTGAGCGCCTTACCACCAACATGTACGGCAATCTCTCGCAGGGCATGGAGATGCTGTTTCTGTTTGCGTTCGCCTTCGGGGGGCATGCGGCGGCAGCGACTGTGCACTGCGTCTTTTTGCTGGCACTGCCGTTTCTGATGCTGAACTACGCGCAGCGGATCGGTCATCCGAGGGCCGGAGTCTGCGCCGCGATGCTGGTGTTTCTTTCCCCGCTCTCCGGCATAGACGGAGTCAGCGCATACAACGATGTCGCGCTGGCAACGACTGCGTTCGCGCTGTTTTATCTGCTTGAGATCAAGTCCGATAAGCTTCCGATTCCTATCGGGCTGCTGGCCGGGTTCTGCTTCGCTATCAAATACACGGGTTTCGTTGGCGCCGTTTATGCGGCTGTTGTCCTGCGGAGGAAACTGCTTAAGCCTGCGATAGCGGCGGCCGCGATCGCAATGCCCTGGGTGATTAAGAATGAACTCTGGCTGGGCAACCCGCTCTCCCCTTTTCTCAACCGAATCTTCCCGAACCCATACGTGCACGTGATATTCGAACAACGCTATCGCCAGTATTATTCAACCTATAATCTGCCTTCCTGGAAGCCGCTCTTTGGAATGCTTATGGTCACGGGTGAACTCGGCGGGCAGTTGGGACCGCTCTTCCTGCTCGCACCGCTTGCGCTGCTCGGCCTGCGCACCAGACCGGGGCGCCAGTGCCTGATGGCCGCGCTCGTTTTCCTGTTGCCTTACCCGCAAAACCTGGGCGCTCGTTTTCTCATCCCCGCGATCCCCTTCGTTGCGCTCGGGACTGCGATGGCGCTTGAGTTTTCTCAGGCGGTGCTGGCGGTGACGATAGTTGCCGCAGCCATTCTGGCCTGGCCGCGAGTGATCGACCGGTATCGCGCTCCGGCCGGCGGGTGGCAGATTCAGACGATGCCGTGGAAGCCGGCACTTGGGATAGTGCCTGCCGAAATCTGGCTCGCCCGCAACCCCGGCTATCGCCAGGCGCGCATGATCAATCAGCACGTGCCGGCGGATAAAACGATCTGGAGCACAATCCCGGTTGCGGAAGCTTACACGCGTCCGAAGATCCTGGTCAACTACTACTCGGCCGAAGGCGAAGAGATTGAGGACTCCCTGCTGATCGCATTTCGAACCGACTTCAAGCCGCTTTGGAACTGGCGCTTCACTTTCGCTTCGCGCCCTCTTAGCCATGTGCGCGTCGTCCAGAGCGCTACGAGCAAAGACGACATCTGGAGTATCGGTGAAGCGCGGTTTTCTCATGACGGTGAAGAAGTGCTCCCCACCGGCGCGGACGCGCGACCGTTCCCCTGGACAATCGGTCAGGCTCTGGACCATAACCCGGCGACGCGATGGAGCACATGGGAATCGATTCATCCGGGCATGTATGCGGAATTCGATTTCCCCGCGCCGGTGCGGCTCGACCGCGTGGATCTCTACTGCTCGCACGACCAGGGGAAGATCGATCTGAAGCTCGAAGGCATCGAGGCCAAAATCGAAAGGTTCGATAACCCTCCTGTGGGCGACCTTCGACGGCTTGCCACCCGCACTATCAAATCCCGCGGCATCGATTACCTTTTAATAGTGGACGAATACCAGGCGGCGCAGGACATCGCGGCCGATCCTGAACGTTGGGGACTGAAGCTGGTCGCCACGGAAGGCAACGCGCGCATTTACCGTATCCAATGAGCTACTTCTTAGGCGTCGACGGCGGACAATCGAGCACGACGGCCGTGATCGGCGACGAGACAGGCCGCATCGCCGGATGGGGCAGCGCCGGGCCGTGCAATCACGTATCGGCAGCGCAAGCGCGCGCGAAGTTTCTCAAAGTGATGAGCGATTGCGTCAGCCAGGCCGCGGCTCGAGCCGGACTCGACCCCGCAAATCCGCGCTTTCGCGCAGCCTGTCTGGGTATGAGCGGTGGGCCCGACGACAAAGCCACGCTGCTCAAGGAGTTCATCTCCGCCGACGACGTGATCGTCACGCACGACGGTCGAATCGCCTTGAGCGGGGCCATGAACGGCGGGCCCGGCATGATCGTGATTGCCGGCACCGGCTCGATCGCATTCGGCGAAAGCCCGGCCGGAGAAACAGCGCGCGCCGGAGGCTGGGGTTATATCTATGGGGACGAAGGCGGCGCCTTCGATATTGCCCGGCAGGCCATTCGCGCCATTCTGCGCGAGCATGAAGGTTGGGGGGCGCACACTGCACTTACTCCGGCGCTGCTCGAAGCCACGAAGATGCGCGACGCCAACGATCTGATGCATCGGATGTACACGGCGGAATGGCCGCGATCGCGCGTGGCCACGCTGGCTTCTGTAGTGGATCAGATCGCGGAATCGGGCGACCCGGTCTCGATCGATCTGATGAACAGCGCGGCTCAACATCTGGCGCTGCTGGCCGCGGCGATCCGGCGGCAACTTTTTCGCGAAAACGAACCTTCGAAACTCGCCTGGGTGGGGGGCGTTTTCCAAAGTTCAACGCTGCTGAGCCGGTTTCGCATGCTGGTCGAACTGGAAGGTTCGGTGACGGCCGCCCCCCCCGAACACGCTCCCGCGGTGGGCGCGCTGCTGCTTGCCTATCGCGCCGCCGGTTTGCACGTGAAGATTCAGCAAACCTGACAGATCATGCACTTTAAATAGTGCGTCTCGGGAACCGTAAGCAGCACCGGATGATCGGCCGCCTGCATCCTGCGTTCCAGCACGCGCAGCGTTTTCCCGGCATCGAGCGAGGCCTCAGCCACTACTTCGAGCAACATTGCTTCACTCATATGGTGCGAGCACGAGCACGTGACGAGAATCCCACCCGGTTCGAGTAAACGCAGAGCGCGCAGATTGATGTCCTTGTAGCCGCGCATTGCGCCCTCCATTTGCTTGCGCGATTTGGCAAACGCCGGGGGGTCGAGAATAACGATGTCGAATGTACGACGCGCCGAGGTGTATCGCGAGAGCACTTCAAATGCATCGTCTTCGCGAAAATCCACATTGCGGGCATCGTTTGCCTCGGCATTGCGGCGTGCGGTAGCCAGCGCCGAAGCGCTCGAATCCACCGCTTCCACGCGTTGGCAGGTTCGCGAGAGATGCAGTGCAAATCCGCCAGTGCAGGTAAAGCAGTCGAGAGCCGATCCGGTGGCATATCGCGCTGCCGCCAGATAATTTTCGCGCTGATCGAGAAAGACGCCGGTCTTCTGGCCATGCAGCAAATCGGCCTCCATGGCGAATCCGTTCATGCGCACCGGAACTGGCCCGTCGAGCTCACCCGCAATCACTTTCACCTCTCGCGGCAATTCCTCAAGCGACCGGACCGCGGCGTCGTTACGCGCCACAATTACGCGGGGCGCAAACTGCGTTTCAATCGCTGCGGAGATTTCGGCTAGGGCCCGGTCCATCGATTGATCGAGCGCCTGAATCACGAATGCATCGTCATAGCGATCGACGATCAGCGCGGGTAGAAAGTCCGCCTCGGAATGCACGAGCCGGTAGGCGTTCGAATCGGTGACGCAGGACTCGCGAAACTTCTGAGCCGCCGAGATGCGCGCGGCAATATCGAAGGGTTGCGCACCCCGCGTCAACATCCGCAACGCAATCTGCGATGCCGCACTGTAATGGGCCTGCCCGAGGAATTGGTTGCGGTGGTCTGTAACTCGAACTGTGTCGCCCGCTTGTGCACTGCCGGTATCGGTGACGTCAGAACGAAAGATCCAGGGGTGCCCGGATCTAAACCGGTCTGCGCCTTTTCGGCTGATGCGGACTACAGGCAATTGTGTCAATTCTCTATGGTCGCAGGCCATTTGGGAAACTGGGATGAGTGTCCTTCCGATACGCAATGTGCAATGAGGCCTTTCAGGGCCGACCCTTCCGCGAGGTCTGTCAGGTCCTGCGCGGCTTTGGCTATCAGGGTATTGAGATCGCGCCGTTCACACTGGCCGCCGATCCCCTCGAGATCAGCGCGGAGCAGCGCCGCGAATACAAAGCCATCATGGCCGAGGAAGGAATCGATTTCGTTGGGCTGCACTGGCTGCTGGTCACGCCAAAGACCATTCACGTATCGACGCCCGACAAAGCCCTGCGCGCGGCCAGCTGGGAATACGTCGACAATCTGATCGACCTCTGCGCCGACCTTGGCGACAATGGCGTGATGGTCTTCGGTTCGCCGAAGCAGCGCTCATCGACCGGAGGACTTACATCCGCTGAGGCAACACGGAACTTCATCGACGGACTGGCCGGGATCGTCCCCCATGCCGCAAAACGGGGCGTGACCATCCTGATGGAAGCGCTCCCTCACTCGCAAAGCGATGTTGTCCATACGCTCGACGAAGCGGCGGCGGTGGTGCGCGAGATCGACAGCCCCGGGCTTCGCACGATGTTCGACAGCCACAATTCGGAAGACGAAACCGAGCCGCACGACCAGTTGATAGAGAAATATTTCGATATCATCCGCCATGTGCACGTAAATGAAATGGACGGCCGCCATCCCGGCACCGGTGATTACGATTTCGTTCGGATCTTCCGGGAGCTGAAGAAACTGGGTTACGCCGGCTGGGTTTCGCTCGAAGCCTTCGATTTCGAAATCGGAGGAAACAGAATCGCTTCCGAGACCATCGAATATCTCAGGAAACAGGAAGCGCGGGCGGCCCAATGAGCAAGTTTCTTGTTACCGGCGGGGCGGGGTTCATTGGATCGGCACTGGTTCGCGGATTGCTTGAGCGCGGCGCCGATCGCGTGGCCATCGTGGACAACCTCCTTACCGGCAAAGAGGCGAACATCGCCGAAATCGGAGGCGCGGTGGATTTCCATCATGTCGATATCCGCGATTTCGAAGCCATTAAGAAAGCCATGCAGGGAGCTGAAATCGTTTTCCATGAAGCGGCCATCCCGTCGGTGCCGCGCTCGATCCGGGAGCCGGTTCCCTCTCACGACGTCAATATTAACGGGACGTTTTGTGTCCTTCGCGCAGCGCAGGAAGCAGGCGTCCGGCGCGTGATCTACGCCGCATCTTCGTCGGCCTACGGCGATACCGAAGTCCTGCCTAAGGTGGAGACCATGCGGCCGTTGCCTAAGTCTCCGTATGCAGCGCAGAAGCTGATGGGCGAATATTATCTGGCATGCTGGCACAGCTGTTACGGACTGGAAACTGTGGCGCTGCGCTACTTCAACGTCTTCGGCCCGCGGCAGGACCCGACGAGCGCTTACTCGGGCGTGCTCTCGCTGTTCATGACTGCGATCCTCAACCGCCGCGCCCCAACGATCTTTGGAGATGGCGAGCAGTCGCGCGACTTTACCTATGTGGAAGACGTTGTCGCTCTCAACATCTGCGCGAGCGAGGCACCGGCGTCGGTCTCGGGCAAGGTTTACAACGGGGGCAATGGCGGCCGCATCACACTTAACCAGGCATGGGAGATGCTGCAGAAGATCGAAGGCGCCAGCATCGCGCCGAACTATGGCCCGCCTCGCGAGGGTGACGTACGCGATTCACAGGCCGATACGACAGCGGTTCAGCGCGACCTTGGATACGAATCGAAGTTCACCTTCGAAGAAGGCATGCGGAGGACACTGGAGTGGTACCGTTCGGCAGTATGAGGTTGGGATTAGCCGGGGGACTGTTATTTGCGGCAACCGGATGGGCACAAACCGTCTGCCCGCCGACGCCCCGCTACTCACCGTGCGACCTGGTATTCGACATTCCTTCCGCCAGTGGCGATCAGGCTCTCAATCTTCACGCCGAGTTCCGCTCCCCGCAGGCCACTACGGCACTTGTTAACGCATTTTGGGATGGCGGCACCAAATGGGTCATACGGTTCACCCCAACCGAATCCGGCGCCTATACTTATCGACTGACCAGCGCTCTCGAAGCCTACAACGGTAAGCAGGGCGGGTTCACTGCAACACCCAACAGCAAGGCGGGCTGGCTTCGCGCCGCGAACCTGCATCATTTCGCGCTGGTAGAAGGCAACACTTATACGCCTCATCTCTGGATGGGTGGAGTTGTGCCTGGTTTCGCCTCAATGGAACTGACTGCCTGGAAGTCGATGGTGGACCGCCGCGCAGCACAACACTTTAACCATCTCGCGGTCACGCTGGTGGACGAATCTGTAGCCGCAAACTTCCGATTACCCGAGTTCTATCGCACTGCCGAAGAAAAGATCCGCTATGCCAACGACCGAGGCATCATCGTCGACCTGGCCTTCTTCGGCCCCAACGGCCTTATGAACCGTCTGCTGCCTTCTCATGAAGATCGCGAAAAGTGGTTTTCCTACGCGCTCTCCCGTCTGGCTGCCTGCGATGTGACCTGGCAGGGACTGGAAGAATGGGAGACCTACGACAACGGCCGCGAACTGCTCAAAGAAATCGCCGATTACGAAGCCGGTCTTGACCCCTACAAACACATTCGGTCCACACGGACCAACTCCACCTCCGCGCCGCTGGCCGATGACGGTTGGCTGCGTTATCGCTCTTATCAAACCTCCAGCCCCGCGATCACCGCTGTGGAGCAACAGATGTATCAATATCCGGCCGTGGATAACTTCGGCGTCGATGCCAAAGACCCGAACACCTTTCGCCAGCGCCTCTGGACCGCTACCGCGGATGGACAGTATCCTGCCACGTTCGTTCCGGATGAACAATCCGCCAACACGATGAAGGTCTGGTACGACTTCATGCAGTCCACGCGCCACTGGGAGCTTGAGCCGTTCTTCGACAGCAGCAACGGCCGAGGTCTCGCACTCGAAGGAGTCGAATACGTCGTCTACGTTGAAAAGCCCGCAGGCCCGGTAACAGTCAACGTGGACCCGCATGGGTACGACATTGAATGGCTGAATCCCATTACCGGCGACCTGTTCAAAGGCAAGAAAGAGAACAAGGGCAACGAAGCCTACACGGTCAGCCCGCCGGACAACAGCCACGACTGGGTCCTGCATATTTCGCGCGAAGGCACCAAGGCATCCATGCTGAAAAGCGTGAAGTTCGATTCACGGGAACAGTCTCTCCAACTCCAGGAAATCGAAGGCAATCCCGAGAAGATACCCTTCGAGATTGTAGAACCTTCGGTTGATACGCTATCGCTGAGCCGGCCGATCCACTTCCAGGTAAGACTAAAACGCCATTCGAAAGCCCTGGACGAGACTCTTTTCGAATGGACCGGCGAAGTCTCTGTCGATGAGCGCAGTTATCGGGTGATCGGTACCGGCACCGAGGGTACGTTCACAATCCCGGCCAACATCGCCGCCAGCTACCCCGCAGCGCTGCACATCAAACTGTCTGCGATGAACGGACTCGGGAAGGTCTATGTTCTCGACCGCAACTACACCTTGAATAAGTAATGCTGACCCTGGCCGTCGATACCACAGCGGAATTCGGCAGCATTGCGCTTGCGGACAACTCCGGCATTGTCGAAGAGGTGCTGCTGCACGAGACTAACGGCTTCAGCGGGTCGCTGTTCGGGCAGATTGAAGCTCTCCTTCACAGACGCGAGATTGCTCTGGAGCAAATCGACCTGTTTGCAGGCGCGTCCGGCCCTGGTTCCTTCACGGGCGTTCGAGTGGGCCTGGCGGCCATCAAAGGTCTCGCCGAGGTCTTGAGCAAACCGGCAGCTGCGATCTCGAACCTCGAAGCACTGGCGTCATTCGGAACCTCATCAAATCGCGCCACGGTAATCGATGCGCGCCGCGGCGAAATCTACGGCGCCCTTTACGACGACAAAGGCCACCCACTCATTGACGAAACAGTGATTCAATTCCCCGCGTTTCTAACGCTGCTGGGCGAGCAGGAGTTCGAATGGATCTGCACGGACTTCGCCCCCTTCCACGCGGCCATTGCAGGAACGCCTTTCGAACATAGGCCGGTGGTTGCCGCGCCCCGCGCGCTTGCGGGGTCCATCGCCCGAATCGCTCTTGCCCGCCTCACTGCAGGTGAGCCGTGCGAACCCGCAGTCCTTGAAGCTAACTACGTCCGCCGGTCCGACGCGGAACTGTTGTGGAAGACCTTCTGATAGGCTAAACGACAAAGCAATGGGCCGCGCCGCGCGACAGCTCAATCTTTCCGGAGTATTCGCGGCTGCGGTAACCCCGAATCGGCCTGGCACCCTCGACATCGATTACTCGGCCCTGATGGACCAACTCGACTTTCTCGCCGGCGCGAAAGTCAGCGGCATTTGCCTGCTGGGATCTACCGGCGAGTTCCTTAATTACTCTCTGGCCGAGCGCCAGCGCGCGGTCTATTTAGGAACCAGGCGCAGCCGCGTGCCCGTGATCGTCGGCGTAGGCCATACAACGCTCACTGGAGCCCTGCAGTTGGCCGGAGAAGCCATCGACGCGGGCGCAGACGGTATCCTCCTCATGCCGCCCTGCTTCTTCCGGTATCCCCAAAGAGACATTGAAGAGTTCTGCCGAATCTTCGCACAGGAAATCGGCGACGCGGTACCCATCCTTCTCTATAACGTTCCGGCGTACACTTCGCCGATCGAACTGCCCACGGTAAAGCGCCTCCTCGACTCCGGACGTTTTGCGGGCATTAAGGATTCGAGCGGCGACCCCGAGTTTTTGCAGTCCCTTCTGGGCCTCCGCAGTGAACAGGCATTCGCGCTCTTTGTCGGCCATGATCGTTTGGCTGCAGGCGCGTTGCGCGGGGGCGCCGACGGAGTTTTCTCCGGATGCGCCGCCGCTATCCCCGAGCTCGTGGTTGCGGTCGCCAAAGCCGGCGGTAAGGCCGAGATACTCAACCGTTACCTCGAAGAGTTCGTTGCAAAGCTCGAATGCTTCCCGGCCCCGATCGTAATCAAACAGGCGCTGGGATTGCGGGGCCAGAAGCCTGGCGAATTCGCTATCCCCTTCGATGCCGGCCGAACCGTTGAACTGCGGCAATTCAGCGACTGGTTCACGGCGTGGTGGCCGGCTGTATTGTCAGCCACACGCGTTCCATAAACAGTCTGACGAACGCGCGACGATCTTCGCCTCCCAGCCAGTTGCAGGCCAGAACTTCGCGAAAGGCCGCGGACAGACCTCGCCGTTCGAAGTAGAACGGGGTCGTATCCTCTCGAAAGCGGCGATTGAGATTGAACGCCACTTCCATAATCCGATCAAGTGCTTCGCAGCGGTCTAATCCGCAGGTCTCGGCAACGCGACCGATGGCCTCCGGACTCTGCTCTCCGGCTGTCAAATTCGATTCAAAGTATGCCGCCAGAAAAGCTCGGAACCTTCCCCTTGCACCCCACTTCTCCGATGCGAGCTTCAGGAGAACGGCGTTCTTGTCAGAGGGCGCCATATACGAATTGACCGCGTAGCAGATCTCATCGACCAGCAGGTTGTGATCAAAATCCATGCAGGTCATTTCAACCGTATTAGCGAAACATTCGCCCAAAATCGCCTTAAGTACCTCAGCCTGCTCCGGGGATCGCGAAACAGCGCGCAGTTCCGCTTTAAGATCCTGGAGCACCACATGAGCCAGACCATGCGCCGATTCGTGCATGGTGTGGTTATGGGCGAGATCCCGGATGAGCAAATGAATCGGCATGGCGGCCTTTGGATTAGCCTCGATCATCCGCCGCAGAGGACCCCATGTATCCGAATACGGGATCACCCGGTCCGCAAGCAACCGGTCAATCGTAGTCAGCGGCAGGAAGTGATAGTCTCGCCAAAGTGGAGAATCCGCGCACGAAAACCGGAAACCCACGGCCAAAGCGGCGCGGCGAACGGAGGCATACAGACCGCTGTGCATGCACAGGTAACTGTCGCCCACCACATCCGCCAGCGCCCCCTCAACGGGCTCATCGAGGCCCGCAAGCCAGGCCAGCCGAATCGGTATCGGAATTCTCGCCGCCAGCCCGCTCGCGTCCATCACTCAAGCATAGAAGTTGCGGTCCCACGCGTGCCGATGCAACTTCTCAATAACGGCCTCAGGCAATGGGCCCTGCCCGGAAGCCATCAGGTTTCCCTCCAGGCTCGTCATCGACCTCATCCCCGGAATCACCGTAGAAACCGCGGGGTTCGAAAGACAGAAACGCATCGCGGTGAGTGCCAGGGAAGTGCTGTCCGGAAGCCCCAGATCGTCGACAATTGCCTGCACGCGCTCCGCAACCTGGCGCTTGCGGTCGCCTCTGAAATAGGAATTGCGGAAGTCGCCCGCGGGGAATTCGGTCGCTTCATTGATTCGGCCTGTGAGCGACCCTTCGTCGAAAGGCACGCGTGCCAGCACGCCGATGTTGTGCTCGATACAGGCGGCGAAAAGATTGTTCTCAGGGGTCCGGTCGAAGACGTTGTAGATTACCTGGACGGTATCGATCAGGCCGGTCTCGATCAACGCAATCGCCGTATCCGGCTGATGATCGTTAATCGAAACCCCAACGGCTCTCACTTTCCCCGACTTCTTAAGATCTTCGAACGCCCGGCGCCATTCATCGCGATCGATCCAGTCGGGATTCCATACATGAAGCTGCTGCAGATCGACCGTTTCTTTGTCGAGGTTGCGAAGGCTTTCTTCAGTGCAGGCGACGATGTAGTCATAGGGGAAAACCTCCTCGATCCCGATTCCCGGGCGAGCGGGCCATAACCGGTTCTTAGGCGGCACCTTGGTAGCAATTCGCACAGTCTTGTCAGCATCGAAAACAGCGTGTCCCACCAGCTTTTCACTCTTACCGTCGCCGTAAGCAAGGGCCGTATCGATGAAATCAATCCCCCGATCGATGGCCGCGCGCAGCACTTTAACCGATTCTCGGTCGTCAGCGCCAATCCACTGCTTTCCGCTGATGCCCCAGGCGCCGTATCCGATTTCACTCACATCGAAGCCGGTCCTGCCGAGTTTCCTGTAGATCATGTGTGACCCTATTATAAGAACGTATGCGCAGGCTTGCAGTTCTGTTCCTCACTCTTGCGGCGCCGATCCTGGCGGCGAATCTCAAGCTCTATCTGAAAGACGGCGGCTATCAACTGGTTCGCGAATACACCGTCGAAGGCGACAAGCTCCGGTATTACAGCGTCGAGCGGAGCGATTGGGAGGAAATGCCCGTCGCACTGGCCGATCTGAAGAAGACCGAAGCCGAGGCCGCGACAAAAAAGGAAAAGTTCGAACAGCAGACGAAGCAGATGAGCGAGGAAGAAGAAGCGCTCAAAGAAATGCGCAGGGAAATTCTGAAGATACCCACGGATCCCGGCGTATACCGCGTGGTTGACGACCAGCTTCAGGTCTTCAAACAGGCCGATACCGTGATCCACAACAACAAAGGCCGCAGCGTTCTCAAGGCGCTCTCGCCCATTCCCATGGTGCCCGGCAAATCTACCCTCGAGATCTCGGGCGAGCGTGCCGGCATCGTCATCCGGGATGGAGCGCGACCCGAATTTTACCTTCAGCTCTCACTGCAGGATTCGATCGCAATGGTCCGGCTCACTCCAAGCAAGGGCGTGCGCATAGTGGAGCGCCTGACCATCGAGCCCGTGGTGAAGGAAGTTGCCGAAGAGCGCGACCTTGTGGAGATCTTCACCAAACAGCTGACCGAAAGCGGCCTCTATAAGGTTTGGCCTCAGGGGGATCTGGAAAAGGGCGAGTACGCGGTCATCGAATATGAGGAAGGCAAGGTCGACCCGCGCGTCTGGGATTTCCGAATCGAATAGCCTGGTTCTGATAAGGGTGAATGCGAAAATCGAATTCGCATGCATCAGGAACACAGAAAGCCGGTGCGCGTTCGCCGCGTCGACGAATGCCACTCCGTCCATGAAATTTTCGAGCATTGCCTGCCCGCTTTCGGCGGGGCAATCCTCCGGCGCGTCTACAGCATTCTCGACCGCGCCATCGGCATGGGCTGCCCTCTTACGCTTTCCATTTCAGGTCCGGTAACCGTCTCCGGCCAGCATCAGGCGTGGCTTATTCCGTTGATCGAAACCGGCTGGATCGCCTATATCAGCACGACCGACGCAGTCTGTTATCACGATGGGCATCGCAGCCTCAATGCACATACTAAGGACCCGATTTACGAGGTTCCGATCTTCGGCGACGACGGCGCACTGCGAGACGAAGGTGTCATCCGCGTTACCGATATGGGCTTTGCCGAAGAGGTTTTGCTCGATCAGGATAAGTTCCTCACCGCCGTCCTTTTGCGTCCCGAGTTTCAGAAGAAGATGACGGGCACTGAGCTTCGTTATCGAATCGGCGCGTTCTATGGCGAGCAGGAAAAGCGCAACGGAG
>Ga0302320_10006612_pt1 | contig 25678 bp, 38 predicted proteins | sample Bog_T0_3_FD_202130 | JGI IMG/M metagenome (GOLD analysis project Ga0302320, IMG submission 202130) | Peat permafrost microbial communities from Stordalen Mire near Abisko, Sweden - Bog_T0_3 | ecosystem: Environmental > Terrestrial > Soil > Wetlands > Peat | place: Sweden: Abisko, Stordalen Mire... | reverse complement strand
CCCGCAGACTGATGACCGATTTCCACGGCATCCCGTCCAGTAGCGCCCCGTGACGTGGCGAAGCGCGCGGCAGTGCATCGACGGGCCAACGCTCTTGTGTCATTCAAACCAATTCGCGAGGAAAGCGGCATGAAAAACCACATCAAGAAGAATATTGAAATTGTCCCTGCCAATTTTACTTCCGTTACTCCATGGATAGTCTCCAGTTCGACTTCAAAGATGATCGATTTTCTAACTACTGCCTTTGAGGCGGAAGAAATTCCCCACAGTAGAATTGAGAACAAGGAAGGAGTAGTCATTAACGCGGTAGTAAAGATAGGGACCGCGATGGTGATGCTCTTTGACTCAAGAGAGGGCTGGTCACCCACACCGAGTCTATTGAATATGTACGTCGAAGATGTGGAGAAGGTTTATCGGGCATCCCTGAAACTTGGGGCCACCTCGGTGACTGACATCACGACGATGTACTTTGGAGAAAAGGTTTGCAGGATTCTCGATTCCTTTGGCAATATCTGGTGGCTGAACCAACGCATTGAAGAGCTTGAGCCCGCAGAGATCAAACGCAGAGCAGCTACGCCTGAAGCAGCGAAGGGAATTGCGTACATTCAGAAATCATTGGATGAAGCCTTGAGGGCTCAAAAGGCGTTCTTTGCAGAAGCTGCGTGAATTGACGTGGTGAAATCTAACCGCCCCACAAGGCGGTCTTGTCTTGAGCTCCTTGCTCGGTTTGAACCCGCAGGGTGGATTAATCTCGTCGATCGTCACGCTGGCGGGAGACTAATGAGTCGGAGTGACCAAGCCAACGCGCTTCCCTAGTGTGGCACGATTGGCAGAGTCGGTGAACCCCGAGATTGGGGGCAAAACTGGCAAAAACCGCCTGTTGTTTTTTGCGTTGGATTTCCCCATCGCGGGCTGCGCCATTTTTAATGCGCCCCTGCAGTCGGTGGCTGGCTTGATAACTTGACCATTCTCTAAGACTTCGATATCTTTCGAAACATGAAATCGAAAGATGCCATCGAGAGTCTCGCCGCGTTGGCTCAGGAATCGCGTCTGGCGATCTTCAGGATGCTCGTGAAGCGCGGCCCCGAGGGGTACACGCCGACGCAGCTTGGCGAGAAGCTCAATGTCTCGTCGCCTACGTTGTCGTTCCACCTGAAGGAGCTACAGCGAGCGGGACTCGTCGACGTGCGTCGGGATGGCCGGTTTCTCTATTACCGTCCGAATTTCGCCCACATGAATGGTTTGATCGGATTTCTTACCGAAAACTGCTGTGTGCTCGCCGACAAAGGCTGCGGTCCGGGATGCGCGCCTGCGGAAGCGGAAGTTCCACTGACCAAGAGGCAACGCGCATGAAACGCTTCCATATTCACGTCTCCGTGGACGATCTCACCAAGAGCATCGGGTTCTATTCGACGCTCTTTGGAGCCGAGCCAACACGCATTGAAACTGATTACGCCAAGTGGATGTTGGAGGATCCCCGCATGAACTTTGCGATCTCGACGGGGCGACAGCCGGTCGGCGTCAACCACCTGGGCTTTCAGGTCGACTCCGCCGACGAGCTCGAAGGCATGCACTCGCAGTTGGCGGCAGCGGATGCTCACTTGATCGATGAGAGCGGGCAGGCGTGCTGCTATGCCAAGTCCGACAAATATTGGGTGACCGATCCGACGGGAATTGCCTGGGAGACGTTCCATACCCTCGGCTGCATCCCCGTCTATGGCGAGGATACGCCGGTGTTCAATCACGGCAGCTCAATAGTCCCGACACGAGGCGAGGGGACGGCAAGGCAGGCGGGGTGTTGCGTACCGAAGGCGGAGAGCGAGCCGAAGGCCGAACAATCCGGCTGTTGTGCGTAGCAATGCTGTGTTTGCAGCCCGCCATTCGGCCTGGCCAATCGGCGGATCTTGCCGCGGTGACCGCGCTGCTCAAGGGTGCGGGGCTCCCGACAGATGACTTGGCGAGCGCCTCGGATCTGCATCTGTGGGTGCTCGATACCGAAGGCGATGTCGTCGGAGCGATCGGGATCGAGCGTTTCGGGGCGAATGCCTTGCTGCGTTCACTGGTCATCGCACCTGCCTTCCAGCGGCGTGGCTTAGGGAACCGGCTCGTTGCACAACTCGAACAGGATGTCCAAGGCAAAGGCGTGGAACAGCTCATTCTTTTGACTGAGACGGCCGAGTCGTTTTTCCGAAGGAACGGATACGAAGTCATTGAGCGGCGGCATGTCCCCGAGGAGGTTACGCAGAGCGCTGAATTCCGCTCCCTCTGTCCGGCCTCTGCAGTCTGCATGGCAAAGGCGCTCAATCAACCAGTCAGCCGAAGGAACTCAGATGTCGGCGCGAGCGTATAATGTGCTTTTCCTGTGCACGGGTAACTCCGCTCGCAGCATCCTGGCTGAGTCGATCATGAACCGGCTCGGCAAGGGTCAATTCCACGGCTACAGCGCCGGAAGCCACCCGAACGGTCGAGTCAATCCCGTCGCGCTGAGTCTGCTGAAGCAACTCGACTTTCCAATCGACGGACTGCGTAGCAAGAGTTGGGACGAGTTCGCGACGCCCGCTGGCCCGCACTTTGATTTCGTGATCACGGTGTGCGACAACGCGGCCGGCGAAGTCTGCCCCGTGTGGCGCGGGCAACCGATGACCGCGCATTGGGGTATCCCGGATCCAGCCGCCGTCGAGGGCAGCGACGTTGAGAAGATGACGGCCTTTCGACAGGCCTTCCGAGCCATGGAGACGCGGATCAAGCTGTTCCTGAGCCTGCCTCTCACCAGCCTCGATCAATTGCGTCTGAAAGAGCGCATGGACGCGATCGGCAGGACGCCGAACAGTGACAGCGATGCAGAATGATTCAATTGCCCGTCGATTGCTGGCAGAGGGGCTGGGATCGACGCTGCTGGCCGCAACGGTGGTCGGTTCCGGCGTCATGGCCGAACGTCTCAGCGGCGGAAATACGGGCATCGCACTGCTGGCAAACACGGCGGCAACGGTAGCTGTACTGGCCACCCTGATCGCACTGTTGGGCCCTATCAGTGGCGCTCACTTCAACCCGGTAGTTTCCGTCATCGAAGCCAAGCGTGGGCGGCTGGCACGGCGAGATGCGGGACTCTACTCTGGAATCCAGACCCTCGGTTGCTGTGCCGGCGCCTGGCTTGCGCACTTGATGTTTGAATTACCGGTCTGGCAGCTTTCCGCACACGTTCGAACCGGGCCAGCACAATGGGTGGCGGAGGGTGTGGCGACATTTGGCTTGCTTCTGGTCGTGATCGGTCACCGCCGATCCGAGGACGCGCCGTGGATGGTAGCGGCCTGGATTGGCGCCGCGTATTGGTTTACTGCGTCCACCTCATTCGCGAACCCGGCCATCACCATCGCTCGTTCGCTGACCAATACGTTCTCCGGCATCCGTCCCGTCGATGTGCCGCTGTTCATTCTGGCGCAATTCATCGGGGCGGTTGCCGCGCTGAGGGTCGCCCGGATGCTGTTCCCCGACCGAGCAGCGAAACCTGAGGTCCTGCATGCCTGAATCTGTCGCCGTAACGATCTACCACAATCCCGCCTGCGGAACCTCACGCACTGTACTGGCATTGATCCGGAACGCAGGAGTCGAACCGACGGTGATTGAATACCTCAAGACTCCGCCGGATCGGGCGACACTCGAGCGGCTGATCGGGCGCATGGGCATTCGACCGCGTGACCTGCTTCGACAAAAGGGAACCCCCTACGAGGAAATCGGCCTCGCAGCGGAGCATTGGACCGACGCGCAGTTCATTGATCAGATGCTGGCGCATCCCATCCTGATAAACCGTCCGATTGTGATCACCCCTTGGGGCGTGAAGCTCTGCCGTCCATCGGAGCTTGTGCTGGATATTCTGCCGCTGCCGCAACACGGTCCATTCGCAAAAGAGGATGGAGAACTGCTCATCGATGCTAACGGCCATCGGGTTTCGACCCCGCCGCAGTGATCGCTGGTCGATGACCAGAGCGGGCGTCTGGTGACGTCGACGGCCGCGAAAACGAATGCCGCCACAAATGCGCCGCTCTACAGCCAGAGGAGCTCGATGCTCTCGGCATCTATCGCCGTCTGTCGCCCTCAAGCGGAAGTTTTTGGCGGTAGATCTGACGGTAAGTGCGTTGTACGCCGGACAAAAAGATAACAGTTTCAGGTGCTTATAATTGCCGGAGACAATTGAGTGGGAGTGAGCAGATCCCGGCGCTACCTCATTTTCGCTCGGTCGTTAGCTGTAGTGAACCCTGAGTTTCTGGGCAATAGTGGCAATTACTCTGCGTCGTCATGGAACGTTGTCCGGATTGCCCAAGTACCCGCCTTAGCGGATCAATAAATCGCAGCGTTGCTGGCCGTTCAAACTACGCAATGGTGATTGGCAAGCTCGGCTCTGGTTTGCGCCACGATCCGACAGGTAAACAGGCGCCGCGAGCCTCCACGCGGATCGTTGGATAGTTTGGATCGGAGTCGGAGGGGGCGTTGTCCCCCAGATCCGTGGCGATTGCGATACGCGATCCAACAATCCGACGATTGAATCGCCGTATCGGAAAGCCGAGTTCCCCACTATACTTGGCCTTCAGGAGATGGCATTCCTCCTCGAACCGCCCTCATGGGCTGATGATGCCTACCATGCCCGGGAATCCAGGGCGGTAGGCTTGATCTATTAACCACCGTGCTGCTTCCCAAGCTGATTCAGTTCACTTGGAGGTAAAGAGCGATGGTTGATTCAAGGGCAGTGCACGCGACTTGCGATGTACTGAAGCCGCCGAGTTTCATGGGCGACGCACTCCGAGCCTGACCTCATGAAGGCCTCGGATCCTCAAAACGGCGAGTTAAGTCCGGGCGACGATAGTCCCGGCGTAGCTGTTTCTTCGGGCTCGTCACGCGGCCCAATCAAAGCCAGGGGAAACCAATCTATGATGATTTCCATCGTTGCCATTGCCATTGGCGCGTCACTCGGCGCACTACTACGCTGGTACCTGGCAAATCGCTTGAACTCAACCTTTCCGCAGCTCCCGCCCGGCACGCTGGTGGCGAACATTTTGGGCGCATACTTGATTGGTATCGCGATCGCGGTGTTCTTGACCTTTCCGGCACTGTCACCTCAATGGCGATTGCTGACAGTCACTGGGTTCTTGGGCGGCCTTACGACCTTTTCGACATTCTCAGCCGAAGTGGTGACCGCCATCTTGGAGGGACGCGGGGTATGGGCAATCTCGACGATCGCGGCCCACGTTATCGGCAGTATCGTCATGACGCTCTTCGGCGTCGGTACCGTGCGGCTCATCCGTACCCTGATTTAGGAGAATGACATGAAAGGCTACCAGATCAGTTTTCTCGCGGAACAAAATCGCCGGATCGAACACAAGCAGGCGATGGAATGGTTGCTGCATCTCGCGAAGGAGTTGGGCATTTCCGGATGCACGACGTTCTCGGGCGTCGAGAGCTTTGGCGCCGACGGCCGCCGGCATTCCGCGCGGTTTTTCGAGCTCGCCGATCAACCAATGGAAATGGTCATGGCGGTCACCGAGGAACAGGCCGAACGCTTATTCGAAAGAATCGAGGCGATGGACACCAAGATCTTCTACATCAAGACCCCGATTGAATACGGCCAGTTGGGAAAGCAAAAGAATGAATAGCCGGATACAGGCGATTCATGCCCGCGAGATACTCGATTCGCGCGGCAATCCCACCGTCGAGGTTGATGTCACCTTGAGTGGCGGTGCTGCGGGAGACCGCAAACCACGGATGGGTCAAAATAGTTGGCCAGAAGCCGGAAGTAGCGCTCGCAAGTCGGACTACGAGGCGAATATGGATGTTGAGGTTAGATACGTCATATCCTGGTCCGCTCCTTTCACCGGCGGCAGGTCCGTGACTTGATGCAAGCGCTGGGCTCTCCCGTAACCCAGGGCGGTTCAGGCTGCCGAGATCGGACCCTGGACGATGGGGCGCACCTTTCCGCGGAACTTCTTCTTGGCCTGCCATAGGTCGAAGTTGACCTGCATGCCGTACCAGAATTCCGGCGAAGTGCCGAGGGCCTTGGACAGGCGCAGCGCCATCTCTGGGCTGATGCCGGTGGCCCCGTTCAGCAGGCGCGAGAGCGCCACGCGGCCGACTCCCAAGCGTTTGGCCGCATCCGTGACGCTTAGCTCGCTCAAGGCTTCCTTGAGCACTTCCCCGGGGTGGCAAGGGTTGTGCATCTGACTCATGTCGCGTCTCCTAGTGATAGTCCTCATAGTCGAGCAGCACGACGTCCGTGCCCTCAAATCCAAATGTCAGTCGCCATTTCCCGTTGACAGTGATCGACCAGCGACCCGCCTGATCGCCCTTTAGCTCATGAAGGCGCCAGCCTGGAATCACCGCAAGGTCCCCAGGTTGTGTCGCGGCATCGAGAGCGGTTAGTTGCGTGCGCAGCCTCTTGTCATGTTTGGGCTGGATGCCAGCTTTGGAGCCCGTGCGATAAAAGCGCTCAAGCCCGCCGTGACGGAATGCCTTTATCACGGGATACTGTATCCTGATAGGATACAGGATGCAATGGCGTGGCTCCCTCTCAGTGTGGCACGGGCCGGCGATGCAGTGAAGCGGGAGAATGGGGGCAAAACTGGCAAAAACCGGGCCGACCGAACGGCGCCGCTCACGGCTACTCTGTCGATCTACGGCGAATCGGTCTCTCGAATGACCGCGCTGGTATCAATTGTTAAAATGCTGACTCATTCTGCGTTGGGCTTGTCGACCGTTAGGGGGTTAGGAATGCACAGTGACTCGCGAAGGCATTTGCCTGCGATGCTCGTGTTCGCAACCTATGCGGGTTTCGGAGCATGCGGAGACGCCTGGGCCGCCGACCGAACCGGCACGTCACATAACTTGACGGATCAGCTCGGTGCGCTCGAGGAGCGCTCCTATGCGGCATGGAAGTCGGGCGACACGACGTTCTGGAAGTCTTTTCTAGCCGATCAATTCGTGGCCTGGGGTTCGGCCGGACGGCTCGACGAGCGGACGGCCGTGCCTGTTTTGGGCGGGGCGGGTGCCAGATCGACAGTTATCGCCTCACGGGCATCCAAGCCACTGCACTGACGGCGCGTGCGGCGGTGCTTACGCATCGCACCGATGTGAACGGCGTCTGCCATGGGAAGACGTTGGTGCCAGCGTATTATACGGCGACGGTGTTCGTGCGTGAAGGCAAGCACTGGAAGGCCGCCTTTCGTGCGCAGTCTGCAATTGTCGATCCGATGAAGGCGGTCAGACCTGCCGCGAGTGCGCTGTGGACCGACGGTCCGACGCTTACTGATGCCGACACGCAAACCCTGTTGAGACGCGAGCAGCCGATGGTGACCGCCTGGAAGGATCACGACGCAGGGCGCATGGACAAGTTTTTCGGTCCGGAAATGCAGTTCATAGATATCTTCGGCGACCGCATCGCGACGCGTGCGCAAGCGCTGAAGGCGTGGTCGGGCGAGGGCTGTGACGTGAAGAGCTTCGAATTCAGCGGCGCCAAGGCGACGATGTTTGCACCAAACTTCGGCGTGCTGACTTACCGTGCCTCGTACGATGCCAAATGCTTTGGGCAAGACGTTTGGCCGATCTGGGGAACCTCCTTCTACGTCAAACATGGCGATGCTTGGATGTGGTCTGGCGGTATCAATGTGTTGGCGGGAGTTGACTGGGCGACGACGCCCGCCGGTTAAATGACGGCTGCCGAGGTGCAACCGGCTGCTCCCGCAGTGCGCGGGCAGCTTCAGTTCGTTGACGATGTAGCCACAAGTAGCTACAATGCCTCTCGTGAAAACCGTGGGCGTCCGTGACCTCAAGAACAAGCTCAGTGAATACCTTCGCCGAGTGCGGCTGGGAGAGAGAGTTCTGGTGACCGATCGGGGAGAAGTCGTGGCCGAGCTTCAGCCACCCGGGCAAATGCGCGGCGATCCGTCGGTGCCGGCGGGACTTCAGGCACTGGCAAAACGTGGCGTCCTCACCCTGGGCACTCCGGCTGGGGTGGACCTGTATCCCTTGCTACCGCGTAGGCGGGGCGGACGTCGACATAGCGTCGCCCAATTGCTCGATGACGAGCGCGGCACTCGGTGAATCTTTACGCGGAGTCGAGTGCGGTGCTGGCATGGCTCCTTGACGAGCAGACCGCACCGGCGGTGCGCCGGCTGCTCGGCGAGGCCGAAGTCATTGTCGCTTCGGACCTGACGCTGATCGAGTGTGATCGCGTATTGCTGCGGGTGGTGGCGCTCAAGGAACTGACCGAAGCTAAGGCGGCCGACCGACGCGCGCACCTGATCGCGGCTGCGGCTCATTGGCATGTTCTGCGAATTGCGGCCGAGATCGTCGATCGCGCGCGTCAGCCGTTTCCCAGTGACCCAATTCGGACACTCGACGCCATTCACCTCGCATCGCTTCTCGTCGCGCGTTCCGCGGTCGTCGGGCTCAGACTACTGAGTCTCGATGAGCGCGTGCGCGAAGCTGCGAAAGCGTTGGGTATTGCCGTCGAGCCTTCCTGAGCACGGCTGCAGCGAGTCGGAGCGGATCGGACGCCCAGCTGCGTCGTGCGAAAGTCGCGGTGACCATAAAGGCGGTTTCGGCATCTATCGCTGTCTATCGGCCCCAAGCAAAATATTGTGACGGTCAATCTGACGGTAAAATTTGCGCGCTCCGAGGCCAAGTCTTTGTCTATCAGATGCTTATAAGTGCCGGAGACAATTGAGTGGGAGTGAGGAGGCTGCCTACAGAGCTTGCCACGGCTCGTTCTCAATTCGGAACCCCGTAAACCAGGGCGAAACTGGCAATAACTCGATTGTACCAACGCAACCTGTCCACCTCGCGATATTAAGGGCGAAGCGCGGTTTTGCCGCCTGGAACAGCAGGTACAGGCTGTGCCCGTTCTACGCTGTTTCAATTGTCGCTTGTGGTGATCGACCGGGCGCCATGCATCGATCGCTCGCGCCGCAGCTTGATGCCATACCAGATACCTGCGGCCAGCGCGGCCAGCATGAGGGATCCGAAAACCCGTGCCCAAACTTCCGGTGGCAAAAGGATGCCGCCCAAGACAAAGGCGAGCCCCAAGCCCACGAGCAGCTTGCCTCCGAAGCGAAGCATCCGGCTTGCGTCCCAGGAATCGATTTCAAAGCTGTTGCGCCGTGGCGGCACGGGCATCTTGGGCGCGATATTACCCATGATCATGAACATGATGCCGATCATCACCGAACCGCCGCGGGCAATACCTAGTCCCGACGGCGAAACAACGCCCATGGACCGCGCCACTATGAAGACCTGCAAAACGGCCATGACAACGCTCGTGGAAACGATCCACTTACCGCTCCAGCGCCGCAAAGAGGGTAGCGATTCCATGGGCAACGCCAGCCATTGAATGAAGGGCGATAACATAAAAAGCAGCAGAGAGACCGGTGTGGCGAACAGCACCAGACCACTGACGGAATTGTGACTGCCGGGTCCGCCGAGCGGCATTTGCCGCCAGTCCGGCAGCAGGCTCAGCTGCCAGATAGCGGCGCCGGTCGTGGCGAGAAAGGCAGCGACGAAAATCCACAGCGCCTTGCGGTCGATCATCTGGCTTTCCCGGTAGCTTTTTTCAGTGGCATGGGGTTGGGCAGGCCGATACCCACCGTCTCGGCGAAGGCCAGCAGCGCTTCTTCCAGCACCGAGACTTTCAGCATGTACGTGATGACCGTGCCGCTCTTGCTGCCTTCGATCAGATCGGCTTCGCGCAGGATTGCGAAATGGGCCGAAAGGGTGGGCTTGGCGAGGGAAAAATGCTTTGCTAGGGCGCCTGCAGTCATGGGCTTTTTCCGCAGCAAATGTAGGATTCGCCGACGCGTAGGGTCTGAAAGCGCCTTGAACACCAAATTCATAATTCGATAATGAGCGAAATACAGAATCATGTCAAGCGCGATATGGAAAGCGACGAAACTGCTGAACGCTCGACTGTGCGCGAGCGCCAATCCGTGTCACCTGTGGCTCGAGCTAGTGTCAGGATCGGGCATCAAGATGAGAAGCGCGAGTCTCCTCGCGACGATTATCGCCTTCGGCGGCTTGTATCTCTGCTTGATCAAAGTTGGCGCGTAGACGTGCGTCAACCTCCAACCACTAGGTCGGTGCCGGAGAGAGTGCGTCAGCCGTAAGGGGCTTGATCTTGGGCCGTTTCTTTTTGGCGGCATGCCATAAATCAAACGCGGCCTGCATGGCGAGCCACGATTCTGCTGACCCTCCAAGAGCTGCTGCCAGGCGAATGGCCAATTCGGCGCTAACGGCCGCGCGGCCGTTGACTACACGTGAGAGTGCTACGCGCGAAACGCCTAGCCGTTTTGAAAACGCAGTCACCGTCATTCCGCCGTCCGACCGTAGAACGGTATCCTGCAGTATTTCCCCGGGGTGCGGTGGGTTGTGCATGCGTGTCATTGGAAAAATCCCTCAATCAGTGATAGTCCTGATAATCGACCACGATTGCATCGACGCCTTCGAACATGAACGTCAGTCGCCAATTCTCATCTACCCACACTGACCAGTGACCCTGAAGATCACACTTGAGCGGGTGCAGACGCCACCCCGGGGAGGTTCATATCCTCAGGTCCGAGTGCCGCGTCTAACTGACCCAGTTGAAGCCGCAAGCGCTTCGCGTGCTTTGGTTGAATACCCGCTTTTGAACCAGTGCGAAAAAAACGTTCCAGCCCGCTATGGCGGAAACCCTTGATCATGGAGCAGTGTATCTCATGGCGATACAGCGCGCAATTCTGACGGCGTCCACCGCGATGTCGGGGACATCGTGTCCCGAACATTGTCGCCATCTATCGCCGTCTATTGCCCTCAAGCGGAATGTTTTGGCGGTAGATCTGACGGTAAGTTTGGCGCACCCTCAGTAGAAATCTTGTTATTTCAGGTACTTAAAAGTGCCGGTGACAATTGAGTGGGAGTGACCGGACCAGGGCGCTTCCTTAGTTTCGCACGATCGGCAGAGAGGGGGAACCCTGAGTTTCGGGGCAATAACTTACCTCTATCCATCGCGCGCAGATGGCGCCGGAGTCGCTTCGGCTACGTATTCCTCAATTCGATCCCGGTCTCCCGTAGCGTTTGCCTGACCAGCAAGGCCGAATAGAGGGTCAAGATGTTGTGCTGGATTGTCTCCAGCGAGCCGGTGAGACACCAAACTCTCGCTTGAACGCGCGACCGAATGCGGCGATGGACCCGAAGCCGGCGTCGCTTGCGACTTTCTTCATGCCGCGATCGGACGATGCAAGAGCGTCAGCTGCGAGGTGAAGCCGCCACTGCGAAAGGTATTGCATCGGTGCCTGGCCCATGATGCGGATAAACCGTTCGGCGAGTGTAGAACGTGACGTGCCGCTGCCCGCGGCGAGGTCCTCGAGCGTCCATGGCCGGCCCGGTTCGCCGTGTATCAGCGCCAGAGCAGCGCTGACATACCGATCCTTGAGACCGGCCAGCCAACCGCTTGACGGCTCGTGAAGCGCGTCCACGTGCGAACGCACTGCCTCTACGAACAGCAATTCGGACAGTTTGCACAGCACTGCTTGCATGCCCGGCCTTGACGCTCGGTCGGGGCGCGAGTGCATATCCCTCACCGCGCCGGAAAGCAGCATGGCGGCGCTGTCGACTCCCACCCGAAACTTTAGCGCACGCGGCAGCTGCACGATTAGGCGTTCAGAAAGTGCGCGGTCGCAGGTAAAGAACCCGCAGACGAGTTTCGTCTTAGCTCCGCCGCCACCATAACTTACCCGGGAAATCTCGTCGGCGCGTGTCAATGCGATCAGCCCTTGCGTTGTGATTGGTTCGGGTTCGAGCTCCGCATCGCTGGCGAGCTGGTGTACGTCGCCGTGCGGAAAGCAGACGACCTCGGGCGCCTCCACGACGAGCGCGGGCTCCGCTCCCACCCGGACCGTGCAGGCCCCTTCGAAGATGAGGTGGTAAGGGATGATCCGGCCTGCATGGGGCGCGAGACGCTTGGCGAGGGCGGTGACCGTCGGAGTCTGGACCGACCATGGTGCCGACAGCTCCGCGTCGATGAAGGCGGTGCCGGAAAGGCGAATGCCCCTCAATATTTCGGACAGTGCATCCATGTGGAACGACGCCCGACCTCCTTCGTGACGCCTGATGCCGCTCGCGTGACGCCCATCAGGTAAATCGATCAAGCCTTTCGGCAAGCGAATCATAACCCAGTGCGGCTGCGCCAGGCGCTTCTGGTTAGCATGCCTGCAGGTCGATCTCAACGCGCGGTGGGCTCGGGAATCCCCGGAGCCGCGCGGCACCGAGCGACCATTGCGACAGGAGACAACAATGAGCCAACCTCGTGTTTTCGAGATCCAGATCCCGTTACGCCAACGCTACCAGGCCGAGCCCAAAGCGGCGCTTGTAATCGATCGTGCGCGTGCCCTCGGAAGGGATCCCGACGATCCTTTCCACTCTATCGTGATGCCGATGCCGCAATGTGGCATTGCGATTCCAGTGGGCGTCCACCGGGCCGTCGGCGGCCTGCACGATGCGCCCACGCCCGGCGATCTGCTTTGCGCGGCGCTCGCCGCGTGTCAGGACTCATCGGTGCGCATGTTGGCGAACATCCTCGGCATCACGCTTGACTCGCTCGAGGTGGAAGTAACCGGGGACGTCGATGTCCGGGGGACGCTGGCGATGAATGCGGAAGTGCCGGTGGGCTTCCGGGCGATCCGATGTGCGATCCGGCTCAAGGCCAGGGAGGGCACGGATGCTCGGCTGCTTGAAAAACTCCGGATTGCTTCGGAGCGGAGCTGTGTGGTGCAGCAGACGCTCTTTCATCCCCCGCGCGTTGAAACAACATTCGACATAGCCGGGGGCGGCACAGAAGCAACAGGTTGTCTGCAAATCGCGTCCGGACGAAACGCGTAAGGCCCCGTGGCACGATCCATATGACGACCATTGGCCTGTGAGGCTGCGTAATCAGACTTTGGCCCACTGACCTTTCCGTTCTGAACTGGCGCGACGGCAGTGGCGATGACAAATGTCCCTGGGACTCGGTGGCCGCGACCGAGTCGCCATGGCTCGATTGCGTTCAGGTAGCGGGCGCGAACCCGCGCGGAGACTGGCATCGGTAAATCCACTTCAAGGGGAATCTTTATGGGCTTGGTTGCGGTTGTTTATGGGCTATTTTGTTACCTTGTGTTCTTGGCGTCGTTTCTCTACGCGATTGGGTTCATCGGAGATATCGGCGTCCCAAAAACGATTGATTCGAGTCCGAGCGTATACATGCCTGAGGCCCTTGTCATAAATCTCGTTCTGCTGGGTCTTTTCGCCATGCAGCACAGCGTAATGGCCCGACCGAACTTCAAGGCCGTCTGGACCCGACTAGTTCCGCGCGTGGCGGAACGGAGCACGTATGTGCTGATCTCGAGCTTGTTGCTCGGTCTCATTTGCTGGAAGTGGCAGGCAATCCCGGCAGTCGTCTGGGACGTTTCATCGCCGATACTCAAGACGCTCCTAGTGGCGCTATTCGCGTCAGGCTGGCTTATCCTGTTGCTCTCGACTTTCATGATCAATCATTTCGATTTGTTTGGGCTGAGACAAGTATTCCTGCGCCTGCGTGGGTTGGATTACACACCCCTGAATTTCACGGAACGTGCGCTCTACAAGTTTGTGCGTCACCCTATCTATCTAGGCTTTGTAATCGCATTCTGGGCGACTCCCCATATGTCAGTTGGACACCTCCTATTCTCGATCGGGACCACTGGATACATACTTGTCGGGATCTTCTTTGAGGAGCGAGACCTCATGAAGTCTCACGGTACGGAGTACGGGGCGTACCGCGCGCGGGTTCCGATGCTGTTGCCAACGGGCTTTAAACGCGGGTGACCGGACCTTTAACAGTCACGAGGTAGTCTGCGCTGTCGCAGGCGGGTCTACCGGTGGATCAGCGTCGTCGTCACGATCCAATGAGGGCAATTCTGGTAGCGTGGCTGCCAAAGCGCCTCGACTCTTTCGGTATCCATCGCCGTCTATTGGCTCCAAGCGAGATTGTTTGTCGACGTGTCTGGCGTTCAATTTGAAATTGACCAGTAATATCTGCCACTCTGCATAGGAGGCTGTCCACAGTGCCCTGAGGCGTCCTGTGTGCGTCAAGCAAATTGAGATCATCGACAGGAGAACGCAATGCCGGTTCTTTCGAGAGGAACTATAAGGATCGACTACACCGACGAGGGACAGGGTCAGCCGGTCATTGCAATTCACAGTTCCGTCAGCGCCAATCGGCAATGGCGGACGCTCACTGAGACCCTGCGGGATCGTTACCGCGTCTTGGCAGTGAATCTCTTTGGCTATGGAGAAACAACACCCTGGCCAGGAACTTCACCGCAATCGCTCTACGCACAGGCCCAACTCATCCTGGCCTTATGGGAGGAGTTGCGCGGTCGCGTACACATAGTGGGGCACTCCTTTGGCGCTTCAGTTGCACTCAAGGCGGCGATGCTGCTTGGGTCGCAGGTCGGAACTCTGGTTCTTTTAGAACCGAACCCGTTTTATTTACTCAAGCAAGGCGGCCGTACCAAGGCATTCCTGGAGTCACGAGCATTGCGCGATCACGTGAAATGCTTCGGCTCGCTGGGCGATTGGCCGCGGGTTGCCGAGCGGTTTGCTGACTATTGGCTCGGTGACGGTTCCTGGCACATGATGCCGGAAAAGCGCCGGGCTGCGTTTTCCGAATCTCTCCCGCCTAACGTATATGAGTGGGATGCAGTGATGGACGAGGAGACCACGGTTAGAGAATGCAGCGCCGTGACTGCGAGAACCCTGGTCGTGAGCGATAGCGCGACCCGAGCTCCCATTCGGGAGATCGTTGATATATTCGCAGAAGCGTGCCCTCACTGGTCCTTTCGTTCCATCGCCGAGGGAGGCCATATGGCACCGCTTACTCGTCCGGATCTCGTTAATCCAATCGTTCGTGAGTTTCTTGAATCAGGGCCGACATGATTTATCTCTGTGCTGGTGTGTGAGGCTTTCGCGATCAATCGGCATTTATCGCCAGTTTGCCACGGGTCGTAGTCAATCCGGAACCCCGTAAAGTGGGGCAAAACTGGCAAAAACCCGATTCACACCTGCGCCAACGGCCTTCAGCGTGACGTGAGCTGATCGCCAATTGGGAGCCTGCATCAGGGAGGGCGCTGCCGCCGCACTCGCCAAGACGGGGCCGTGGTGGTTCTGAACGGCTGTCACTCATCTGACGCACACCCACTAGCGCGAAAACACGACCCCGTGCGCCTGGGCCGTGCCTGTCCAGCCGTGAGGCCAGCGACGATTGCTCAGATCAAAGCCCGGACGGCCCTGGCCCTGCTGATCGTGGAAGGCGCCATCCATGGCTACGGCGCCCGTCTCTGGATCGAACGTCAGCATAAACAGGCGGTTTTCTCCGTAGCCGGTGACGGCGATTCGGTGAGTCTTCGCGTCGTAGCCGCTCCAGTGCGGGAACATCGACCCATCGATAACCGCCCGCGAGACCTCAACCGGGTGCTCCGGATTGGCAATATCAATGACCACTACTGCATGGCCGAGACGCACGGTCTGGATCAGATAGTGCGAAACAATGTTAGGCACGCCGCAGAAAGAGCCTGGGAATTGGTAGACGAGCTTTGCGTGTGGCGTATTGTCTGCGAGCGCCGTGAACCGCTCGATGCCGCAGCCCGTGGTCTGGATGAAGACCGAGCCTTCCGGTCCCCTGCGGGCTTCCTCAGGATTAATCTCGCCGTAGCTTCCGGCAGGCGCATCGAGGTCGTTGGTGGAAAGGCGAGTCAGGTCTGACAGCCGAAAGATCTGATAGGTGTGGCCGGTCTTGTCCTCATCCCGCATGGAGGAGTTGGTGACCAGCACCCGATCGATATCCGGCAACGGCAACAGACTGTAGGCCATCAACAGATCGTCCGGACGCGCTGGATCGGCGGTGGAGGCCGCACGAATCACCTTCCCCTGCTCATCGATTTCAACGATGCCGCCATGCACCGCCTTGCCGGAATCAGCGTTGGGCATTGGTTGGAGCAAAAGTCCAGCCGCCCCATGATCCATGTGCCCTTCAAGCTGAAAACTCGCCAGCACATGGCCGTTGGGCAGGCGGAGGAAAGAGTGCGGGTGGCTGTAACCGGCCAGCTCGCCAAAGCTGGCGTGGACCTTCGGGTGAAGCGGATCGCGTAGATCCATCACAACGGTGCGTCCGGCAGCATGGTCATTGGCGAACAGAATACCGCTTTCGGGCATCGAGTATTCGGTATGATGCATTTGCTGAGTTTTGACGCCGGAGGCGCCCGTCGCCACCAGTTGACCGTAGTTTGAAGAGGCCGGATCGCCATCAATCACCGCGATGAAGTCTTCACCCTTCCCGGCAGGATCGCCCGCCCAAGCGAAGAGGTAGTGCCCTTGAGCAGCAGCCGGCAGCGAAAGGGCAGCAGAGCCACAAGTGAGAAGCGTGGCCGCGAACGCCGTCGATACCAAGTGACCCATCAAACACCCCCTATATAATCTTGTGCTCTCTATATTGAACTCGGACATCATACTGCTGAGTTGCATGGGCGGCTTTGAGAGGAATGAATGCCCGTCGACGACGATCATTCGATGGTGTCCCAGGTAGTGGTGTAATAGTCATGGGATCTTGGCCGACATGATTACGCAGCTATTCTGTTGCGCGATCGACCCCGCGGAACGAGCAAATCTGCTGAGATGTGAAAGCGCTCGCGCAGCCGGCGTACCATTGTCATGCTTAAGTCCCGCTTTCCGCTCAGGATCTCGCTTACGCGACTGGCTGTACCAAGTAACGGCACGAGATCGCCACGCGAAAGGCCATGCTGATCCATTAGGTAGGCGAGAAGCACCGGAAGCGTCGGCGCCACACGCGGCCACTCCGAGCGCTCGTAGGCCTCGACCAAGCGTGCCTGGGCTACCATCCGTGCACGGTCCTTCGGATCGCTCGACCCCGTCAGCTTCTCGATAAGCTTCTTGGCTTGCGCGTGGTCCGCTTCATCTTGAATCACAATCAAGGTCGCTTTCATCACACTGTCTCCGCATCAATGCCGTCATATTCCTCATGCGATCCGAAAAATCGGATCATCAAAACGCCATCAACATACTGAATCAACGCAATCAACCGATAATCGTTGGCTTTGATATTAAAAACCACACGGCCACCCTTCGAGACGCTCGCCTTCGGATGCGCCTTTTTTACGTCCTCCGGCGCCTTCCAGTCCGCTGCGCCCGCGATCGCCAGCCAGGCATCATATTGAGATCGCGTGGCCTTGATTCCCCTGTGGCCGGCCCTTGCTTTGAAATAGGCTTCTACGATATCTGTGCCGATAACGATCATAGAGACAAGCATAACTCCTAATTCCCAAAAATGGAACTTGGAATTCCATTTTATGGAATGACGATCCGCTCGTTTACTGCACTATCCGGTGGGATCCATCGACTTCAAGCAATTGCTTTCGGCATCTATCGCCTTCTATCGCCCTCAAGCGGATTTTTCTGGCGGTAGATTTGACGGTAAGTTTGGCGTGGTCTGATAAGAACTCAAGTAAGTTCAGTGACTTATAGGTGCCGGAGACAATTGAGTGGGAGTGACGGGGGCCTCTCACTCAGTGTGGCACGGGCCGGCGATGCAGTGAAGCGGGAGAATGGGGGCAAAACTGGCAAAAACCGGGCCGACCGAACGGCGCCGCTCACGGCTACTCTGTTGATCTACGGCGAATCGGTCTCTCGAATGACCGCGCTGGTATCAATTGTTAAAATGCTGACTCATTCTGCGTTGGGCTTGTCGACCGTTAGGGGGGTTAGGAATGCACAGTGACTCGCGAAGGCATTTGCCGGCGATGCTCGTGTTCGCAACCTATGCGGGTTTCGGAGCATGCGGCGACGCCTGGGCCGCCGACCGAACCGGCACGTCACATTACCTGACGGATCAGCTCGGTGCGCTGGAGGAGCGCTCCTATGCGGCATGGAAGTCGGGCGACACGACGTTCTGGAAGTCTTTTCTAGCCGATCAATTCGTGGCCTGGGGTTCGGCCGGACGGCTCGACGAGCGGACGGCCGTGCCTGTTTTGGGCGGGGCGGGTGCCAGATCGACAGTTATCGCCTCACGGGCATCCAAGCCACTGCACTGACGGCGCGTGCGGCGGTGCTTACGCATCGCACCGATGTGAACGGCGTCTGCCATGGGAAGACGTTGGTGCCAGCGTATTATACGGCGACGGTGTTCGTGCGTGAAGGCAAGCACTGGAAGGCCGCCTTTCGTGCGCAGTCTGCAATTGTCGATCCGATGAAGGCGGTCAGACCTGCCGCGAGTGCGCTGTGGACCGACGGTCCGACGCTTACTGATGCCGACACGCAAACCCTGTTGAGACGCGAGCAGCCGATGGTGACCGCCTGGAAGGATCACGACGCAGGGCGCATGGACAAGTTTTTCGGTCCGGAAATGCAGTTCATAGATATCTTCGGCGACCGCATCGCGACGCGTGCGCAAGCGCTGAAGGCGTGGTCGGGCGAGGGCTGTGACGTGAAGAGCTTCGAATTCAGCGGCGCCAAGGCGACGATGTTTGCACCAAACTTCGGCGTGCTGACTTACCGTGCCTCGTACGATGCCAAATGCTTTGGGCAAGACGTTTGGCCGATCTGGGGAACCTCCTTCTACGTCAAACATGGCGATGCTTGGATGTGGTCTGGCGGTATCAATGTGTTGGCGGGAGTTGACTGGGCGACGACGCCCGCCGGTTAAATGACGGCTGCCGAGGTGCAACCGGCGTCGCAGGGCGTTCATTGATCGACAGAGGCCCCGTGAGCCGGCCGATCGCCCTCGGAATCGGCGGCGCGGAGCGGAAGTTGAGTCGAGGTTTCGGCATCGATCGTCTTCTCTCGGACTCAAGTGGATTTTTCTGGCAAGCGTGGGATGATTCTTGCCGTTCGCTCAGACCGGCGGTCGCGCAATCCCAAGTGCGACAGCGAGGGCATTGTCGAGATCGCGCAGCTTGCCGGGCGTTAATTCGCCCACAAAGTCCGTCAGTCTCGATTTCTCAAGGCTTATCAGCCCATCGCATTGGATTGCACTTTCGTGCTTGAGGCCTTCCGCCGTGCTCACGGCGACTTGCGTTGGCAGGTCGTAACGCTGCGTGAACACGGGGGCGCAGATGACCGTTGAGTAATTCGAGTCGATCAATGGCTGTCGGCTGACGATGACGAAGACAAGCGCCGGTTTTGGATCACCGGGAGGTCGGCGAACCCGGTACAAGTCGCCCCGCCTCATTCATCCGCCGAATTAGCCTGAAATGACAGCGCATCGCTCATCTCAGCGTTGAGCTGAACTGCGTGACGATTGATTGCAGCGATCTCTCGAGCATCCTTCCTAGCCTGAGCGCGTCCGTCAACGTAGTCCCGCAGAATCTGCTCAATGTACGAAGAGCGGGAGACCTTCGAACCAGCCAACTTGTCGATCGTGGCAATTAGGTCGCCAGACAGTGTCAGGGATGTCTTTAATTTCATCCTACCATCATACTACCAAGGTAGGATAACGACAATCACTGGTGGTGTACGGGAAAGGTGTAGTCGATGTACATGCAGGTCGACGTCGCGCGCTTATACGTGCCGGAGACAATTGAGTGGGAGTAAAAAGGGCTCCGCAGGATCTTTGCACGGGCCGTTGAGTTTGCGAATCCCGAGATTGGGGGCAATACTGGCAAAAACTCCAGGTAATTCTAGCTCTTGATAGATCTCCCAAAATGGGAGATAGTGTCGGTCGATGAGGGTGATCGCCAAGAGCAGTCTGAAGAAGTTCTGGGAGCGCACCGCCTACGCCGATGCGCGAGGCCCGCTGCACAGCTGGTATGAAGAGGCCCTGAAAGCAAAGTGGCGCAGGCCGCAGGACATCGAGGATCAGTTCGCGAGTGCGAGCATCTGCGGCAACAACCGCGTCGTGTTCAACGTGGGCGGCAACAAGTACCGGCTCGTGGTCGAAGTGCAGTATCAGGCGGGAATCGTCTGGGTGAAGTTCATCGGAACACATGCGCAATACGACCGCATCAATGTGGAGACCGTGAATGACTATTAAGCCGATCCGAAACGATGACGACCTGAAGCGGGCTTTTCGCCGCCTCGAAAAGGTCTTCCAAGCCGAGGAGGGCACTGCGCAGGCTGATGAGCGCGATGTCCTGGTGACTCTCGTCGAGGCCTACGAGAACAAACACTACGACTTCGGTCCCGCGGATCCGGTGGAGGCCATCAAGTTCCGTATGGAGCAAGGCGGGCTGACGCCTCGTGACCTGGAGCCTTTCATCGGTCCGAGTGGGAGGGTATCCGAGGTTCTGAACCGCAAGCGGCCTCTCAGCCTGCGGATGGTCAAGCGCCTGCACGACGGGCTGAAGATTCCTTACGAAAGTCTGCTGACCGAGGTCTCCTGACTGCACGATTACCGACGTACGCCGATCAATGCCTGAGACCCCTCTCGGCATCTATCGCCGTCTATGGCAAAAACCCAATTTGGGCGCACACAAGCGGCAATCCTTACACGATGAGAATGCCGACTCGAGCGCGGTAAAGCGGCCAATCTATCTTCAGATCTGGGCGGCCTTTGGCCGCAGAACCTCAATGATCGGAAAATGCTAGCGCTAGCGCCGCTTCGACGTGAACCACTGACGGATTGATATACGCAATGCCATCACGCTCGAAGCTCGTGCAATTATGATGCGCCGGAAATGCCAGCGGCAGCTCCGTGCAAGCCAGGCATACAGCGGGCGTTGCCGTGAACTGGCCCCCCGTTGCCTCGCGAACGAGCGCGGCGATTGAGCGCGCTGCACTGTCAGTGTCACCGCGCTGAAGCGTCGCAATCAGCGTCAGCACCGCCTGGCGATGGTTGTTGCCGGCCGGAGCCGAAGCATTGATGCCTTTCGCAGTGAACGCTTCGCGCAGGACCCGGGACCGTCGCTTCGGCGACAGAGCTCCGAGTAGTAGTGGACGGTAGATGGCCAGCCAGTGCCGCCCAAGATCCCGATCTTCTTACGCTGCGGCATATCATCCATGGACGCACCTGCTGTCGGCCGGCGCTTGGTCACGATCGCGCAAACCATAGTCGCGAATAACCCCGGCAATGCGCAATCGGTAGTCCTGGAAGATTCCAGCGCGCCCGCTCGCGTGGGCATTGCGGTGCTCCCCGGTGGTGCGCCACTGGGCGATGGCTTCTTCATCGCGCCAGAAGGACAGTGACAGGACTTTTCCGGGATCAGAGTGGCTTTGGAAGCGCTCGATCGAAATGAATCCGTCGATATGATCCAGCCTTGGCCGCAGCGAGGCCGCAATATCCAGGTAGGTATGCTTGGTGTCAGTGTGGGGTATGACCTCAAATATGACGGCAATCATGCGGTCCTCGTGGCGTTTCCATCGTGAAACAGCGGAAGGCGGCCGTTTTGGGAGGGCTTCCATTCCCAGGCGAGCTGATCCAAGGCAGGACGGTCTAGCCGCCTCTCGAGCACGGACAGGGCGGATGCCGCAATACTCCGCGCGATCGCTTCGCCGGGGCAAGCATGCGGGCCGCGGCTGAAGGTGAATACGCGACGGTCCGCTCGGTCGAGCAGGAATCGCTCGGGATCTGGATTTGCGTTTGCATCACGGTTCGCCGCCGCCAGAACTAGCAAGATGGCGGCGCCGGGCTTCAGATCCACTCCACCGACGGTCGTCAACTCGACGACAAATCGACGCGTGTTTTGAACAGGAGATTCATAGCGGCTGGTTTCGTGCACCAGTTGTTGCCACCCGTCGACTCGCGACCGCACCTCGCCCAAGAGTCGCGGGTGGCTCACTAGCGCGACAATGGAGTTGCCGATTAGCCCCGCGGTCGCCTCATAGGTTTGGGAGAGGAGACCAACGAGATTCGCAATGATGGACGCATTGTCCGTCCAGCAAACGTTCTGCGCGCTCGCAAGAACGCGCGAGACTAGGCTATCGGAATTCCGTTGTATGGCCCCTAGAGCGTCCTGTAGTTGGGAGCGAAGTCGTAGCGCCGCCGCATTGGCGTTTTCAAGTTGATCAGGGGTGCTCAATGAGGAGAGACACAGCACGAAATCCCGCACGTCACGGGCTATCGCCGACCGATCGTCGGTGGGTAAGCCGAGCAGGTCAGCGACCACCGCGACAGGTGTCTCGTACACCCAAGCCGTCAGCGCATCTGGATCCAGGATAGTCGGGAGCTCGAATTCTGCCGTCTGAGTCGATCGCGTAATCACTTCGGACTCAGAAATTGATGACAACGCCCGTTGCAGCGCGAGCTTTGGCTGGTCGTGGCGGTCTCCGTCGATCATCCGCACGAGATGACTGAAGATCTCGCCCGCCGGTCGCCGGTCCAGGACGGCCGGAACAGGTTCGGCCACGGGCCGGACGCGACAAGAGCGCTCAGCGAATACCTGGGAAACCGAATTGGCGTGGGCTGCCACCCACATTCGGATCTCCTGATCGAAGTACAGCGGCGGGCCATCGAGAAGCGAATCGTAGTAGGGGTAGGGGTTAGGATGCGAGGCGGCAGCAATCGGGTTCGTGGGTTCCATGCCCCGCATTGTCGGCCTAGTAATGGCAGGTCACTTCGTCTACCATCAAACAATGGATGTCGAGCTGGCTGATGCCTCAATTGCTCGTGTGGCTGCCGCGATCGCGGAACCCGCGCGAGCGCGCATGCTCTGCAGCCTCATGGACGGACGGGCGCGCACCAGCACAGAGCTCTCCGTGATCGCTGAGGTCAGCCCGTCGACCGCAAGCGTGCACCTGACGAGACTCAAGGAACAGGAACTGGTCAAGGTACTCGCGCAAGGCAAGCACCGTTACTACAGCCTCGATGACGATAGGGTGGCTGCCACGCTGGAATCCTTGATGGTTCTCGCCGGAACGCGTTCCAAACCCTTTGTTCCGAATACACCCACGCACCTGAGATGGGCGCGCACCTGTTACGACCATATGGCCGGTGAAGTCGCTGTAGCGTTGCATGATCGAATTCTCAAGAATAAATGGGTCTCGCAGAAGAAACGTCACGATGGGGCGTACGAATTGACCGAGGTAGGCACGCGGGCGCTAGCCGCTCACGGAATTGAGATGGACACAACGAATTTTACACGTCGCCGCATCGCGTGCGCCTGCCTCGACTGGAGCGAGCGCCGGCCACATCTTGGTGGCGCACTTGGGGCGGCGCTATTGCGATCTGCCCTTCAGCACAAGTGGTTTCTGAAGGATCTCGACAGCCGAGTCTTGCGGGTAACTAAGCGCGGTGAGCGCGAGTTCCTTGGCCGTCTGGGATTGCAGGTGGGCGCGTAGATAGACATTTCTGATACCCGGAAGCCGACGCTCGCGATAGGCATGTATGCGTCACGACCGGCGGTTGTTGCGCGCTTGCAAATCTACTGTTGTTAAAGTCTAGAAGATGAACCAACGGATCGCACAATGGCTGAAGGCCCACTCATAAGGCCGATCGAGCGCGCGGACATTGCCGAGTGGCGGCCGCTCTGGGATGGATACAACCAGTTTTACGGCCGTCACGGTTCGACGGCGAACGAATCACGGAAGTAACCTGGGAGCGTTTCTTTTCCCGCGAAGAGCCTGTGCATGCTCACGTCGCCATGCACGATGGTTGCTTGGTTGGAATTGCGCACTTTCTGTTCCATCGTAGTACGACGCGGCTGACCGACGTCTGCTACCTGCAGGATCTGTTCACCGCCGAGGAAGCGCGAGGGCGGGGTGTCGGTCGACGGCTAATTGAATCGGTATTCGACGTCGCGTGTGCCGCCGGCAGCAGCCGTGTGTATTGGCAAACGAAAACAACAATGTTCCAGGTCGCGCGCTTTACGACCAGGTCGCGGAGCACCAGGGATTTATTGTCTATACACACGAGATTTAGTCGTCGCCTTGCCAACCGGCAAGCTCACGTGGTGGTAGATGGTTCAGGGTCAGCTTTGACCGCTCGCCGACTTCCGGGAAATATTCATGACCCGTTCGGCATCTATCGCCGTCCATCGCTCTCAAGCGGAAGTTTTTGGCGGTAGATTTGACGGTAAGCTCGGCGTAGCTTCAGCAGAAATCCCGTTGTTTCAGATACTTATGGTTGCCGGAGACAATTGAGTGGGAGTAAGGGGCCGCCTACAGAGTGTGCCACGGTTCGCGCTCAATACGGAACCCCGTAAACCAGGGCGAAACTCCGCTCCGGAATTTCCAGGTGGATTGCGAGGCCCGGGTGCCCGGGTGCCCGGGTGCCCGAAATGTGGTCGACAGCAGTATGTGGTAGTTTCGTACGATGGATAAGACCATCACACGGTTCAACAACCTGAAGGCGATGAAGTCTGACGAATATCGGGCCTGGCAGCGCTTGCCAGGACGCGAACGCATTCGCGCCGTAATGGAACTCAACCTTGACCTGTATGCGATGAAGAAGCCGGCCGCTGATGCACCAAGACTTCAAAGAACTGTTGTCAGCCTTCAACGCCGGACAGGTTAGATACCTGATTGTCGGCGGATATGCGGTTTCGTATCACGCCCAGCCGCGTGCGACCAAGGACCTGGACATCTTGATCGGCGCCGATGCTGAAAACAGCAAAGCCGTATATGCCGCTCTCGCAAAGTTTGGAGCACCAATCGAAGGCATGAGCGCCAGGGATTTCGCCGAGCCCGATAACTTCTTTCGCATGGGTACGCCGCCAGTGATGGTAGACATCATGCCGAAAATCAGCGGCGTTGAATTCGAGGAAGCATGGAGCCGGCGAGTTGATGTACAACTAGACGATGGTCTGTCCGTACCCTTTATCTCGCGACAGGATCTGTTGATTGCCAAGCTTGCGGCTGGCCGAGCACAGGACTTGATCGATGTCGATGCTTTACGCGAAAGCAGCCAGAGCCAAGAGATCGATCAGCAGCGAAGTCCGTCTTCTCCCACCAAAAGCGATGAAAACGAACTTGAGCAAATCAGGAAAGAGGGGCGCGAGGACTGGTTGGCGCAGCGACAGCAGAAGGGTGCGGCAGAGACCCTTGAGGAATTGCGAGCGCAGGGCCGTGAGAACTGGCTGAAATTACGGCAACAACATACGCGAGAGAATTCTCGGGATCTTCCTGATCGCACCGCCAAGAAGGACCAAGATGCCGAGCAAGATCATTTGCCTGGGCCCCTGGATAAAGGGCTCAACGACGATCCCTAATTGCCGCTTGCCTAAATTTGCCTTCGAATAATTTCTAAGGCACTTAGAGCCTTTCGCTAACAATCGCCAACTATCGCCGTCAAGCGGGATTATTCGACGGTGTATCTGACGGTAAATGCGGTGCGACCTGACAAAAACGCCATATCGTTCAAATGCTTACAGGTTCCAGAGACAATTGAGTGGGAGTAAGGGGCTGCCTACAGAGTGTGCCACTGGGCGCAGTCAATCCGGAACCGCGGAAACCAGGGCAAAAGTGGCAAATACTCAGGGCGTCACCACATTGACGCAATTCGAGGACGGTGTTCTGGATAAAATCCTTGTGAATCATGCGTGCCACGAATGCGAGCGGGGGCTGACGCGTCGAAAAGATTTATGGCTCTTCAGGAAGTCGTGTGGGTAAATTAGAGGCTCAAACGTGATCGGAAGGCCTATTTTCACAGGCTTTGACTCGTATTTCGACGCCTCGATTTTTGGCATCATATTCGGATGGCCAAAAAGAC
>Ga0302320_10006611_pt1 | contig 25679 bp, 28 predicted proteins | sample Bog_T0_3_FD_202130 | JGI IMG/M metagenome (GOLD analysis project Ga0302320, IMG submission 202130) | Peat permafrost microbial communities from Stordalen Mire near Abisko, Sweden - Bog_T0_3 | ecosystem: Environmental > Terrestrial > Soil > Wetlands > Peat | place: Sweden: Abisko, Stordalen Mire... | reverse complement strand
ATTGCGTGCAGATGAATGGCCATCCGGCTGAGCACGATTCAGCCATCGTAACCGGGTTACGGTTTTCCCCGGTGCTACTTGTCCGTGGCTGGGATCAACTGCCGGAAAGAATTTCCCACTCCGAGAGTATCATTAAGAAAGGCGTCTAATCTGGAAGATACGTCTTCCCCGATCACCGCTGAGCCGCGCCGCCCTGAGAGCCCAACCCTACCGAATCGATTGAGTGCGCAGGAGATTATGCCCGAAACGAAGACCAAACCCAAAGTTCTGGTAGTTGACGACGAACGTGTTATTGCAGATACGCTTTCCATGATCCTGAACCAGAGCGGGTTTGAGGCTCGCGCGGTTTATTCCGGGGAAGGTGCGCTCGAGATGGCACATTCGTTTGAGCCCGACATGCTCATCTCCGACGTCATCATGGCCGATTTGAATGGGATCGATGCGGCCATCCGCATTCGCGCCCTGCTGCCGGGCATTAAGATCCTGCTCTTTTCCGGGCAGGCTGCCACGGCCGATCTGCTTGAAATAGCCCGTGCCCAGGGCTACGAGTTTGAGATCCTCGCCAAGCCGGTCCATCCCCAGGATCTCGTCAGCAGGCTACGCGCCTAGTTGAGCAAACGAAGCGTTGAAGTGCGAAGGCGAAACATTCCGGCGAATAGAGCCGGCTTCGATGTGACCTAAGAGCGGGGTAAGTTCCTAGCGAAGAACGAGGCGTTTTCCGCCGCTCGCTCGCCATTGCGCGGCCTCTATGTCTATGGGGACCCGGGACCTGGGGCACCCCAATTCTTTGGTAAGTCTGCTTTCCTGAGCACCCTGCCACCTGCACAGGGACCTTCGAATACAGAGCAGAAATGGATTATACAATGGCGCAAATAGGGAGATTTCGATGAAGCGTATCCTTGTTACAGGATCTTCGGGTCTAATTGGATCCGAAGTATGTCTTTATTTTGCCGGTGAAGGCTGGGAGATCCACGGGATTGACAATAATCAACGCGCTGTGTTCTTCGGACCGAAGGGGGATACACGCTGGAATCAGCGCCGGCTCGAGCGCATGATTGTGGGTTTTGTCCATCATGAGCTGGATATTCGTGACCGCCAGGGAATACTGGACATCTTGAAGCAGGTCAGGCCTGATGCCATTGTTCACACGGCGGCACAGCCAAGCCACGACCTCGCCGCTTCGATTCCGTTTGATGACTTCGATACCAACGCGGTGGGCACCTTGAATCTGCTCGAGGCGGTGCGCCAGTACGCGCCCGAATCGCCCTTCGCATCGATGTCAACGAACAAGGTTTACGGCGATGCGCCGAATGAACTACCGCTCAAGGAGCTTGAAACCCGCTGGGAGTATGCCGACGAGGCTTACTGGAATGGCATTCCAGAGACGTTCCGGATCGACCAGTCGAAACACTCGATCTTCGGCGCCTCAAAGGTTGCCTGCGACGTGATGGTGCAGGAGTATGGCCGCTACTTTGGCATGCCCACCTGTGCGTTGCGCGGCGGCTGTCTCACCGGGCCCAGTCACTCAGGGGTCGAGTTACACGGATTCCTGAGTTACCTGATCAAGTGCAACGTGACAGGAACGAAATACAACGTCTACGGATACAAGGGCAAACAGGTGCGCGATAATATCCACTCACTCGATGTTGCGCGTTTTATCGCAGCGTTTATTACCAAGCCCCGGGCCGGAGAGGTTTATAACATCGGGGGAGGGCGCTCGAACAGTTGCTCCATTCTGGAAGCCTTTGCGAAGATAGCCGCTATCTCAGGAAAATCGATGGTCTACGAGTATCAGGAACAGAACCGCACGGGTGACCATATCTGCTATATTAGCGATCTGCGGAAGATGAAGGAGCATTTCCCGGGGTGGGATATTCGGAAATCGCTCGACGACATCTTCTTGGAAATCTACGCCTCGTGGGCAGATAGGGCGAAGACAGCCGAATGAAAGGCAGGACAAACTTACCGCGGCGACTCACACGCAATCCTGACCATCTATTGACGTTCCGCCGGATCGCAGCAGAGACGCCCCAAATTTGTTGTTAGAGTGGTATGAGAAAGACAACAACTCACGATCCAGAACGGGGAACAACCGATAGTCTTATGCGAACAATCGCCGGTATCAGCGAATCACGGCCTCGCGTTTGGTAAAGGCTTAGCGGCATGAAGATCCTCATCTCAGGGGTGTGCGGTTTTGTGGGCAGCCACTTGGCTCGCTATCTCCTGGAGTCTCACGAAGGAATCGAGATCGTGGGACTCGACAATCTCGCCCGCCAGGGAAGCGAAACCAACCGGCTTTCGCTCAAGCGCCTTGGTGTGAACTTGGTGCATGGCGACCTCCGGATGGCCAGCGATGTAGACGCCCTTCCCGCCGTGGATTGGGCGATCGACGCTGCGGCGCAGCCTAGCGTCCTAGCGGGCCGCGACGGCAAAACCAGCGCGCGCCAGCTCCTCGAACACAATCTTCTCGGCACCATCAATCTGCTCGAATTCTGCCGCAACTCGCGCGCCGGCCTCATTTTGATAAGCACCAGCCGGGTTTATTCCATCCCGGTGCTGGCAAAGTTGCCTCTGATTGCGAAGCAGGGAAGATACGAACTCGACGCGTCGCGCCCTTGGCCGCCGGCAGTCAGTGCGGCCGGCCTCACTGAAGCCTTTAGCACCGAGGCGCCCATCTCGCTCTACGGCGCCACCAAGCTGGCTTCGGAGCAGCTGGCACAGGAGTATTCTGCTGGTTTCGGTGTCCCAGTGTGGATCAATCGCTGCGGAGTGCTGGCTGGAGCGGGCCAGTTCGGCACCGCCGAACAAGGGATCTTTTCTTACTGGCTCCATGCTCATGCCGCGCGGCGGACGTTGCGGTATCTCGGCTTCGGCGCCCACGGCTATCAGGTCAGGGACGCATTACATCCGCGCGATCTGGCACGGCTGGTCGATATGCAGTTGCGTAACCCTGGGCAGGGCGGGCTGCAGAATGTCTCTGGCGGGCAGGAAAACTCGATGTCGTTGGCCCAGCTCACGGCCTGGTGCAACGAGCGCTTCGGCGCCCTCCCGCCGTTAGCTGACGGCTCCGATCGCCCTTACGACGTTCCCTGGTTGATACTGGATTTGGGTCGGGTTCGGAACGCCTTCGACTGGCGGCCCAGCATCGGCATCAACGCGATTCTTGAAGAGATCGCCGCTCATGTTGCCGCAAATCCCGGTTGGCTGGAGAGGTGCGGCGCATGAAGAGTCCGGCGCCGTTGACTGCGGCTGAAGAACTCAAGCTGCTCTCCGTTGTCATCCCGGCGCGGGACGAAGAGGGTTGCATTGCGTCGACTGTTGAGCACCTGCACGTCGAGCTTCGCCTAAACAATGTTCCACACGAAATCATCGTGGTGGACGACGGAAGTACCGATCGAACGGCGGAAATCGTGACTCGGCTCAGCCAGAGTATTCCACAGGCGCGCTTGCTTTCGAAGGGACAGCCGCATGGCTTCGGACATGCCATCACTGCCGGGCTTATGGAAATCAAGGGCGATGCTGCCGTGGTAATGATGGCCGATGAGTCGGACGATTGCCGCGATGTGGTTCGCTATTGGAAGAAGCTAAACGAGGGATGGGATGCTGTTTTCGGCTCCCGCTTTTTGAAAGGCGGTGGCGTAATTGATTATCCCTGGATCAAGCTGCGGCTGAACCGATTCGCTAATCTGTTTATCCGGATGCTTTTTGGCATTTCGCTCAACGACACCACGAATGCCTTCAAGGCGTATCGGTGCACCGTGATCAAGGGCTGCATGCCGATGCTCTCGGCGCATTTCAATCTCACGGTCGAGCTTCCGCTCAAAACGATCATCCGCGGATATTCGTGGACCACGATTCCCATTACCTGGCGCAACCGCAGAACGGGTGAGGCCAAGCTGAAAATCCAGGAGATGGGTAGCCGGTACCTCTTCATCTGCCTCTATCTGTGGCTGGAGAAACACCTGAGCCGCGGCGATTACAAAAGGAAAGATACCTGAGCCTCCACTAAACCCAAAACGTTTCGTGTCGCGATCAGGGAAGACCTGCATCGTTCCGGCACCGATTGCACATTCTTGCTCAATCGCCACCTGAAGACGACCCGGCGGCAGAAACATCGTCCCGCATATTGGACATTCCGGACGGCAGCCTCAATTTGAGCCAGTCTGGCAGACTGTAAACAAAGAGGTACAATACCCGCGTAGCGCTGGGGGCAACTCGCCAGTTTGAAGCGGCTGGATTGGAACGAAGCCACTGGAGCACGGCAACGCCAATTCGGACGATCTTCCGCGATGCGTTCGAGCACGCTGGCTTGCCGTACTTTCATCCGCATAGTTTGCGAAATACGCTGGCCCAGCTCGGTGAGCAAAACTGCCAATCGCCGGAAGCGTTCAAGGCGGGAGCCAGAACCTTGGCCATGAACAGGTACTCACCACCCTTATGAGCTATGACAAGGTGACAACTGAGCGGCAGGGTGAAATTATCCGGGGAATCGGTGTACCCAAACCATCAACCCAGCCCACTGTGGACGACTTCGCGGAAGCTTTCCTCAGAAAAATACAGAGTGCGGGTGTGGCCCTCCCGATTGCGCGGTAGCACCTTCACGCTAAGCAGCAGTGCCACCAAAGAGCAGCACCTTGCTCCCTCGCTGAGTGCGTTCCAGAAAATCAGCCCAGTCCCGCATCATCTTAGCGCGCGGCTCCAGGTAGAGAGCATGGTTATAAGCGGCGCTCACTGCATTCCGGGGAGCGTGGGCAAGCTGCAATTCGATATGCTCATGCGCGTAACCCTGCTCATGCAGGATGGTGGAAGCCAGACCACGGAGGCCATGGCCAGTCATGCGGCCCAGGCGGTCAAGTTTCCAGACAATGAGCGTGTCGCCGTCCTCGAATGCCTTGAGGAAACGGAGCAGTGCAGGGCGCTTGGTCGTGGCTCCTGACAAGCCCTCGTCCTTGAAAAGCGTCTTGCATCCGGCCCGCTTCAAGGTCGCAAGCTGCAAGGCTGTACTCTGGTCGTCAGTCGATACGCGGGCATAGCCGTATTTCATGGGTTAATCATGGCCTTGACATTTGACCCATGCAAGCCCTTGGAAACAAGGGCCGGCGGTCGTGGGTCAAAACTTACCCTTTGTGCCCTAAAGCTCATGGGTGAAACGGGGGCAAAGAGCGCAAGCGACACGCGCAGAGCCTAAACGTTCGTTTAGTCACAATGGAGTGACCGGCACCAATGCGCTGGCCGTGGGTTAAGCTGTGAGCCACGAAGGAACACAGTTCAGAGCCACAAGCGGAGAGGAACCGGTCATGCAGAACAAGGTACGATTTTTGGGTTTGGATGTCCATGCCGACACGATTGCTGTTGCGATAGCTGAGCCGGATGGCGAGGTTCGCAGCCTGGGTACGATTGCCAATCGCGCGGAGTCGATTCGCAAGATGGTGAAGAAGCTGGGCTCGGTTGAACAGTTGCGGGCCTGCTACGAAGCCGGACCAACCGGCTACGTACTTTACTGGCAGTTGGTTGAGTTGGGAGTCAACTGCGAGGTCATCGCGCCGACGCTGGTTCCAATGAAGGCCGGGGATCGGGTGAAGACGGATCGGCGGGATGCCGAGAGGCTGGCGCGGAGTCATCGTTCCGGCGATCTGACGGCGGTATGGGTTCCGGATGAGGGTTCGGAGGCACTGCGCGATCTGGTACGTGCACGCGAAGCTGCCAAACAGGATCAGTTGCGGGCGCGTCACCGGCTGAGCAAATTCCTGCTGCGCTCGGGCCAGCGCCCGGCGCAAGGAATGAAGGCATGGACGCAGCAATACATGATCTGGGTGAAGCAGATCCGCTTCTCGCAAGTGGCACAGGAGTCCACGCGGCTGGACTATCTGACCGAGGTCGAGCATATGAGCGAGCGGGTTGTGCGGCTGGAGAAGGCCATCATGGAAGCAGTGAAGCTGGCCTCGCCTGAGATACAGGAAGTGGTCAAAGACCTACAGGCGTTGCGCGGCATCGCGCAGATTTCGGCGGTAACGATTGCGGCGGAGCTGGGCAATATCTCTCGCTTTGAAGGTGCTCGGCAACTGATGGGCTACAGTGGCACGGTTCCCAGCGAGAACTCCAGCGGTAAGCGAACGCAACGCGGAAGCATCACAAAAACAGGCAACGCACATCTGAGACGGATCGTCGTCGAAGCGGCCTGGAGTTATCGGCTTCGACCAGGTGTCGGGCCTGCGTTGCACAAACGACAAGAGGGGGTGCCGGAAGAAATCAAGGAGATCGCCTGGAAGGCGCAACACCGACTGCACAAGCGCTACTCCAGACTGGCAGCGGCAGGCAAGGACCATCGAAAGATCATCACCGCGTTGGGGCGCGAACTGCTTGGCTTCGTTTGGGCCGTCGGGACCAAGGCGGAAGCGGCAGTCAAACAGCAACGAGCAGCCTGACGAAAAGCAAGAACAAAGGCAAAAGCAAAAACTTTCCAAAGAATGAAAAAACAAAAACGACACAACGCATGAACAACGCCACCCAATTCGAGGACAGAGCCAGCAGCAGCCGGAGCAAGCACGAAGGAGAATCCTCGGCAAATCTATGCGACAGGCTCAGCCGGACTCGCGCTTTTAGTCAGAGGCAGCTCCCGACGGATCATGATTATGCGACTTCGACACGCGAATATCAGACTGATCAATCGTCGCTCAAAACTGCCCCGACTGCTGCTGGCCCTGCCTTCGAAAAATGGCAAAGGCAACAACAACGACAAAAACAACCCTACAGATGCGCAGGGGTTGACGGGTCACTCCATATCAGATTTGTACAGCAAGACGGATCAAGCCCCTCTTTATTATCTTGACGTATCATGATTTGTCATGATACGTTCAAGAAAACGATGGAGGTGTGCCATGACGACCCAGACCCGCGAGAAATTCGCTACCCAGGTCAATTCTGAAATCCTGCGCTCGGTGCGGTACATCGCTCAGAATGAAGGCCGACAACTTCAGGCCTTGATCGATGAGGCTCTGGCCGATCTGATTGAGAAGAAAAAGCAGGGCCGCCCGCGTGCCCATATCATGGCGGCCTACCAAGCCAGCCACGAGAAGTTCGCGCCGCTCTACAAGAAGCTGGCTGAATGACTGACTATCTGACCGTCGCCGAGGTGCTGGCAATCCACGACGACCAAATCGAGCGTTATGGCGGCGCGTCCGGGGTGCGGGATCGCGGCTCGCTCGAAGCCGCCATTTTTCGACCACAGACCGGCTATTATGCCGATCTGATTGAGGAAGCCGCCGCTCTCTGGGAAAGCTTGTCGCAAAATCACCCTTTCATTGACGGCAACAAGCGCACCGCCTTCGCCGCAATGTATACCTTCCTTGCCATCAACGAGGTCAGACTGACCGCAAGCACTGGAGAGACAGAAATCTTCGTGCTCAACCTGTATGTTATCGGCTCGTTTGATTTCGAGCATTTGTGCCAATGGCTGCGAAGCAATGTCTCGTTTTAGGGACGGTTTCAGGAGTTCATTGCTGCCTTGGCCTTTGACCCATGCAAGCCCCTAAAACACGGCGCGGCGGCCGTGGGTCAAAACTTACCCTTCTTAGCCCACTTCCACTTGGGAAACCGGGACCACCTCCGGGGCGCGTGTGAATCGGGGATTCTGCGATCCAAAGCCCTGCACTCCATTCCAAACAATCGACACTTTCTGTTCGACCTATCTCCGTCGAGCCGACCATCGAGCAGCTACCCTGCAATTCCATTGACACATATGCTCATGTCTCACCCGTAGGGTGCCCTGCAACAATTCGAAGAGGATAATCGGCGGAGCGCAATCGGTGCATTTTTGATACTCTCCGTATAAACTGTCGGAGTCTCGAATATTTATGGCGCGTGAGCAGCTCAAAAAAGTGATTTCCTCGCCCGGCGCCGTCCTGAGCTCCGGCAAGAGCGCCCTGTTGCCTGCCGAGGCGGAGCGGGTGCGCGAGCTGATCGCCAGCCGCCATTCCAAGGCTGCGCTCCAGATGGCCAAGGATCTGCATAAGCGCTGTGCCGGGCCAGAGTCCGAAACCCTGCTCATCGACAGCTACAAGGCGCGCATCGAAGATCTTCTGCGGCTGAAGATGACCGTGGAAGCCAAGTCGCTGATGGAGATCCTGGGCGAGCGATTCCCCGCGGCGCTGGCCCAGTTAGGCGAGGCGAAACGCGAGCTTCATGCGCTGAATGGCCGCCTGGAAGAGGTGGTCGGGCCACTCGCCGACGACAGTCTGGATGCGGCGGAGCGGGAGCGCATTGAAGCCTTTGTCCGCCAACGGGTAGAGGACTTGCCCGCGTTGGCCACGGTATCGTCTTTACCGGCGGAGCACCCTTTGCGCGTGGCTGCCGCGGCATTGGCAGCGGCATTCCAGGCGGTTACCCAAGGGCCTGTGGACGACCAACTGCTGGCGCTGCCGCAGGTCTCGCGGCGCAGTCCGCTGGCTGCCTGGAAGGCGCTGGTCCGGGCGATTGCCTGCTACTACAGGCGCGAAGACGAGGCGTGTCGGCAGTGGTTGGGCACGATCGCCGGCGATTGCGCCGCCGCGCGGATGATTCCGGCGATGAACGCCATGCTGGGCACCCGCCCGGAGACCAACACGGGGACCAAATTAAGCCCGGCGGAAGACCGGCTCGTTGCCGCTGCCGGAGATCACGGCGTGCCCTTGCGCTCCGCCGTGGAAGCGCTGGAGACGGCCTTTCAGGCGAAGAAGCGGCATCCGATTCTGGAGGCGATACGGGCCGTTGCGTTTGCCAGCCAGCGCTGCAGCCCCGCCCTGCGCGACCGCCTGCACCAGCACGTCGTGGCCCGTTGCATGGCTCACCACATTCCTCTGGAAGCGATCCGCAACATCTCCGGCGGCGCTCCCCGCAAAGATGCTTACTTCCTCAGGTTGGTGGCGCGCGGTTCGGAAGAGAGACATTCTGCCGTGGGCGATGAGGAAGCTGTGTGGGTGTGGCAGCAGTTTCGCCGCGCGGCCATCGAGGAAAAATGGTTCGCTGCCGGTGGGCTGGAGGACGGCGTTCTCGCTCTGCACATGGCGCAACTGGTCGAAAAGCTTCCCGCCGATCTGATCGAAGAGATTGAAGACGAGGAGTCCTGGAACCAGGCGCAGGGAAAGCGCAAGAGGGAGGATTTCTTCCCATCGGTGACGATGCTCTATGAGCGCGCCTGCACGGCCGATCCCAGCTCCGAGGCCTTTCAAAAGTGGCTCCAATGGGCGCAGAAGGATCGGGACTGGAAGGTTGCCGACGAAGTGGCTGAACGCTGGCGAGTGGCGCAACCAACGGAGATTCAGCCGCTGCTGCATCTGATGGAATCGGCCGAGAAGCGCAGCGCCTTCAAAAAGTCGCTGAAGTATTTGCAGGACGCGGAAAAGCTGGACGGACTCAGCCCGGTGGTGCGCAAGGCGAAGGTACGATTGTTGCTGGCCGCGTCTTTCCGGCAACTGCGTCAGGGCAAAGCGCATCTGGTCGCCGCGGAGATCGAGCGGCTGCAAACCGTGCCTGAAGTGCGCCCCGGCGAGATTGCGGCGCTGGCCGCGGGGCTGCGGTGGTGCTGCGCGGTGATCGACAAGGACAAGGCCGGGCAGGAGGCTCAGGCGGCGGAATTGATGGAGTCGATCGGCGGCGTCGCGCGACACATGCTGCTTGTCGCCTTGATGAATGAGGCGCAGCTTGGCCCAAAGGCAAAACTACCGGAATTGAAGGCCTTTCGCTCCGCTTCCGCGGAGTTGCTGGCCGGTACCATCAAGGCCTGTCAGTTGGGCGAGTGGGCAGCGCTAACGATGCCCATGCTGTTTGGCTGGTCGGGCGAGATAGCCTGGTTTCTGACTCAACCCAACTGCCCGGCGGACACGGCTCAATTGCTCACGCTCGGAGAAGCCGCCTTGAAAGGCAGTGCCAAAGAGCTGGCCTATGCCGCTTCCGTGGCCGGACTGGCAGGCGGACAGGCCGATGCCCGCTTCCTCTTCCTGCGTGGTCGCGCCCTGCCGGATTGGGCGAAACCCATGCGCAATGGCTGTCTCACCGCCGCGTTGGAACTGGCGCGACGAGAGCGGGACACGGAATTGGCGGGAAAGATTGTCGACCTGATTGGGGTAAGAAGACGTTCCGGGTATGGCTTCCTGCTGGATACCGATCCGGAAATCGTCAGTCGGCCCGTATCCGCCGAGCTGCTGAAAGCGATCCTCGAGGAAGAGCGGAAGGCAAACAAGTATCCCAGTCAAAATAGCACACAGCCGCCCAAATACTGGCCGAAGATCATGCCCGTTCCGCCTCCGCTCAGCGAGGAGTGTGATTGCCCGGAGTGCCGCGCCAGCCGTGGCGAGCCGATGGACGATTGGGACGAGGATGACGACGAAGACGAAGACAGCATCTTTGGCGGACCCTCGCTGCAAGAACTCGTGGCTGGCGTGGCGCGCATCCTCGAATTGATGCCTCCCGATCTACGGCGGCAGACCCAGGAAGCGATCAATGCGGGCGTAGATCCCCTTGAGGCGTGCACGCAGACGATCGGCAACGACCAAAAGGCCGCCAAAGCATCGAAAAAGGCGTCTCGGATTCCTCGGCCAGACCAGGGAATCTTGTTTTGAGGGGAATCGATGAATCAGAACTCGCCACTTGATCCCTATGCCGTGCTCTGCGTCGGGCAGGATGCGGACGACGAAGGAATTCGCGCCGCTTATCTGGCCAGGCTCAAGCAGTTTCCACCGGATCGCGCTCCTGTCCAGTTTGAGCAGATTCGCGATGCTTATGAACTTTTGCGCGACCGGCGTCGGCGGGCGCAGTGCATGCTCTTTTCCGCCGACCCGGAAGCTCCCCTGAGTTCTCTGCTGACCGGAATGGACAACGGCCGGCAATATGTTGGCTCCGGTCCGTGGCTGGCCGTGCTCAAGGAGAAAAATTGAGTTGGTTAAACATACTGCCCGGTCGCGCAGGTAATTGTGAATCCAGTTCCGTGACCGCATGGGTTCTTACCTTCCCAGGTCCCAAAAGGGGGACCTGGGGCACCCAGGTTCATGGGGGCGATTACGAAATCATGCGGTCACGGTTCTAGCGATAGTCTTGTTCCCCGCGCGATCGAAGTCGAACATTTATAACCAGAGATGTTGAATATTCACTGGACAGGCATAAAGAAGGATAGGCAGACATCCATGGACATGAACACCCCGGTTGGGGGAATTTCTCCGCAGGATCGCGAACAAATCGTGCGCGGCTTCGAATCCTGGCTGGATCGCGCATTGGCCCAGGAAGAGCCGCCGCAGGGACTGACCGCCGAACTGCTGGCCGCGCTGGCCAACGGAGAAGAGCTCCCGCCGATCACCGGGGCGGAAGACGAGCAGGGCTGTGATCTCTATTCCCTGTGGTCGGCCATGACCGCGCTGACCCAGGAAGTTCGCCTGCAGGGGCGGAGCTTCAAGCAGTTGAATGAAACCTTGATGCAGAGCGCGCAATCTCTGGAATCCGACGACGCGGCCGAAGTTGACCAGGCGGAAGAGGCGCGCAACGCCCAACTGGCCGAGAAGGCCGCCGCGCGGCAGCCGCGCAAGCAAGAGATCGACGTGTTGCTCGACCTGCGCGACCGCATGGAGCGGAGCGGAGCCACAGCACGCAGCGCCGCCGAAGAGCTGGCCCCGGCGCGGTTGCCGCTCATGGCCCGCTTGCTAGGCGCAGGCCGCGGCTATGCGCATCACGCGCAGGAGATTCTCGCCGCGCTCGTGCAGGGTTACAGCCTCACTTTGGACACGCTGGATGAAGCCCTCGTGGCCTGCCGCGTCAGCCGCATCCCCTGTCAGGGACTCCCCTTCGACCCGCAACGCATGAACGCCATCGACATTGCGGAAACCTCCGAAGTGGCCGAGGGAACGGTCGTCGAAATCTACCGCAACGGCTATGAGTGGAATGGCGAAGTCTATCGCACGGCCCAGGTTAAAGTGGCCCGCAGCCCGATAAAAAAACTAGCGGGGTGACTGCCTTGATACAGTGACCCCAGTACGCTGTGGTAAGTAGAACTTACCCGGAAGACAGCCCATAGCGGTCACCGCTGCCACTGCGTTACCAATCAGGCTATCACTACCACCGTATCGCTGAGGGGATGAAAAACCTTGACCTGGACGATATTTCCAGATATATTTCCTGAAATAGAGGTGACTATGACCACATCCGCACAGATAAATGCGTTAAAGAATTACCGTCAGCGCCTTTCCCAACGAGGGATGGGCCGATTCGAAGTAAAGGGCTTGATCACAGATCGGCCGTTAATCCGCGCCATCGCTGCTCGGCTAGCCGAGGACAACTCCGAAGAGGTCCGTAACCTGCGTACGTCGCTGTGCCGTAGTATCTCGCCTGAACCCGCGAGCTCTGGGCGAATCTTGTCGGCTCTACGCAGGTCACCGCTAGTCGGGGCCGACCTTGATATAGCCCGCGACGATTCTACAGGACGGGTTATCGATCTATGACCTGCTATTTACTCGACACGTGTATCGTTAGCAATTTGACGAAGCCAACACCTTCGGAGTCTTTGATTGCTTGGTTTGGGAAGCAAAAGGATGAAAGCCTCTTCATATCAACATTGACGATTGCCGAACTGTGGAAAGGTGTATTGCGAAAACCAGCAGGGAGGAAACGGCAGAGCTTGGAACATTGGTTCGCCGGTGCCGAAGGTCCACAAAGCCTTTTTGCTGGTCGAATCCTTCCATTTGACGAAAAGGCTGCTCTCATCTGGGGCGAGATTATGGCGAAAGGTGAGACCGCCGGGAAACCGAGAAGCGCTCTGGACATGATTGTGGCGGCGGTCGCAACGGCAAATGGCTGCATTATCGTCACAGACAATACAAAACATTTTGTAGGACTGAAGACCATTAACCCTCTGCTTCAAGGAGAGCGCACTTGAGCGGCTTCACAGATACAGGTGAGCACCTTAACGGTCGTTTGTGAAATGAGCCATGGTTGCCCAGTACGCAAAGCGTTTTATACTACAGCAAACACTCTATGTAGACGCTCCTGCACTAAGACAGCCATCCCACAAAGACTATAAGTGAGGAATCTATTCATGAGCGATTCAGTCAACGGCCAGGCGGAAGTGATTGTCGGCATCGATCTGGGCACCACCAATTCCGAAGTCGCGGCCTATGTGGACGGGCAGGTTCGGGTGCTTGGCTCCGGTGGCAAAAATATGCTGCCCTCGGTAGTGGGCATCTCTCCCTCGGGCGAGTTGCTGGTGGGCGAGGCGGCGCGCAACCAGTTGGTTCTCTATCCCGAGCGCACGGTGCGCAGCGTCAAGCGCCTGATGGGGAGCAGCGAAACGGTTTCCCTGGGCGACCGGCAGTTTACGCCGCCGGAGATTTCCGCGCTCATTCTGCGGGAACTGGCTGCGGTGGCCAGCCGCGAACTCGGTCGGCCGGTCAATAAAGCCGTCATCACCGTCCCCGCCTATTTCTCCGATTCTCAACGCCAGGCGACGCGCGAGGCCGCAACGTTGGCGGGTCTGGAGGCGGTGCGCATCCTGAACGAGCCGACCGCCGCCAGTCTGGCTTATGGGGAAGGCAGCCGCCATACCGCGATGGTCTACGATCTGGGCGGCGGCACGTTCGATGTCTCCATCGTGGCCCTGGAGGGCGATATCACCGAGGTGCTGGCCAGCCACGGCAACAATCGGCTGGGCGGCGACGACTTCAACGACCTGCTGGCCGAGTTCCTGCTCAGCGAATTTCAGATGCGGCACAAAGTCGATCTGCGCAACGGGCATCCAGTGGCCCGCGCTCGCGTTTGGTGGGCGGCCGAAGAGGCCAAGCGCCGCTTGAGCTTCGACCCGGAGGTTACCGTCCGCGAAGAATCGTTGGCCGTGATCGATGGCAAGCCGCTGCATCTGGAACTGGAGATCACCCGCGAAGAATATGAAGAGATGATTCGTCCCCTGGTCGAGCAGACGCTGGAACATATGTCCAAAGCGCTCTCCGACGCAGGCAAAGGGCCCTCGGATCTGGATGCGATTCTGCTGGTTGGCGGCTCCACGCGGACGCCGCTGGTGGCGCGCCTGATCGAGCAGCGCACCGGGCTCACGCCGCGGGAAGAGATTCATCCCGATCTGTGCGTGGCGCTGGGCGCCGGCGTGATGGCCTCGCGTCTGGCTGGGCACGATGTGGAGCGGGTGCTGGTCGATATCACACCCTACTCGTTTGGTGTCTCCTTCCTTGGGGAACGTGGCGGCGTGCCTTATCCCCATTGCTACAAGCCCATCCTTCGCCGCAACAGTCCGCTGCCGGTGACCCGCACGGAGCGGTTCTATACCTGTCGTCCGGATCAGGAAGCGGTGGAAATTCGCGTCTACGAGGGCGAAGACGAAGACGCAATGCGCAATATTCTGGTGGGCGATTTCACGGTCAAGGGACTGACCGGCACTTCCGACGCCAGCGAAGTGCTTTGCCGCATGAGCCTGGATCTGGACGGCATTCTGAATGTGACCGCCATCGAGAAGCATTCCGGCCTGTCGAAGCACATCTCCATTGCACGCGCGCTGGAGGGCAAGAGCGAGGCGGAAATCGCCGCCGCGCGCAAACGCCTCGAAGCCCTCTACGCAACACGCCGGGACGAAGAATTCTTCGACGAGGATATGCAGGACGAGTCTTACCTGCTTGAAGACGATGCGGTGAAAACCATTGAAGCCGAACTGGAAGAGGCGCTTCCGGTCTCGCCCTCGGGTTCGGCGGACGATGAGAAATGGAACGCGATCGAGACCAAAGGGCGGCAACTGATTGATCGCTCCCGCGGCATGTTGGAAGGTATTCATGCAGAGGACCGCGAAGAATTGATCGATCTGAATCAGGCGATCAAGGCGGCGATCTTCGACCACGAGACCGAAGCACTGCAAAAGGCGATACAGGATCTGCGCGAGTTGCTGTTCTTCGTCGAGGGGCGCCCTTGAAGAGCGCTCCCAGTTGTCCTGTCTGTCACGCCCGCTTTCGCGGTTCGAGCCAGTGTTCGCGTTGCGGGGCCGATCTATTGCCGTTGATGGCCTTGGCGGCACATGCCTGGCGCTTGCGCGAGGCCGCGCGTCAGGCGCTGCGCCAGGGCGATTGCTCGTCGGCATTGGCCTCCGCCCGGGCCGCGCAGCAATTGCAGGCTACGGCAGAAGGCCGACTCCTGGTGGGTATTGCCGGGGAGATCGCGATTCAGGGTGAGTGAGCATGATCCCACACGAGATGTGATCGTACATCGCACGAGCCCTATGGATGGACGATGCAATGCTGCATGATCGGTCCTTGATCGCCCGCGATAGGATGGTCATTGAAAGGAAGACCACTGACCAGAGGCGACGATGAGCGGCGGCAAACTCGATCTGCAAAGCGGGTCCTCGAATCGGATACGGCCAGGATGGAGTGCCTGCTTAAAAGGGCAATGGTCTTAACCGAATACCGCCAGAGCACTCGGTTCAATGGATTAGGAACCATTGGTTCAGATGCGTACCATTGAAATAGATATGTACTAAATTAGGATTTGGTACATAATGATTCTATGAAAACGCGGACTAATCTTCACCTCGACAATGACGCCCTGGAATTTGCCTCGTCGTATGCGGATGCCAAGGGGGTCTCGTTGGGCATTGCCATCAGTGAGCTGATTCGCCGCGCCGAGTGGATGGCAGGGCAGGAAATCCCTTCGCCTCGACTTGTCATGAACCGGCATGGCTATTTGGAGATCGCTGACACTGGCGACCGCATCACGCCGGAGATGGTAAAGGAAGCCTCGGAGGATGTCCTTGCCTGAGAACGTCTATTTGCTGGACGTGAATATTCTGTACGCCCTGACCGCCAGAAACCACATTCACCATCCCCTTATTGAGGAGTGGTTCTACGCCGCCGCCGATCTCCGTTGGGCTATTTGCCCGTTCACGGAAGCTGGCTTCCTGCGCAATGCGACCGCGCCGCGCGCCGGACAAATCGAGATGGTCGAGGCCTCGGCCATTCTGAAGAACCTTGCACAGCATCCAGGTTATTGCTATTTGCCCATTGCCGATGACTGGCACACGCTGTGCTGCCCGTTCTTCAAGCGGCTGTTTGGCACCAAACAGGTCACCGATGCTTACCTACTGGGTCTGGCCGGGAGCAATGGAATGGTCCTGGTCACGATGGACAAAGGCGTCGTGTATCTGGCCGGGAGCGAGTTCAGCAAGCACGTCCTGCTTTTGGAGGCTTTATAGATAGAGAAGTGCAACGACAACAATCGCACACCCGCAGGTCGGCATGTGTCTGTTTATTTGTTGTTTGTATAAGAACACTCGCTGGTGTGCGGTGAAATATCGAATGGCACGGCTTTCCGGATAAAAGTCGAGCAGAATCAGTTGGTTGAAAGGAGCATATAACTGATTTTGGGAATAGACTCTCTGAAGTGCCCGTAAAATGGGGTTCTCTCGAATCCGGCTATTTACGGAGAAATAACTGAGATGAAACCGAGCAGACATCAATTCGGATGCACGGAAGTTGAATCCTGCCGGGCAGTTGGAACGGCGTCGACAGGTGATTCGAGCCTAGAAGCGGGGCCGCAATCGCCGCCAGATCGCCGCAGAAATAGTTTTGAGTTACTCGTCGGTACGGGCCTCGGGAAACCGGCCCTTGGAACCGGCCCATTCTTCGCTCAGATGAGGCCATTGATAAAGGTTTCAAGCGGTTCAAAGCGTACTGGTCGCTGAGTGAAGTGGAGGCTCTGCTTCTTGACCGATCAATGCGTTCGGGCGATCACGAAACGGCGCTCGAAGAGGGCTGGAGGAGTTGGCGCGGTGTTTCGTTCGCAGCACGAGTTGGGTCTCGCGGCGGATGGGTCTGGTGGAGTTGCTTCCCGACAGTGTGGAAGTACCGGTAGCGACGATGCCTACCCTAAAGCGCGTAGGCGGCAAGATTGAGCGGCTTCAGCAATATGGCCAATATGCCCATCTTAAACATGGACAATATAGTCATGTGAATATATGCTATATCCATGAGAACAGCAAACATCAGTGAACTGAAGAGCCAACTGAGCGGCTACATCCGATATGTCCGCAGTGGTGAAGAGGTGATCGTGCAGGACCGCAACGTCCCTGTTGCTCGGATCATACCCTTCACCCGTCTGTCCATGAGCGAGAAGGATGCCCAGCTTGTGAAGCTTGGGATGATGAAGATGCCCACAGAAGAGATGAATTGGGATGCCTTCTTCGCCCTTCCGGTAAGCAACATCTCCCATGAGGTTGCCCTCCAGGCGGCGATAGATAGCCGGGGGGATCGATGATCGACGCCTTTTGGGACTCAAGCTCGTTGGTGCCTTTATGCACGACACAGGCAGCAAGCGCTCAGGCGCAGCAGTTGGTCCGAGAGTATTCGATCGTCACATGGTGGGCAACACCCCTTGAGGTTGCGAGTGCTATTCAGAGGCTCACTCGAACCGGTGAGATCACGCAGCAGGAAAGCACCACGGCTCACCTGCGGTACAAGAAGTTGCTCCGCGCCAGCCGGGAAATTCAGGCAAGTGACGCGGTGCGAGACCGGGCGGAGGAGTTGTTGCAAAGCTTCCCGCTGAAGGCAGCAGACGCCCTACAGGTCGCTGCAGCATGGGTCTGGACTATGAGCGACCCCACGGGTTATACCCTGATTTCCGGGGATCGTCAGGTGCTTGCTGCAGCCCAAGGCTTAGGATTCAACACGGTTCAGTGCTGATTGACTTCGCTCTCCTGTTTACTCTCACGGCCTGATCAGCTTCGGATCTTCATAGCTTATAGAAGCATAACAATATGTAAAATAAGTTAGTTACGGAGAACAATATCACAACAATTTTGCAATCTTATCTCGATATTACGGCCGAAATGCAGATCGGAAATGATTCGAAATTTAGTTTTCAGAGGCTTTCGGCCACGTCGCGTTCGTTGGAACAGGCCTGCGACGAGGGCTGCAGGTCGATCAGCCGAGCCACTCAGAGGGCCAGTTACCCCCCTGGGATCCTTGGAGTTGAGCAGGTTGGTGCGCAACGTGCACGCAATTCTGCACGCAAAATCTGGCGCAAGTGTGCGTGCGAAATTGCACACGATATTGCGTGCGATCTCGCCCTAGTCGAGGCTCGGGCATGGGACAAACCTGATCGAGGCCAGCAGCATGACGAAGCAAAATGCATCGCGGTAGGGTCTCTCAAATTCCTCGGCTTTCGGACACGCAGCCTTTGGGCCGATTGCAAGCCATTCCCCAGGAGCAATCACCCGGGCTTTCCTTATCGGATAATTTCGGATCCTGAACTTCTTTCCGCGTGACGTTAGGCCCCATTGGGAGTACCACTTCGTCGGGGGGAATCGCTCATCCGTGCCGCACGCACCTTCGAAGCAGAGATGTTCTTGCTCAAGCTTTAGCGTTCCCAAGAACCGGCAATATTCTTTGATTCGATGCTGGACGGTTTGTTCCGGCAAAGAGATCCCTGCAGGAAAAATCGCGGAACCCGATCCTGGAACAACATTACGTGACCAGTAATCCAGAAATTTCACCGTACGGGCGCCGTCGTTCTGCACCAGCTTTTCAATTTGATCTGCCAGTTTGGTGGCGATCTCATTTGCTACTCCCTCGACAAAACGCGGATAGCGAACGGTTAGCCTCCTTCCCAGGCAAAGCGCGTCGGGGACTCTTCCTCCGTATGGTTCAGGCGGGCCGGGAGTGCTGATCTCAGGCTCGGAGCCATAGGCAGACGTCCTCCTGGGGACTTCTACAGGCGCGATTTCGCGCGCGCGACTCTTGGCGGCGGCTTCATAGACGTCACTCAGGGGTTTAATTTCACGACAGGCATAATGCATCGCCACGTTGCTGAGCCGATGTCGGGTTCCGGTGATAATGGTTGTGGTAGGGGTCGATGGTCAGAGCTGGCCACACCTCGGCCCGCCGTATGACTCGTATGCTGAAAGATCCGTGGAGAAGATGGGGTGCTTTCTGTTTCGTATGAGCCACGTAGCGTGCGCGAAAAAATAGTGCGCCTGCAGCAGTCGGAATCTTTCCTGGTGCGCTGGGTCAAACCTTGTTTCGGCGTCGAGTGCGCCGTAGAGTGCGTTGCGCTTCAGCCAGTCACCTCCACCGGCGTGTTGACGCTCAAATTTGACAACCGGCGGCCCGAGCACCACCTTCAGGAGTTCTGAAACCAGGTCGGGTATCCACGTAAAATGCTGCAGATCGAGGATGCCGGGCCACTGCTGCTCTGCGCAGTTCAGGATCTCGGCAAGGTTCGCGAGAACCTTCGCGACCTCCTCTATATCCGGATGGGCATTCAATAGCCAAAGCAGTTCTCGGACCCGATTGGGATCGAGGCGATTTGCTTCTGCCTCATTTCGTAGCAGGGCGTGCGCTAAGCTTTGTCGCGGAGCAAATTCATCAGGTTCTGCAGGCTTCGCAGGGACATTCTCAAGATCGTTTTCCATTTTTCCTGTTCTGAGCCATTCCATTCAGACCTGAGCCTGTGGCTGCTTCCCACCGTCAGGCATCTTTCGTCGGTCTTTTTGCGTTCGTGCGGTGTTTGGCGATGCCATATGGGCAAGATGTCCAGCTCCATTTCGAAGGCCGCGCTGATCTGGATATCGGCGATAGACGGATATACGAGAGACTCGATTTCTGCTAAGCCGGTCGCCTTGTCCTTCGCGGCCAGGAAGAGACGCACGCCCGCAAAACACTGAAATCTTGTTCCGGATTCGAGCACTTGAATCGGGGTGAATCGCGCCATCAACCGGATCCCCGCAGGCGTAAGGAAGCCCGTTTGCCAATCGGAAGGGAAATGAGTCTCTGGGTGAAAATCAATGTGATCAAGTCGGATGAGCCGCCACTGAGGAGTAGTGGTGTCTGCTTCCCGTCTCGCAGAGGGAGCCACTCCTTGAGCCAATGCAGCTTCTTCAATAGACTCAGCTGGGTCTGCATCGGGGAGTATGCCTGGCAGGCTGATTTGCTCGCCCATCGTTTTGAAGGTCTCATACTGCTCAGTCCCGAAGCTGGTGTCGGTGTAAAGATATGCCTGTTTTCTTGACATACCCTGAATTTACTGCGGCGCGCCCGAGGCGACAATCCACACTAGCTGAGTATTTTTGCACTGGGAGTTTTGGTTGAAACGACCGGAAGGGATTGCAGCTTCAGCAATATCTGATCCAGATAACCTCAGGCCGGCGCACCCCTTTCGACATCACCCCTCCAGTTCTGTTCTTTGCTGTCCATTTCGGCGATATCCAACTCGGGCATCCGGTCAGGACTAGCCTATGGCAAATCTTCTGTTGCTTGTGCTGGGTGCTCAGGCTGAATTTGAAAGTGCCTTGATTCTTGAGCGGCGGGGAAGGTCTGCCGCTCTTGCGTACTTCGGTGAGTTTGTGGGCCAACGAGATGGGAGCAGGCACCAGCTCGGGGGTCTCGTTGCTGGCATAGCCGAACATCATGCACTGATCGCCGGCGCAGCCCTTGTCAACGCCCTGAGCGATATCGCCCGACTGCTTGTTGATGGTGGAAATGACCGCACAGGTGTTGGAGTCAAAGCCGTACAGGGCGTTGTCGTAGCCGATTGAGGCCACCACACCACGTACCAAGCTCTGAAAATCCGCGTAGGCCTTGGTGGTGATTTCGCCTGCGATGACCACTCGGCCGGTGGCGGTCAAGGTTTCGGCGGCCACGCGGCCATACGGATCTGGTTCAAGGCTTGCGTCTAGAATGGCGTCGGAGATCTGATCGGCGATCTTGTCCGGATGGCCGTAACCAGAGTGAGCAGAAAGCCTCACAACATTTCAAGCGATCGTCCAATCATGATGTTGATGTAGTCGCGATGCGCGGCTGGCCGCTGTCGAAATCACCATTTAGGGTAGATGCGTAAGTCGCCCAAGTCACGGCAACTGTGCGCGAAGAAGAGTTGCATGCAGTCCCGATCGGCTGATTCAGGCAGGTAACGGACGCTTTGATGGAATCCAACTGCACGGGCGGTCTAATTGCTCGGCATAACATCTTCAGGCGCAAGCGGACTGCGCTTCTTGAGCCCCGGCAATATGACTGTCGGCACGGCGGCAGTGACGAGCGCTGTCATTGTGTATCGGTCTTTCAGACCTGCCTGGTGGGCCTCCGCCTCACGCTGCCATCGCTGGACCTCGCGCTTGAAGTCCAGGTAGAGCGGAAATGGGAGGCGGATTGTGAACATCTGGGCGGGCGTAAGCCTGTGTAGGCATCGAGTTCTTTGACGCCAAGCATGACGGCAAGTTGCTGCTCGTCCGCGGTATCCATCTCGGTGATCTCGGGTAAAACGGAATGAGTCAGCTTTTCCATTTTCTTCGCCTTCCATCGAAAGCATAACACGGAAACATCCGAAAAACTTAACTGAGAGCCATGAACGCAAGCGGGAAACTTTGGAGAGACATCAAGCGCAAATGGAGCGGTATGTACATACGCCATTCCGGCCAGAAGTGCTGGGTCTCTGTTGTAACCGAAGGTGCTGTCTCTCAGTCCACGTTGCTGAAAGATCGAGCTAGGTTGGGCGGAATTGCGTATGTACAGACTCGAAGAGGAAGGAATTCAGGCTCCGCCGCATCTGCTGATAAACAACGGGCCATGGGGGAAGATCGCTCGGCATCATGCGCCACCGGTTACCGGTCTTCACGATATAGCGTAGTCCGTTGAACACAGCTCTGAGAGAATGCTCGCGTTGTTCGGAAGGTAATATCACCGCGCAAAAGTTCACTGAAGCTATCTTCCAGATCCTGTCCTCGCTCTCCGCAGCCTTGATTTGCTAGAGGCAAACGACTTCTATTCGCGGATAGGTCTTGGAGTGCCGGACTGACGGATGCTTTTGGCTACCTTCCTAATCTGCTCGCTGATTGTCTGGCGCAATTCATCCGGCAGCAGGCTCTTTTCATCGAGATTCTCCCAGGCGGCGACGGTTCGGTCGGTCATCTCCGTCACCATCGGCCACAGCGGGCTCGCGGGCAAGCGGGCGGTATCCGCGAATCTCCGCACCTGTTCGGTCGTGATTTCACTTAGACTGCGGCTACTGCCGAAACTCAGCGCAAGGGTGTCGTTCTGGATGTAGGGAAGCGTGGCGACAAAATCGTATGCCGGCGAGAGGACAGGCGTCCGCCGGTCGGGATAGAGCAGCGACCAGTTCTTGAGGTGCATGTCGCCGTTGCCAATCAGGACGGAAAACACGAGGCGACGAAAGAAGTCATAGGTGCCGGTTTCCCCAGTTTCAGCCCACAGCACCGCCGCAATGTTTGCGTAACTGCGCTCGCGGTATTTGTCGTCGGGAAAGAGGCCGAACACTTGTGCAAAATCTTCCATGTGAACGGATGTGCCGGCGGGTCCACGGTCGAACCGCTCGACCGCGAGAGCCAGACCCTTCATTGCGCCCGCGTCCTTCGGCAGGCCGCCTAGGTCGCCGACGTCGATGAGGCGATTCTTCGGAACCTCGATGCCGACAGCGCGGGCAAGCGCGAGCATGGCGAATTCGTTCTCGGGCACAGCGGCAAAACGGGAGGAGGGAAGCTTGACGATCCATGATCCACCCATGCCATTGGCCGGGATGGTCAGGCCTCCGGTTGCTTCGATCACAGCAGAGAATTTGAGCTGAACGCCGGCGAGCGAGAATCTCAAGATGGGCTCTGAAGCGCGATGATCCTCCTGCTTATGCTCGCCCTCATGGGCGGTGATCCCTTCCATTGCCTCGACCACGAGCGCGCCGGGCAGGTCGGCGCCGAGCAAGGCGAGAAGATAGAACTCGCGCCGGGTCTTGACGCCCCCGCGCGCGGCCAAATATTCGCGCAGATGCCCTTCCGGCAGCAGGTTGGAAAAGAAGGTGGGCAAGCGGGTGCTGACGGCGCGCGTCGGCACGACGAGCCCGCCCGACTGGCCTTTGTAGGAAAGGCTGAGGGTCGGCCTATCCGGATCGTCAATATAGCTCTGCTCGAAGGAAAACAGGTGCCGGTCGCCGCCCAGCCGGTTGATCACGCCGATCGGTCGGCCATGCAGTTTCACGACCAGCGCATTCAGGATTTTGGGATCGAAAGTCATCGGAGATCACTCCCCTCTTCGCCCACTTCCTCGTCGCCAGCGGCGTAGAGAGATCGCTCTTCGGAGTCTTCCGGCTGCTGTTGCGTGCGGATGAGAGACTGCACCGCGGGTACGAGCGCGCGCGGGACGAGCAGCAGGTCCAGGTCGAGCACGCGGACGAGGTCGAGCAGGGTGTCGAAGCGTGGTACAACTTGGCCGGATTCAATCGCTGAGACATGCGGCTGTTGTAAGCCTATCTGCGCGGCGAGTTCTCGCTGTCCCCAGCCCCGCGTTGCCCGCGCATCCCTGATCTGTTGGCGAATGTCTGCGGGCAGGCTTTTGAGCCGTAGCGGTTTGATATGTTTTGGCGTATGCGCGCTCATTTGCATATACTACAACGTATCAAATAGGACGCCAAGTGATATGCGACACACTATCAATATGCTTAATTTATATATTTAAACGTATCGGTCTCACCGATTTTGTCCGATGTTGGCAAGGCACACCCCTTCAGCGTTCTCGGTTCGCCTAACTTGGCCCGATTGGCGCCGGATAGAACGAACCTGTCGGCGCCGTAGGCATTACGTTCCAGAGGACAGATCGCGTTTGTTCAACGTCCTGCCTTCAAACCGCCCGAGACCGATAGGGTGGGAATCTGCTTCAAAACTGTGTGAGATCAATTCCATCCCCACCCAAACCAAGTTCCCTTCAGCTTCTCGTCCGTCGCAGCGTCTATATCAGTTGCGTCTGGTATCTTCGGAAGCTACGAAACCAGTGGGATGCGAGTCGGCCGCACCGGTCTCGCCCTCCCCTTGTTCCAAGGTTTCGTAGCAAGTTCCATGCCGCAGATTCGCCCAGCCGTCCTCAAGGACATCCGCCTGGGAGCGTATGAATTCGGCCAGGAGTTTCAACTCGGCCATACATTCATCGAGAGTGCCGCCTTCGATTTTCATCTGGCGAATCATCGTCTCGATCTCCTGCTGGTAGTACTTGCGAATGCCGGCGATATATTTTCGGCTGTCACTTGCCATCGGTTGCCGCCCTCGATCCTTATTCGTCTATGTTCTCCCATGCCGGATGCAATTGGCTAATTGTGCTGAGGGAAGTCATTTGCTTTGGCCAGGGCTGAGAGCAAGTACCAGCGGTCAAAAGCCGACCTTGATCGCGGCCAGAATTGTTGAGCTTCGCCCGCGCACCGCTGCCGTAGAAGAGAAGACGGTGTCGGCGTGCGAATTCTCCGCGAACTGACGTCCGGTTTATTCCTGTCTCCGTCATCAACCTGCTTGAGAATGCGGTGAAGAGAGACTCACCAAAAGCAAAGAATCATCCTTTTACGGCCGCCCCTCACCGGGTGGCTTTTTTGTGGGCATTTCCATATGCAAGCAATCCCGAGACCGGGCGCATTTTGCCGCGTGATCGACCACCACAACGTCATTTAGGAGAACTATGGCAATTTCAGAAAACAATCCACGCTTGAAACTGTTGCGGTGGATTGCCGGGGAGAACGCGATTCCGGGTAAGTGAGCGTAATCACACAGCAGAAGTGATCGTACATCGCAAGCGATATATGGATGGACGATGCAATGCTACGAGATCAGTTCTTTATCGCTCGCGATAGGATGGTCATTGAAATGAAGACCACTGACCCGAGGCGACGATGAGCGGCGGCAAACTCGATCTGCAACGAATTCGCAGGGCGATCCGCGGGAGCGGCAACGAAACCATCTTCTTTCTGCTCGATGACGCACTGTCGCTTCTTCCTCCAGCCAAACTCCGTCAGTTGCTCGCGCAATATATGAAACCGGAGCAGTTCGTCTCCGATGTTGCGGTGAAGCAGGACATCCTTGCCGAGGTTCAGGCCTTTCAGAAGGCATGTCTGGCGGGTGAATACTACGAAGCGTTTGACGTCAACTCGAAGAATTGCACGCAGAGTTCCCTGGGAACGCTGGCCTGGATTGCCGATTTCCGACGGCTGCTTTTCAATTGTGTGGAGCAATCGAAGAAGCGCAATGGGTCCAATTTGCGGCGCGCCTTCGATATTCTCTTCGATCTGCTGAACCGTTTCGACGACGCGGACGACAGGATGGTCTTTTTTGCCGACGAGGGCGGGTCTTGGATGGTTGGCATCGACTGGAAGCAAGTGCTACCTGCATGGTTTCGCGTTCTAGCGGCTACGGCGGATCCGGACGAATATGCGCGGCGCTTCGAAACATTTGTCGGCCGCCACTGCAATTTCCAGCGTGCGGAATTGCTCGCGGAAGCACGCCAGATCGCGACTCCTTCTCAACGGAAGGAGCTTGCGGAACTGTAATGCCGCGAGAATCATGCGGTTAGTCGTCTGGGATGACTTTCTGTTTTCCAGCCCGCGGCAAGGTTAAGAGATCACGCCCTTTTCTGATTCGTTCACAGCTCCATGCCCCTAACGCAGGGACGCGGAAAGCGAGCAACCGGTAACGTAAGCCGTCCGATTAGTGAACAGGCCTCCGGTCGGCAGATTTGTATCAACGTGGATTAAGACGCGGTCAGCCGTCTGCCCTTGTCCGATACAGCTGGTGATGGCATAACCATCGGGATTTGACGGGAGTTATCGGCTTTGATCTTCAGATAAGCCTCTTCGCGGCGGCCCGTTCGCGATGTTCGAAGGCGTCTGCGAAGGTCTCAAGCTCTTCGTCACTCATA
>Ga0302320_10006607_pt1 | contig 25695 bp, 18 predicted proteins | sample Bog_T0_3_FD_202130 | JGI IMG/M metagenome (GOLD analysis project Ga0302320, IMG submission 202130) | Peat permafrost microbial communities from Stordalen Mire near Abisko, Sweden - Bog_T0_3 | ecosystem: Environmental > Terrestrial > Soil > Wetlands > Peat | place: Sweden: Abisko, Stordalen Mire... | reverse complement strand
TTAGTCTTGAGGTTAGATCTGTATCCTCTCGCGGGAGCTGTGTTAGACTCCTCTCGCACGCTGTTCGAACGAAGTAGGGCGCCGAGCACCACAACTCGCGGTCGCCAACCCCGCGTGGCGCAGCCCGGAACCCTCGGATGAATTGTCCGTGTTTTCGGCGCGCAACAGAAATCCGCCCGCGATCCCGAGCCCCACGGGGTTCGCGCCAAGTCCTCCGACTTTACGGCGAGGGAATGCTCCCGGGCTAAGACTTCTACTTTCGGTTGGAAAGTAATGCCATGGAGGCAGCAACCTCGTGAGGATTTCCAGAAGAAGAGCTCTCTCTCTGATTTCCGGAGCGCCCGCGCTCCTTTTGTCCAGCAAATCCCAGGCCGCAGGTGCCCTCCTCGGCAACGGCGTGCAATCTGCAGCCCAGGAGATTGCGGCGCATCCTGACCTGGCTATCACGCCTGGCCCTTTCAAGGGGACGCGCCAGTCCCTTCGCGAATGGCAGGTTCCCGAGTGGTATCGCGATGCCAAGTTCGGCATCTGGGCCCATTGGGGACCGCAGTCCGCTGTGGAATACGGCGACTGGTACGCGCGAAACATGTACGTCCAGGGCAATAAGCAGTACGAGTATCACCTGAAGACGTATGGCCACCCGACAAAGGTCGGATTCAAGGATTTGATTCCGAAGTGGACGGCTGACAAGTTCGATCCCGACCATTTGCTCGGTCTCTACAAAAAGGCCGGGGCCAAATACTTTTGCAGCATGGCCGTGCATCACGACGGATTCGACCTTTGGGACTCGAAGCACCAGCCGCGCTGGAACGCTGTCGCCACGGGACCAAAGCGAGACATCGTCGCTGCGTTCCGGAAGGCCGCCCAAAAGCACGAGCTCCGTTTCGCCCTGAGCGAACACCTGGCCCCGAGCTATCACTGGTTCTCCACGTCGCACATGAGCGACCAAACCGGAGCGCTCGCCGGAGTGCCCTACGACGGCGCCGACCGCGCTTATGCCGATCTGTACCACGAACTGCCGAAGTACTATCCCTACGGTTACCGGATCCTTAATGACCGCCAGGCCCCGTTCCAGTGGAAGCAGCATTACTTCAACCGGATCAGAGATCTTGTCGACAAGTATCAACCCGACCTCCTCTACAGCGATGGCGACATCTTTTTCGAGGAGTACGGTCTGGCCCTTGTAGCAAACCTCTACAACGTGAGCGCCAACGCCCACGACGGCCGCTGCGAAGCGGTGTACACCAGCAAGCTGCCGAGCGACTGCGAAGTGGGGACGTGCATCTTGGACTGGGAGCGCGGCGTGGCTGCCGGCATTCCGGCCAACCCCTGGCAGACCGACAGCTGCGTCGGCGAATGGCACTACAACCGGGAAGCCCGATACAAATCGCCCAAGTACGTCATCGATCTGCTCGTCGACATCGTGAGCCGCAATGGGAACCTCATGCTGAATTTCCCTCTCCCCAACAGCGGCGAACTCGATTACGAAGAGCTGGTCATTCTCGATGAAATCACGAAATGGATGGCGATCAACAGCGAGGGTATCTATGCGAGCCGGCCGTGGAAGATCTTCGGCGACGGCCCGGTGGCAACCGCGCCGAAGATCGGCGAAAACACCCGGTTCAACGAGTCAGGGCGGAAGGAGTTGACAGCCGACGAGGTGCGCTTTACGACCAGGGGTGACACGCTCTACGCATTTGTCATGGGCTGGCCAGAGAAGCTGGTCCTGATCAAGCCGCTCGCCACCTCGAGTCCACTGTCTCCGCCGAAGATCAGCAACGTGGAGCTACTGGGTTACCCAGACAAAGTGATGTGGACGCAGGATGAGCAGGGCCTCACCGTTGTCATGCCGGAAAAGAAACCCTGCGACCATGCCATTACGTTAAAGATCGTCTGAGCCTGGGGCGTAACACCCAGGTAGGTCTCTGACCACAAAAATCTGCACGATCTCCGTGCCCCATCCTTTCGCCTTTTTTCTGGCGAAAGGGTGGGAGAGCACCCAACCTCAAGGAGCGAAATCACCCGGCCGGTTCTCCAGGTCTCTGACCCCAAAAATTTGCACGATCTCCGTGCCCCATCCTTTCGCCTTTTTTCTGGCGAAAGGGTGGGAGACCACCCAATCTCAAGGAGCGAAATCAAACGGCCGGTCCTCCAGGTCTCCGAGTACAAAAAATTGCACGATCTCCGTGCCCCATCCTTTCGCCTTTCTTCTGGCGAAAGGGTGGGAGACCACCCAATCTCAAGCAACGAAATCACACGGCCGGAGACCGAGCTTGCCGCATGGGCATCGTCGATCCCCTTCGGCTACGCTTGTGGCGGATTCCCACCAGGATTGGCGCGAACCCGCGCCAATCCTGGGTCCGGGCCACAGGTCGATCCACGGCGAACTTTGCCGGCAGGTTTTTAAATGGGATTTGACGTGGTATTCCGAGCGTTGGTTACATTGTCCGGCACATCGGTGAAGGCTTTGCCTGCTTTGTAGGCGAACTTCTGATACCGGGAAGCCACGCGGCGAATCGCATCTTCGGCGCCATCGTTCCAGGTGATCAGCGCCTCCCCGTTGGCATAGACCCACTTCCCCTTCACATCGCCCAGGGTTCGCATCGCGGTGCCGTCCTCGTGGAGAGTGATGTAAAAGGTCCCTCCGTTGCCGTCGCCCACCTCCCACTTGCCCAGGAAGCGTCCGCGCGAAGGCGCGGTCGGTGCTGCTGCGCCGGTTGGCTCTGCGGTGGGGAACTCGACCCTCTCGATGTCGGCGAGGTTGAATGCCTGGCGGTGGCCATCCCTGAAGACGAGGACCAGGGTTCCAGGTGCGGCTTTCTGCGCGGGGGGCGGCGCGGCGAAGACGGCGCTGGAGGCGAGCAAAACGGCTGCAGACAGGCTGAGAGCGCGGAGGTACGTGTGCATGGCATTCCTTTTCCGCGCACGGTCCGTGCGCTTGCGGGCAGGTATTGTCCCGCGTTGATCTTTGGTACGTTCCGGCCTACGGAGCGGTTCCCGGCGCGCTGGCTGGGTGAAGAAACTCGGCCAGATTGTGGGCGGAAGATTCCCCTTGACAATCGACAAGACGGAGAAGAAACTTTTGTCGAATGTCGAGGGGGGAAGCGATGCCGCCGACTACCGATCTCTTGCAGGGCACGTTGGACCTGCTGATCTTGCAGACGCTTGCCACCGGACCCATGCATGGTTGGGGCGTCGCGCAACGCATTGAGCAGGTGTCACAGCAGGTGTTGCAGGTGGGCCAGGGCTCACTGTATCCAGCGCTGCACCGGCTGGAGTACAAGGGCTGGATTCAGTCCGACTGGGGCAACTCGGAGAACAACCGCAAGGCGAAGTTCTACTCGCTGACGGCCACCGGCCGCAAGCAACTGGAGAGCGAACTCGCAACCTGGGATCGGCTGTCTGCCGCCATCGGGCTCGTGCTGGGCCGGATTCCGGAGGCGGCGTCATGATCCGCGAATCCTTCGCTCGTCTGCGCTTTCTCATCCGGAGCAAGCCGCAATCGGACGTGGACGACGAGCTGCGCTTTCACATTGATCAATCCACAGAGCGCAACCTGGCGGCCGGGATGACGGCACAAGAGGCACGAAGACAGGCGCTGATTGAGTTGGGCGGCGTGGAGCAGGCGCGGGAGCAAACCTACCAGCAGCGGCCGGGCTGGTGGCTGGGCACGGTGGCGCAAGATGTGAGGTATGCGCTGCGCGGCTTTCAGCGCAATCCGGTGTTCACGATTACGGTGATCGCAACCCTGGCAGTGGGGATTGGCGCAACGACGGCGGTGTTCAGCGTGGTGGATCGCATCCTGTTCCGCAGCCTGCCCTACGCGCACGACGACCGGCTGGTTTCAATTGGCTTAGTCCATTCGCTGGAGAAGCAGGAGTTCATGATGGGTGGCTTCTTCTTCGACTGGCGCGACCACCAGCAGCCGTTTGATGCCATGGCTATCCAGAGCACCGGACCGCACGCTTGCGACCTGATCGAGAACAATCCAGCGCAGCTCGATTACATGGACTTCGACGCCGGTTATTTGCCAATGCTGGGAATATCTCCGGTGCTGGGTCGCAACTTTTTGACGGAGGAAGCTCTGCCCAACGGTCCCCCCGTCGTCCTCATTTCGTACGGGCTTTGGCAGGGCCATTACAATCGCGATCCAAACATCCTGAATCGCCAGATCAACGTAGATGGCAGCCTGGTGCGCGTGGTGGGTGTGTTGCCGAAGGACTTCCAGTTTCCGACGCTGCAACCGGTGGATATTGTTTTCCCGATGGCGCTGAACCCGGCGGACCAGAAGACAGCCAACGGCGGCTTTGGCGATCCGATGCGGACCTTTGCGCGGCTCAAGCCGGGCGTGAGCCTGGAGCAGGCCAGGGAACAGATGGAGCCGCTGTTTGAACACACGCGTGACACCTTCATTCCGAAGGATGTCCGCAAGGATGTTCACTTGAGCATTCGCTCGCTGCGCGACAAGGAGACGCAGGACTCACGGACGATGGCCTGGATCCTGCTTGGTTCGGTCTTCGCGGTGCTGCTGATCGCCTGCGCAAATGTTGCGAGCCTGATGATGGTGCGTGGCGAAGGCCGCGAGCGGGAACTGGCGGTGCGTTCCGCGCTGGGCGCAAGCCGGGGACGGTTGATCCGGCAAACGCTCACGGAGGCGGCCCTCCTTTCGCTTATCGGGGCCGCGGCGGGAATGGCGCTGGCGGAGGGGCTGCTGCGCGTTTTTGTTCGTCTTGCGCCTACGGGAATTCCATTTCTCGACCGGGCCGGCCTCGACCTGCGCATCGCGTCGTTCACGGTTTTGTTGTCGCTGGTTTGTGGAGCGCTCTTCGGCCTGCTGCCGGCCCTGCAAACTCCGCGCATGGTTGCCTTGGCGGCACGCGCCGCGAAGTTTCGCAGCCGCGTCGTGCTGCGCAGAGCCCTGGCGGTTGGCCAGATTGCCGTCAGCATGGTCCTGCTCTGCGGCGCGGCTCTTCTGCTGCGGAGCTTCCGAAACATGGAGGAGCAGAACCTGGGCATCCAAACCGGCGGCGTGTTCACGGCGCGGATCGCCCTGCCCGGCTTTCGCTACGACTCACTGCACAAGCAGATGCAGTTTTATCTCGACGCTGCTGCTGCCATTCGGCGTTTGCCGGGGATTCGGGCAGTCGCCTTCAGCGATTCTGTTCCTCCCGGAGGCTGGCAGAGCGGCATGCGCTGGTCCGATGTGACCGTCGACGGAAAGCCTTATCGAGGTGCGACAGTTGGAAAGACTCTCACGGATCGAAAAGTCACGCCCGCATACTTTTCGGCGTTGAATATTCCTATTGTCCGCGGTCGTACCTTTGTCGAGAAGGATATGCATTCTGCCCAGCCCGTGGTGATCGTCAGCAGGCTGCTGGCGGCGCGCATTTTTCCGGGCGAGGACCCGATCGGAAGGCGAGTGAACGGGCAAACGGTTGTGGGCGTGGCCGAGAACGTGAAGAATGGCGGGCTGGTTGAGCCCGATGCGCCGGAGATCTACTTCCTGCGTGGTAAGTCCGACAAGGACTGGGAGGGAAAGAAGCCAGTCATGGTGATCGGGTCGGTCCTATCTGCCAAGGCCATCGCTCCCTGGGTGCGCTCGCAGATCGCCGCAATCGACGCGACCGTTCCGGTGCAGATTGAAGGGCTCGATGCAAGCGTGAGCCAACTGGCGGACAAGCCACGCTTCGAGACTTCGCTGCTGGGGTTCTTCGCGCTGTGCGGGCTCTTGATGGCGGTCATTGGACTGTACGGCGTGATTTCGTTCCTGGCTACGCAGCGGACGCAGGAGATCGGCGTACGCATGGCGTTGGGTGCAACGCGGGGCAATATTCTGCGGCTGATTGCCGGCGAAGGCGTGCGGCTGATCGTGCTGGGCGGTGTTGTCGGGCTGGGCGCGGCGCTGCTTGCTGCGCGGCTTCTCGCCAGCATGCTGTTCCATGTTGCGCCGCACGATCCCTTCACGTTCGCGGTGGTGGCTCTGGTTCTGGGGCTCGTGGCGCTGGCGGCCACGCTCATTCCGGCGCGAGCGGCCACGAAGGTTGAGCCGGTGGTGGCGCTTCGCTACGAGTAGCCACTGCGTGGAGCAGTCACCTGCGGTGGGGCAGACGCTCGCTGTTCGCTCGCAGGAGGTTCGTGGTTTCCCACCCATTCCGCGATAAGGCTGCGGAATGGATGGGGCACCCACCTTTGGATGAAGGTTTTTTCGGAGGTCGTACGGACGATGAGAGAGTTTCTGAGCAGGATGAAGTTTCTTTTTCGGCGACGGCCGCAGAGCGAACTCGACGACGAACTCGCTTTTCATCTCGAGCAGGCAATTGAGTCGCGCGTCGCTCAAGGGATGCCGCCGGTAGAGGCACGTCGGCAAGCGCTGATTGAGTTCGGCGGCGTGGAGCGCGCACGGGAGCAAACCTACCAGCAGCGGCCGGGTTGGTGGCTGGGAACCGTGGCGCAGGATGTGCGCTACGCTCTGCGCGGCTTCCGGCGCAACCCGGTGTTTACGCTTGCGGTGATTGCCACGCTGGCGGTGGGCATTGGCGCGACGACCGCGGTGTTCAGCGTGGTGGATCGAATCTTGTTCCGCGGCTTGCCCTACGCGCACGACGACCGGCTGGTTTCCGTGGGCCTGGTTGCGCCGATTATTCCGCAGGAGTTCATGCTGGGCGGATCCTATTACGAATGGCGCGACAATCAGAAGGCCTTCTCGGCTTTCGCGTCGGAGATGGGCTCGCATGATTGCGACCTCACGGAGCGCAATCCCGCGCATCTGAGCTGCGCGAGTGTGGAACAGAACTTTCTGCCAACCCTGGGAGTCTCTCCCATCCTGGGGCGGAATTTTCTTCCCGAGGAGGACCGGCCCAATGGACCCAAAGTGGCTCTCATCTCCTATGGGCTGTGGCAGTCGCATTACGGCCTCGATCCCGGCATCGTGAACCGGCTGATCGATATCGATGGCACGCAAGTGCGCGTGATCGGCGTGCTTCCCAAGGACTTTGAGATGCCTGCGCTGGAAGCGGCGGACATTGTGGTGCCGGAGGCACTGGACGAGGCGGCCCAACGGAAGGCCGAACCGGGCGCGGTGCTGTATGGGTTTGCGCGGCTCAAGCCCGGGCTCACGATTGAGCAGGCAGAGGCGGCTCTGCAGCCCGTATTCAATTTCTCACTCAGCCTGGCCCCGCCGCAGTTTCGCAGTGAGGTGCATTTGCGCGTGCGATCGATCCGTGACCGGCAGATGCACGATGTGCGCCTGGCGGCGTGGGTTCTGCTGGGAGCCGTATGGGCAGTGCTGCTGATCTCCTGCGCCAACGTGACCAGCCTGCTGATGGCGCGGGCGGCGCAGCGGGAACGCGAACTCGCCGTGCGGTCTGTGCTGGGCGCGAGCCGAGGGCGACTGGTGCGTCAGAGGCAGACGGAAACTTTCTTGCTGTCGATGGCGGGAACTGCCGTTGGGTTGGTCTTGGCGGAGATTCTTCTGCGCCTGTTCGTTTCGATCGCACCGGCGGGAGTTCCGTTTCTCGAACATGCTCACCTGGATCTGCGCATCGTTTTATTCTCGGTGATGGTCTCCATCGTCTGCGGAGGACTGTTTGGAGCGCTGCCGGCGCTGCAAAGGCCTCGCGCCTCGGCACTGGCCGTACGGTCGGCGAACTCCGGCGGGCACGCCTTTACGCGCCGTTGCCTGGTGGTGGGACAGATTGCAATCAGCATGGTGCTGCTCGCGGGTGCGGCTCTTTTGATGCGCAGCTTCAACAGTCTCGAACGCCAGAACATGGGTATGGAAACGCGGGGTGTGCTGACCGCGCACATCGCGCTTCCGCGGTACCGCTATTCCACTCCGCAACAGCAGATGGCGTTCTTCCTCGCGGCCGAAGCTGCGTTGCGGCGACTGCCGGGCGTTTCCGCGGTGGGCATGAGCAATTGGCTTCCCCCCGCGGAAACGCATGAAAGCCAGATCTTCAACAACATCTCTGTCGCCGGCAAGCCGCGCCCGACCGGCGGTACGGGAGGGATGGTGACATGGCGGTGGGTCACGCCTGACTACTTCAAGGCGCTGAATATTCGCATTGTGCGGGGAAGTGGTTTTACCGAAGAGGAGCGGAGATCGAGCGAACGCTACCTGGTGGTAAGCAGCTTGCTTGCCGCACGATTGTTCGGCGATGCCGATCCGATCGGCCAGCATGTCCAGCCAGTTCCGAATGGGCCGTGGTACACGGTGATCGGCATCGCGGCGAACGTGAAGAACGGCGGGTTGAGTGGTGCGGATGAGCCGGAGTTCTATCGGCTGAGGCGAAGCACGGCGGAGGACTGGACGCCCTGGAACGCGGTCGTGCTCAAAACATCTCTTGCGCCCGCCGCGGCAGCCCCGTGGGTGCGCGCCCAGATTGCGCAAATCGATCCGACCCTGCCTGTGGTGGTTGAGACGCTGAGCGACAGCGTCGGCAAGCTGGCGGACCGGCCGCGCTTTGAGACGGCGTTGCTTGGGTTCTTTGCGTTTTGTGGATTGCTGATGGCGGTGATTGGGCTTTACGGGGTGATTTCTTTCGTAGCGACGCAGCGGACACAGGAGATCGGCGTACGAATCGCGTTGGGGGCTTCGCGGGTGGATATCCTGCGCCTGATAGCCGGAGATGGCGTGAAGCTGATCGTGTTGGGTGGGTCGCTTGGCCTCGGAACCGCACTCGCCATGGCAAGGTTCTTGAAGAGCCTGTTGTTTGAAGTTGGCCCGTACGACATCGGGACCTATGCGGCGGTCGCTCTCTTGCTTGGGCTTGTTGCGCTGGCGGCGACTCTGCTGCCCGCCCGCGCTGCCATGAAAGTTGAGCCGGTGGTGGCGCTGCGCACGGAGTAGGAACTTATCCCGCAAGGCACTTCCGTCCGGCAGGTGTACTTCGTTCCGGATTTCGAAACGGCTGCCCAGGAAACTGGCGTTTTACCCGTTCTCGGTGAGCGGAACACCCCAAGGGTGCGAAGGATCGGGCCCCCGCCGGCTGAATTCTCCAGGCATCAAAAACTGCATCCGCGGATGCAGGGCGGAGGATCACCGCACAAAATAAGAAGGGCGGCCGCAAGGGGCCGCCCTCCCTTTGGAACTCCTGTTGAGTCAGGCGGGCACCGCGTCGGCGGCAGTGACATTCACCGGGGTCAGCCAGCCAAAACGGTCGGGCTTGAGGCCGTTGGCGATGCCGAAGAACTCGTCGGCAATCTTCTTCGTGATCTCACCCACCTTGCCATCGCCGACCACGATTCGGTCGATGCTGCGGATGGATTGCACCTCGGCGGCCGTTCCGGTGAAGAAGACTTCGTCGGCGATGTAGAGCATCTCGCGGGGGAAGGCCTGTTCGATGACGGTGAGGCCGAGATGACGAGCAAGTGTGAGGACACTGTCGCGCGTGATGCCGGAGAGCGCAGAGTTGGCCAGCGGCGGCGTATAGATCACGCCGTTGCGGACCACGAAAATATTTTCGCCGGAGCCTTCGCTCACCAGCCCGTTCACATCAAGGGCAATGCCTTCTTGGTAGCCGTTGATGTCCGCTTCCATGCGGATAAGCTGGGAGTTCATGTAGTTGGCGCCGGCCTTGGCCAGGGCCGGCATGGTGTTGGGCGCCATGCGGTTCCAACTGGAAACGCACACGTCCGCGCCGCCGTGCCCGGCAATGTATTTGCCCCAGGGGAAGTTGGCGACGTACACCTCGACGGGCGATCCTTTGGGGCTGACGCCGATTTCGCCATATCCGCGCAGGGCAATCGGCCGGATGTAGCAGGGAGCAACACCGTTGGCATCAATCACATCCACGACGGCAGCGCAGAGCTCGTCGAGCGTGTAGGGAAGATCCATCCGATAGATCTTGGCCGAATCGAGGAGGCGCTGCATGTGCTCGGGCAGGCGAAAGACGGCGGAGCCGTGGGGCTGGCCATAGCAGCGAATGCCCTCAAAAACACTGGAGCCGTAGTGGATGACATGGCTCATGACGTGCAGTGTGGCATCTTGCCAGGGAATCAATTTGCCGTTGTGCCAGATCTTGGATGTGGTTTGGATGGGCATGGGGTCTTGAAATGCTCCTTCGGCCGCATTGGATGCGTGAATACACTTCAGGGTAGCGCGAATCGCGGCAGCCTGTCACGGCAGGGAATGAAGAGAAATCGAGAAAAGGTGCCGGATTTGGCATGGCCGGCGCGGGTCCATGGCGCAGGAGCCGGGATCCGCGAGCGGCGAAAATCAGGTTGAGGCCGTGATTGAATTGGCTTAATCTGATCGATTCAGTGAAGCATATACGGATGTATGATTACCTCCAGGTCCCGCGGCAAGGTGCGGCGGAGTTCCGGTAAAAGCTCGGCGCGGGTCATCGCAACGGTCGTCCCGCAGTCCCATTTCATGCCCAATCCAATCCCATCTCAGGAGACGTAGGTTGAGACAGCTTGATCGGTTTCGCCCGGTGGTGGTTTCGCTTTTCGGCTGCGGCGTTTTGGCGGCCGCAGCCGCAACGTATGCGCAGGCGGACCCATTGCCCGCCCTGATGCCGCTCCCCGCCCGGGTGGTGGAGGAGCACGGGCAATTCCCCATCGACGCCAGCTTCGCCGTGACCACCGAGGGCTACGCCGACCCACGCGTGACGGACGGCAAGCAGCGCTTCGTCGACCAGCTTTGGCGCTCGACCGGCGTGGTCTTCGCCCCGAACCCTGGGGGTTCCGCTCGCTTCGTCATCAAGACGGCCGGCCCGAGCCAGGCGATCGAGAAACTCGGCGAGGACGAGTCCTATCGTCTGGAAGTAACTCCGACCCATGTGGAGTTATCCGGGCCGAATGCGCTGGGCGTGCTCCACGGATTGCAGACATTTCTGCAACTGGTGCATGTCACTCCGCAGGGCTTTGCCGCGCCCGCAGTCACCATCGACGACAAACCGCGCTTTCCATGGCGTGGGCTAATGATCGATGTGGGCCGCCACTTCATGCCGTTGCCGGTCATCCTGCGCAACCTGGACGGGATGGAAGCGGTGAAGCTAAACGTGATGCACTGGCACCTTTCCGACGACCAGGGTTTTCGCGTTGAGAGTAGGGCGGAACCGTTGCTCCACGAAAAGGGATCGAACGGGAACTACTACACGCAGCAGCAGGTTCGGGACGTGATCCATTATGCGTGGGAGCGCGGCATCCGCGTCGTTCCGGAGTTTGACATGCCGTGCCACACGACCGCGTGGTTTGCGGGCTATCCGCAGATTGCCAGCGGCAACGGGCCCTACACCATCGCCACCCAATGGGGCGTGTTGGATGCGGCCATGGATCCAACCCGCGAGCCGACGTATGCCTTCCTCGACAAGTTTCTCGGGGAGATGACTTCGCTGTTTCCCGATGCGTACTTCCATGTCGGCGGCGATGAGTGCGACGGCAAGGAGTGGGATGCCAACCCGCGCATCAAGACCTTCATGCAAGCGCATAACCTGAAGGACAACGCCGCACTGCAATCCTACTTTTCCGCCCGTGTGCAGAAACTGGTGGCCAGCCATCACAAGATCATGGAAGGCTGGGACGAAGTGCTGCAGCCGGACACGCCGCGCGATGTGGTCATCCAATCGTGGCGCGGGCCGAAGGGACTGGCCGCCGCTGCCCGCCAAGGCAACCAGGTGCTGCTTTCCAACGGCTATTACATCGATCTCAATCAACCGGCGGAGGAGCATTATCTGGTAGACCCGTTCGGAGGCGAAGGCGCTACGCTGAGCGATGCGGAAAAGGCTCGCGTGCTGGGCGGCGAAGCGACGATCTGGAGCGAGTTTGTCAGCGAGGAAAACATCGACAGCCGGGTGTGGCCGCGCACAGCAGCCATCGCCGAGCGTTTCTGGTCCGCGCAGGATGTGCGCGATGTGGACTCGATGTACGCGCGGATGGCGGTGATCTCCAGCGAACTGGATCGGTATGGGCTGCAGCATCGCTCGTTCACCGAACTTCTGCTGGAGCGCATGAGCGGCGATCCCAATCCGGAGGCGCTGCGCGTGCTGGCCAGCGTGGTGCAACCCCCCAAGGGCTATGAACGCGAAGAACTGGCGCCGCACACTTCGATCTCGCCGCTGAACCACCTGGTGGACGCGGTGGCTCCCGAGAGCGAAGCGGGCCGGCAGTTCAAGCAGTTGGCCACGCTGATTGCCGCGGGGAAGGCCTCGCCGGCGCAATGGCGGCAGGCCCAGGAGTGGCTGACTCTGTGGCGCGACAACGACGCCAAGTTACAGCCCACATTGGCTGCATCGGATCTTACGGCGGAGTTAGCGCCTTTGTCGCAGAGTGTGGCGCAGGTCGCGGCCATCGGCTTGCAGGCATTGGATGATTTGAAGAATCATCGCGCTACGGCTGGCGAAACAAAGGACAAGAACTTGCAGATTCTGCAAGCTGCAGAAAAACCGCAAGCCGTCCTGCTGGACACGATCGCTCCATCGGTGGAGTTATTGGTAACTGCGAGCGCCAAGCCTTGACATGCAATCGCTAACTCGGAGTTACTGAGCAACCTGATAGGGCAAGCGAGCGGGTGTGGCGCGGGGGGAGCCGTGCGCTGTCCCGGATGTTGCCTCGCCTGCGTATGCTAAGGTTCAAACCGTGCAAGGAATCCAAAGTAAACAGGCCAAGCCGGCTCCGCGTAAGCGGTTGCCGGGGCTTTCGGTCAAGGACGGGTACACGCAGCATCCGTTCGACGCGCGCTTCGGGGTAAAGACGAGCGGCCTGGTGGCGGGCCGGCACCTGGTAAGCGGTCATCCCCACGATCGCCATGCGACCGCCTACTTTGGCGTCGCTCCGTCGGTGTTCCAATCGCTGGTGAAGCGCTGGCAAAAATCCCGGCCCGCCGCACAGAGGTCGCACACAACCTTTGTGGATCTGGGTGCCGGGATGGGCCGTGCCGTTCTGCTGGCCTCGGAGCTGGGATTCAAGGCGTCCATCGGCGTGGAGTTGCATGGCGGTCTGGCGCGGACGGCACGGAAGAATGGGTCAATCTGGCGGGCGGCGGGAAGGGGCGCACCGATCCGGATTGTGCGAGGAGATGCGGTTGAGTTCTCCCTGCCGCCCGGACCGGTACTGGTCTTTCTGTTCAACCCCTTTGCGGCTCCGGTACTCCGGCGGCTGCTGAAGGCCTGGCGCGCCAACCCGGGGCGCAAGGGCAGAGAACTGGACATCCTCTATGTCAACAACGAGCAGGAGGATGTGTTGTTGCGTGAACGTGGCTGGACGCGTGTGTACTTCGGCAAAGTACGGCGTTCGGCGGAGGATGCAATCGCCGATTACCGGATCATGGCCAACCAGCCGGATGGCGAATATGCATCGTCGAATTGCGAGGATTGCTCGATTTGGCGGTGGGTCGGTTGAGCGAAGACCGGTGCGCGGACCGAATGCGGCCCAGACCCGATGCTCTGAGAATCACCAAAACCTGCTTTTTCAGCAAACATTTGACGAGACCGGGTTGCAGGGAGAAAGCTGTTAGCTAGGCAGCCAACGCATTCATTTGCATTGACAATAAAGCGAACTTCGTCCGCGCGCGCATTGATATCCGCGACCGCAACGAAAACAAGAAAAGCTGCCCCGTGGAGCAAGACCTTGAAGGAACCGCGATTGATTTTGGGATTGGGCGAGTTGTTGTGGGATGTTCTGCCGGAAGGCCCACGATTGGGTGGCGCGCCGGCAAACTACACGGTCATGGCCGGGAGGCTGGGCAACCACGCCGTGCTCTTAAGCCGAATTGGCCGCGACGACCTGGGACGCCGCGCGTTGGATCAATTAGAGCCCATGCCGGTCGACACCAGCTTTGTGCAAACCGACCCCCAGCATGAGACGGGACGAGTGACGGTGTTTTTTGACGCGGGCCAACCGCATTACACCATCCATCAGCCGGCGGCGTGGGATTTCTTCGAACTCAGCGATGAATGGCTGCGGCTTGCGGAGCGTGCCGACGCTCTCTGCTTTGGCTCACTCGCGCAGCGTGGGCCGGAGGCGCGGCAGACCATCCAAACCCTCGCCGCGCAAACTCCATCCAAGTGCATTCGCGTCTTCGACGTGAATCTGCGCACACCCTTTTACTCCGCCGAGATCGTCCAGGAATCTTTGGAACTGGCCACGGTGATGAAGATGAACGACGCCGAGGTGCCGCAGGTTCTGGCTTTGCTTGGCTTGCCTTCGGAAAATGAGATCTCGGGGGCAAACACGGACCCACTGCGCTCGAGCGCAGAGCGCATGCTCAGCGAGTTTCCCACGCTGACCTTGGTGGCCATTACCCGGGGCGCCCACGGCAGCCTGCTTGTCACGCGCGACGAGTGGCACGAGCACCCGGGGCATCCGGTGGTGGTGAAGGACACAATCGGCGCGGGCGACGCCTTTACCGCCGCGCTCACCCATTACCTGCTGCGCGGCGCGGATCTGCCCACACTCAACGAAGCAGGAAACCGCTGGGGAGGCTGGGTGGCTTCGCAATCGGGGGCCATGCCACCCCTTTCCGACGAAGTACGCACGGCGATTGAAGCGTCCGTCGAAGGATGAATGAGAGTTCGGTTTCAGTGAGTGCCCGAAGCTACCGCAGGAACGCAATTCAGCTGGCGGCGCTTGCCTGTGTCGCGGCGGTCGGCTGGGCACAACAAGCCGCGCAGGCGCCGGTTCCCACCGGAGCGCAAGTCGGCATGGGCAGCCAGATTCAAGCGCTAGCCCAGAGTTCGGGCATCAGCCAGGACGAAGTGGTGGATCAGTTTCCGGCTCGCTCCGCACCTCTTCCGCATGGGGAAGGAGCGCGGCGGATGGGCCAGCGGCTGCGAGCCATCTTCGACGCCAGCGACTGGCGGGCCGACCCCAGCAAGCCCTTCGAGCGCATCCCGTATTACCAGGCCCTTCTCACTCGCAAACTGACGCTGGCCGACGAGATGGCGGTGCGCATGGAACTGGGCAATGAGCAGATGCGAGCCGGTTTCAGCGAGCGAGCCGTGGATACCCTGGAGGCTCTGCTGAAGAGCATGGAGCCGAACCTGGTCGAGGTGCCGCGGGGGATCCAGGCACAGGTCCACAAGGAACTGGCGCTTGCCTACCTGCGCCTGGGCGAGCAGGAAAACTGCCTTGACATGCACAATGCCGACTCGTGCATCTTTCCCTTGCGCGGCGGCGCCATTCACCGCAAGCGGAGGGGTGCGGAAGGCGCAGTGCGCGAGTACACCCGCGCCCTCGAACTCACTCCGGACAGCAACCTTTGCAAGTGGCTGCTCAACATCGCCTACCAGCAACTGGGGCGCTATCCGCAGGACGTGCCCAAGCAGTGGCTGGCCGCGCCGGACCGGTATCAGTCCGAGTACGACATCGGTTATTTCCCGGACGTAGCGATGCTCGCAGGAGTGCATTGGATGGAACTCTCCGGCGGGGCAATCGTGGAAGACTTTGACGGCGATGGCCTTCTGGATGTGATGCTTTCCTCCTCCGGCCCGCAGGATCCGATGCATTTCTTTCACAACAACGGCGACAGTACGTTCACCGACCGGACCCGGGAGGCGGGACTCGCCGACGAACTCGGTGGCCTGGATATTGTGCTCACCGACTACAACAACGACGGACATCCGGATGTGCTGGTGCTGCGCGGCGCCTGGTGGGGCCAATATGGCATGTACCCGCTCTCGCTGTTGCGGAACAATGGAGACGGCACGTTTGACGACGTGACGGAAGAGGCGGGTTTGTTGACCATAGGGCCTACGCAGACCGCGGCCTGGGCTGACTACGACGGGGATGGCTGGCTCGATCTGTTTGTGGGCCACGAGTCCAAGCCCGGAGACGTACATCCGTGCCAGTTGTTTCACAATAATCACAACGGCACGTTCACCCAGGTGCAGGCGCCGGCAGCCGCGCCCGGCAAGCTCGGTTCCAACCTCGGCTTCGTAAAAGGCGTGTCCTGGGGCGACTACAACAACGACGGCCGTCCCGATCTGTACGTCTCCTCCATGTTTGGCGGCAGCCACCTGTTCCGCAACGACGGCCCGCGCGACGCCGGGCATCCCGAGTCCGGCGAATGGATCTTCACCGATGTCACCGCGCAGGCGGGTTTGGGCGGCGACCGGCACACCTTTCCAACCTGGTTCTTCGACTACGACAACGACGGCTGGCTGGACATCTTCGCCGGCGGCTATGCGACTTCCTCCACCGAGGATGTGGGCTCCTTCGAGTTGGGCAAGCCGAACCGCGGCGCCGTCTCGCATCTGTTCCGCAACAACCACGACGGCACCTTTACCGATATTCCCCATGCCGCCGGACTGGACCGGGCCATTACCACGATGGCGGCCAACTTCGGTGACCTCGATAACGATGGCTGGCTCGATGTCTACCTTGGCCTGGGCGACTCCAACTATGAATCCCTGTTGCCCAAGCGCATGTTCCGCAACGATGCGGGCCGGTACTTTCAGGACGTGACCAGCTCCGGCGGTTTCGGCAACCTGCAAAAAGGACACGGGATTGCTTTCGCGGACATCGAGGACAACGGAAACGAAGATGTGCTGGAGGAGTTGGGCGGAGCCTACCAGGGAGACCGATTCATGCCGGTGCTCTACCACAACCCGGGCCATGGCAACCACTGGATCACCTTGGTCCTGGAAGGCAAAGTGACCAACCGCGCCGCTTACGGCGCGCGTATCCGCGTAACCATTGATGAAGGGGGAACGACGCGTTCCATCTTCCGCGCCGTGGGGTCGGTCTCAAGTTTCGGAGGCAATCCCATGCGCCAGCATATCGGCGTGGGCCAGTCGCAAAGGGTGAAGCAGTTGGAGATCTTCTGGCCGGTATCGAATACACGGCAACGTTTCAAAAACGTGCCCATCGACCGGACTTTCCATGTGACGGAAGGAAGAGATCATCTCGATCGGGTTGCGACCAAGACCTTTGAGATTGGCAAGACAAAGATTGCCAATCTCCACCGCGAGCATCAACCTTAATGCACAGCAACGCGTCACGGCAACCAGGGTTCATGATTGATAACTCTCAATGCTGCTTGGGCTTGTGACCCCCACAGCGCGGGCAAAAAGCGAGAGTCGCAAGAAACGGAAATGAGCGTACCATCCGGACGCATCATCCGGTAGGATTGCATCGACAAAGATGAACCAATTACGGTAATGTCTCAACCATACGAAAGCCCTGCCATGCTCCCGGCAGCCGATGCAACGCGAAAGGCAGTTTCATGGCAGGTCCACGCAAAATGGCAATCAAGCTGGCGCCCCCGCCGGAGCCGCTTGCCACTCAATCGACCGCGAAATACACGCGGGTTTTCGAGTATCTGCTCGGTCATATTCAATCCGGAGCTCTCAAGGCGGGCGACCGCCTGCCCAGCGAGGCCGAGTTGGGCAAGGTGTTTGAGGCATCGCGCATCACCGTGGCCAAGGCGGTACTGGACTTGCAGCGCATGGGTCTGGTTTCGCGGCGGCCGGGGGCGGGTACGCACGTCCTCGCTCCGCACGTTGCCGAGGGTCGGAACTTCGGCCTGTTGATCCCCGAACTGGGATTCACGGAGATCTTTGAACCCATCTGCCACGGCATGATGCGCTCCTCGTTCGCCCGGCCCGATGCCCTGCTTTGGGGCAGTGCCTCGGCTTCGGTGGGGGAAGCGACGCGGGAGGCCGAGGACATGGTGCACTCGTTCATCCGCCAGAAAGTGGCAGGGGTCTTCTTTGCGCCCCTGGAGCTCACCGACGACAAGGACGCGGCCAACCGGCGCATTGCGCGCGACCTGGAGCGCGCACAGATCCCGGTCGTTCTGCTGGACCGCTGTTATCTGCCGTTTCCGGAACGTTCTTCCCATGACCTGGTCGGCGTGGATAATCGCCGGGCCGGGTACGTGATTACCGCGCACTTGCTGGCCATGGGCATCCGCCGCGTCGCGTTCTTGGGCGAGGTCAACGCCGCCTCCACGGTGGACGCGCGTCTCGCCGGCTTCTTCGAGGCCTTGCGGCGATTCGGCGTCGTGCCGGAAACCGATCCAGCGTGGCGCGGCAGCCCGCAGGACGAGCCTTTTGTGAAGCGCCTGCTGGCCGCGGCGCGGCCTGAGGCCATTGTGTGCGCCAACGACCTGACTGCCGCGCGGCTGATGCAAACCCTCATTGCGCTGGATGTGCAGATTCCCGAACAGGTGCGCATTGTTGGCATGGACGATGTGAAATACGCCAGCCTCCTCCCGGTTCCGCTGACCACCATCCACCAGGACTGCGCGGGGATCGGCATGGCCGCCATGGCCACCATGCTGGAGCGGCTGAACCATCCGGAGCTTCCCGTACGGGACGTCACCGTTCCCACACGGCTCGTGGTGCGGCGCTCCTGCGGCGCGCATCTGGCGGAACGGACCCCCGGCGCAATCTAGAGCATTTTTGCTTCTGCTATAGGCTTCCGTGCCCCATCCATTCCGCTTTTTTCTGCGGAATGGGTGGGGCACCAATAAAATCCGAGTCTACACAATCTCCATGATGAATAGCCCGGAGGCATCCACCCCGCCGCTCGATAATTTCTTTGCCGAATTTGCCGATCATTTACGCGGGCGAGCGCATACTTTATTTCAAGTGAGCAAGTCGACCGATCCCGAGCCTTTTGAACAGCTAGCGTGCCAACTTACGTCTGTTATGAACGCCTTGTCGTCAGTGTCACGAACGCACCGTACCCCGTCCAAGCGCCTTCTTATTGGCGCATGGGCGGGAAACCTCAGATCTCAACCAGCCCTGTTCAAAGGGAGCGCGATCGGCTCACCGGACAAGCTCTAGCGGCACAATCTGCGCCTTGAGATCACCGCTGGCATGGACCTCCAGGATCCCGATCGTTACCGGCAATTCAAAACGGCGTGGCCCGCAACTGCCAGGATTGAAATACAGAACGCCCTTCCGGAGATAAAACTCCGGCCTGTGCGTGTGCCCAAACAAGACGGCGGCGAACGTTCCTGCTGCCGGATCGAGGTGCAGCGTTTTCAAATCGTGCAGCATGTAGAAATATTGGCCCGCAAACAGCGCAACGTCGGTTTCGTGCAATGCAGCGCACGGCCCTTCGCGATCGATATTGCCGCGAATGGCGGTGACCGGAGCAATCTTTTCCAATTCATGCAGGATGGAGATTTTGCCCACATCGCCGAGATGCAGAATGTGGTCCACGCCTTGGAGCGCCGGAGCGACCTCGGCACGAAGCAGCCCGTGGGTGTCACTGACCACGCCGATTCTCATCTCAAATGCCCAACTCGAGGCGTGTTCGAGGATCGAGCCGGTCGCGCAGAGCGTCGCCGAGGAAGTTGAAGCCCATCACCGCACCGGCTACCGCAGCGGCCGGAAACAGCACCAGATGAGGCGAATCGAACAGATGCGTTCGCGCGTCGTTGAGCATGGAACCCCAGCTTGGCGCGGGCGCGGGGATGCCAAGGCCAAGAAACGATAGCGTGGCCTCGGCCAGGATCACACCGGCCATGCCGATGGCTGCTTGCACCAGAATGGGTTGCGCAATGTTGGGCAGGATGTGGCGGAAGAAGATGCGCAAGCCGCTCGCGCCGAGCGCCCTGGCCGCGTCCACGTACTCGCGATCGCGCACCGCCATCACCTGCGCACGCACCAGTCGCGCATAGCCGGCCCAGCCGCCGATCGCCAGGGCGAGCACCAGGTTGGCGAAGCCGGGGCCGAGAAACGCAGCGAAAGCGATGGCCAGCAGGATGCCCGGCAGCGCCAGAAAGGTATTCATGGCAAACGTCGTCAACGCAGTATCCACCCAGCCGCCCAGGAAGCCGGCCAGACCGCCGATGCCCAGGCCGAGCAGAAGGGAAACAGTCACCACGCTGACAGAGACAGCCAGCGAGATGCGCGAGCCCCACAGCAGGCGCGAGAAGGTATCGCGGCCCAATTCGTCGGTGCCAAACCAATGAGAGGCGGAGGGACTTTGCAAGCGGTGCACCAGGTCGATGGCAGCCGGCGGCTGCGGGGCCACCCAGGGAGCGGTCAATCCCGCCAGCACAAATGCGGCCAGCAGCACGATGCCTAAGACTGCTAGCGGCTGCCGAGCCATGCGCCCGGCGATGCGGCGCAAGAAGGGAGCTTGAATGGACTCGGTCGGCACACACAAAGAATACAGCGCGCCACGCTGAAGCCAACAAAGCCCATATCGAAACGGACTATCATCCTGAGCAACTTGACTCGCCGCTTCGAGGTACGTCTGCAATGAACGCCTTGTCGCCAGCGCCACAAACGCTCCGTGCCCCAAGCTTCCGCGCTCTTTGCGAAAGGGTGGGAAACCTCGGCCCTCAACCAGCCGCGTTCATCAGGCGCGTAGTCGAGGGATCCGCGGTTGCACTTCGGAGATTTGTGAAGATGCCTTCGGAGAACCTCGGAATTCATCAAGGCGACACTTTCCCCGCTTCGGGGTTTACCTTGGAATGGTCATGCTACGATTTTGCTTTGTTTTCGGTCTCGCCCTGTCGGCGTCCGCTCTGCTGGGGCAAACGGCCAATCCTCCGCGTCAAGCTTCCGCGTCCATGCAGGATCTGGAGCCGAATGCCGAGCAACTGTTCGCCCTCGCCAACCAGACACGCGCGAAGCAGGGCTTAAGCCGGCTTGCGTGGGATCAGGCTCTTGCCGCGGCAGCCTTGCATCACTGCAAGCGCATGGCCGTGGAGGGTCCGATCGAGCATCGTTACAGCGGAGAGCTGGATCTGACCGAGCGGGCTGGGCAGGCCGGCGCGCACTTCAGCCTGATTGAAGAGAACATTGCGGTGGGGCCGTATCCCGCGCGCATTCACGAGGGATGGATGGAGTCGTCCGGGCACCGCGAAAACCTGCTCAACCCGAATATCGATCGCGTGGGGATCGCAGTCGTTGCCGCGAATGGTGTGCTCTTTGCGGTGGCTGACTACGCGCGCGGCGTCTCGGCATTGAGTCAAGCGCAGGTGGAGGCTCTCTTTGCTAGCATGCTGCGGGCGAAAGGCCTGAGCATTCTCAAAGATCCCACCCAGGTACGGGCCTATTGTGCATCGACGGGGCGGTTTTCCGGCGCAGACTCGCCCAGTTTCCTGATGCGCTGGCAGAATCCAGATGTCTCGCAGCTTCCCCCGGAGCTGCAGCAACGGATTGCTTCGCAACATTTTCGCGAAGCGAGCGTAGGCAGTTGTCCGGTTCAAGGCGTAGAAAGCGGATTCACACTCTATCGCGTCGCGGTGTTTTTGTACGACGATGATTCGCCCGCACGTCCCAAGCCTTATTACAAGCCCTAGCCAAACGACTGGTACCTATCCCAAAACTGCGGCCAGGGCAACAGCGGCGGCCCGCACACAAAGATTTCCGGGTGATATTGGCTCTCTTCGTTGCGAATGCCCTCGGAGTTGCCGTTGTGGCCCGCCAAACGGCAGCCAGTGAAGATGACGCTAACGTCTTCCCGTGAAACGCCAACCACAATGAGCGTGGTGGGCTTCGGGCTCGGGTAGCCACGCAGCCACGCCGAATTGGTGAGGCTGATCGGCAGTGGTAGATGATACGCAGGGCCAAGCATCTCGATTGCGCCCTGTTCTCCGTAGTTGCCGACGACGATGCCCACATGGGACTGCTGGCCTGGAGGAAGGGAATCGCGAATCCCCGCGACTGTCTTCACCAACTCCGGCCATCCAAACTCTTCGCGCAGATCGCCATTGTTCTTGAGCGCGAAATCGCGCAAGGGACCGGCGGTTTGCAGCGGCACAATGATGGCAAGGATGTAGCCGGCGCAAACGGCCAAACCGGTGTAGTAAACGCCGATGACGATTCCTCTCGCCCATCGCGGCCGTGAACCCAACCAACGTTCGGCGGTCACTGCGCCCATGGCCAGCAACATGGGATACGCGGCAGCCACGTAATATCCGCGGCCTTTGGCAACGTAGAAAAGAGCCACCGGAATGAGGTAGAGCCAAGCCAGCGTGCGGTAGCGCGGGCTGCGCAAGAACGCGATCAGGCCGGCGATCCACAGGACCGTTGCGAAGCCATTGACGCAGATCCGGATTTGATCGACAAGAAAGCCATCGGCGCGGCCTTCACTCACATCGCGCACATGGATGTGGTGTAGAAAGTCGTAGGAGATGAAATGGTGCTGCACCTGCCACAGGAGATTAGGCAGAAAGAGGAGCAGCGCCAAGGCGATTCCGGCCCAGAACCATCCGGTAAGCACAAAGCGTCGTGCCCGGCTCAGTGCCACACCGCCAAGGATGCCGGCAATGAAGAAGACGATGGAGTACTTGGTCTCGAGACCCATGCCGACCGCTGCGCCAATCGCCAGCCACCAGCGCGGGTTCTCGGTGCGCAACAGGCGGATCGTGAAGTACGCAATCAGCACCCACCACAGGTAATCGAACGACGAGTATTGGAACTCGGTACCCTCAAACAGTGGCAGCGGGGACAGAGCCACGGCGAGCGCACAGGCAAACTGCGCATGCCGGCCGCCACCCAGTTCCCGCGCCATCATACCGGTCATCACGATTGCCAGGGCCTGGAAGAGCACGGAAAACAGACGCAGTCCGATCATCGACAGGCCGAAGAGGGAAAGACTTACCCGCTCCACAAACGGTGTAAAGGGAGGATATGCAACAAAGCCCCAATCCAGATGGCTGGCGTCGGAGAGAAATTGAAATTCATCGCGATGGAAGCCGTAGCGCCCATTGGTGAGCAGATGGAGCAGCACGATGGCCCCGGCAATTCCCAGCAAGGCCGCCCAATCGACTGCGGGAAGTGGCGCTTGCGCTGAACGTTCGACGGAACTGCTGTTCGAATTCATGAGAGGCACAGTCCTTCCATCCGCATCTCGGTATCGATACGCAAAGCCAGACTATGCGGTTCCACGCTGGGTCGATCAACGCCTTTCCGTTGGAGACGGCACACGCACCGATGCCATCCCGGCCGCGGTGGCGGCCTGAATCCCCAGATCGGTGTCTTCGAATACCAGGCAATGGGCAGGGGAGACGCCCAGCCGCTCGGCGCCCAGGAGGAACGCGTCGGGAGCTGGCTTGGAACGCTCATAGTCTTCAGCGCCCACGATCGTCTCGAAACGGTCAAGGAGATTCACCGTGGTGAGGGAACGCACCACCGATTCGCGCCTCCCTCCGGACACAACGCCGAATGGAATGCGGCCGTGCTGCAGGTCAATATGTTCCACCACTTCGGCAATCGCTTTCAGATTTGGCAGCATGTCAAAGTAAAGACGCTCTTTGCGTACGCCCACTTCTTCCACCGGCATGTTCAAGTTCTGCATGAGGTTGAGAGTGGAAATAATCTCGTCCACCGGCTTGCCGCCCCAGGAATAGAACAGGTCTTCGTCGAAGGAGCAGCCATATTTGGCCAACGTGCTCTTCCAAGCGACGTAGTGCAGCGGCATGGAGTCGACAAGGGTGCCGTCGCAGTCAAAAAGGTAGGCGCGAAATTCGCCGCTGGGCAAGGGCAGTTTCACGGGGCAGGGAACTCCTCTCGGTCGGGTCGAAACGTGGGTGGGTTGAAATGGGACCGCAGCGGTCTTGTTGGTTTTGTTCGGTGCGGAACCGCTTCAGGCGGTGGCAGTCTCGGTTGCGAGCGGGACCGCGCAGCCGCCTTCGCCGGGCTGGGTCGGCTCCATCTGCAGCGCGTTGTTGAAGCGATTGAAGTAATTGAAGAGTCCGATCGCGCAGAGCAACTCGACGATCTCGCCTTCGGAAAAAAAACTGCGCAGCTCGGCAAACTGCTCGTCGGTCACGGCGTGCGCATCGCCGGTGACGGTCTCCGCCAGGCGCAGGGCAGACTTCTCGGCGGGTGTGAAATCGTCGCGCTGCGGCCAGTCAGCCAAGTGAACAAGTTGTTCCTCGTTCCAGCCAAGATTACGCGCCAGGACGGTGTGGCTGGCCAGGCAGTAGGGCGTCACGTTCACCTGGCTGGTGCGGACAATGATCAGTTCCTTTAGTTTTGTGGAAACCGTGCCCGTATTGAGCACCGCCCCAAAATGGGCCTGCATCGTGGCGAAAATCTCGGGCCGATGGGCCATCACGCGATACATATTGGGCACGTTGCCGCGCTGGACAAAGGCCTTGTCGTAGAGTGCGGCCATCTCAGGAGTAACTTCGCTGCGATCGAGGCGGGAAATCCGGGACATGGAGCATCCTCCTTCCTCCAGCGTATCGCATGGACGGCCGATGGTTGCCGGCTGTTCGAATCTAGGAACTCAACTCCGACTGGAAGGATTTATCTTGCGCAGGCAGATCCGGGGAGATCCTTTGCGGGTACCTGGAAACGACGGTGGAGCTTTTGACGCGTGAGGCGCAACCTGCTACTTTGTTAAAGGACAAGTGGCAGAACGATCAAGCCATTTTGCCCATTCCGGTTGGTCCGGATTCGCTGCTCAAAAGCAGCGAATTGGGTGGGGCGTTTAAGCGTAGGCTCGCAACCGCACCGGAAGGAGCACAGACACTCCTCAGTAGCTCAATGGCAGAGCATTCGGCTGTTAACCGAAGGGTTGTAGGTTCGAGTCCTACCTGAGGAGCCAAAGAATATTTTATATTTAACGACCTATACACTGAATAGGCCGAGATGCCATCAGTAAGACCATCCGCCCTGTTCCGGGACTCAATCTCAAGAAGACAAGAGCATGGTACCATCCTTTTCCCCTGCGCCGCATGGGCGTCATTACCTGAGGTAAGAGCCGGATGCGGGAAATCCGCTCGTCCGGATCCGCGGAGGGGGTTATGAGCAATCATGATCCCTACTCCGACTTCTTCTCTTAATTTTTGCCGGTGACTTGTCTGGCGCAGGACCTGTCGCCGCGATAGATCCCTACCTCCCCGGGAAACGCCAGCTACGAAGATGACCAGGCGTGAGAAGGGAAGCCTCCCGTGTGAAATCGTTTACATCTATGGGGAATCCGCGGTGCACAGAAATGCCTTTTCCCGAAGGACGACCAATTCCAGCACCGCAAACAGGCGCATGGAATGCTACTAACAGTTAATCTCCCGTTAACTGTTGCAATGATCCATATTTCAACTAGATAGACTTGCGTCATTTTGCACGACGGCGCCCGTTAGCCGTTGGATATTGGTCCCTTTTCATGGGGCCTCGACCATCCTTGTGTCCCCGCCGGCCATCCCAAATCCAAAGCCTCGGGTCTGTGGCTGCATGGCAAGCCCCTCTTCATTCCGTCCGTTTCGTCTCGCTTGCCCCGCGTCTCCGCATGCCAACCTGAAGGGGCCTGCTTTGACCGAGTGACGGTACACCGCAACTTCCGGACCAGTCACCTGCTTGCACGACGCACGGGGGGAGCCTGAACACCGCCGCGGACCCGGCATGGCGCCTTACCCACGAACAGATCGCGTCAAGAGTGCGGAGGCTTAGCTGGCTCGAGATCTCGGCCGCTTGCCGTGCGAGATTGCGTCGAGCCTCGATCGGTTGCACAGCGGTTTGTTTCCCGGGAGCATCGCGACTCCGCTCTGTCAAGCAGTTCGCGAGGAGAGACCGGGAACTCGAGAGTGGTCAAGTGCACACGTCGCCACATTTTGAGCCGATGCACGTTGAAACCGGAAAAGCTCGCGATCCGCAAGCCAAGGAGACAACCATGATGACCCGAAGGAAGCTGATATCTGCGATCAGTATTCTCGGAGCTAGTGTAGTGTCCGCGAAATAACTAGGCAGTAGTTTTCTTTGGTTTTCTTGTCGCTGGGATGGTGCAGCCGGGCTGAATTTTCTCCAGAGTCTGGCGGCAGTGTGAGAGCTTTTCTGTGAT
>Ga0302320_10006606_pt1 | contig 25701 bp, 17 predicted proteins | sample Bog_T0_3_FD_202130 | JGI IMG/M metagenome (GOLD analysis project Ga0302320, IMG submission 202130) | Peat permafrost microbial communities from Stordalen Mire near Abisko, Sweden - Bog_T0_3 | ecosystem: Environmental > Terrestrial > Soil > Wetlands > Peat | place: Sweden: Abisko, Stordalen Mire... | reverse complement strand
GGTCTCCGGCGCCAACACGATTGCCATCGAGTCTGTGCATTACGTTGACAATCACAGCGGAAAGGCTACAGGTGACGCGCCGCCGATGATTGCTACGCTGGTGGTGGAATATGCGGACGGAACCACAGCTTCGTTTGCCAGTGGAACGGACTGGAAGACTGCCATTCATGCAGCCGAGGGATGGCAACGGAAGGCATTCGACGACTCGGGCTGGAAGAATGCCGTCACGTCCGTCCAAGCCCAGGGACCGAGAAGCGAGCCGCTTGGTCATCCGTGGATTCCCGACTCGGTGAAGCGGCTACGGCATGCCTTCACGATCGGCAGTCCAGTCAAATCGGCGCGTCTCTATGCCACTGCTCTTGGCGCTTACAATCTGTTTCTCAACCGCGGGCGTGTAGGGGACCAAGTGCTGGCGCCGGGCTGGACCGACTACCGGCAGCGGGTCGTCTACCAGGCCTACGACGTGACGGACATGATTGCGCAAGGAGAAAACACGATCGGAGCGCTGCTTGCGCCTGGGTGGTACGAGACTTCGCTGGAGTGGTATCAGCAGCCGAATAACTACGGCGACACGCCGCCCGCGCTGAGGGCGCAGTTGCGCATCGAGCATACAGACGGCAGTGTTGAGTGGATAGCGACGGATGCGAGTTGGCAGGCGAGCCTGTCGGACATTTTTCACTCAGAGCTTTACGACGGAGAAAGCGTGGACTTTGCACGGGAGTCCGACGTTGGATGGTCTGCTGCGGAATTCCCCAACAGTCTGTGGCAAGACAGGGCGACGGTGATCGATCCCGCCCCAGTGACGATCGTTGCGCAGGACTTTCCGCCCATCCGCGTGGAGCGTTCGCTGGAGCCAAAGGCGGTTACCGAGCCCAAACCCGGTGTCTACGTCTACGACTTCGGGCAGAACTTCTCAGGCGTGGCGCGCGTGCTGCTGCACGATCCGGTTGCGACGAAGGTGCAGCTCCGGTTTGCAGAGGTCCTGAATCCAGACGGCACACTCTATACAGATAACCTGCGCACCGCAAAAGCCACCGATTCGTTTGTGCTAAGAAGCTCAAGCGACTCTCATCACTCCTTATACGAACTTGAGGCGCCGTTCACCTTCCACGGCTTCCGCTACGCCGAGTTAACCGGGCTGCCCGCCCCGCCAAGCATGGACCCGCAGATGGAACAGGTATATCGCTCCAAGGACGCAGTGACTGGACTGGTCTTTCACACGGATGCGCCTTTCACCGCCAAGCTCGAAACCGGCAGCCCCCTGATCAACCAGTTGTGGAGCAATATCCTCTGGGGCCAGCGCTCGAACTTTGTGGGTATTCCCACGGACTGCCCGCAGCGCGACGAGCGCCTCGGCTGGATGGGCGATGCCGAAGTCTTCTGGCGTGCGGCCAGTTACAACATGGACCTCGCGGCCTTCTCACGCAAGTTTGCCGCGGACATGCGCGGAACGCAAGTAGGCTCACCGTATTTCGGCATCTATTCGCCGGGAACTGTAAGGCCGAACGCTGGTTTTGCGGCTGGCTGGAGCGATGCCGGCGTCATCATCCCATGGACCTCGTGGTTGCAAACCGGCGATACCAGCGTGATCGAGCAGAACTGGGCCGCGATGGAGAAGTATCTGAATGCCATAGAAGCCAACAATCCGGATGGCCTCTGGGGGCATGATTCGGGTATTCCATTCGGAGACTGGCTTTCGCCCGAAGGCAAGACGGACTACGGGCTGATTGCCACGGCTTATTGGGCCTATGACGCTACGCTGATGGAGCAGATGGCTCGCGCAACAGGCCGCGCGCGGGATGCGGAGAAGTATGCGCGGCAATTCGAGAAGATTCGCGTGGTATTTCAAAAGCAGTTCGTCCATGACGATGGCTTTGTGGCTGGCGCGGACAACACGCCGTCTCCCTTTGGCCAAATCAACAATCCCGATGCCAGGAGCAATGGCGGCGATACGCAGACAGGCTACGTGCTGGCGCTGCACATGAACCTTGTGCCTGAAAATCTGCGGGCGGCTGCAGCGCAAAAGCTGGTGAACAAGATCGAGGCCAATCATGGGCTGCTCGGCACCGGTTTCCTCGGCACGCCCTATCTGCTGGAAGAGCTGACCAAGACCGGGCACGCCAAGCTGGCCTATCAGCTGCTGCTGAATACCGAATACCCGTCTTGGGGCTACCTGGTTGGCCACGGCGCAACCACGATGTGGGAGCGCTGGAACGGCGACCAGATGAAAGACGATCCCAGCATGAACTCCTATAACCACTATGCCTATGGCGCGGTGGCCGACTGGATCTATCGCTATGCCGCGGGCGTCGATGCAACGCCGCTGGATGCGGGTTTCCACACCGTGGTGCTGCATCCGGTCTTCGACGCACGGCTGGGGCATGTGGCCTTCGACTATGCATCTGTCTATGGCCCGATTCATTCCGATTGGACGGTGAAGGGGACGAATGTAGCGTGGCATGTGACGATCCCGGCCAACACCACGGGCTGGCTGAGCCTGAGCGCGGCTGAGGCTGCAAAGTACAAGCTGGAGGGCGTTCCGCTGACAGCCAGCGAACTGGCTAAGGCAACAACCCAAGCCGGGCAGAGCGGCTTTGTGCTGGCGGCGGGGAGTTACTCATTTGAGATCGAGTTCTGACAAAAGCTTGGGTGTACAAATTGGCGATCCAGCCGCTACGCTGGAACCTGCCTGCCGGCAGAACAATCTATGCGCCGGCAGCATGAAGAAGAGGAGTAAAGAGTGACGTCAATCATCGCGGGGATCGGATGGCACGTGGTCGGAGCGGCATCGGCCGCATCGTTCTATGCGCCCATTGAAAAGGTCAAGAAATGGTCGTGGGAGACAACATGGGCCGTGGCCGGTTTCTTCTCCTGGATACTGCTGCCGATTTCGGTGAGCTACGTGCTACTGCCGAGCTTTCCTGCCTTTTATGAATCGATCGGTCCGCATATTCTGTTGAAAGTCGCTCTTTTTGGAGCTATGTGGGGCGTTGGCAACGTGAGTTACGGCTTGACCATGCGCCACCTGGGGATGTCGCTGGGCATCGGCGTGGCCATCGGCGTCACGCTGGTTGTGGGCACGCTCATGCCTCCCTTGCTGCATGGGCAGGGCGCGTTGCTGTTCGAGACCAAAGGTGGCCTGCTGACGATGGCAGGCGTGCTCGTTGCTGTGATCGGCGTGGCTGTTACCTCCTATGCAGGCCATCAAAAAGAAGTGCAACTGCGTGGCGAGCCCAGGGAGTTCAACCTGAAACTGGGGCTTCTGCTGGCGGCCATGTGCGGCGTGTTTTCTTCCGGCATGTCTTTTGCCATTGACGCGGCCAAGCCGATGGAAGCCGCGGCTCTTCATCTTGGCGTGAGTTCGCTGTATGCGGCGTTGCCGAGCTACGTGATTATCATGGGCGGTGGCGCGCTGGTGAACCTGAGCTACTGCTTCATCCGCCTGGCCGTGCTGAAGACCATATCGCTGCGGGACGATCTTGCGCAGCCCGGCGGAATGCTGCTCAAGAACAGCGTACTAGCTGCAACGGGCGGCATCATGTGGTACCTTCAGTTCTTCTTTTACGCCTGGGGCGCAGCCAATATTCCGCAACACCTGTCGTATGTGAACTGGATGCTGCACATGAGTATCTACGTACTATGCGGCGGATTGGTGGGGCTGGCGCTGGGCGAGTGGGCCGGCGTGGGGAAGAGGCCGGTTCGCATTCTCTGGGCGGGTATGATCATTATTATCATTGCCGCCAATCTGGTGGGCCTGGGGCTGGCTTCGTAGCCGGAAAAACTGAGTCTGCGGTGTTGAGGCGCCGGAGTTGCCAACACTCCGGCGCGTCTTGGAGTTTGATTTTCATGATCCGCAAACATCTTTTCCCTTGCCTCTCGGCCGCCTTGGCCGTGCCCTTGGCTATAGGACAAACCGCTTCGCCAAAGCTTGTTGAGCGTGCGCACCTCTCAGCAGCACTCGACAATGGTCACGGTGCCTACGCGACGCGCCACTACCCGAACCTGTTTGCCATTGCCGGTCACTCGCAGACGGAGATCGACGCCAAAATCGGTGCTGCTTTTCAGCAGCTCTTCTACGGCAATCCCGAGACGCAGGCGGTTTACTACCTTGCCGGTTCAAACGCCGATGGACGACTGGCCTACTTGACCGACATTGGCAACCACGACGTGCGCACGGAGGGTATGTCTTACGGGATGATGATCGCAGTCCAGCTCAACCACAAGCGGGAGTTCGACGCGCTGTGGAACTGGGCCCGGACCTACATGTACATCAGCTCGCCCACGCACCCTTCGCAGGGCTATTTCTCGTGGTCCTGCAAGCTCAGCCGCGAGCCGAACGAGGAGACAGCCGCGCCGGACGGCGAGGAGTATTTTGCGATGGCGCTCTATTTCGCCTCGAATCGCTGGGGCAATGGCGCGGGGATCTACGACTACAAGGCGCGGGCCGATGAGCTTTTGACTGCCATGCGCCATCGGGAGCTGCGCACTGGCCCCACCAAGTTTGGCGAGCGCACCGTGGGCGCGGAGGTCAACGAGGCTGCAAAGATGATCCAGTTTACGCCGGTGGAGGGAAAGGCAGAGTTCACCGACCCCAGCTATCATCTGCCCGCGTTTTATGAGCTTTGGGCGCGCTGGGGGCCTGTGGCCGACCGGGCCTTCTGGGCGCAGGCGGCCGAGACGAGCCGCAACTTTTTCCAGAAAACGACCAATGCGAAGACCGGCCTGAGCCCCGACTACGCGAACTTCGACGGCTCGCCGCATCCGATGCAGGGAAACCCTCACGCGGGCGATTTCTCCTACGATTCCTGGAGGACACAGAGCAACTGGTCAGTGGATTGGTCGTGGTGGGCAAAGGATCCGCGTGAGCGCGCGCTGAGCGACCGGACGCAGGCGTTCTTTTTCTCGCAAGGCATCGACAGCTATGGGAGCCAGTTCACCCTTGAGGGAGAGCCGCTCTTGAAGCAGCACTCGACCGGCCTGGTGGCGACCAGTGCCGTCGCCAGCCTGGCCGCAACCCATCCGATAAGATTCCAGTTCACCGAGGAGTTGTGGAAGACACCAATTCCCAGCGGGCATGACCGCTACTACGGCGGTATGTTGTATTTGATGAGCCTGTTGCACGTTTCAGGGCAGTTCCGCATTTGGGCGCCTCAGTAGGGTAGTTGGAGTTCAAGAGGGCAGTGGAAGCTTGGAGTAGAGTCCTCGCGCGATCAGATCGGCGCGCAGCCGCTCGGCCGTGGAGAACTGAATGGCCTGCATTCCCAGCGCCCACGCCGCCTCGATGTTGATCAGCTTGTCGTCCAGAAAGAGAGCCTCCTCAGGCTGCACGCCGAGTTGCTTGAGAACATGGCGATAGATGGCCGGATCGGGCTTGGCCATGTGCAACTGAAAGCTCCAGACCAGCGCGTCGAAGCGGTGGATCCAATCGAACTCCCGCTCGACACTAGCCAGTACGTTGTCCCCCATGTTGGAGAGGATGGCGGTGAGCAGGCCGCGCTGCTTGAGCTTGAACTGCCAGTCCAGCACGGTCCGGTTCTCGGTGGTCCACATGCGGGCATCCCACAGGTTTAGCTCCTCGACCTTGTCCTCGTCGAGCGCCAGCCCGGCCTCGCGGACAAGTTTCTGCCAGAAGGCGAGGCCGGTGAGCTTGCCCTCGTCGTAGGCGTGGCGGTCGGCCCAGTAGAGGCTCTCGAAGCGGGCAAAGGGCAGGCCGGTGATGCGCAGAAGGGCGGCGTGAGCCTCGGGGGCTGGCGGACCGGTGAGTACCATGCCATAGTCGAAGATTACCGCGCGCAAACCCAATGTTCCTCCTGATGGATGCCCGTGTATGGTTGAAAAGGACTCCTCTATCTATTGTGCCCGACCACCTGCGGTGGGGCGGGCCATCCTGTTTGTTGATGGGTGAAAAGAATGCGTTTTTCACGAAGGACGGACTGGAACACGGAGGAAAGCGAGCTGGCGCGAGCCCACCGGCTGCGCGCCAAGGCCGGGCTGCCGATTGCCGATCTGACGGCCTCCAATCCAACTCGCTGCGGCTTTGCGTATCCCCCCGATCTGCTGGCGGCTCTGACGGATGCGCAGGCGCTCGATTACGATCCGCAGCCCAGGGGCAGCCGGCGCGGCCGCGATGCGGTGTGCCGGTATTATGCGGATCATGGGATTGCAGTTGGACTTGAACAATTGATTCTAACTACAAGCACTAGCGAGGCTTATAGCTTTCTATTCAGACTTCTCTGCGATCCTGGGAGCGAGATTCTATTTGCCCAGCCGGGCTACCCGCTCTTCGACTTCCTGGCAGTTCTGGACGATGTGCGGCTGAAAGCTGCGCCACTGGTTTACGACCAGGGATGGCAGATCGATCCGGAGGGATTACGCAGGGCGATGACACCAGAGACATGTGCAATCGTTCTTGTTCACCCCAATAATCCCACCGGACACTTCACAAAGCCCTGGGAGGCGGAAGAGCTGGCGCGGTTATGCCGCGAGTTCGACCTGTCGCTGATTGTGGATGAGGTTTTTCTGGACTATAGCTTCGCTGGCGGAGAGAAGAGTTTTGCTGCCGGGCTCGATGGCATTCCGGTGTTTGTGGTCAGCGGCTTGAGCAAGATTGCCGGGCTGCCGCAGATGAAAGCGGCGTGGATTGTGGCCACCGGGCCGGAGGCTGGCCGCGCGCTGGATCGGCTGGAGGTGATTGCGGATACCTTCCTCTCGATGAATGCCCCTGTGCAATGCGCGTTGCCGGCGTGGCTTGGCGGCAGGGCAGCGATTCAGGAGCAGATTCGAGTGCGCGTGGCTGCCAACCTTGCTGAACTCGACTGGCAATTGACGAAGCTGCCTGTGGTTCGCAGGTTGGAGGCCGAGGGCGGCTGGTATGCGGTGCTGCGGATTCTGTCTCTCTCGCCCGACGAGCAGACGGTGCTGGCGCTGCTAGAGCATGGAGTCTGGGTCCATCCGGGGTACTTCTTTGGGCTGCCCGAGTCCGGCTGGCTGGTTGTGAGTCTGCTGGGGCCGGAGAGGGAATTCAACGCCGGAGTAGCCAGATTGGTTGACTATTTGGAAGCGTATCAAGGTAGTAACAATCCGGGGCTATAGGCTCATGTTTAACTTTAATTATACGCAGTAAGTGATTTAAAATGAACTAATTGATGATTCCTTAAGATAGGTCTTTCACAGCCCCTGCAGGAAGGGGTTGCTCCTGCGCTCTGCGCCAATCGTGGTGGCCGGACCGTGGCCGGGCAAGACTTTGGTTTCCTCGGGGAGCGCCAGTAGCCGGGATTCAATCGACTCGATGATCTGCTGTGAGTTGCCGCCGGGCAGGTCGGTGCGGCCAATGCTTCCGGCAAAAAGCGTATCGCCGGCGATGACCATCTTGAGCGGGGCAAAGTGGAGGCAGACTGAGCCTTGGGTGTGGCCGGGAGTATGGATGACTTCGGCGGGGTAGCGTTCCAGGCCCACGAGCAGGCCATCGGCCAGTGAGGCGTCGGGTGGTGCGGTCTCGGGCGTCTCCACGCCGAGCCAGCCGGCCTGCATGGCCATCATCTTGAGCAGCGGCATGTCGTTTTCGTTCAGCAGGATCGGCGCGCCGGTGAGCCGCTTGAGTTTCAGCGCGCCACCCACGTGGTCGATGTGAGCGTGGGTGACGAGAATCTGCTTGAGCTTGAGACCGAGTGCGACAAGGCGGCGGTGGATGCGTCCAACTTCGTCGCCGGGATCGATGACGATGGCTTCGCCTGCTTCCTCGTCGCCAAGGATGGTGCAGTTGCATTGTAGCGGGCCGACAGGAAAGGTCTCAAGGATCATGGTCCTATTCTATCGCCGCTCTGTACGTCAGGCATTTGTCCCGTAGCTTTGGCCTCTGATGCAGCCCTCGGCGAACTAGCTTGGGAACACTGCGCGGCGTGTACCGGACTGTGCGATCAATTCAAAAAATCATCGCTTGAATGCCCATCTTTTGAGTCAATAAGTGGGTTGGCGGCTTGCCGCGCACGGCCGAGTAGGGCAGTATGGACATAAAGCCTAGAAAATGATGAGGAGAAGCGCGATGAGCAAAGCGATCAAGTTTGGCACTTCGGGATGGCGGTCGATTGTGGCCGAGGATTTTACGATAGCCAACATCCGGTTGGCGGCGGCGGGGATTGCTGCCTACGTGAAGACATTGCCGGAGCCGCACCGGGTGTTGGTGGGCCGCGATCCGCGGTTCCTGGGTGAGCGGTTTGTGGCCGAGGCGGCCAGCGTTCTGGCCGGGGCTGGGGTTACGCCGATCGTGATTCCCGACGCCGCGCCGACGCCGGCCATTGCCTACGCCGTGCATACGCTGAAGACCTCGGGCGCCATCAACTTTACCGCTTCGCACAATCCGCCGGAGTACAACGGCATCAAGTTCTCAACGCACGACGGCGCACCGGCGCTGCCTGAGGTGACTGGGCATATTGAGGCGGCGATTGCGGAGCTCGGCGACGGTTTCGACATTCCCAGCGTCCAGGGAGTCACGTACGATACCGAGGATGTGAAGCCCTCCTTCCTGAAGCGGCTGGCAGAGCTGGTAGATCTAAAGGCGATTGCCAAGTCAGGCATCAAGGTGGTCTACGATCCATTCTGGGGCGCGGGCCGGGGCTACCCTTCTGACCTGCTACGCGATGCAGGCGTGACGGTGGAGACGGTTCACGACTACCGGGATGTGCTTTTTGGCGGCCATGCGCCGGAGCCGGACGACCATTTGCTGGGTGACGCCAAAGCCAAAATGCGCGAGATCGGCGCGGACCTCGGCATTGCGACCGATGGGGATGCGGACCGATTCGGCATTGTGGATGCGGACGGGACTTTTATTCAGCCTAATTATGTAATTGCGCTGCTCTTCGACTACCTGGTGGAGACGCGGGGCTGGCGGAACGGCGTGGCCAAGAGCGTGGCGACGACCAACTTGATCAACGCGCTGGCCGAGTACCACAAGGTTCCGCTGTATGAGACGCCGGTGGGGTTCAAGTACATTGGCGAGTTGATTATTGCGGACAAGATCGCGATCGGCGGCGAGGAGTCTGCGGGACTGACCATTCGCGGGCACGTTCCTGAGAAGGACGGCGTGCTGGCCGGCCTGCTGATGGCAGAGATGGTGGCTACGCGCGGCAAGAGCTTGGGAGTGCAACTGAAGGAACTGTTTGGCAAAGTTGGTTCCTTCTATCCGGTTCGCGAAAACTTCCGCTTGACCCCGGAGGTGAAAGCCGCGTTCACTGAGAATATGAAGGCCGATCCAACCGAGTTGGGTGGGCGCAAGGTGAGCTCAGTGGTGCGGACCGATGGGCTCAAGCTGATCTTGGACGATGGTTCCTGGGTCTGCTACAGGCTGTCGGGAACCGAGCCTGTGGTGCGGGCCTATTCGGAAGCGCGCAGCGAGCAGGACACAGAAGTCCTGAAGGCGGCTGCGGAGAAGTTTGTATTGTCTTAAACCTGATTAGAGGTTGAATGTGGGACGGCAAGATGCAAGCTGAACGAAAAACAGATGGTACGGTTGCCGGTCCGATGCCGAAGAGGGCGCTGGATTGGACGCTGCGGGTGTGGCGTCCGGCGGGTACCGTAGTGGCCGTGGGGCTGGCGCTGCTGCTTACCTGGCATGTGATCAACGGCAAACACGGGCTGACGGTATGGCAGCAGAAGCGGGCTGAGGACCGTCAATTGCAGCGGGAGATCAAGGATATTGAGCAGGAGAACGCTGGTCTCAAAGAGCGCATTGAGCGGCTCAAGTCCGACCCTGAAGCCATGGGAATCCTGGCGCGGGAAAAACTGCACTATGCGAAGCCCAACGAAGTGATTGTCACGCTGCCCCCGGCGCCGCAAGGGCAAGCGCAACCAACCGGAATAGGCAAGTAGGCGGGAAGCTCTCAACTTGCGGTTTTTGTGTCAAACGATTGTAAAGTTTTTTCTAAGCGGCTGAAATAGGCATTTACAAGTGCTATTGGCGCGTTGTATACGTATACAAGAAGCACAATTCCAGAATCTGCCGAGAACAGTCTTTGTTGCTAGTTCAGTAATCGGCTTCTTCTTATTCCATGTCCCTTATGCATGGATCAGTCTAACTGTCGCACAGAGATCGGGTTCTCCTTGGAAGCGGCATTACGATTTTCGCCGGCGCTCATCGCACGAACAGGAGCGGCAGCGAGACTGAGGCGGTTATCGCGCATCAGCCCCGCTTTCGGCTGCTTAGGGAACTGTCGAACTGTTTCCGGCAAACAAGGTCTGGAGAGGCGAGTAAACGCTTCCTGGATGTATTAACTTATGTGACCTTCCTTTTGGTGTTGGAGGGGACTTGTCTCCCCCTCCAACACCGGTCTTTCAGGACCTCCAATCCACAAGACAACCCTTGAAAAAAGATGGGTTTGTGCCGGGGTGCGGGTGAAGAACCCGGACAGGAACGATGGGCGCGATAGTTTCTGTACGCCCGCCTGCCTTGCTTATTTCTAGTTTGTGAAATTAAGATTGACGGGGCTTGATGCCAAGGGCGCTTTTTGAGACGGATTGCCGCTGGTCGTTTCTGTCTCTTCGCCAACTATCTCAAAAGTAAGATGATTCATCCACACCTCGCCTTCCCCCGTCAAAAGAATTCCGAACGAAATGCTTGTTGCATCTTCCGGGACATCGAGAACGACGTCTTTGGCGCTCCAGGGATGAGTTCCCTTGATCGCGCGATTTTGCATGTTGTCGAAGGCAATCACCTTTTGATCCTTATCAACTCTCATCCACATCCCGGCCCAATCGCCGACATCCTGGGACTTGACCGACGCCCGCAAGCGAACGCGCTTTCCGGCGTAGCTCGCGGCATTGATCGTCTGCATCAGCGTTCCAAATCCATCGGTCTTGGGCTCAGCCGACTGAAGGTAGGCGCTCGGCTGGCCGTCGTAAATAGCGGCCTTATCGACACCCGTGCGATAGCTTGTGGGTTTGCTCCCGGCCATGAACCATCCGGAGGGAGCGTGATCCGTCTGGCCTGAGGCTTGTGCTAAGAGGGGTCTGATGCCAAAAACTGCACCCAGAGCGCACGTTCCAAGGGCAAGGCAAGAGGCGAGAACTACTGAAATGACCAGATGCAGACGAGGTTGTTTCGTTTTGGTTTCGATGAGATTCATGATTCGCTTCTCCAGATTCTCGCCCTCGAAGATGCCGAGGGCGCAGTTTGGTTGAGGGAAATCTGCCACAGAGCGCATTTTTTCTGTTAGCTGCAACAGGTTGTGAGCATAAGCAAATCGTCCAGCCAGTGCTTCGGCCGCCATGTCGTCGCAGGCGAGCTCCCGCGTCTCCTGCATCCTGCGCCGAATCCAATGCAGCGCGGGATGGAAGAAGAGCAGTGTTCCAGGCAATTCAAAGAGGAGGTTGCAGAGGAAGTCCCTCCGCCGGATATGTGCCAGCTCATGACAAAATGCCGCGGAGACTTCGCCAGCTTGCGCGCCGCGCAGATTCGCCGGCAAAATCACGACAGGCCGCAGCCACGTTACGGTTGCCGGACTCGATAGCCGGCTTGAAGAAAGGAGCTCGATCCGCTCATTTCCAAATGCCGCGAGGCAAGAGTTCCAGCTTTCCAGCAATTCCGGGGGAAGAGCCGCTCTCTCAGCCGTTTGCAAGAGACGATGGGTCTGCCACAGACCGCGCGCCAATCGAAACAAGGCAAACAGAACGGATGCGATATACAAGACGCAGATAAGGCTCGAGAAGGAAGCCAGTATGCGCAATGGTCTCTCGGTCCACCGCATCACTCTCTCGTGCGACTTGTCTACAATGGACGGCCGCAACTCTTCATGAGAGCGATTCTGGATTTTATCCAGCCCGTGGGCCTCCAACGGCATCGATTGCGTGCCAGGCAATAGGGCGAGAAACGGGTGCGCCTGCTGATGCAGCAGCGACAGACCTGGCACGGTGAGCGAAAGAAGCAGGCATCCCAGCCAGACATGATGAAGGGATTTTGCGCGCAGTCCTGAAAGAAGCCAAGTGGCAGCCTCAGCCGCGAGCACAATGACCGGCACCTGCCAAAGCGCGTTTACTGCATAGGCGGACACAACGCTAGTGAGGGTCTGCATCGGTTCCTCCTTCCGCTTTGGAAACTCGTTGAACCAGCTCAGCAAGTCTTGCTGCATCGACCTGCCTGGTTCGGACCATATTCATCAGCAGATCTTCGACCGAGCCATCGAACATACGTGTCAGCAAATCGCGAACCGCGCCCCCGAGCGCAATTTCACGGCTTTGAATGGGCCGGTATTCGTAAGCCCGGCCAATCAGAGTTCGTGTGACGTGCCCTTTGCGTTCGAGCACGTTCAACATGGTCTGCACTGTCGTGTAGGCGAGGTCTCCGCTGAGGCCCTGCTGCACAGCCTGAACAGTCGAGGGTCCGGCAGTCCATAAGACCTGCATGATCTTGAGTTCCAGCGGAGTCAGTTGCCCCTTCAATTTGGGTTTTTCCGGCACGTCGTCTCCTAAATATCTAGGACTATATCAATTGACATACTCGTCGTCAACTAAGACTTTAGGACTTTTGTGCTTTTTTCTTTTCCGACGCCGCGGGCAAGGGCCATGACTACCTGCTCCACAGCTTTTTCTTATGATTTTCCTAATTTTCCCCTAGAAATCTACGTGCGCACGCACCGAGCCCGCCCAGGCGGGACCACGGTCGCGGTTGTAGCCGGGGTTAGCGATGTGCTGCACGTCGAGGGCATAGAAGAGGCCGCGCCAGGCATGCCAGTTGTAGTAGCTCTCGACGATATTCTCTCGGCCGTAGTTGAGGTTGCCGTCGCCCAGCAGGAAGCCCAGTCCGCCCAGTTTCAGGTACTTCTGGTGGTCCGCTTTGATGGCGTTCGAGACAACGGCCACGCCGATCTTGTCCACGGGGCGGCGCCAGCGGGTTCCGGCGTAATCCGCGCCTACCTCCACAGTCTGGTCCACCTCGGTATAGGCGAAGGATTCGTGCTGGCCTTCGTTCCAGCCGAAGCGGCCAAAGACGCGCAGATTCTCCGTGACCTCCTGCTCCGAGTTGTAGCCGAAGCCGTATTTGAGCGCACTGAAGTGCTCATGGCGCGTGATGTCGGGCGCGGTGATCCCATACTTGGCGGTATCGGAACCGTTCAGGAAGTCCTCGACAGCCTCGCGATAGGTGCCCATGTGGGCGCGGTTGGCATAGAAGAGAATTCGTTGCGTGCCTTTGCTATCTTTCACAAAGCTGTGGCGCAATTCAAACTCGCCGTTCTGTGCATGGGCGCGGCTGAAGGCCCAGTCCATGTCGATGCCATTGGCTACCGTCGGCATGGCGAAGAGACCGTAGCGCAGGCTCCAGCTTTTGTCGTCGTACTCGGCCAAGCCGCCGACCGTATAGCCGCGGGTGTCGGCTGCATAGTCCCATGCGCCGTTGTTGTCGACCGTCCAGTTCATAAATTGCAGGTGGCTGTCGGAGCCGGGACCGTTGACATCGAAGAAGTCGGGCAGCGTCATCTTGCCGGCACGGAATTCGAGGCGGCGCAGAGGCACGCTGGGCGCAAGCGCAAATGGGCCTGGCTCCTGGGTCGTGGTCTGCTGGGTAAGGCCGATGACCTGATGAATCTCGTAGCGCGCCAGGTAGGGCGCAGGGCCCAGGTTGGGATTGCGTACCACATCGAGGTTGGTGAAGCCTGCCAAACCGAGCGCCTGGCTGAGGCCGCGGCCGCCGGCGCTTTCCAGGTCAAGGATCAAGTCGTTGCTGAAGCGGATGGAATGTGTGGGCCGAAGCGCAGTGTAAAAGGTTCCGAGCAGAGAGGTCTTGTATTCAGCCGAGTTGCGGAAGCTGATTGGTCCCTCGTAAAGCGCATGGAACGGTAAACGGCCCTGATAGATGATGTTTGCCTGGCCAGAGAGCCAGTACATTCTTTCGGGGTGCAAAGCCATGGAGACGATGGGAGCGTCCTGGGGTTCGCGGCCCACGGGGCTGGTGTCGGTGGCTTTCCGTCCCATGCCGTCCTGCTGGGGCGCGAGAGCAAGCTGGCCGGGGAAAAGTGGCTGCGCGGGCTGGAGCTGCGGCTGAGGCGCGGAGGGCAAGGAGTCCGGCGTCTGCGCGGCTGCGCTGGCGACAGCCAGAGCCAACAAAAGGGCCAGACAGCCGAGTGCGCAGGCTGCGCGGAGCGGATTAAGGAGATTGCGGAAGAGCCGGAACATCGGCAGGCCTTTGCAGTTAGATGCGAGAAATGGCGCGGCAGGGATAGAATGAGAGCGCAACTATACCCCCATAGCGTAGATACCATACCGGGGGTAGGTACTGTCAAGCAGAGGAGTTTTACCATGTCCCACCAGGAGCGGGAAAAGATCAAATTGCTGCAACGATTGAAGAAATTGCGCGGGCAACTGGAGGCCGTGGAACGGTCTCTGATGGCCGACGAGGATTGCGGTGGCCAATTGATGCTGCTGGCGGCGGTGCGCGGGGGCGTCAACGGGCTGATGGGCGAGGTGCTGGAGACCCATATCCGGTTTCACCTCGTGGATGGGGCGAAAGAGCAGATTGCCCCGGAGCTGGCCGAAGATCTGATTGATTTGGTGCGCGCCTATCTGAAGTGAAGTCATTCAACTGAGATAAGGGGTCAGGGATCAGTTGTCAAAGTGCATGCAATCCGGCTGCACGTTCCTACTTATGATAGTGGGCCAACCGACCGGGATTGTTAAGGTTCGGTTGATTCAGAAGGCGAGAGAACGGTCGATGGTATTAATATAGCTTTGCCTCGATCTTGAGGATAAAATCCGTTACTGCGATCATCCAAGGCCTGCCAGAGCGAATTGCCTGCTGCCTTTTGAGAAGTAACGATGGCCCATATCCAGGAGAATGTTCCCATGAAATCGTTCGATTCACTGCGCCGGGATTTTCTGCGTACCGGCGGTATCGGGATGGCGGCTGTCGCCATCCCCGCCGTTTCTTTTGCCGCTTCTGTGCAGGACGGCGCTGCGGCAACCACAGCGTCTCAAGCATCGGCGGGGATTTTCGATGTTCGCAAGTACGGAGCAACGGGAGACGGCAAGACGTTGGACACGGAGGCCGTGAACCATGCCATTGAAGCAGCGGCTGCTGTCGGTGGTGGCGTCGTTGTCTTCCCGGCTGGTTCGTATCTCTGCTTCTCTATCCGCCTGAAAAGCCAGGTCCACCTTCATCTACTGCAAGGCAGCGCGATCATTGCCGCCGACTCGCCCCGCAAGGACGAGACGACCGGCTACAACGGCGGTGTCTACGATGCGGCCGAGCCAAAGACGGAGTGGGACGCCTATCAGGATTACGGCCACAACCACTGGCATAACTCGCTGATCTGGGGCGAAGACATCCACGATTTCAGCATAACTGGAACAGGACTCATCTGGGGCAAGGGGCTATCGAAGGGCTATTTTCGCCCTGGCGATCTTGCACCTTTTGCCGCCGAGCAGCCGGGGGTGGGCAACAAGGCCATCGCACTGAAGAACTGCCGCAACGTGATGTTGCGCGACTTCTCGCTGCTCAAGGGCGGCCACTTTGGACTGCTGCTTACGGGCGTAGACAACCTGACCATCGACAATCTTCGCATCGATACCGACCGCGACGGCATGGATATCGATTGCTGCCAGAATGTCCGCGTCTCCAACTGCACCGTAAACTCGCCGTGGGACGATGGCATTTGCCCCAAGTCGAGTTATGCCCTGGGTTATGCGCGGCCCACGCGAAACCTGACTATTACCAACTGCTGGGTAACCGGCTACTATCAATTGGGATCGGTTCTTGACGGAACCTTCAAGAAGTATGCGCCCGATTTTCGCGTGCCGCGGACGGGCCGCATCAAGTGCGGTACGGAATCCAATGGCGGCTTTATCAACGTCACTATTTCCAACTGCGTCTTCGAAGGCTGCCAGGGTTATGCACTGGAATCGGTTGATGGAGCCCTGCTGGAAGACATCACGATCACCAACACCACGATGCGCGACCTGGTCTCTGGCCCTATCTTCATGCGGCTGGGAGCGCGCTTGCGCGGCCCCAAGGAAACGACCAAGGTGGGGACTCTCAAGCGGATACTCATCAGCAATCTCGCATGTTACAACGCTCCGCAGAAAGTCAGCTCCATTCTCAGCGGCATTCCAGACGCTGCCATCGAAGACGTGAAACTTTCGAACATTTATATCGAGACGGTAGGCGGCGCAACGGCCGAGGACGCGAAGATTCAACCGCCGGAACTGGAGAGCAAATATCCTGAGCCGGGAATGTTTGGGGCTATGCCAGCTTCAGGATTCTTCTTGCGGCATGTGCGTAATGTGGAGATGAGCCACGTCGAGATCGCCAACACAACTCCCGACGCGCGGCCTGCTTTCTATCTGACAGGCGTGGAACGCGCCGATTTCTTCGGCATTACAGCCCCACGCAACGCGGATGGCGCGTTTGCGTTGCACAATGTGAAAGATTTGCGCATTGGCTGGAGCCGCGCTGCCGCCGATACTGCACTGAGTACTGTCGATAACAAGATGCTATAAGGGAAGTGGAGGGTTGTGACGCCAGGCATGGCCCTCCGCTTCGGTTTCCAATCATCGAACTACGATGACTCGCGTTTCATACGGCGCAAGCTTCAACAGTATGGCAAGGTTTCCGCCGGAGCGCGTAGATTGCACGGGAGCGACATTGCCGGTCTGGGGATCCCACGCTTCGGCAATGCGAGTTTTGCTCATCAGAGTTACTGTGTGGCTGCTCGCCTGTGCGCCCTCATTGAAAAACAGATAGACATCGGCGTTCTTCCATCTGCGTTTCATCACGCGCAGAGCTGTGTCCGCGCTGTCCAGACGGACCGCGGGCGCGATGACTGCGGCATCGATCGCTGCGAGCACTTCGATGGGAACCGCTTGCGGCTCGGGCGGCTCCGTAGGTGGCTGAGCCGGCGGCGTGGGAGTGTGCGCTAACTGCGCATCCACGACCGCTGCCCAAGAGAAGTCCGCTGCCGTGGCGGGTGTTGCGTCGCGGATGGTCCGGCTTGCGATCCATTTAGGTGCGCCGCCAAGAAAGATGACTTTTCCGCCGCCTTGCGCGAATGCTTTGAGCCGCGCCAGCGCGTCGGCTGAAACGACAAGCGGCGCTGGCAGGATGATAGTGCGATAGCGGTTGCCGCTAAGGGTTTCAAAGCTGCCTTTCTGCGCCTTCAGGTCGCGCGCCAGCGCATCTTCGTCCACGATGTCGAAGTCGATCTGATGCTCACTCAACAGCCGTTCGGTGGAGACAAAGGCCGTATCCGAAGCATCGTTGCCCAGCCACATGGAGCTGGATGGCAGAAATAACGCGACCGTTGCATCGGGCCTGCCCATGGCCATGAGGTAACTCATGCGGCGCACATAACTCAGTAACTCAGGAAAGCCGGGCTGGCCCATGAATCCAGAGGGCGGTCTCGCCCCGGAAGACGTAGCCGGAAAATACATGGTTTCAATCTGGTTGACCCCGCGCACGATCTGTTCATTGAGGATGTAGCGAGCCATTTCGACATCGGGAGCAGGTCGATATGCGGCAAAGCTCTCGGTGAAGGCGCGTGGCTTGCCATAGACATGCGCGGCCGAGCTGGCGAGGCGCGGGAAATCCGAGATGGTGTCTTTCCAAATTTGATGCCAGATAGCGTCGATGCCGGGCACACCGACGGAACGCATGTCGCGAAAGAACGAGCCCTCGCTATGCGTCAGCTCCATCTCCAGCTCTTCGTGGTTCAGGTGTACCTGATACTCAAGATGATTGGGCGCGCACCAGTCCCCCTGGGGCTTGAAGAAGCCCGCGGCAAACATCTGCGAGAAGACATCGTAGTAGTCGCCCTCGATGCGAATCTGCTCCGGATTCAAATGGATTGCTGCGCCGGGATCGCGGCGCGAAGGCGTCTGCGCGAAGAGGGCGACATAGGGCTGCACATCGTAGCCTTTGATCTCGGTGAATCGCTCGAAAAACTTCGGCGTCCACGGCAAGCCGGGAATAGAGTAGTCGGGCTCGTCGCCGCGGAAACCCAGGATGGTTTTGCCGAATTCGTCGCCGACATCTTGCTTGTATTGCTCGTGCGTGAAGCGCAGGTATTGTTCCGTAGCGGCGGGATCGAGATAGTCTTCCAGCGACTGCGATGTATCTTTCACGCGCTGAGTATTGGTGTCGGAACGGGTGGGCGAGGTACGGAACTCGTGATCCACGATCAATACCGTCCAGGTTCCTTTTGGGGCAGTCCAGTCCAGTATATTGCTGAACAACGGGAGTGGAATCGCCGTTCCGTCCTGGTCTACCGCAGCGGCGCTCACCGTGCCGGGCGGCAGCGCTTGATGGAGGGTTGCGCCACCTGCCACCGGAATTCTCTGCGCCACTTCAAGCGCCTGCATGCGCAGCGCGGGCTTCTCCGAGGTGAACTTGCCGCCGGCAAAGCCGCTGGGGTAACCGGCATCGTCCACGATCCACACGCGCATGTTGCGCTGCTTTGCTTCGGCAACAAAATTGCGAAAGAAGGCGAAGTACTCTGGCGACAGATACGCAAAGGGCATGTTGTAGCCGGCCTGCACGGTGACCGCCTGAAAGCCGAGGCTGTGCAGTGTGTCAAGATCGCGCTGGACCTGGGGGATGCTGACGGGGCCATTCAATCCGTAATAGGGCTCTGGCCCGTACTCGGGCGGAGGCGACTTCCATTGCGCGGCCACCTGTGCCGCCGTGCGGTTCTGCAACCGCTGCCAAGGCTGCTGGGCAATCGCCGCTCCCGTCAACAACACGGCAGCCGTTATCAGAGCGAACCAGGTTCTCTTCACCATGATTCTTGAGATCCTTCCTCGAAGGGGCTGGAGATCACGCTAATCATACCTACCCGGCCCATTCGCATGGTACACTTTTTCGGTGTTGAAACGCACCCCGGTGGTGGGGTTCGGCGGGAATGTTGCCACGAGTAGCGGCGCCCCTTTCCGACAGGAGTGATCCTTGTGCCCAGTTTTCTGAAGTTCGCTGGAAGTATTTTTTTAGCCCTGCCTGCAGCGCTCGTCCTTGCGTCCTTTCCTTTAGGTGCAGTTCAGGCGCAGGTTGACGCGCCGGCGGCTGCCCCGCTTCAAACGCCCGCGCTGGCTGGCATTGCTCATGCCGCCATTCGCGTGGCCGATCTGGAGAAGTCGCGCTCCTTTTATGAGAAACTCGGCTTTGAAGAGGCCTTCGCAATGAGCCGGGATGGCAAGCCGACGCAGTCGTTTATCAAGGTGAATGACCGCCAGTTCATCGAGCTCTATCCACAGATGAAACCTTCCGACGTCATCGGCTTCATGCACATCTGTTTCGAGTCGTCGGGGATTGAGGCGTTGAACCAAGCCTATGTCGCCCGCGGGCTTGCTCCCATTCCGGTGCGGAAGGCAGGGGCAGGCAATCTGCTGTTTACGATGGAAGGGCCGGAGAAACAGAACATTGAATATACGCAGTACATGCCCGGCTCAAAACACAGCAACGACAAGGGATTGCACCTGGGCGCTAATCGAGTCTCAGAGCAGATTGTGGCGATGGGAATTGAGATGCAGGATCCGGCGGCGGCGCGGACCTACTATGTGGAGAAGCTGGGCTTTACGCTGGCAGCGTCTCTTGCCCCATCCCTGGAGCAGGGGCAAACCTGGCTTGCGCTCCCCGGCCAGTCCGGCTTGCGAATCGAGATCCTCCAGAACGAGCCGCGCTCGGCATTCCAGATGTTTTTCAGCATCTCCGATCTTCACCGTACGGCGGCGCAACTCAAGGCGCTGCACATTCCAGTTGAAAAGCATAAGTGGAATCTCACGATTCTGGACCCGGACGGCAATCGACTTGTTTTTGTGGTTGCCAAAGCGGCGTGAACCGACCTCATGGCCGGGGCGTCTTGATGAATCGAAAAGCGTCGGCCTTTCCTTCTTCCAGCTGTAGGTGTCTGACCGATTGATCTCGTACTTGCTTGGGTGCCCCTGGGCGGTCATCATGCATCCAGCGGTATCAAAATCAGGCCGCCATTGGAACAAACAAGTTAGCATTTTGCGGAAAAGCCGGGGATATTTACTGCGGAACACCGCAACCATCGATTTCGTAAACATCTCATCATGAAGACAATGCGCATCTGCTTCCGCTGGGGCGCGGCCCTTGTTGCAGTCTGGATCGTCCTTTGCGCCGCCATCGGCATTCTGGCCGCGGAGTCAGTACTGCATCCGGGCCGGCACGCGCTTGGATCGCAGGCTGGAGTTCGCGCTCAGGCAGTGGCGGCGCGCAATCACGCAGAACTCAAGGATGTGTCAGTTATCGCCGATGACGGCGCAATGCTGCGCGCATGGAGCATCCGGCCCTTGCACGGCAACGGAGACGCCGTGATCCTGCTGCATGGGCATACGGACAACCGGAGCGGCATGTTGGGCAATGCCGACCTGCTGCTGCGCCATGGCTATTCTGTTCTGCTGCCCGACGCGCGGGCGCACGGATCGAGCGGCGGAGATTTGGCAACCTACGGAGTGAAGGAAGCCGGCGATGTGAGGCTCTGGTACGACTGGATTGCGCGGTCGGAGTCTCCCCGCTGCATCGATGGGCTGGGAGAATCGATGGGCGCGGGGCAATTGCTTCAATCTCTCAAGACCACGCCTGGATTCTGCGCCGTGGTGGCGGAGTCAACCTTTGCCAGCTTCCGCGAGGCATCCTATGACCGGCTGGGAGAAAAGATGAACGCCGGAGCGGGGGCGGGACGCACGCTGCTGCGTCCTGCCGTCGAAGCTGGCTTTCTGTATGCGCGCTGGAGGTACGGAGTCGATCTGGAGCAGGCTTCGCCGCAAAACGCGGTGGCCGCAAGCCGCGTTCCCGTGCTGCTGATTCATGGCCTCAAGGACACCAATCTTCCCCTGCGCCACTCTGAAATGATTGTTGCGCACAGTTCGTCGCGGAATCCCGCAGTGGTTTTGTGGGAACCAGCGAATGCAGGCCATTGCGGCGCGGCAGGCGCGGAGCCGGAAGAGTTTGAGCGCCGGGTGGTCGGGTGGTTTCAGAGCAACCAGGCTCCCCATAGCATGTTTTGAAAAGTCAGCCGTGTGTCAGGGCACGACTTCAGTTGTGCCGCAATTGGCCCTTTATAGATTCCGGCTTTAGCCGCTGCTGAATTGTAAATAGCTGAAGAAATACCGCAGGGGCTCAAGCCCAGACCATTTTCACTCGGATCTTCGGCACGACTGAAGTCATGCCCTGATACTAGTGTAGTGCGTCACACAGACAGGCGATTATTTAGGGCAGCCTGAGCGCGGGTGACTTTTTCGAGGATGTCGTTTGCCTTTGCCGACCAGATGAAGGGCTTTGGGCTTTCGTTGTGGCGATCGCTGTATTCTCCGATGGCTGTGATGAGTTGTTCCAGGTCCTGGAAGACTCCGCGGCGGATGCGTTTGTCGGTCAGGTCGCGGAAGAAGCGCTCGATCATGTTCAGCCACGAGGCCGAGGTTGGCGTGAAGTGGACATGGAAGCGCCTGTGCCTGGCCAGCCAGCGCTGGACCTTCGGATGCTTGTGCGTGGCGTAGTTGTCGCAGATGATATGGACCTGTTTGCCGGCGGCCACGGTCTGGTCGATCATGCGCAAAAACTTCAGCCACTCCTGATGGCGATGCCGCTCCTGGCACAGGCCATAGACCTCGCCGGTTGCGGTGTTGAGCGCGGCGAACAGCGTTGTCGTTCCATTGCGCTTGTAGTCGTGAGTCATGGTCTGGCCGCGGCCTTTCTTCATCGGCAGTCCGGGCTGCGTGCGGTCCAGAGCTTGTATCTGACTCTTTTCATCGACCGACAGCACCAGCGCATGCTCGGGCGGGTTCAAGTAGAGGCCTACGATGTCTTCCAGCTTGGCCGCGAAGCTCGGGTCGTTGCTGACCTTGAAGGTTTCCACGCGATGCGGCTTGAGACCGTGCGCGCGCCATAGGCGCCGCACGCTGGCCTCCGAGATGCCCACCTCACGGGCCATCAAGCGCGTGGACCAGTGCGTGGCGTTTGCCGGAGTGGTCTGCGTCGTCTTGGCGATCACCTGCTCGACGACTGCCGAAGAAATGGCCGGTGTGCGGCCGGGACGCGGAGCGTCCTTGAGAAGACCCGGAACGCCCTGAGGCAAGAACCGCTTGCGCCACAATGCCGCCATGCGCACACTGATCTTCAGCTCGGCCCCGATCTGGAGATTTTGCAACCTGTCGGCTGCCAGCAACACGATGCGGCTGCGAACAGCCACCCGCACCGGAACCGAACGGCGGCGGGCTTGCTGCTGAAGCTGCTTCCGAGTGGATTCATCCAGCGAAATGGACGGGGCAACACGCATATCAGGCCTCCTCATCATAAGATGAGGCTCGCCTATTACTGGATGCTATATGTGACGCACTACACTAGATTGAGTTGGTCAGAGCATGCTTTCGTTAGAAAGACACGAAAGATGGGGCACCCACGTTTTGATGGAATGTTTAGATTCGGAAAACTTTGGGTACACCAACCGCCCCGGAGTAGAGTATTCGTATTCGGCGAACGGGGGCAACCGTGCTCTGAAAATTTGTGAGGATTGGCTTCAAAGGTGAGGATATGCGTCCGAAGTATCCAGGTCTTTTCATTCCTTTATTGGTCTTCTTTTGTGCGACGCCCCATTGCGCGCAAACGGCCTCCAGCGAACAGCCGGCGGTTCCAATGATCAAGGCCGAATCCAAAGCGGTGGTCGTCGATGTGGTTGTGACTAAGACCAACGGCGAGCATGTCCTTGGTCTGAAGAGACAGGATTTTAAGCTGATGGAGGATGGCAAGCCTCAAACGGTCGATTTCTTCGAGGAGCACACCGTTAGAATCTTGCCTCCCGGCGCGCTGCCGGAAATGCCGCCTATGCCCCCCAACACCTATACCAATGTCCCGCCGGCACCGGAAAGCGATTCTGTCAACGTGCTGCTGCTCGACAGCTTGAACACGCCTCTACAGAGCCAGGCCTATGCCCATCGCCAGATAGCCGACTTTCTGGCCAAGTTGCAGTCAGGCACGCGAGTGGCAATCTTTACGCTGGGCTCTAAACTGCGATTCGTGCAAGGCTTCACGACGGATACTTCGGTGCTGCTTGCGGCACTGAAAGATAAGCGGAACGGCGCAGTGCCGGTGAAGGAGGTTGGGGTACGCGACGCAAGCAACAAGGCGGACGATGCGGCCGACATCGGCAGATTGCAGATGATGCAGTACCAGGGCATCGATGCGCTCGAACGGGCGCAAACAGACGAGCGCCAGATGAGTGAAGGAGCGCGGGCCTCCATGACATTTGAGGCGCTCAACTATCTTGCCCGCTATCTGGCGGGCGTCCCAGGCCGCAAGAATCTCATTTGGTTTTCGAGTTCCTTCCCAATCATCATCTTTCCCACCACCGCACAACGCGCTGTGCTTGAGGATTCGCCCAGTATGCCGGGGTACTTCAACCAGATCAGGAAGACCGCGGACCTTCTTACGGTCTCCAAAGTTGCGGTCTATCCAGTGAGCGCCGGGGGAGTGATAACCGAGCACATCATGGACGCCGACGCGCCGGGTGCGGGAGGCCAATGGGGAGCGGGGCATCAGGGCAGCCAGAGGGATGTGATGGACCCCTATGCCGCGGGCGCCGGCGAACGTGCGGACACCATCGGCGCCATGGAGCAGCTTGCCTCCTCCACCGGGGGCAAGGCCTACTTCAATACCAACGATCTGAATGACGCCATGCGGCGCGCCATCAACGACGGCGAAAGCTATTACACGATCGGCTATTCTCCCACCAACAAGAAGGTGGATGGCACCTACCGGCAGATCGAGGTTCAACTTCCCAGCCCCCATTACAAGCTGGCCTACCGGCGCGGCTACAACGCCGAGGATGCCCCAGCTCTCGAAGCCAAGTCGGAGATTGATCCACTGCAACCACTCTTGAAGTTCGGGCTACCCAGCGCCACTGGTCTTCTTTACAGGGTGCGGGTCGAACCCTCTGCATCCCAGCCCGCGCAAAACTCAACCCGCGCTGGACAGAACCCCGACTTGAAGGGTCCCGTCACCCGCTACCACGTTGTATTCTCGATTCGCTGGACAGACGTGGCCTTTCAATCCACACCGCAAGGCAGGCACAGTGGCAAGATTCAGGTCTCTCTGATGGCTTATGACCGGAACGGAAACGCAGTCAATTGGGACGCTGGCACACAGGAGATCAATGTGCAGCACGAAACCTACGCCGCAATTCAGAACTCTGGTATTCCTGCCGAACTGGAAATCGACCTGCCCGACAGGGATGTCCACCTGGTTACGGGGGTCTATGACTGGAGCACAGGCAAAGCTGGAACCCTTGATATCCCTCTGCATCCGTCCGGCACTGTCGCAAAGCCAGCGGAGATCATGCAACCGAAGGCTGAGCCGGCACGAGCCAGGGATGTGCAAAGCAGCTCTTCCACAACACTCCCTGCCACGACCTTCCGGCATGGCACAGTCCAGGAGCTGCGCCAGATCCTTGCCGCACTACAAGCGGCGAAAAAGACCGATAGCGCAATGGCCGAGAGAGTCGCATCCTTGGAGTTGACTGAGCAGTTGACCCAGCCCACGCTGGAGCAGATAGCCTTGGAGATCAAGCCGGGACCGAAAACCGCTCAAGTTTTGGATTTGTTGGCCGACTCCTCGGCTCTCCTGGCTCTCCCATCCAATGAACTTCCAGCTATCGCCAAGCCGGATATGGCGGCTCAGCGCTCTATCTTCGCAGCGGCCATCAATTACGTTGCAGAGACTTTGCCGCATCTTCCAGATTTCATCGCTACGCGGGAGACACAGAGCTTTGACAATAGCCCATTGTTGCTGAGCCACAGCGGTTATGCGCCCCACACAGATTTGCACCTGGTTGGCACATTCAGCAGGACAGTTACCTATCGAAGCGGAAAAGAAGTCCTCGACGCTCCGGACTCGGCGTCAGCCGGCAAACCAAAGCGTGTTGCTGGGCCGGCAGGACTTACAACATGGGGCGAGTTCGGCCCCGTGCTATCGATCGTCCTTCTCGATGCAACAAAGGGCAAGGTCACCTGGGACCACTGGGAACGGACCTCCGGCGGTCAAGTGGCCGTCTTTCACTATGAGGTTCCCAAACAGGCTTCCCATTACACCGTGGATTTTTGCTGCGCGTGGAATAACCTCGATCAGGCCAGCTCTGACAAGCAGCTTGGTTACCATGGCACTCCCGCATATCACGGGAACTTCTATCTCGATCCAGCGACCGGAGCAATCCTGCGCATCACTCTGGACGCTGAGTTGAATAGCACCGACCCGATCACGCGTGCTGAAGTCTCGGTCAAGTACGGCAACGTGGACATCGACGGAAAAAGCTATTTCTGCCCTGTCCGCAGTGTTGCCGTCTCCGTCGACTGGAACCGTCCGGGAAGTGCAATCCCTGGCGGCGATCTACAGGTGGTGCGAATTAACGAGGTAGCCTTCAAGGACTATCACCGTTTCGGCTCAACCTCGCGAGTCCTCCCGGACGCTCAACCCCAGTGAACATCCAGCTTGCTGGCGCACCATTCGGATGGGTGCTCGGCCCTGCGTATATTCTCGCCTTTGCGACGAAGGTCACCTGCAAATGGTTACTAGTGTCATGAGTCATTAATTAATTTAACAAATAACAGCGAAATGCGTCTAACATGGCAGGAGCGAGGCCATGAGACGAGGACGCCGATTGCCGGAGTTAAGACTGAGCCAGGAGCAGCGCTTGACGTTGCAGGGCTGGACGCGGAGAA
>Ga0302320_10006605_pt1 | contig 25705 bp, 22 predicted proteins | sample Bog_T0_3_FD_202130 | JGI IMG/M metagenome (GOLD analysis project Ga0302320, IMG submission 202130) | Peat permafrost microbial communities from Stordalen Mire near Abisko, Sweden - Bog_T0_3 | ecosystem: Environmental > Terrestrial > Soil > Wetlands > Peat | place: Sweden: Abisko, Stordalen Mire... | reverse complement strand
CGCATTGATAGAACCTGCAGGAAGCTCTTTCCACATTTGTAGGACTGCATGAATAAAAGCGAGCGTATCTTGTGTCTCTCCTAGTCCACACCGTGCTTTCCATAACCCCTGGACTGAAGTCCGGGGTGAGAGAATGTCGGGACGGGGTTTTGAACCCTGTTCCTTTTCCGCAGGGGGCCCACACTTCGCGCCTTCCGGGCGAGGTCTCCCTCTGCTCGATGGATCTTGACCTGAAAATTTCACAAAAATTTGTATTCCTGAGGCAAAAAACTGATCTTTTCTCAATCGAATGGCGGCCTTACTGGTGAGTTTTTTTAGAACAAGCAGTGCTCCTGGCTCATGTCGCAGCTCCGGAGGAAGGACATGGGAGTGATTGATACTCTTTTGTTCAGTGCTTTTTTGCAATACCTCCTCTCCCCTGAGTAGATGCCACATCTGCTCACCCAGGATGCTGCCCCATGCCTGGCGAAGCTCTTTTACGGAGAGAGAACACAGCTTCTGAATGCTGAATATTTTTTTATCATTCAACCTGGCTTCCATCTGAGCACCTATTCCTGGAAGGTCTCTCAGAGATAATGGATAAAGGCTATCAGGGAGATCACAAGGTCGAAGTACTGTAAAGCCATCAGGTTTCTTCATATCTGCAGCGATTTTGGCTAAATATCGGTTAGGTGCCACTCCAATCGAGCAACACAGGGAGGAACCCACTTGATTGCGAATCTCTGCCTTAATTTTCATTGCCAAAGCTTCTGCTACGCTTACAGTTTGCTGCGAGCCAGTCAGACGACAGGCTATCTCGTCAATAGAGCATACTGATTCTACAGGGAGGCAAGATTCGACCGTTTCTACAATCCTATGGTGGTACTGAATGTAGTTCTGATGATTACCCACAATGAAGTTCATCTTGGGGCAGATCTTTTTGGCTTCACTCACTTGAGTCCCCGTTTTTACTCCAAAAGCCTTACCTTCATAGCTCACAGCAATGCAACAGGTCGTGTCCGCTAAAAGCGGCACCACCGCGACAGGTTGACCTCTGAGTTTTGGATTCATTTGCTGCTCCACAGAAGCAAAAAAGGAATTCATATCCAGATACAACCACCGAACCAACTGGGATGAATTTAAATTTAACATTTTTCCGACAGAATTCTCCCTCTTAGATTCGTTATTAGCATACTTGCAACAAGTGCTATCAATGGCTTAAATGATATGCATGATAGGAGTTATTAAATTATGTTAAATACTAAAAAAAGCTCTATTGATCGTCATCAGCAGTCTTCTGTGGATTACCTCTGGTTTTGCCTATGTCATGAATGGATCTACAGTGTCTAGCGCGAACCCTCAATCTATTGGGCTTACTGTCACCAGTCTCCGGTCTTTGACCGGCTCAGGTATGACGTTTACTGGGGTTCTTGATACGGATTGGGTTACCAATGCATTCATTGATCACGCTAAAAGTAACCAGGATTCTGCTCTTGAAATTGGATTTGGCGGAGGAGCAACGGCAAAAGCTCTTTTCGATGCATTCGATGAACTTGGAATAAACAGAGGATTCAAACTCTGTCTGAATGACAAAGCTGATACTCAAGTGGAGCAATGTAAGGATCAAGGGTTAAACGTTAAAAATTTCAAACTTGTCGCCGATGTTTTTGACAAATATCCGCGCCTTGAAAAGGCATACGATGATGGTCAGATAACATTCTTGATGGGGGAATTCGAAAATCTTGATGCACGTCTTATTCCAGCTGGGAGCTTAGGCTCAGTACTCGCGTCACGCGTTTTTCATTTTATTCCTAAATGGGAGGAAAACTTTAAGAAAATCCATAAGTGGCTTAAGCCGGGTGGAGTCCTCTTTATTACTACTGGAAGTTATTTTCTTCAGCCCCATATTGCAACAGCAATCAAGAATGGATTTGATATCTTCGCATATGAGGACACTGAAGGCTGTGGTTTTGAGGGTAATGAGAAACTCCGTCCCTCGGGGCTCTTTGGACATATTGAACAAAACTCGCCTATTCAACTGGTGGGATGTGAAAAGGCCTATGGATCGCAAAGTGGCGAGATCGTTGGCAGGGATACCGTACAATTCTTGGCGAATCATTCGATTTTAGAGACCCTTCTAAGGGAGGTTGGTTTTAACATTCTAAGCGGGGATCGTAAGTACGTTCAGATGAGTCAGGCCTTTTCAAAGAATCTCCCGCTTTATCAATTTACAGCATTCAATAAAGAGGGGGGGGCTATTGAAGCTGATGAAGAAAGGGAAGGCGAAGACGAGCAGTGGGTAGCAAAGGACTTGCATGATGCGATGGAAGATTACGCAAGGGCGAAGAAAAGAGAATACAGTGAAGTACGTAAAAAAGTCTTTCAAACCTTTTTTGGAAAAGGAGCTCTAGGTATTATTGCTCAAAAAAAGTAGCTCAATTAAAACTATAAACTATCTCTGAAAATAAAAAACAAAAAGATATTGAATCGAGAAGTAGGATGCGACTTTGATACAATATTCTTTTGTTTAGTTTCAAGGAAAGACGAGACGATAACCCAACTTTCCAGTTTTTCTTGGTTCCTTCTAATTCCAGGAAACGTAAATCCGGTCATAGCATTAGGATCTTTTTTATCATCCATATACGCCTCGGGATGGCAAAGCTGACACTCAAGAGGAACAATTCTTAGCGAGTTATGCAATGAAGTACGCTGAATTCCTCAGGGTGCGCCATAGGAAGCGCAATTATCCCCAACAGCCCCCATAATAGAAGTAAATTCAGGTGGTTTGAGTGGTGGGATCTGTTTTTTGAACGAACAAAATCTATTCTTAAGTACTTCAAGTCGGTGTTCTGAAATATCAGTTGAAGAATGAAAAACCCTATCACGGATTTTACTGTATAATTGGGTTATTTTCTCTTTTAGTAGTTCTTTTTGGGTGTCTTTTTTTAGAAGTGCCTTCAGTTTTTCAAGTTTTCCTTTTTTTGAAAATTCTAATTGGTATTTTTCTAATAGTCCTTCCAGATGATCGATTTCTACAGAAATGCTGAGTTCTTTGTTGTGTTGATCCCAGCATTTTTTCCACATTTCGCTTCTCATTTTTTCTGAAAGGTCATCCGGCAAATCACGATTTGTGGTACTTGCTTCAGAATACGCACCATTCCTGATGCATTGTGTTTTGACAGGTTCAAGGGAGTCGGCATTTAAGTAGGGAGAAAACTCAGTTTTAAGACATTCAAAAAGAGAATCCTGAGAAAGCTCACGAATAGTCTGTAGGTTTTCTTGTCTAAAATTATTTGGATTATGATCGCGGTATTCTTTTTCTGCTTCATTGCGTAATTGAAGAGCCAGATCCTTCTTAAGAAGATTGCCTCTTTTTGCAGTAGTGTGAAAGGGCTGAGTCAGCTCCTTAGTCCATTCGCCGCCCTGTAAATATCGGATCATCAGGCCAACCATTCCTGTTCGATGAATTCCGCCTTTGCAGTGGAAATCGACTGCACCATGATGAGTCAGGATTTGTTTGAGAACTTCATAAAATGCCTCACGTCCTCCCGTTCTTGTTTCTGTACCCATTTTAAATCCATCGGTATAGCGTCCTAATATTGACCCTTCTCCTTTTCTCTTCGCTTCCAGATAAACATTGTGACTTATGGGGTCAATAAATTGAAAGTAGAAACGTCCAGTATCTGTATCGTCTGATAAAGATGAGGGTTGACCCTCTTGACTCTCAACCAGATCGGACTCTTCTGTGAGTTGGGTACAATCCTTTTGGGGAGTTTCTTGCTGCTGTCCCTTAACTTCCACTATCTTCCCTGAGGTAGCAGACTCTGATTGCTGCAGAGCAAATTGCCCCTTGTATAACTTGCTTCCCCTAAATAAATCTACAAATTTGGATTTTAGCGACGTTTTGTATCCGTAGCGATTCATATAAATAATCTTACTTGGACAGGCTAATCGATTTTGAGAAAGATGGTTTTTTAGTTTAAGTAAACCTTCTTTTCCAAGACCAGTTGAGCGATAAATTTTAAAATATTTATTATAAGTGAGAACTCCAAAATTCATTTGATCATTTGAAAAACACTCTTTTGATGAAGCAAGAATTCTATCTACACTCTCAATTGAAGCTATAATCTCATGAGGAGTAAGCACATCAGATGTGCCAGAGCAAGGCTCATCAGGGCCTTGTGAAAAAACAGGGTGGTATGACAATAAGAGTCCGATCAGAACAAAAAAATATGGACCCAACTTCTTTCCTGGCATAACGCATCTATCGGATTTTTCTAAAAAAACTTAAGTTGCAGTGTAGGTTTCCACTGGACGAGCTCACCAGAGCTATCATTAAAATAAGCTCATTTTCTGAGGGGAGGATCGCCGAGAATCGTTACTTGACTTTATTTGTCGGGAGTGTTAATAAATGGGTCTTTATGGCTCTTAGCGGAGTCGCTTTTGGGCATGGCATGGTTATCCGAAAGTAGTCTATGAGAATTCAAGTGAAGATTCGTTATCTATTTTTTGTTTTATTACTCAGTATTTCATTAGGCAACATCTGCTGTGGACCTCGGCATTCTCCTTCAGCTGAAATCATACCAAAGACAGAAGAGGGCGTAGCAAAGACAGAAGAGGTTGAACCCGCTCTGGCGGCCTATGTGCCCAATTTCAAGGAAATGACTTTGGCTCATGTCACTCAATTAGATCGCTTAATTCCCATATTACAATCGGGAGTAATTACAAGTAAGAATAGTACATATGGTGTATTTCAAAATGACGAATTTAATACAAAACCGGATTGGACAACTGTAATTTTTACACAAGTTGTTAACAAAATAAGATTAAATGCTTTGTACTCCTTTGTTAAGAAAAACGAAGACCCGGTTCTTATGGACCTAGATCTGAACCTTTTAGTTGCAAGGAAAGACTATACGGTTGACCATAATATGAACCTATACTATGGAGCCCGATTTGAGATTGATCCCAACAGCTCATCTAGCAATAATACACCTCTTCTTAATACCGAAGTGGCCGAAGGCGATAATCCAATCGCAGTAAAAAGGACACTAGAAAAAGATTTTACTACCATCTATGCCAAAGAGCGTAACGGGTACTATCAAAATGAAGTGGTATTTCGAAAGGGACCCATTGACTTAAAAAACATGAACCTTATCTTGCATTTTAGCTCGTCTGAACAAAGAGACAGATTCTTAAACATCCCAGATTCAAAAGTTGCAATGCAGGTTTTTTGGAATTATCAGATCCATGGCAATGAGATCTCTCTTTTAACAAAGACTCCTATTGAAGCAGAGATTATTAAATATTAAAATCGGTTAAGCTCAGATTATTGAGTTATGAATAACTAATTCCAGTTCGATTGCAGAAGTCTTTGCCTGTGAAGTAGAATTGCTGATAAGCAGAAACAATGGAAGCCCTCAGTTCTCTGGTGATTCCTTGTCTTTTGCCACTTTTAGTCAATGGAAGAGCCGTAATCTGATCTCGAAGAGGAAAGAACTCATCAAGGTGATCTGCCTCGTTGCACGATGGTCAGATGGATTGCTCAGGTGGCTCAAGTCTGACAACCCATCTGGAACATCTTGGAAGAGCGCCTCATGGAACCTTTTCAAACCTTAAGATAGCTCACCTAAGAAGGAGCTGCTTACCTACTGGAGTTATCGGAATTATGATTTTTCTTTGCTCTTTGTCAGTATTATCAGAAGATAATCAATACAAACTGTCCTGTTCTCGTAGTTCATTACTCATAACTTTGAGTACTTTTCCTTGATAAGTAAGTTCGATATCTTGTGCTTGGACAAGCGCATCAATAAGTCTTGTAATTATTCTTGAAGGTTCTCCTCCTGCTTGAAGAAGAGCATAAGTTAATCCATTATAAGACCAGCCACTTTGACCGGCACTGTATGCTGTCAGTAATAGGATCGAATCATTAACAAATGCTGGTTCGAGGATGTTAATGAGCTGAGCAACTCCACGAATGCTCAGATAGAGTTCATCCCAAACATTACTAATATCAAGGATGCCAATTTTTTCTCCATGGGTGTTCAGAGACGCGTTGAGTTGTTCTATTTCGGCTTGATCAGCAAGATCAAAGAGATGAGATTCAATTCGATCTTTTTTAGCAAGATCTTGCAAATGGGAAAAAAGATCATTCTGATTTAAGTAGTCCTTTATATCGACTCCTTGATTACTTGCTATGTGCAGCATCAAGAGCTGCGCAAAGGCCTCGTTAGTTGGTCTACTGACCTTTTGATTCCACCAAGCCAAATGCTGCATATTCCAGAGTTGTTTGTTTGGGTCCTCATTTGGAAGCCTCTCAATGGCTTTTTTTAAGGCCTCTGGATTTCCACGTAAACTGAGATAATGATGTCGGTCGTCGGCAAGCTTAAGGAGTGACGTATTCAATCGATTAAAGCGCACAACTCCTGATCTGTTTCGTCACTAGTTCTACCGATTATCAGATCGAGTGTCTTTCCTTGGGTTTTCAGTTCGTGAAGACAGGTCAATCGACTTGCTAAGTCGTAAGCTCCATCAGGAACGGAGTTGCATTTTAACGCAACCGGGATCTGGGTAAATCTACACTCTCAACTGAAGCCATAATCTTATGTGGAGTCAGCACATCAGATGTGCCAGAGCAAGGCTCTTCAGGGCCTTCTGAAAAAGCTGTGTGGTATGACAATAAGAGTCCGATCAGAACAAAAAAATATGGACCCGACTTCTTTCCTAGCATTACTCAATTATCGGATATTTCTAAAAAAATAACCCCCAGACTGAAGTCCTCGGTGCTCGATGGCTAAAATAAAGCGTACTTTACTTTAGACTTGACTAAAATAAAGTACGCTTTATTTTAGTCACATGCGCTATCTCTCTTCTTTTATAAAAAAAGATTTGGAAAAGAAAATGGTTTTCATTGGGGGGCCTAGGCAATGTGGAAAAACGACATTAGCCAAGACTTTGTTGGATGGTTTTTCTGGTTCCATTTATCTCAATTGGGATGACGATCGGCAACGTAGAGAGATTTTGGAAAGGCAATGGTCTCAAGCAAATAAGCTTATTGTATTAGATGAGTTACATAAATACAAACAGTGGAAGTCTTGGCTCAAGGGGGTTTATGACACAGAAAAGTCGGATCACGCGTTTTTAGTTACTGGAAGCGCCCGTTTAGATGTGTATCGCCGGGGCGGTGATTCGATGATGGGGCGCTATCACTATTGGAGACTACATCCTTTTAGTCTTTCTGAACGGCCTCAGGATATGGATGCGGAGGAAGCTTTGAGAAGGCTTATGGTGCTAGGTGGGTTTCCGGAGCCCTTTCTTCAGGCAGATGAACGAGAGGCGAGGCGGTGGCGTAGGCAACGATTAGATAAGATTGTTCGTGATGATATTCGCGATTTGGAAAATATTCGAGACATTAAGACTCTTGAATTACTGATTGATCTTCTGAAGACACGAGTGGGTGGACCCATTGTGATAAAAAATCTTGCTGAAGATCTACAAGTCTCACAGCCTACGGTGAAACATTGGTTAGAAGTATTGGAAAGAATGTATTACATTTTTCTCGTTTATCCCTACTCTACGAATCTTTCTCGGGCAATTCTCAAGCCTCCTAAGGTTTATTTTTATGATAATGCCGATGTGGAAGGGGATCAAGGGGCTCGATTTGAAAACTTAGTTGCAACCCATCTATTGAAGTCAATTCAATTCCTAGAAGATCGAGAAGGGTTCAGGTATCAGCTCAGGTATCTTCGAGATAAAGAAGGTCGGGAGGTTGATTTTGTATTGCTTCGAGAAAAAAAGATCTGTGAATTAATTGAAGTGAAATGGAATGATGAGCAGATGAGTCCATCGTTAAGGTACTATCGGGAAAAACTTCGGGCGCCTTGTGCGACTCAGATTTTGGGTAAGAAGCTCAGGGCTTTCGAAAAACAGGGTATTCGAGTGGTTTCTGCAGTGGAAGACTTAACTCTTTTAGAAAGGAAAAGCCTGATCTAGAGGCTCATTGGATTTTCATGCAAGATTCTATTTTACAGCCTCAAAGTAAGGTCCAATGGGACAATGGGCATTTACAATAGGATACTGGGTATCGTCAGCGTGAGCTAGCAATTGCGTGAACCCAATGCTAGTAAAATAAATGCTATATCGGCGACTAATTTCAGTGAGGGCTGCGTTTTTCAGCTCTTCTTTAGAGCCACCGTGATAAATAGGCTGACCAGATTTCATTTTTCCAGGAAACAAAAATCCAGTCACAGCAAGAGGATTTTTATTATATCGATACTGGATCTGACACTCTGGATTGTCATCAAAGCAATTTAGACAGTTTGGGTTTTTCTCAAAGAACCATCTGCCTCCCTGTTTTAGTATTCTCAGATACTGAGGGGCGATTGTCTCCAAATCACTTACTAAGAATTTCCAAGTGGAAGCGTCTATTACAATCTTGTCAAAGACCGCCTCTTCTATCTGATTCAAAAACGAGGGGTCAGTGAAGTCCATACGCAGATCATGCGCTCCTAGTCCTTCCTTTTTTTGTTCATCGCCATAAAACCAGATATTTTGTTCAGTATCTACTAATGGGGGGTGCTCTGTTTCAGTACTAGTTCTACCGATAATCAGAGAGAGTGTCTTTTCTTGGGTTTTTAGTTCGTGAAGACAGGCCAATCGACTTGCTAAGTTGTAAGCTCCATCAGGAATGGAGTTGCATTTTAGTGCTACTGGAATCTGAGTAGTAGCTGGAGTCTGAGTAGTAGCTGGAGTCTGAGTAGTAGCTGGAGTCTGAGTAGTAGCTGGAGTCTGAGTAGTAGCTGGAGTCTGAGTAGTAGCTGGAGTCTGAGTAGTAGCTGGAGTCTGGGTGACCGGGCTCCTTACTTCGCTTTTTTCCCCACAGCTGATCAGTCCAAAAACAATAAAAAGTACCGATAATTTTTTCAACATACGAGCGAAAAATATAATATGTTATAAAATAGTCAACAACTGTTTATTGGAAGTACGCTAGTCGAATAATGAAAGCATAACAACATAGCAATTTCTGGGAATGGGGAACTTCTATAGGTTTGCCCTTGATCATCTCCATCAGAACCTATATAAAGAACCCTATTGCCCTGATTTTAGGTCCGAGAGGAGGTGAAACTTATGCCAGGTATTGTGATTCGAGAAGGGGATTCTTTTGAAGCTGCTCTTAAAAAATTTAAGAAGCAATGTGAAAAAGCCGGCATCCTTTCGGAAGTGCGTAAACGGGAAGCTTATGAAAAGCCATCCGTAAAACGAAAAAAGAAAGCAGCGGCTGCTAGAAAACGGTTAGTCAAAAAAGGCCGGCCAGTTAAGGTCTAATAGGCTTTTGCCTGTACTCATGGGGTTTTACCCAAAATGAGTACAGGCCCCATTACGGGGTGAGGATTGTCTTATGTCAACACTTCCAACCATCAAAGAACGTTTATCTGAACTCATGAAGACCTCTATGAAATCTGGGGACAAAGAAACCCTGGCTTTTGCCAGAAATCTTCATGCGGCAATTCGCAAAAAAGAAATCGATGACAGAGTAGACCTTCCCGATGAAGGTGTTTTGAAAATTATTGGGACGCTGGTCAAACAACGTCAGGATTCTATTGAACAATTTAAGCAAGGCAAGCGAGACGATCTGGTCGCCAAGGAAGAATTGGAACTTAAATTTTTACAGGCCTTTTTGCCAGCCCAAATGGATGAAGCTCAAATTCGCCAATTAGTCGATTGGGCGGTAACGGAAGCCAAAGCCCAAGGACCCAAAGATATGGGACAAGTGATGAAGCTTTTGATGCCAAAGGTTCAAGGCAAGGCGGATGGGAAACTTGTCAACCAATGCGTGCGAGAACGTATCGGGCAAGGGTAATTCTCGAAGAGTGAAAAGTGGAAAAATTACCTCCGAGCTTCTTCAGAAAATAAAAGCCTCCATCAATATTTTGGAAGTGGTGGGAGAGCATGTCGTTTTACGTAAATCAGGTGCAAATTACGTAGGGCTTTGTCCTTTCCATTCGGAGCGCACCCCTTCGTTTAGTGTCAGTGAGGGAAAACAACTCTACCACTGCTATGGGTGTAAACGAGGTGGAGATTTAGTGACCTTTGTTCAGGAAATTTTGGGTGTGAGTTTTCCCGAGGCTGTGGAAGAGCTTGCTGATCGGGCAAAGATGGCGCTGCCACCCGAATGGAAAGCAACGGGTTCTGGTACTGAACCCAATGCCCATCGATCGGCTCAGAGAGAACGACAGTCGGTAGCCTACAAATTGAATCGGTTTGCTGCTGCGTTTTTTCATCAAAACCTGACTCATCTGCGCCCAGCTTCTGAGTATTTTGGGAATCGTGGGGTAGGTCCTGAGCTCATTCGGGGGTTTTATTTAGGGGCCGTTAGTGAGGCTTGGGATGACCTTTCTCACTATTTGGTTTCCAAGAAGGCTCCTTTAGATATGGCGCTAGAACTGGGTTTGATTCGTCCTTCGGTTAAATCACCTCGTGCAGGCAAGGCTGTGGGATATTTTGACCTGTTTCGGGGGAGGGTTGTTTTTCCTATTTTGAACTTGAGGGGGAAGATTGCTGGTTTTGGAGGGAGAGCACTCGGAGATGAGACACCTAAGTACTTGAATTCTCCGGAGTCTTTGATTTTTCATAAGAGCAAGCTTGCATTTGGTCTGTTTCAGGCTCAAAAGCATATTCGGGAAAAAGATGAGGTGATCCTGGTTGAGGGGTATTTTGATGTTCTGGCCCTTCATGCTGCAGGATTTCAGAATGTGGTTGCAACTTGTGGAACGGCATTGACTTCAGATCATTTAAATTTGTTTAAAAGGTTTGCTAATCAATTAACGGTGTTGTTTGATGGAGATAAAGCGGGAGTGGCGGCAACTGAAAGGGCCATGGAAGTCGGATTAGATCATGGATGGGTCATTCATGGTGCTCAAATGCCAGAGGGGATGGATCCAGATGAGTTGGTGCTGGGGCATTCCACGGGTGGAAAGGAACGCATGTCTAAAATTCTAGAGAATGCTCAGCCGCTTCTCGATTCGAGAATAGAAGATGTCGTTCAATCGGCTCTGAGCGAGGGTGCAAATTCAGAAAAATTGACTCAAGCCATTAAAAAAATAGGGACTTGGTTGGCTCGCTTTCAGGATCCTATTGGGAAAGAAGTGCGACTCCAAAAGCTAGAAAAAAGGCTTGGGTTGTCAAAAAAGCTCATTCAGGACGTCATGACTACTCAATCGGCGCACTTGACTCGGTCAAACCCTCAAGCGCGGGCGACTCCAGAAATCCAAACTCGAAAGCCCCAAACAAAAATGAAGGCAACGGATCGCATTTTGCTCTTGGGGGTGGTTTCTGGAAATCCGTATGTTCAGATCCTTTTGGAAGCAAAACCCAATTTGCCACCAGGTGCAACCCTACAAGATTTATGGGAAAATTCATCAGCAAAAGAGTTTATTGCTCAACTACTGATGCGACCAGGTTTGATTGAAAAAATGAGAGAAGTTCCAGATCGCCTTTGGAATGTGTTGGAGCATGAATTAGGGAATGAAATAGGGGATGGACTGGGGCTTGAAGGAGGACTCGATGGTTCTGTTCGATCCGTAATTACGGAAGCTTTGTTGTCACAAAATCCGCCTGTCGACTTAGAGGATTTTAAAGGAGCCGTTTTTCGCGGCCTTTATCAGCTTTGGGCACGATTTTCGCAGCGGGTTAAGAAGTCTATCGCAGAAGCAGAAGTCAAAAAAGACGCTGACTTGCAAATGCGATGGATGAAAGATTACCTTGACGTTCAGCGCAAAATGAAGGAATTTACCAGCTTCTATGACGAAGAATAAGGACACCGCTTTGTCCTCTCAAAAATCTGAGAGTGGGAATGCTTTAAACAAGAATAAAGAAATTAAAAAACTTCTCGATATGGGTGTCCAGCGTGGATACCTTACTTATGAAGAAGTGAATGAGCTTATGCCTCCGGAGATCATTACTCCAGATGCCATAGACGACATCATGAATCTTCTTCAGGATAATGAAATCGAGGTGATCGACTCTGTCAAGCGTCCAAAAGAAACGGATGATGACGATGAGGCCGATGAGGCTGTACTTGGCGCAGGTCCCGTGCCTGCGGGCGAGGAAGGTGAAGAGCCGGTAGTGGGAGATCTGGCTCGCGGGGCAGATCCGGTTAAACTTTATTTAAAGAAAATGGGCAGTGTTTCTCTTCTCACTCGTGAGGGAGAAGTGGAGATCGCCAAGCGAATCGAAGAAGGGGAAGTGGATATTCTTCGTGCGCTTTTAGCTTCAAAACTGGGGACCCTGGCGATTGTTGATTTGGGAGAGCGTCTGGAAACAGGTCGAACCAAAGTCAAGGATGTGATTCGAGGGGTTGACGAAGAAGTTTCTGTAGACGACGAGAAGAAGTATTTGGAAAAAGTCTTAAATGCGATTTCCAAAGTAAAAGCTTTTGTCAGTTATCAAGAAAAGTTAGACGAATCTGCAGCCATTCTTGTGGATTCAAAAGAGGGATCTGCCAAGGAAGGAAAAGAAACTAAAGAAGGGAAAAAGGCGGGATCTAAAGCCAGGGAAGCCCATCATCAAGAAATAAAAAAACGAGAACGTCAGGTTGAGACTGCCTTTCAGGATATTGCTTTTAATCGAAAGACGATTAATCAGCTCTCCGGAAAAATCAAAGGTTACTGGTCTCGGGGCAAAGAGCTGATTGATGAGAAAAAGAGAGTTTTTGATTTCTTAGGAGTCAAAGACTCTAAGCAAATGCGAGAAATTGAGCGCGAGTTTAAGAAGGGGCCTGAAACTCACCTAGTGCTTTGCAAAACCTATGATGTGAGTGCGCAAAAATTGGCTCAGTTGCTTCATAATGAGGAAGAGGCTTGTTCTAAAGTCGAAGGTCTGGAAGAAGAGGCGGGGATATCCATTGATGAGCTTCACCGCATCTATGACACTTTGACGATTGGCGAGAGAAAAGCAGATCAGGCAAAGAGCGAATTGGTAGAAGCAAATCTGAGGCTCGTAGTTTCCATTGCTAAGAAGTATACCAATCGAGGATTGCAGTTCTTGGATCTCATTCAGGAAGGCAATATTGGGCTGATGAAAGCGGTCGATAAGTTTGAGTACCGAAGAGGGTATAAGTTTTCTACTTATGCCACTTGGTGGATTAGACAGGCAATTACCCGTGCTATTGCAGACCAAGCTCGCACGATTCGTATTCCTGTTCACATGATTGAAACCATCAATAAACTGATTCGAACTTCCCGGCTTTTAGTGCAGCAGCTGGGGCGCGAACCTACTCCAGAAGAAATCGCAGTCAAGATGGAGCTTCCAGTCGATAAAGTACGAAAAGTGCTGAAGATTGCGAAGGAACCGATTTCTCTTGAAACGCCTATCGGTGAGGAAGAGGACTCTTATTTAGGAGACTTTATCGAGGATAAGAAAATTATCAATCCAGCAGATGCTGTGATGAATATCAACTTATCTGAACAAACGAGAAAAGTGCTTGCAACTCTGACTCCAAGAGAAGAAAAAGTGCTTCGAATGCGATTTGGAATCGGTGAAAAATCAGATCATACGCTTGAGGAAGTTGGGCAGGATTTTTTTGTGACTCGTGAGCGAATTCGACAAATTGAAGCGAAGGCTTTGCGAAAGTTACGACATCCTTCTCGGGCAAAGTTATTGAAGGCATTTATTGATTCTTAGGGCGTTATTTTCTCGAATGCTCTATTTGATTTTTTTCTCGGTTTGCACTAGCGTTAGCGAATTCTGTTTTTTTATGTGCGCCCTTAGCTCAGCTGGTTAGAGCGGTCGGCTCATAACCGATTGGTCGTAGGTTCAAGTCCTACAGGGCGCACCATTGAAAATGATCGCACTCTTTTGCTTCCTGCGAGCCAACTTCTTTTTTAGCTGTTATGAATCTTTCGTAAAACACACCGGGAACTCCTAGGGTGCACTGAAGGAAACAATTCCCGACATCCCCTTCACGAAGTGGATGTCGGGAATTGCTGTAATTAATACCGATTGCTGCGTCCATATCCGCCGCGGAAACCACTGCCACCGCTTCCACCGCCTGGGCCGCCCTGATTGCCTCGGCGTTCGCGATTTCCGCCTGCTCCCCCTCGGTTATTATCTCGGGGAGCCATAGGGCGAGCTTCACTCACGGTGAGGGCTCTGCCGTCATAGTCTGCACCGTTGAACTGCTGAATGGCATTCAGGGCTTCTTCATCTGTGGTCATTTCAACAAAGGCAAAACCTTTGCTGCGACCTGTGTCTCGGTCTGTAATGACCTTTGCAGAAGTGACTGTGCCTACCTGAGAGAAAGTGTCTACCAGGATTTGATCGGTTGCGGAAAAAGGAAGGTTACCGACATAGAGTTTTTTACCCATATTACCTCCTACAGGCAGGGTTGCCACTTCGGAGTCTATAGGCACCATGCCCTCAATCTCTAAAGAAGCCAATTGAACTATGCTCAACTCAGAATATACTAAACATTCCCTGAAATAAATAGTCTGTTGATTTGGTCGCGTATGGATTTTTTGTGTTTTTCATGCATGATTGAATATCCTATCATCGACACGACGTTCGTTCTTTCGTAAAAACGTACCTTGAATTTCTATTCAGGCTTGACTTAATCCTCATACATCAATAACCACGAAGGCATGGGTTTAGTTTCATCAACATCGGTTGGAGAGATTGTTCGGTTTTTAGATGAGCAAGCGCCGCCAGGAACTGCTGAGGCTTGGGATAATGTAGGACTCCTTCTGGGTGATCCGGATCAGATGACCTCAGGAGCAGTGATTTCCATTGATTTGACTTTTGAAGCCATTGCACTAGCGACCCAAAATCATTACTCACTTATTTTAAATCATCACCCTTGCCTATTTCCTAAGAAAAACGGCATTTCCAAGTTAATAGCTGGTACTCCGCTTTTTGAAGCTTTGAAAAGGGGCATTTCGGTGGCCGCCTACCACACCAATTTTGATCAATGCTCGCTTGAAGTGGTTCAGACGGTAAGCCAAGGTTTGGGGTTTTCTCCGCGGGGGCGCTTGATAGACAAGCAAACACAGTCGCTTACCAAGCTAGTGACCTTTATTCCGCTGAGTCACCTGGAATCGGTCAGAGCTGCACTTTGTGAAGCAGGGGCAGGGAAGATCGGTCACTATGATTCTTGTACTTTTAGTTCGCCAGGCGAGGGTACTTTTCGAGGGGATCCGTCGAGTCATCCTTTTGTAGGAAAATCGGGGCAGCTGGAAAAGGTCCCTGAAGCTCGATTGGAATCGATTTTTCCCAGTGGACTGAAAGAAACGGTACTGAAAAGCTTGATTCAAGCTCATCCCTACGAGGAGGTAGCCTACGATTTTTATGCTGTGGAGCAGGCTCCTTCTGGAAAAGGGATCGTAAAAGGGTTGGGATATGGAGTTTGGGGAGATTTTCCTGCACCCAGACCCTTTTCAGAAGTCGTTAAAGATGTTAAAAGCCTGTTCAATATACACGGGTTTTGGATAACAAACCCCATTCCTTCCCTTGTTTCAAGAGTCGGCTTTGTAGCAGGGAAAGGAGCGTCGTTTGTTGAAGCGGCTTCATCTGTGAAATGTGACCTGTTTATTACAGGTGAAGCAGGTTATCACAGTGCGCTGAGTGGCTTAAAGCGAGGCGTTGCGGTAATGGAGCTTGGACATCGAGAAAGTGAAAGGTTTTTCGTAGAAACGATGAAAAGCTGGCTTTCTCATTTGAAGTTAGGGTTTGTCGAGACACAAGAACCGACGCAAAAGATTTGGTAGGAGGTAATAGCTTGAATCAACCACTTCCATTGGTGGAACAGCTCAGGAATTTAGTACAATTACAGGAAATAGATTTAAAAATTGATTCTTTAAAAAAGAATAAGAACTCTTTACCGGCGAGTTTGAAGTCCATTGATGATTCGCTGATGAAAGTGAAGGGTTCCTTGAATACAAAAAAGAATCGGCTTTCTGAAATTGAGAAAATTCATAAACAAACTCAGGCTGCCTTGGACCTCAATCAGGACCGCTTGTCTCGTTCCAATGCTAAATTGGAGGCAGTTCAGAATTCTCAAGAGTTTCAAGCTGCTTCAAAAGAGATTGAGCAGTTGAAGAAACTCAATGTAACGTTGGAAGACCAGAGCAAGAAATCCGTTTTGGATATTGAGGGTGTTTCCAAGGAGATTGGAGTTTTAGAGCAGGAAACGCAGAAATTGCAAAATGAAAGAGATGCTCAATCTCAAGTGCTATCGGGCCAGGACAGTCGGTTTAGCATGGACATTGAGACTCTGGTTTCCGAGCGCACGCAGTTTGCTTCGCAGGTGGAATCCCGAATTTTATCCCAATATGACCGGATACGGGGTGCTCGAAATGGATTAGGAATCGTTCCTTCTTTAGGAGGGCGATGTAAGGGATGTAATATGATTGTTCCTCCTCAGTTGTACAATGAAGTGCAACGTGGGAGTACTTTGCATTCTTGTCCCAGCTGCCATCGGATTTTATTTGTTCCTTCCAGTGCTGCTTCGGGGTAAGACATTTTTGAATCTGGTTTGAGAGTTTAGCGTGGGACGGGCGATCGCTGGTTTAACTTTTGAAGCGTCTTCGGGCGATTCAAGAGTGACTGGAGGAAAGTCCGGGCTCCATAAAGCAAGGTACTGGTTAACGGCCAGGCACTCCTAGGAGTGACGGAAAGTGCAACAGAAAGTATACCGCCGATTTTGGGAACAGAGTCGGTAAGGGTGAAAGGGTGGGGTAAGAGCCCACCGCGCCTTCGGTGACGAAGGTGGCACGGCAAACCCTACCTGGAGCAAGGCCAAATAGGGAGGCCCCAGTCTGCTTTGACTACTGCCTCCGGGTAAGGCCGCTTGAGGCATTTGGTAACAAATGTCCCAGAGGAATGATCGCCTCCGCATCTTGTGAATTCATCAGGTGCGAAGACAGAACCCGGCTTACAGTCCTGCGCTATTTTTTTTACTCCGTTTCAAATGAGGAGTTCTCGGTGTATTTTTGCGAAAGAGCAGACATCGTGTCTTTCACAACTTTCGCCATCCTGGCTGTTGTGAATCTTTCGCAAAAACACACCGGGAACTCCTTGAGTGCACTGAAGGAAGCGATTCCCGGCATCTCATTCACGAAGTTCTCGCTGCCAGGATGGCAAAGAAGCGAGTAAAAACAGGATGTTTGTCTTCGTGAATGCGATGCCGGGAATTGCTGGTTTCAAATGAGGAAAGAGGTGATAAACAGTTGCTATGAGAACATGGAGCGTGTCTGATTCGTTAAAACTGTATAATATCGAAAGCTGGGCTGACCAGTATTTTAGCATTAATCCTACTGGAAATTTGACCGTTCACCCGAAAAGGGGAGAGGGTCCCGGGGTGGACTTGAGGAGTGTGATTGAGGAGATCCGCGCTCAGGGGCTGGAACTCCCTGTACTCATTCGATTTCAAGATATTATTCGGCACCGTGTGGTTGCTTTGAACGAGGCATTTCGAAAATCCATTGCTGAGTTTGGGTATCAGGGCCAGTATCAAGGTGTTTATCCTATTAAAGTCAATCAGATGCGTGAGGTGGTGGAAGAGATCATCGATGCAGGTCGAGTCTATGACTTTGGCCTGGAGGCAGGCTCAAAAGCAGAGCTTGCGGCAGTGATTGCTATGAATACCACGGCTCGTTCCCTAGTGATTTGTAATGGGTATAAAGATTATTCCTTCATTAAAATGGCACTCATGGGCCTGAAGTTGGGCAAGCGCGTGATCATTGTGGTGGAGAAACTTAGTGAGCTGTACCAAATCATATCTGTGGCAAAAGAGCTGTCTGTTACGCCCTTGATCGGCATTCGAACCAAGCTCTATTCCAAAGGAAGTGGAAAATGGGAGTCTAGCGGGGGCGAGAATGCGAAGTTTGGATTAACGACGCCAGAACTGCTGCATGCTGTGAATGTGCTTAGGCAGGAAGGCTTGCAAGAAAGTTTTAAGCTGCTCCATTTTCATATTGGCTCGCAGGTGACAAATATTAAAACCATCAAAGATGCGGTGAAAGAAGGGGCTCGCATCTATTCTAAGCTCCGTAAGATGGGCTTGAATCTCAATTTCCTGGATGTGGGTGGCGGTTTAGGGGTGGACTACGATGGTTCCCGAACCAGTTTTGAAAGTTCCATTAACTATTCGCTCCAAGAATATGTGAGTGCAGTGGTCTATTCGATTCAAGAGGTCTGCCTAGCCGAGGAAGTGCCTGAGCCTAGTATTGTTTCCGAAAGTGGAAGGGCTCTCGTTGCCTACCACTCCGTATTGATTGTAAATGTTTTTGGGAATATTGAAGTGGGAGCTACTCCCATTGGCATGGAAGAGACCGCAGATGAAGAAGACGTGGTGAAGGAGATGCGTTACCTTTCTCAGCATCTTTCCTCGAAAAATCTTCTTGAGCATTTTCATGATGCGCTTCAAAGAAAAGAAGAAGCTCTCAGTATGTTTAAGCTGGGGTTTTTGTCGCTGGAAGACAAAGCCAAGGTGGAATACCTCTTTTGGCAGATCTGCAAAATGATTCATAAAAATTCCTCTGGTTTGAGGTATGTGCCCGATGATGTGGAAGCTTTGAGCAAGCATTTAGCGGATCAGTATCTCTGTAATTTTTCACTTTTCCAGTCTGTGCCGGACCATTGGGCAATACAGCATTTGTTTCCCATTGTTCCCGTGCATCGCCATGATGAAGAACCCACTCGAACAGCAACCTTGGTGGATATTACCTGTGATTCGGATGGCAAGATTTGTAAATTTATCGATTTAAGAGATATTAAAGATACGTTGCCTCTGCATCACTTAAAGTCGGGTGAACCGTACTACTTAGGTTTTTTCCTCATGGGGGCGTACCAAGATATTATGGGAGATCTTCATAATCTCTTTGGACGTGTCAACGAAGTGCACGTCTTTTTGGATGAAACCGAGCCGGGTGGTTACTATATTGAAGAAGTGATTAAAGGAAACAATATTGCGGGCGTTTTATCTTGGATTCAGTACAGTGCAACGGATCTTGAAAAACGGGTGAAAGAGCAGATTGAATCCAAAGTGCGCGAAGGTCAAATCAAGCCAAAAGAAGGGGTAGAGTTGCAGAAGTTCTATGAGCAGGTCCTTCATGGCTATACCTATATTGATTATGAAAAGCAGTCCAAGTTTGTGCAGTCAGCGGTAGAATCCATCCCAAGGATTATTGAAAGTGATTCTGGCAATGCTGTGAGTCCCTTGTTGAATTAGGGGGGGGGTTGATGCGAAAAGTACACAAGCAATGCAAAAGGCAGAGCCGTTCCAGAAAACACAACTCCAGCCAACTCCGACGTCGGAGTCGGAGCAAGGTCGTTCTGCTGAGAAAACCCCTCTAAAAATGAAGCCTAGCTCAAGGAAGTTTTAGGGCATGGATAATTCTTTACAGAATATTGTAAACGGAAGCGCACGTCCTCCAGAGTCGATTCCATAATCTTTTTTCCCAGTTTCCCAGGTATCGAGTAATATTCACCATGGTGAAATAGATTCAATCACCCCATTAAGTAAAACACACCGGGAATTGACGCCTTTTATAAACAACGGTTGACAGAATGAGCTGTTGGGTTGTAGTTTTCAAACATGAAAGCGAGAGGGATTCAAAAGCCAAACGCTTGCAATCGATATGACTCAGGCGTACTCATCGATGATAATTCCCTTTACGCAACTCACTGGAACCAAGCCGGTAAGCCTTTCAATAAAATGGTACAGCATTACTATGATGGAGTATCGTTTATTAACGATTCCTCAAAATTTTCTAGAAACACTTTTATTTATATGGACTGGGTTATTCCACCTCATGTAGATGGCTTGTGGTTAATAGACGAACTTGTTAAACTCAAGTTTGAAAATATTTTTATTACAACCAATTGGTTCGAGCTTACGGTGCCGCAATATTCGTGGATTCCTATCATCTCTAAGGATCCACCCTGGGCTTTGGTTGCTTCTTGAAATTCATTTCACCTTCACTGGACTAAGCAACAAGAATGCTCCAAGTTAGGTTGAAATGCTGGAATGCCCTGTCCCCATTCCGTAATTAAAGAATGATATCGGTAGTTCTGTTGAGGCACAGCCTGCCTTCGGTTTTTTTGCAATTGGTAAAGTGGTTCGCATCCAATTAAAAAACACTTTTTTCCCTCAGACTGTTTGTTGCATTTTTTCATGGCTCTATTTTCTGCTAGCGTAACATGCTCGATATAGTGGGAATCGTTCGCAAAAATGGGCGATAAATAGGATAGTGAGGAAGGATAAAGTGTCCGGTTTTCTGGATTAAAGGCGAAGCAGTTTACTCCGTATAGGTCCTCTTTCTTCTTAAATTGATAGTGGTTTTGGGTATATTCCTTAGGCCAGTCTTCATGAGGGCCCTCATCAGATAACCTCCGGACTGCAGTCCGGGGTCTCTCTCTGTTTGATGAATGCGTATCAGTCGAACAAATACTTTCCGTTAAGGCATTGGAGCTGTCAGAAATCTGAGGTTTTTCCCAGGATAATAGAATGATTTCTGGATTGCCAATATACAATTTTTCAGGAACGTCAATAGAGTATTCTTCAGAGTATTTTTCTGAGTTCAGATCTGTGCTTTTTAGTTTAAAGGTGAATTGAACAGCACGTGCCGGATACATATTTAATCCGAAAAAATAAAAAAGCCCGCTGAGAACAAAGAGGAACTGCATGAACGTCGTTTTTTTCATAATTAAACGGGATTTATAAATATTTATTAGGGATGTGTCAAGTCTTGGGTGATGGAAATTCCCCCTGGTAATACGTATGGGAAAAAATAACCATCTGTTTGACGGAGAGTCTCTAACTCAATAATTCTAAGATATCCCTAGGGTGACGGACCCAATGGTGGGGTTGGCATATCTCTAAAGCCTGTTTATTTGCCATGAGGTCCCAGAGTGCGGCTACTCCGCGGGCTCCAGCAGAACGACTTGCTAGGATATCGACAGGGGAGTCCCCCACAAAAATGGCATCTTTTGGTTCAATCCCCATTCGAGAAAGAGCCAAATTTAATCCTTCAGGGGAAGGCTTGGGAGAGTCCACATGATCATTGGCAACAATGGTGATAAATCGATCGGTGATTTTATGGTGCTTTAAGATCATTTCAGTCGTGCTCCAACTTCTGCCAGTACAAATAGAGATAGGTACGTTCAATGCTCTGACTTGATCGAGAAGTTCAGTGACTCCTTCGTGGAGTGGAATTTCTCCCATGTGCTCATCCGTGTATGCGATGCACGCGTCATAGGCTTCTTTGGCTCGAGAGGAACCTACAATTTTAGCAAAAATCTGATCCTCACCCGGTCCAAAGTACTGCATGATTTCTTCTGGGGTGTGTTTTTTACCTCCAGCTACTTGAATTCCATGATTGAAAGCATCAAAGGTGGCGGCCAGAGAGTCTACTAGCGTTCCATCGAGATCGAATACCATGGCCCTAATTGGAGGAAATGTCATGCTTGCGAGTCTTCCTTAAAACAAAAAAAAATCCAAGTAAAAAGTTAGATTATGATTTCGCGCGTTATGGTTCGTATGCTAAAGAACACAGCTTACGAGAATGAAATGAATCAATTGAGTAAAATTATCTTTCTTTTGGCTTTTTTTTTTAGTTTAACTATTCAAGCGCATTGGGACTACCAGCTGGGGTTTTCGGGACGGTCGGTGCCATTCGGAGGTACCATGACCGGGACTCTGGGGTATAACTGGCTACTCTGGGGTGAGTCTCCCTTGTTGAAAATGCCGGTATCCGGGCCTGCAGAGGGGCCGCCTTTTTGGAAATATGGATATATACGGCCTAGTGCTTTGGTGCAGACCATTGGTTTGAATAATCGAACCGCTGTCGAGTTGGACCTATTTCCTATTTCGGTTCTTGGGATGACTTTCGGTCAATCGGTTCGCTATAAAGTGAACCAATCCTTTCAATACGATTGCAGTCAATATGCCTGTGGTGGGCTGTTAACTCGCTCTTATGTTCGTGGTCAAATGGTGGCCGGAGCACTGGGTTTTTTTACTGTGTTTACTGGTCGCTATGAATCTATTTATCAACCCGATTCCGCCATTCCGTTTCTTGAAGAAAACGATAATCTGATAGGAATACCAGGAAGCGACAAGCGAGTCTACCTTACTTCGAATGTGGGTTATACTATCAATAGGCATTGGCAGCTGGGTACAACCTCCATGTATTCTAAGCTGGTGGGAACGCGGGATAATAGCCTCAATCACTTATTCTATGTAAATCATTATATCGATCGTTGGACTATTTTTTTGGGTGCTGGGACCTTTTCATCTACCCGTCAAGAGCTGAGTCCTACTATTGTGGTGATGGTTCAGTTTATGGGGCAAAGATCTTTTGGCTTGTTCTAAAAGAGGAACTCCCGGTGTATTTTTGCGAAAGATGGGACTAGACAGTCTTTTAGTTTAGTCCTATTTTGGGGCATGCTTCTTACAAAGGTACCTTCATTTTACAAAAATAGGCGAGACAGGCTGATGCAGGATTTTCCAGGTGCTGCTTTTATTTTTCCTGCGCATGAGGATTTTCTTCGCAATGGAGATGTGCATCATTCTTATCGGCAAGATAGTCATTTTTACTATCTTACTGGTTTTGAAGAAGCGGAATCTTGTCTTGTTTTAGCTCCATCCAAATCTCAGCCGGGGACTTATCGGACAATACTTTTTGTGCTTCCTCGAGATCCTGAAAAGGAAATGTGGGAAGGGCAGAGGTATGGTGTGGAAGGAGCGATCCAGGTTTTTGGAGTCGACGAAGCTTACCTCAGGGAAGATCTGGATAAAAAGCTTTTGGAGTGCTTAGAAGGCGTTGAGCGGGTGTTTTACCGGATGGGGCTTCAATCTGCTATGGACCGTCGCATTCTAGCTATACTTGAAGGGCATAAGCGCCGTCAAGGAAGGAGCGGCCAGGGGCTATTGCCGGTGGAAGATCCTGACGGGCCTTTGGGTGAGATGAGGCTGTTTAAAAGTTCAGAAGAAATCGATATCATGCGCAAAGGATGTCAGATTACTGCCTTAGCTCATCGAGTGGTGATGCAAGAAACCCGGCCTGGAATGATGGAAAGTGAAGTAGAGGCCAGGGTTGACTATGAATTTCGTAAAGCAGGATGTCAAAGATTAGGGTACGGCAGTATTGTTGCTGGAGGTCGCAATGCGACATGCCTTCATTATCGACTGAATAATGACATTTTAAAAGATGGGGATCTATTGCTCATCGATGCAGGAGGTGAATATCAGTACTATTCTGCTGATATTACGAGAACCTTTCCTGTGGGGCGCACCTTCAGTGGGCCTCAACGCAAGCTTTACGAATTAGCACTGCGTTCTCAAAAGGAAGCCATTCAAATGACTCGACCTGGTGTGACCTTGCCTCAGATTCACCGTCGAGTATGCGAAATTTTGGTCGAGGGGTTGCTTTCGTTAGGCCTCCTTCAAGGCAAGCCCAGCGAGATTCTAAAAAATGGCGATTTTAAGAGATTTTATCCTCATAATACCAGCCATTGGCTGGGAATGGACGTTCATGATGTGGGCCTTTACCAAAAAAATAAAGAGCCTCGCCTATTAGAGCCGGGCATGGTATTTACCATTGAGCCTGGTCTTTATGTCCAACCCTCGGATAAAGATGCACCTGAGGACTATCAAAATATTGGGATTCGGATCGAAGACGATGTTTTGGTGACTTCTCAAGGTTGTGAGGTTCTCACTCGGGATGTGCCCAAAGAACTGACAGAGATCGAGGATTTAAGACGTTTTCTATGACTTGCAAGCCCGTACCTGTGCAGCTCGGCCCTTTTCAGCTCGAGCATCCTTTTATCTTAGCTCCTATGGCTGGGATTACTCACTCGCCTTTTAGAAGGTTGATGCGGCGACTCAAGAGTTCAATGGTGATTTCAGAACTTATTTCTGCCAATGGAATTGAATATGGGGGTGCAAAAACCCTGGAGTTGCTTCGTTATCATGAAGAAGAGCGGGTTTTAGGTTTTCAGATTTTTGGGGAGGATTCCGAACGGCTTTGCCAAGCGGCTCAGAAGGTTGAAAAACGCGGAGCAGATTTTGTGGATTTGAATCTCGGTTGTCCGGTTCCAAAAGTGGTGAAAAAAGGAGCGGGGTCTGCTTTGTGTCGAGATCCAGCAAGTCTGGGTAGAATACTAGAAAAGCTAGTGAAGTCCGTTAAAATCCCAGTGAGCATCAAAATTCGAGCTGGCTGGGATTGCAATTCGAAAAATGCTTCCCAAGTCGTACAAGTTGCTGCCGAAGCAGGGGTTCAGTGGGTTGCAATTCATGGCAGAACTCGGGCTCAAGGTTATAGCGGGTTAGCAGATTGGGATTTGATTGGGGACGTGAAGGCGAAAAGCCCCATTCCCATTTTAGGTAATGGAGATATTACAACAGCAGAAATTGCGGTTCAAAGAATGCGAACTTTCGGGGTAGATGCCGTCCTGATTGGGCGGGGTGCATTAAGAAATCCCTTTATTTTTGAGCAGTCCGTATCTCTTTGGAGCGGGGAACCCATTGGGGCACCTCCCGTACAACGGTATATTGAATTAATCCAGGAGCAGCGAGCGCTATTTCAAGAAGCATTTTCTTCCCGCATGGCGATGATTCAAGCTCGAAAGTTTTTGTCTTGGTATTCGGCAGGTTTTCCAGGGTGTCATGAGTTTCGAAGCTGGCTATTTTCAACACCGGAACCTGAACTCAGTTCGCCCGATCAGTTTTGGGATGGCGCAGTTGCTTTTTTTGAAAAGAATGACAAAGTGCGTGATCTCAAATTTATGACGCAACCGTTTTTAATGGGTGGGCACGGATAAGAGCCTGTTTTAAAAGTGGCACCTACTTCAAGTGATTCCAGATACGTCTCATTTTTTCTTCCAGGGCGTTTTCATCAAAGGGCTTACAGAGAAAGTCATTTGCGCCAGAACTTAAAGACTCAGCAACTTTTTCTAGATCGCGCTCAGCAGCAATCATTAAAACAGGAATTTTTTTGTATTGAGGGTGTTTTTTTAAATTCTTTAATAATTCTAAACCATCGACTTCCGGCATTTTCCAGTCAATGATGAGTAATTGTATGGAATCTTTTCCCTGATAAACCTGGTCTAGTTTCGAGATAGCGTCTTTGCCGTTATTTGCTTGTAAGGTATTTTTATAACCTAAATCTTCTAATTGCTGACAGACTAGGCTACGAATTGCGTTAGAATCATCGACGACCATGAAGTGGGAGTTCGGTGGGAACATACTTCTTATTAGAACAAAAGTTTGCATGGGTTCCAATAGTTAATTTGGGGTTTTGTCAAAAATAAACTGAGAGGGGATAGAAAATGGGGACAAAAAAGGCGTCGACAAAAAAACCGGCGAAAGTTCAGTTAAATATTACCCTGGCAGAAGTGCAAGAGGCTAAACAAGAACTTGGTAAGTATTTGCAGCCATCCCCACTCCTATTTAATAGTTGGCTGTCCGAATTATTCAACTGTGAAATATTTCTAAAGCTGGAAAATATGCAACCTATTGGCTCCTTTAAGATTAGGGGCGCTGCCTATAAAATTTCAAAACTTACCCGGGATCAGAAAAAAAGAGGAGTTATCGCAGCCAGTGCTGGCAATCATGCACAAGGGGTTGCTTGGGGTTCCCGCCAGTTAGGTGTCAATTCTCTGATAGTTATGCCTGAGGGTGCTCCGATTGTAAAAATTCAGAACACAAAAGCGTTAGGTGCCAAGGTGATACTTC